>Ga0302279_10001292_pt1 | contig 35787 bp, 34 predicted proteins | sample III_Bog_N3_3_FD_194541 | JGI IMG/M metagenome (GOLD analysis project Ga0302279, IMG submission 194541) | Peat permafrost microbial communities from Stordalen Mire near Abisko, Sweden - III_Bog_N3_3 | ecosystem: Environmental > Terrestrial > Soil > Wetlands > Peat | place: Sweden: Abisko...
GCCTTACCTGAAGCTGGTCGGCGGACTGGCGCTGCTGGTGATCGCGGCCAAGCTTCTGGTCCCCGAAGACGAGGGCGACGACGTTACCGCCGGCACCAGCCTGTGGCATGCGATCCGGATCGTCGTGATCGCCGACATCGTCATGAGCCTGGACAACGTCATCGCGGTCGCCGCCGCCGCGAACGGCCAACTGCCGCTATTGATCCTCGGCCTCGCCATCAGCATTCCCATGATCATCGCCGGTGCTGCGCTGATCATGCTGGTGCTCGACCGTTTTCCGATTCTGGTCTGGCTGGGCGCGACGCTGCTGGGATGGATCGCCGGTGACGTGATCGCGACCGATCCGGCGGTGCAGCCGTTGCTGATGCGGCTGCTCGACGGCCAGATATCGCTCAATCTCGACGCCACTTCGGCGATTTTCGGCGTCGCGCCGCACTTCAGCCTGGACGGAGATCTGGCAGAATATGTCTGCTCGATCCTGGGTGCGATCACGGTGCTGACCGCGGGATCGATCTGGCGGAAACGCAAGCTGCGTGAACTCGAACACCTGGCGCTGCCCGACGCTGTTGAAGTGGTTCAGCCGGTCGATCGGCCCTGATCGCTACCTGCGAATTGCTGTCAGTTTCCGTATAAATACGGGATGGAAATGTCAGAGCCCATTAACGCAGTCACAGGCTTTCCCGCGCAATTGTCGAATGTCTGATTCTGGACCTGCCGACATTCAGGAAATCGCCGTGGCCAATGGTTTTCGCTTCTCGATCAAACTTCGCATCTACAGCATCATCGGCCTGAGCTTTTGCGGCTTGGTGGGTCTGGCGGCGATGCAGACCAGCAACCTTGCGGATTCGCTGAAACAGCAACGCGAAAATGAGCTGAGCCATCTGACGCAGCTGGCGTTGAGCATCGCTCGCGAGGAGCACGACGCCGCGGTACGCGACCATAGCTCCGACGATCTGGCGCGCAAGGCGGCTGCCGCCCGCATCTCGAAACTGCGCTATGGCAATGACGACTATTTCTGGATCAACGATCTCGGCCCGCGAATGATCATGCATCCGCTGAAGCCGGAGCTGAACGGCCAGGATCTCACCGACAACAAGGATCCCCAACGGCAAGCGGCTGTTCGTCGAATTCGCCGATACCGTGAAGAAGCATGGGTCCGGCTTCGTCGATTATCAATGGCCGAAACCCGGCAAGGACACGCCGCAGCCGAAGCTGTCTTTCGTCACGGGGTTTGAGCCCTGGGGCTGGGTCATCGGCACCGGCGTCTATGTCGACGATCTGCAGGCTCAGCTCTGGGAAAGCGCGCGGAACGTCATGATTGCCGCGCTGGTCGTCATCGGCTTGCTGGGTGCGGTCACCCTGATTATTGCACGCAAGATGTCCTCGGCGCTGGTCGCGATGACGTCGGCCGTCACCAGGCTCGGGGAAGGCGATTTCGGCATCGAGCTGCCGGGGCTTGATCGCGGCGACGAACTCGGCGACATGGCCCGCTCGATCGAACAGTTCAAGCTCAAGGCCGCCGAAAAGGCGCGCAACGAGGCCGTGCAGGAAGAGGAACGGCGGCAGGTCGCCGAACGGAACAAGGGCAAGGCCCTGCAGGAGATGGCGGAGACCGTCGAACGCGAGACCAATACCGCGGTCGGCGAAGTCGCGACGGGGACCGATCGCATGGCAAGGAATGCGATCCTGATGACCGATAGCGCCTTGCTGCTCGGAAAGAACAGCAGCAGTGTCGCGGCGGCGGCGGAGGAAGCGCTGGCCAATGCGCAGACTGTCGCGAAGGCTTCATCGCAGCTGAGCGCCTCGATCGCCGATATTGCCTCGCAGGTGAATTCATCGAGGGCACTCACCCTGGAGGCCGTGACGGCTTCGACGGCGGCGCAGGCCACCATCGCCAAGCTTTCCGAAGCCGCGGGGAAAGTCGGCGCAGTGACGAATCTCATCAGCGAGATCGCGGGGCAGACCAATCTGCTTGCCCTCAACGCGACCATCGAAGCCGCGCGGGCCGGCGAGGCCGGGCGCGGATTTGCCGTGGTTGCCGCCGAGGTCAAATCGCTGGCGGAGCAGACCGCGAAAGCCACCAGCGAAATAGCCCAGCAGATCACCGAAATACAGGACGCAACCCAGGCTTCCGTTGCTTCGATCTCCGGCATTGGCGAGGTCATTCGCAACGTCGAGGCGGTCTCTTCGACCATCGCCAGGGCAATCGAAGAGCAGAACATTGTCACGGTCGAGATCTCCCGCACCGTTGAGGAAACCTCGCTGGCGGCTCGCGAGGTCGCGTCGCAAATCATCTCGGTATCCAATGAGGCTACCGAGACCGGCCGGCGAGCCACGGAGATCCGGGATGGCTCGGCCGAAATCGCCAGCAAGGTCGACGCACTGCGCGCCACACTGGTCCGGGTGATCCGCACCTCGACGTCCGACGTCGACCGCCGGAATTCTTCCCGGGTCGACATCCGGCGTCCGGCCACGCTCAGGATGCACGGCAAGTCGGGCAGGGTAACCGTTCGAGACCTCTCTTTGGGCGGTGCGATGATCGACGAGGCCCTTTCCAATGCGCCTGCCGGCACGCCGATGACACTGGCGATCGACGGCGTCGCGGCGGAGTTGAGCGGCGTTGTCGCCCGGATCGAGGAGGACACCACGTTGGTCACATTCGAGCTATCGGAGGACGCCAAGACAACCGTCGGCGCGTTGATCGCGACCCGCCTGGCGGCCTAGACCCGCGACATGTCGGCTTTCGGTCAGCAAGCGAGGAGATTGTACCGTCGGCTTAGCGCCGGGCTGGATCTATTGGCGCGTCCGATCGGGCGGCATGGCAGCGCGCTGATCGGCATTTCCGCCATCGCATTGGTCTGGTCCGGAACCCTTTACAGCATGTCCGAGGAGCGGACGCGGACCGAACAGGCCGCGCTGCAGAACAACGCCAATCTGACCCGCGCGTTCGAAGAGCAGATCATCCGGTCCATCAAGGCCGCGGATCAGACCCTGCTCTACGTCCGCGACTCCTACGCCAGGACCCCGCCAATTTCGACATGTCGCTGTGGTCGAAGAACAGCCAGTTTCTGACCGATTTTTCGTTTCAGGTGGTGGTGATCGACAAGAACGGCATCATGCTGACCAGCAATCTCGACCAGAACGTGAAAGGGCTGGATCTTCACGACCGGGAGCATTTCAAGATCCACGCCGAGGGCAGCAGGGACTTTCTCTTCATCAGCAAACCGATCTTCGGACGCGTCTCGAACAAGTGGTCGATTCAACTGACGCGCCGCGTCATCGCGCAGGACGGCTCGTTCGGCGGGGTCGTCGTCGTCTCGCTCGATCCCGACTATCTTTCGCAATTTTATGATTCCGTCGATATCGGCAAGAAAGGCTCCATTACCCTGGTCGGCCTCGACGGCATCATTCGCGCCCGCGGGGTGACCGGCGCGGCCGGCATCGGAACGTCGGTCGCGGGCAGTCCGGTGATGCTCGGGCTTGCACAGAAAACCAGTGGTTCCTATTCCGGCCGAAGCCAGATCGACAGCATCGATCGGATTTTTTCGTTTCGAAAGGTGAGGGACTATCCGCTCGCCGTGGTGGTCGGTCAGGCCTCCGAGGAGATTTTTGCCGGTTACCGCCACGACCGCAACCGCGATCTGATCGCCGCGGTGCTGCTGAGCCTCGTCATCGGGATCGTGTCCGCCCTGATCATCCGCTATCAGGCCGGACTGGCGAAATCGCGCGATGCGGCCGAAGCCGGCACGCGCGCCCGTTCGGAATTCCTGGCGATGATGAGCCACGAGATTCGAACGCCGATGAACGGGGTGATCGGGATGGCCGATCTGCTCGCCGCCGGGGATCTTCTGCCCGAGCAGAAAAAGATCGCCACGACACTGAGAGAATCGGCCGACTATCTGCTGCAGATATTGAACGACGTTCTCGATTTCTCGAAGCTCGACGCCGACAGGATGGAGATCGAGCATGTCGAATTCGGGCTTCACCGCGCGGTTTCGGCCACCATCGATCTCTTGATGCCGCGCGCGAAAGAGAAGGGCCTGCTGCTCACCGCGAAGATAGGGCCCGATGTCCCCGAATTCGTCGTCGGCGATCCGGCGCGGCTCCGTCAGGTGCTGTTCAATCTGGTCGGCAATGCTCTCAAGTTCACGCCGTCGGGTTCGGTCGGGGTCGTCGTCGAGGTCGAAGCGGCGGACGACGCCCAGATCCGGCTGGACTTCAAGGTGGTCGACACCGGCGTCGGAATTCCCGGTGAGGCGATTGGCCTTCTGTTCCGCGAATTCTCGCAAGTCGACAGCTCGATCTCCCGGCGGTTCGGCGGAACCGGGCTCGGGCTGGCGATTTGCAAGCGCCTGGTCGCGGGCATGGGGGGCGATATCTCCGTTCAGAGTGTCATCGGCAAGGGCAGCCAGTTCAACTTCTCCGTGCTGGTCAGGCCACGCGTTGCAGCGGAGCCGGAGCCCCAGCAGGTATCGCAAGCGCCGAGCATCGCGCCCGGACCTGCGCCGCAGGCGGCCGCCGCGGAGGAAATCGGCGCGCTGCGGATATTGCTGGCGGAGGACAACTTGACCAACCAGTTCGTGATCCGGAAGCTGCTCGAGAAGCTCGGTTGCAAGCCGGACGTGGTCGAGAACGGGGTGCAGGCGGTGGCGGCGGTCCAGAGCGCGCCGTACGACCTGATCCTGATGGATATGATGATGCCCGAGATGGACGGCCTGGCGGCCACGCGCACGATCCGGCAGCTGCCGTCCGCCGCGCACGACATCTACATTATTGCGCTGACGGCGAATGCGGCCAATGAGGATCAGTTGGCCTGTCTTGCCGCCGGCATGAACGATTTTGTCACCAAGCCCGTGAACGGCGCCCGGCTGAGCGCAGCGCTGCTTCGCGCCAAGTCCGTGGCCCAGCAGGAAAGAGCGATCGCATGAGCGCGCCATTTTCGTTCGATGAGGCGGTCTTCAAATTGCTCGGCGACGAGTTCGGAGTCGACTACGCCATCGAAGTGCTGCAGGCATTCCTGGCGGACACGGCCGACAAGATGGCGAAGCTGGCCATCAACGGCCACGATCGCGAGCTGGTGAAGCGGGAAGCGCATTCGGTCAAGGGCTCCGCGGCGACCTTCGGCTTCAACGATCTGGCGCGGCTGGCCAGGGAACTGGAACGTGGCGCCCAGACCATCCCGGTTGAGCAATTGGAAACCTCGGTCCGCGAGTTGCGACAAGTGTTTGAGGCGACGGAGCAGTTCGCCAAGACCAATCTGCTGTTGCAGGCTGGTCCGGGAGCGGCAGCGTGACGGCCTTCGGGAGGCACGTGGATCGTCGGTAAGCCGCCGCGGGCGGCAGGCGGCTACCGTCTGACGATCGATCCGGTGCGGCCCACCAGCCGCGCCAGCTGCTTGAAGCGACTGCCAACGCGATCGGCGACCAGATCGACCAGCCTGTGCTCGAATACCAGCATCAGCTTGCGCTCCCGGCTTCGAAAATGCGTCGCCGGCAACACGCCCGGCCGCGCCGCCGATATCAGATGGGCGACGCGGAAGGCGGCGCCGAGCAGGCGGGCCCGCTCGACCATCGCCGGCGGCACCAGCGCCCTGATCAGCGCCGGGGGCTCATTCTGCTCGCTCAGGCCGGCATAGCGGTAGAAAACCGACAGCGCGACGAACGCGCGGCCGTGATGGCTGATCGAGCCGAAATTGCCGTTGGTGATGAGATTGAGTGTTTCCTCGCCGCGATGGTCGGGATGCACCCGCCAACCGATGTCCGACAACAGGCAGGCGGCGTGGCGCAGCCGGCGGTCTTCGTCGGTCTCGCGCAACTTGACCACCCGCACCAGGCGATCGGTCCATTCGATCAGTTCCTTGGCGTGGCGCGCGGATCGCGACAACAGCTCGTTCAGCGTCTGCGCGGCGCAGATCAATCCATCTTTGGACCGCTCGGTCTCCGGCAGCTTTTCGTACAGCAGGCCCTCGCGCACGCCGAACGTCGAAAACACGATGGTTTTGGGCTGGGCGACGCGGATGATGTGTTCGAGTACCAGGGCCGCATAGGCCAACAGCGGCCGCCGCGCATCGGCGACGGCTTCGATGTTGGCCAGCATGTCCGCCGCGGCGAGCCGGCGCAGGCGCTGGGCGAAATCGAGCGCTTCCTGCGCCGGTATCGAATAGCCGTGCATCACCCCGAGCGGGTATTCGCTCTGGATGATGTGAATGCGGGCCAGCGCCCGCCACGTGCCCCCGACCGCGTAGAAGGTGCGGCCGCGGCCGGCCTTCAGCTGGACCACGCCGGAAAGCTCGGTCCTGACGATGCGCTCGGCGCGTTTGAGCGATTTATGCGACAGGTCCTGCAGCGCCAGGCTTCCGAGCGGCAGCGTTACGCCGCTGCGAACCCGGTTGGCGCGCACGTCGATCAACTCCAGCGAGCCGCCACCGAGATCGCCGACGATGCCGTCCGGCCTGTGGACGCCCGACACCACGCCAAGCGCGGACAGTTTGGCCTCGCGCGGGCCGGAGAGGATTTCGATCCCGACGCCGCAGATGCGTTCGGCCCGGGCGATGAAATCCGGCCCGTTGCTGGCGTCGCGGCAGGCGGCGGTGGCGATCGCGTGCACGCGGCCGACCCTCATCACCCGGCACAGCGCGCGAAAACGGCGCAACGACGTCAGGGCCTTGTCGACGGCGTCCTTCGCCAACAGGCCGGTGGTCTGGACCTCGCGGCCGAGCCCGCACAGCGCCTTCTCGTTGAAGATCGTGATCAGGCTGCGCGCCATCTTCTCATAGACGACGAGGCGCACCGAGTTCGAGCCGATATCGATCACCGCGACGCTGGATGCGCGCTTGCGCGGCCGCTTCACTGCAACGGCCCTTTATGACGAATGCTGCTGGCGTTCGGTACGGCGCGTGAGGCGGCGCGGCGACGATTCCTGAAGCGACTTTCCACGGCCTGACAGACTCGGATTTGTCATGAAGTAATTATGAAGGTTGAAGGGCTCCTCGCCCTTCGCGGCCTTCATACGCGTTGAAGTCCCGTCCGGCAACAACTGCCAGCTCTGTTCGGTATCCTTGAGGTTCGCCACCATGATCTGCTCGAGAACCTGCTGATGCACCGTGGGATTTTGCAGCGGGCAGAGCACTTCGACGCGCCGGTCGAGGTTGCGCGGCATCATGTCGGCGGAGGAGATATACACAGCGGCTTTTGCGCTCGGCAGGCCCTGGCCCATCCCGAAGCAGTAGATTCGGCCATGTTCGAGGAAGCGGCCGATGATCGATTTGACGCGGATGTTCTCCGAAAACCCTGCAATGCCCGGCCGAAGGCAGCAAATGCCACGCACTATCAGTTCGATCGACACCCCGGCCTGCGAGGCCTCGTAGAGGGCGTCGATGATGTCGGGATCGACCAGCGAATTCATCTTGAGCCAGATCGCCGCCGGTTTACCGTGCCGGGCGTAGGCGGTTTCGCCATGGATATGCTCGAGCATCCGCTTGCGCAGCGTCAGCGGCGATACCGCCATCTTCTCGATATCGCTCGGTTCGGCATAGCCCGTGATGTAGTTGAATACCCGCGCGGCGTCCCGCCCGATGATCGGGTCGGAGGTGAAGTAGGACAGATCGGTATAGATGCGCGCGGTCACCGGATGATAGTTGCCGGTGCCGGTATGGACGTAAGTCGTGAGGCTGCCGCCCTCGCGGCGCACGATCAGCGACAGTTTGGCGTGGGTTTTCAGTTCGAGGAACCCGTAGACCACCTGTACGCCGGCGCGTTCGAGGTCGCGCGCCCATCGGATATTGGCTTCCTCGTCGAACCGCGCCTTGAGCTCGATCAGCGCCGTCACCGATTTTCCGGCCTCGGCGGCTTCCGCCAGCGCGCGCACGATCGGCGAATTGTTCGAGGTGCGATAGAGCGTTTGCTTGATGGCGACGACGTCGGGGTCGCGGGCGGCCTGCTGCAGGAACTGCACCACGACGTCGAAGGATTCGTAGGGGTGATGGACGATCAGGTCCTTTTGCCGGATCGCGGCGAAGATGTCGCCGCCGTGATCGCGCACGCGCTCGGGGTGGCGGGGAACATAGGGGGCGAATTCGAGATCGGGCCGGTCGAGCCGGGTCAGTTGCGACAGTTCGTTCATCGCCAGCACGCCGTCGACCAGCAGCACCTCGTCGTCCGCGGTGGACAGCGCGCGCTGCACGAATGCGCGCAGTTCTTCCGGCATCTTGGCTTCGATCTCGAGCCGGATCACCGATCCGCGCCGGCGCCGCTTCAGCGCGGTCTCGAACAGCCGCACCAGGTCTTCGGCTTCTTCCTCGATTTCGAGTTCGGAGTCGCGGATGACGCGGAACGCGCCCTGGCCCTTGACGGTATAGCCGGGAAACAGCCGGCCGATGAACAGGCCGGTGGCCTGCTCCAGCGTGATCAGCCGCACCGAGCCGTCCTTGCTGACGGGCAAACGGATGAAGCGGTCGATCTTGCCGGGCATGCGGATCAGCGCGTTCATCGGCTTGCCGTCGGCGACCCGCGCCAGATGCAGCGCGATGGTGAAACCGAGGCTCGGGATGAACGGGAAGGGATGCGCCGGGTCGATCGCCAGCGGTGTCAGCAGCGGGAAGATATTGTGGAGGAAATGATCCTCGATCCAGCTGCGCTCGGTCTTGGTCACATCGCGGCCATCGACGAGAACGATACCCACTTCCGCCAGGATGCCGCGCAGATCGCGCCAGATCGCCTGCTGGTCGCTGGCGAGCGTCGAGACGGTCTCGTTGATCAGGACCAGCTGCTCGGCCGGGGTCAGCCCGTCGGGACTGCGTTCGGTGATGCCCTCACGCACCTGCGCCTTGATGCCGGCGACGCGGACCATGAAGAATTCATCAAGGTTATTGGCCGAAATCGACAGAAATCGCACCCGCTCGAGTGCGGGGTGGCCGGGATTGACCGATTCTTCCAGTACCCGGCGATTGAAATGCAGCCAGGAAAGCTCGCGATTGATGAAGCGTTCAGGGCTGTGGGCGATCGTCGGACCAGCCTCAGTACCCGATTCTTTTTCTTTTATTTCAATAGCTTGGGAGGAATCCATGAAGTTTCAATCTATCCCGGTCTAGGCGCCAGCGCGATTCCCGGCACGGAAGGTGCGACCATCCTTTAACGCGGTGACTTTTCAATGACATTGATGTGCCCCGCGGCTTCGCCGTCAAGATGCGGGATGGGCCCCGGCCATCAGCCATTGCGCAATAAATCGGCGGCCAGCGCCCGTGTCACCGGTCGTCCGAGCCGCAGGGCTTCGGTGTCCAGCAGTTCGACCGCCTGCCTGGCGGCGGCGAAAGAGCGCTCGATCCGGGTCGCGAGATAGCTGACCACGCTCTCATCGACCGTCATTTGACGGTCGGCGCAGAACTTGATGATCAGCGAGCGAAACAGCTGATCGTCGGGCGGCAGCAGCGAGATCACGGGGACGGCGCGCAGGCGTGACCGCAGGTCGCGCAGCTCGATCTGGGCCGCCGATGGGGGCACCCGGGCGGTGATCAAAACGAACGCTTCATCTTCCCGCGCCAGGTTCATGAGATGGAACAGCGCGCGCTCGTCGAAGTCGGGTGCGTTCAGGTCTTCCACTACCAGCGTCCCGGTCGCCAGCGCGCCCGGCACCCCCGCCGCGGTGAGCGCATGCGCCGAGATCGAGCGGGCGCCGGCTTGCTCGGCCCAGATCGCCGCCAGATGGCTCTTGCCGGAACCCTCCGGCCCGACCAGCAGCATGATCCGGTTGGGCCATTCCGGCCAACTGTCGATCAGCGCCAGCCCCGCGGCATTGGCCGGTCCCTCGAGAAAATTGTCGCGGGTCAAGCTCTCGGCGTGCGGCAGCGCGAAGGCGAGCTGGCGAGGTTGAACGCGGCCTGGCACCTTGGGTTACTCCATGCCGGGGACCGCCCGGCGGGTGTTTAGCGGGCTTCGATCGTGCTCATGTGCCGCACCCACTCCACGAGATAGAGCGATACGGAAACCAAAGTAAAGACGGTTACAAAACCCATCAGGATCAGATCGTACGGCGTTGATTTGAAACCGAAACCCAGCGCCGCCAGCACCAGGGCGGCGAACGCCACCTGGGCCACGGTGTTGAGCTTCGATACCATCAGCGGCTTCATCGGGATCGGCTTGCCGAACAACCATGACACAATCACGGCGGTGACGATCATGATGTCGCGTGAGACCACCAGGATGACGATCCAGCGCGGCACCGCGCCCCAGATTCCGAGCGCCACATAGATCGAGACCAGAAGTGCCTTGTCGGCGAGCGGATCGAGCAGCGCGCCCAGTTCGCTCGCCATATTGAAACGCTTGGCGAGAAACCCGTCGATTGCGTCGCTGACGCCCGCGACGATGAAGATCGCAAAGGCGATTTCCATCTGGCTGGAGGCGATCGCCCAGACGATGAACGGCACCAGCAGGATGCGGCCCAGCGTAATGATGTTAGGTATACTCAAACGGCGCTTCCCGGCTACCGGCCTGATTTATCGAAAGATCCGGCTCTTTGCGGGGGGAGCCGGTTCCTGTCTACATAGTACATGCGCGCACCGCTTGCGAGCCATTGCACCTGAGCGGAATCCGACGTAACCAGCCGCCATCATTTGGAACAAGCCATGGTCGACCGTAAAAACGGGCTCACTTACGCCGATTCAGGCGTCGACATCGATGCGGGCAATCGTCTGGTCGATCTCATCAAGCCGATGGTGCGCGCCACCGCCCGCAGTGGTGCCGACGCGGAAATCGGCGGGTTTGGTGGGCTCTTCGATCTCAAGGCCGCCGGCTTCAAGGACCCGGTTCTGGTCGCGGCCACCGACGGTGTCGGCACCAAGGTCAAGATCGCGATCGAGACCGGCCTGCACGGCGGCATCGGCATCGATCTGGTGGCGATGTCGGTCAACGACCTGGTCGTGCAGGGCGCCGAGCCGCTGTTCTTTCTCGACTATTTCGCCTGCGGCAAGCTCGATCCCGAGGCGGCGGCCGTCATCGTCGCCGGCATTGCCGAAGGCTGCCGGGAATCCGGCTGTGCGTTGATCGGCGGCGAGACCGCCGAAATGCCCGGGCTCTACAAGGGCGGCGACTATGATCTCGCGGGTTTTGCGGTCGGCGCCGCCGAGCGCGGCACACTGTTGCCGCGACCCGACATCGCCGTGGGCGATGCGGTGATCGGGCTGGCCTCATCGGGGGTGCACTCGAACGGCTTTTCGCTGGTACGAAAGATCGTCGAGGCATCCGGCCTCGGTTTCGAGGCCCAGGCGCCGTTTTCACCGGTCATGACGCTGGGTGGCGCGCTGCTGACCCCAACCCGGCTCTATGTGAAATCCTGCCTGCGCGCGATTCGCGAAACCGGCGCGGTCAAGGGACTTGCCCACATCACCGGCGGCGGCTTCACCGACAACATTCCGCGTGTGCTGCCCAAACATCTCGGTGTCGGCATCGACCTGGCGCGGCTGCCGGTGCTGCCGGTCTTCAAGTGGCTGGCGGAGCAGGGCGGTATCGCGGAACTCGAATTGCTGCGCACCTTCAACTGCGGCATCGGCATGATTGCCATCGTGCAGGCGGACGCGATCGAAAAGGTCACCGAGATCCTCACCGAGTGCGGCGAAAGCGTCACGCTGCTCGGCGAGGTGATCCCGGCCGAAGGCGAGCACCGCGTGGTCTACAACGGTCACCTCGATCTGGCTCGGTGAGGCGATGAAGCGCCGCGTCGCAATCCTGATATCGGGGCGGGGATCGAACATGGCCGCCTTGATCCAGGCGGCGGCGGCGGCGGATTTTCCCGCCGAGATCGCAGTCGTGATTTCCAACAAGGCCGATGCCGGCGGCCTTGAAAGGGCCCGGGCCAGCGGCGTTGCGGCGCTCACGATCGAAAGCAAGCCGTTCGGCCGTGACCGCGCGGCCTTCGAGGCTGTGTTGCAGAAGGCCTTGGATCAGCACGGGGTCGAGTTGATCTGCCTCGGCGGCTTCATGCGGCTGCTCACAGCCGAATTCGTGCAGCGCTGGTACGGCAGGATGCTCAACATCCATCCTTCGCTGCTGCCGTCGTTTCCCGGCCTCGAGCCGCAGGCCCAGGCGCTGCGCGCCGGGGTGAAGATTTCGGGCGCAACCGTGCATTTCGTCATTCCTGAAACCGATGCCGGACCGATCTTGATGCAGGGCGCAGTCGCGGTTCGCGACGACGACACGCCCGAAACGCTGGAAACGCGAATCCTCGCGATCGAACACCGCATCTACCCGGAAGCCCTGCGGCTGGTTGCTGGCGGCCAGATCCGGCTGGAAGGCGATATCTGCAAGACGATCGGCAGCGCCGGTGGCGGCGGGACGTTGATTTCTCCGCCCTCGACCTGAGCTTCGCGCTGGCATGGGCTCGGCGGCGACGCGCCGGCTACGCTACGAAGAGCTGCAAAAATAAAATCCCCCGGCATAGGCCGGGGGTGCATCAGGATTGCTTGCGCGGATCGTGACGATGCTTAGGAGACCTTCAGATTTTCCGCGGAAGTCTTGCCGCGATTTTCCACGAGGTCGTATTCGATAACCTGATTCTCGTTGAGGGTTGAGAGTCCAGCGCGCTCGACCGCCGAGATATGGACGAACACGTCCTTATCGCCGACCGTCGGTTTGATGAACCCATAACCCTTTGTCGGGTTGAACCACTTGACGGTGCCTTTCTGCATCGCCTGTCTCCTGGTCTAGACATAAAAAAGACGCGGCCACGCTTTTCGCGTGCCACGCCACAAGCGGGCTTTTCGGATGTCTGTTCAATTTCTTCGTCGCGAAACGCACAGTCGATCGGCCTAAATCCGATTGTGCCTGATATTGCAACACGAAATTCGCAGCTTAGCAAGCTTCCGGCGCGGGCCCGAGAAGACCGGGCCGGCATCGTTCACCTGTGGCAGCAGAACAACAACGCCGGCCAATCGCCCTCCGCAGATGACCATGACCGATTGACGCTCCCGGCGAACTGGGGGCAAATCGGCACCGGCCGACGGGTTTTTTTTGAGCTTTTGTCGCGTTGTGCTCCTTTTGGGAAATGCATTGATGTGCTGCTCACGGCGGCTTTCGCGGGCTTTGCAGACCGGCGCCGGCGACACGCGATCGCGCGGTACGGCGGCCGTCCTGGGCCTGATGCTGGCCGCCTTAGCAGTGTCACCGGGCTTGGCGCAGTCGATCGCGCCCGCCGCCGCGCGCGGGCCCACGCCCTCACAAACCGGGATCGATTCCGAACTGTCGGCCGGCGCGGCCGTGAGCAATCTCGGCAGCAGTTTCCTGGAACGGCTGGGCAACCAGGCTGCTGGCGGGTTCGGGCGTGCTTTGCGCAACAATCCGGGCGGCGGCGGCGCGTCCGAGGCAATCGACGGGACGCGGTATCGGACCTGGGGCGAAGCCTACGGTATCTCGGCCAGGACCGGCGCGCAGGCCGATTTCGTCGGTGATCGGCGCCAGACCTGGGGCGGCGTCGCGGGGTTGGGCGCGACGATTGCGCCCGGCGTCAACATCGGCGCCTCGATCGACCAAAGCCGTACCTCGATCGACGTCCCGCTGGCGCTGCAGTCGGCGTCGCTCGATCTCACCCAGCTCGGCTTCAATGCCTCGGTCGACAAGGGGCCGTGGACCTGGGCGGTCGCGCTGGTCCACGGGTTCGGGAATATCAATTCGAGCCGGGACACCGCTTTCGGCACCGCCAGCGCCGGCTACAACGCCCAGATCGACGGCGCGCTGACCGAGCTCAGCTACTACTGGAACCTGGACCAGAGCCGCATCGTGCCCAAGGCCGCGCTCGAATATGTCCGGGCCACCACCGGATCGTTTCAGGAGACCGGCGGTTTCGATGCCTTGACGGCGACCGGCGCGTCGGTGGAGCGCTCGCGCATTCTACTCGGCGCCGAGGTCGGCCATTACTGGATCTTCGACGGCAAGATTTTCGATCTGTCCGGCTACGGCAAGTTCGTCGACAATGTCGCGCAGAACTTCAGCTCGATCACCGTTAGCCTCGGTCCCCAGAGCATCACCGTGCAGGGCATCGGCGAAAGCCAGTACGGCGCCGACGCAGGGGCGTCCGCCTCGCTCTCCCTCAGCAACACAATGCGGGTCTATCTCAACTATGACGGCAAGTTCCGCGCAGCGACGCAATCCCATCAGGGCACGCTCGGCGTCGAATTGAAGTGGTGATGCCGCGGATCAGGGACGCGGTCACAACGGTTTAACACGTGCGCGGAACAGGCTTTATATTCTTGATTTGACGCGTTTTCTTTACGCGAACCGGTTCCCACTTCGCTGGAAAACGCTTTAGCGCTTCCACTAGCCCCGATCGACCCTGACCACCCGGCCTTTTTCGATCGCCAGCGCCAGCTGGCCGTGCTTCAGCGACAGCGCCGCATCGCCGAACAGCTCGCGGCGCCAGCCATGCAGGGCGGCGACATCGGCCTGATCGTCGGCGGCGATCTGTTCGAGATCGTCGACGGTGGCGATCACCTTGCTGGCTACCGCGTGCCGTTCCGACGTCATCCGCAAGAGAACCTTCAACAGCTCGACCGTCGCCGCGCCATTCGAATTGCCGCGCGGCTTTTCGATCTTCGGCAGGACCGCCGGATCGCGCGCGAGACCGCGTTGCACCGCCGCCACGATCTCGGCGCCCCATTTCGAGCGGTCGAAGCCCTTCGGCAGCGAACGCAAATTCGCCAGCCGTTCGAGGCTGGTGGGTGCGTGGGTGGCGATATCGCCGACCGCGTCGTCCTTCAGCACGCGGCTGCGCGGCACGTCGCGGCTTTGGGCTTCCTGTTCGCGCCACGCCGCGACCTCCATCAGCACCGCGAGTTCCTTCGGCTTGCGGACCCGCGTCTTCAGCCGCTCCCAGGCGCGCTCGGGGTGAAAGTCGTAGGTCTTCGGCGAGGTCAGAACTTCCATCTCCTCGCTCACCCAGTCGCTGCGCCCGCGCTTCTTGAGGTCGGCGTCCAGGGCTGCGAACACATCGCGCAAATGAGTCACGTCGGAGACCGCGTAGTGCATCTGGTCGTCCGTCAGCGGCCGTCGCGACCAGTCGGTGAAACGGTGGGTCTTGTCCGGCCGATGGCCGCAGATACGTTCGACCAGCTGGTCATAGGCGATGCTGTCGCCATAGCCGAGCACCATGGCCGCGACCTGGGTATCGAAGATCGGGTGCGGAACGATGCCGGCCTGATGCCAGACGATTTCGATGTCCTGGCGGGCGGCGTGGAAAACCTTCAGCACCTTCTCATCGGCCATCAGTTCGAAGAACGGCTTGAGGTCGATGCCCTCGGCCAGCGTGTCGACCACGACCGCCTCCTCGGCGCTCGCCATTTGGACGACGCAGAGCAGGGGATAATAGGTCGTCTCGCGGAGGAATTCCGTATCGACCGTGATGACCGGGTGCCTGGCGAGGCGGGCGCAAACAGTCGCGAGTTCCGAAGTGGTGGCAATTAGATCCATGAACCGTCCATAACGCTTCCAAGACGGCGTTCTGCCGAAAGCGTTGATATGTCAAGGGTCCTGGGATGGATTTGCGACCTGAATTTCGGCCGGAGGCGGCTTTCGTGCGGAACGGGCGTCCCGGAGGCGCCAGCTGGCGATCCGGGTAGCCCGTTTTGGCGCCGGGAGGCCTGTTAGTAGTCGCGGATCCGCCGCGAGGGCCGCCGTTGCGAGGGCACGGCCAGCACGATGACGCAGAGCCCGAGCATCGCCAATCCCATGAATTCAAAAACCAACGCGTCCACGGCAATTCCCCCTACAAACCGCTAGAGTTGTAAGGAAGCCATTGACCCTTTCTTAATTCCTGGCGGGCGAGGCGGGCCGCATCATCGGATGTTGAACGGCGGGTTAATTTTCAAGTCCCGCAGAAGGTCTGCAGCACGCGCTGGTGCGGTTCGGGCGGCTGCGCGTAGGCCGCGAACGCCGGCTGGTCCTCATAGGGCTTCGACAGCACCGTCAGCAGCTCCTCGAAGGGCGCAAAGTCGTTCCGGTTCACGGCGGCCTCGATCACCGCCTCCACCCGATGGTTTCTCGGAATGAAGGCCGGATTGACTGCCCGCATTGCCGTGCGCCGGTAGGCGGGTTCCTGCGGCTCGTCGCCGGTCCGCTGCCGCCAGCGCGCCGCCCATTCATCGTAGGCGGTGGGGTCGGCGAAGGATTGCCTGACATCACCGTCGTGATCGGGGCCGAGCGCGGCCTCGCTCAGCCGTCGGAAGGTGAGCGTGAAATCGGCCTCGTTCCTGGCCATCGCATCCAAAAGATCCTGCGCCAGCGCCGAATCGCCGTCACGCGCCGTGAACAGCCCGAGTTTTGCGCGCAGCCCCTTCTGAAAAGCGGTGTCGAAGACGTCCCTGAAGCCGTCGATCGCCGCTTGCGCCTCCGATATCGCCATGTCGCGGTCGTCGGACAGCAGCGGCAACAGGCATTCGGCCAGCCGGGTCAGGTTCCATTGCGCGATCCGCGGCTGGTTGGCGTAGGCGTAACGGCCCATTTCGTCGATCGAGCTGAATACGGTGGCGGGGTCGTAATGGTCTATGAAGGCGCAGGGACCGTAGTCGATGGTCTCGCCCGAGATCGAGGTGTTGTCGGTGTTCATGACACCGTGGATGAACCCGACCAACAGCCAGCGCGCGACCAGATCAGCCTGGCGGGCGATCACGCCTTCCAGCAACGCGCGGTAGGGGCGCTCGGCCCCGGCCGCCTGCGGGTAGTGCCTGGCAATGACGTGGTCGGCCAACCGCCGCACGCCCTCGGTATCGTTGCGCGCGGCAAAATACTGGAAGGTTCCGACCCTGATATGGCTGGCGGCTACCCGGGTCAGGACCGCTCCCGGAAGCGCCGTCTCGCGCAGCACATTCTCGCCGGTCGTCACGGCGGCAAGCGACCGCGTCGTGGGAACGCCGAGCACCGCCATCGCCTCGCTGACGATGTATTCGCGCAGCACCGGCCCGAGCGCCGCGCGGCCGTCGCCACGTCGCGAAAACGGGGTCGGGCCGGACCCCTTCAATTGGATGTCGCGGCGGACGCCGTCGGAATCGATCACCTCGCCGAGCAGGATGGCGCGGCCATCGCCGAGTTGCGGCACGAAATGACCGAACTGGTGGCCGGCATAGGCCATCGCGATCGGCTCGGCGCCATCTGGGAGCCGCTTGCCGGCGAGGATTTCGGCCCCCTCTGGACTGTCGAGCCGGTCGGGATCGAGCCCGAGCTGGACCGCCAGCGGCCGGTTCAGCTTGATCAGCGCCGGCGAGGCGACCGGCGTCGGCGCAACCCGGGCGAAAAAAGTCGCCGGCAGCGCCGTGTAGGTGTTCTGGAAGGGGAAATGGACCGTCATTTGCTCAAGATAGGCATGTGCAGGGAATAGACAATCGGTTCGCGGCTGGGCGGTCCCGGCGGACCAGCGTTTTTTCATCATTTTTCCGCCGCCGGCGGCTTTTTTGGAGGCTAGCTTTGGTGGTGCATTCGGTTGCCGCGCCTGACGGCCTCGGGTAAACCCTGACGCTCTTCGGGAGCGGTAATGCCGCCCGATTCTGCCCTCTGACCGCCATTTTCAGGATTTCCATGCATCGTTACCGGTCCCATACTTGCGGCGCACTCCGCGAAAGCGATATCGACCAGACCGCCCGTCTGTCGGGCTGGTGCCATCGCATCCGCGACCATGGCGGCTTGCTATTCATCGACCTGCGCGACCATTACGGGCTGACGCAATGCGTGGTCGACCCGGATTCGCCGGCGTTCAAGGACGCCGAAAAGCTGCGCTCGGAGTGGGTGGTGCGGATCGACGGCAAGGTGCGCCGCCGTCCCGAAGGCACCGACAATCCGGATTTGCCGACCGGCGCGGTCGAGCTCTATGTCAGCGAAATCGAGGTGCTGGGGCCGGCAGGCGAGCTGCCGCTGCCGGTGTTCGGCGAGCAGGAATATCCCGAGGACATAAGGCTTAAGTACCGTTTCCTCGACCTTCGTCGCGAAAAGCTGCATCAGAACATCATGACCCGCGGCGCGATCGTCGATTCCATGCGCAAGCGGATGAAGGAGCAGGGCTTCTTCGAGTTCCAGACCCCGATTCTGACGGCGTCCTCGCCCGAAGGCGCGCGCGACTTCCTGGTGCCCTCCCGGATCCATCCGGGCAAGTTCTACGCTCTGCCGCAGGCGCCGCAGCAGTACAAGCAGCTCCTGATGATGTCGGGCTTCGACCGCTACTTCCAGATCGCGCCCTGTTTCCGCGACGAGGACCCGCGCGCCGACCGCCTGCCGGGCGAGTTCTATCAGCTCGACCTCGAGATGAGCTTCGTCGAGCAGAACGATGTTTTTGCAGCCGTCGAGCCGGTCATCACGGGCGTGTTCGAGGAGTTTGCCAAGGGCAAGCCCGTCACCAAGGTCTGGCCGCGGATTCCGTTCGCGGAGGCTTTGCGCAAATACGGCAGCGACAAGCCCGATCTGCGCAACCCGCTTCTGATGCAGGACGTCTCCGAGCATTTCCGCGGCTCCGGCTTCAAGGTATTCGCGCGGATGCTGGAAGAACCCAAGAACCAGGTCTGGGCGATCCCCGGACCCGGCGGCGGCTCACGCGCGTTTTGCGACCGGATGAACTCCTGGGCGCAGGGCGAGGGCCAGCCCGGGCTCGGCTACATTATGTGGCGCGAAGGCGGCGAGGGCGCCGGTCCGCTTGCCAACAATATCGGTCCCGAGCGGACGGCGGCGATCCGCGCCCAACTCGGCCTGAAGGAGGGCGATGCGGCGTTCTTTGTCGCCGGCGACCCCGACAAGTTCTGGAAATTTTCGGGGTTGGCGCGGACGAAGCTCGGTGAGGAGCTGAACCTGATCGACAAGGATCGGTTCGAACTCGCCTGGATCGTCGACTTCCCGATGTACGAGTACAACGAGGAAGACAAGAAGGTCGACTTCTCGCACAACCCGTTCTCGATGCCCCAGGGCGGCCTCGATGCGCTTCTCGGACAGGACCCGCTGACCATCAAGGCGTTCCAGTACGACATCACCTGCAACGGCTATGAAATCGCCTCGGGCGGTATCCGCAACCATCGTCCCGAGGCGATGGTGAAGGCGTTCGAGATCGCCGGCTATGGCGAGCAGGACGTGGTCGAGCGTTTCGGCGGCATGTACCGCGCGTTCCAGTACGGCGCTCCGCCGCATGGCGGCATGGCGGCCGGCGTCGATCGCATCGTCATGCTTCTCTGCGGCACCACCAACCTGCGTGAAATCTCGCTGTTCCCGATGAACCAGCGCGCCGAGGATCTCTTGATGGGTGCACCTTCGGAGGTCGCGCCGAAGCAGTTGCGCGAGCTCCACATCCGGCTCAATCTGCCGCAAACCTGAAGACAAGCCGAAGCCGTAATTCGGGGTGAACTAGCCCCGCGGGGGGAAATACATGACGTCTCACTCTGAAGATCTCCAATCGGCGGCGCTCGCGTATCACCGGCTGCCGCGACCGGGCAAGCTGGAGATCCAGGCGATCAAGCCGCTGGCCAACCAGCGCGACCTCGCGCTGGCCTATTCGCCGGGCGTCGCTGCGGCCTGCACGGCGATTGCCAACGATCCGGCCCAGGCGGCCTCGCTGACGATCCGCGCCAATCTGGTCGCGGTCGTCTCCAACGGCACTGCCGTGCTGGGCCTCGGTAATATCGGCCCGCTGGCGTCGAAGCCGGTGATGGAAGGCAAGGCGGTCCTGTTCAAGAAATTCGCCGGCATCGACGTGTTCGACATCGAAATCGCCGCCGACACCATCGAGCGGGTGGTCGAGACCGTAGCCGCGCTGGAGCCGACCTTCGGCGGCATCAATCTGGAAGACATCAAGGGGCCGGAATGCTTCGAGATCGAGGCGCAGCTCAAGGCGCGCATGAAGATCCCGGTATTCCACGACGACCAGCATGGCACCGCCATCATCGTCGGCGCGGCCATCACCAATGCGCTGCTGCTGAACGGCAAGAAGCTGGAAGACGTCAAGATCGTCGCCTCCGGCGCCGGCGCGGCGGCGATCGCCTGCCTCAATCTGCTGGTCGCGATGGGCGCGCAGCGCAAGAATATCTGGGTCTGCGACATCGACGGCGTGGTGCATGAAGGCCGCAACACCCTGATGGACCGCTGGAAGGCGGTCTATGCCCAGAAGACCGACAAGCGGGTGCTGGCCGAGGTGATCGGCGGCGCCGATATCTTCCTCGGCCTGTCGGCGCCCAACGTGCTGAAACCGGAAATGGTCAAGGCGATGGCGGACCATCCGCTGGTGATGGCGCTGGCCAATCCGAATCCGGAGATCATGCCGGAAGAGGCCCGCAAAGCCCGTCCCGACGCCATGATCTGCACCGGACGAAGCGACTTCCCCAACCAGGTCAACAACGTCCTTTGCTTTCCCTTCATCTTTCGCGGCGCGCTCGACGTCGGCGCCACTGCGATCAACGAGGAAATGAAGAAGGCCGCCGTCGATGCCATCGCGCAGCTGGCGCGCGATCCGCCGGTGGACGCCGTCGCGCAGGGTTTCGACAGTGGCGAGAGCCAGGGGTTCGGGCCCGGCTCGCTGATCCCGAGTCCTTTCGATCCGCGGCTGATCCTGCGCATCGCGCCGGCGGTGGCGAAGGCGGCGATGGATTCCGGGGTAGCCACCCGCCCGATCAAGAATTTCGAGGACTATGCCGCCCAGCTCGAGCGCTTCGCGTTCCGCTCCGGGCTGGTCATGAAGCCGATGTTCGCCAAGGCGAAGACCCAGCCGGTCCGGGTGATCTACGCCGAAGGCGAGGACGAACGCGTGCTGCATGCGACGCAAGTGGTGCTCGAAGAGAAACTGGCGCGACCGATCCTGGTCGGACGACCCTCGGTGGTCGAGGCGCGGATCAAGCGGTACGGCCTCGCCATCAAGGCCGGCCGGGATTTCGACCTGGTCAATCCCGAGGACGACCCGCGCTATCGGTCCTACGTGCAGTCCTATATCGACGTCGCCGGTCGCCGCGGCGTCACTCCCGATGCCGCACGTACGGTAGTTCGCACCAACGCCACCGCGATTGCGGCACTGGCGGTGATCCGCGGCGAAGCCGACGCCATGATCTGCGGGGTCGACGGCCGCTATATGAGCCATCTGCGCCATGTGCGCGAGATCATCGGCTTCCTGCCGGGGGTGAGCGATTTTGCAGCGCTTGCCCTGATGATCACCAGCAAGGGCGCTTTTTTCATCGCCGATACCCAGGTGCGGCCGAACCCGAGCGCCGAGGAGCTTGCGGAAGTGGCGGCGCTGGCGGCGCTCCATGTCCAGCGCTTCAACCTCAAGCCCAAGATCGCCTTCGTGTCACATTCCGACTTCGGAAGTTATGATACGGATTCATCGCGCAAGATGCGGCGCGCCACGGCCCTGTTGAAACAGAGCCATCCCGAACTCGAGGCCGATGGTGAAATGCAGGGCGACACCGCGCTGTCCGAGGCCGCGCGGAAACTGATCCTGCCACACTCGAAGCTGGAGGGGGAGGCCAATATCCTGATCATGCCGAACCTCGACACCGCAAATGTCGCCTACCAGATGATCAAGACGCTGGCCGACGCGCTTCCCGTCGGACCGATCCTGATCGGCCCGGCGCGTCCGGCGCATATTCTCACCAAATCGGTCACCGCCCGCGGCATTCTCAACATGACGGCGGTTGCAGCGGTCGAAGCCCAGGAACGGGCCGGCCGCCAGCAGCCGAACCTGTTCGTCTAATTCCGGTTGCCGCCGGCGGTTGTGCGGGAATGATTTGACTGTTTGAAAAGCGGAGGCGGAACGCCCATAATCTCTGCCGATTGCGACCCGAGCCTTTTGCAGCATCCAGTGAGGCCGACCATGCCAGCGTTCATTACCTTCGGACGAATTTTGTTTGCGGTGCTGTTTATCTATTCGGGCGCGACCAAGCTTTTCGCGATCGCGGCCACCGCCGACTTCATCTCGGCCAAGGTCGTCATTCCCGCGCTGCTGACGCCCTATACCTCGCAACTCGAAACCATGACGGGAATGTCAACGCCGCAGATGCTGGCCGTTGCGGTCGGAGCTTTCGAGGTGATCAGCGGGCTGATGATCGCGTTGAATTTCGGGGCGCGTTTTTTCGCGATCCTTCTGATCTTCTTCGTGGCCGCGGCCACGTTCTATTTCCATGATTTCTGGAACCAGTCGCCGCCCGAGAACGCCAAGACCCTGGTCGATGCCTTGAAGAATCTGTCGATCATCGGCGCGCTGTTCATGATCGCAGGCTATGGCCGGTCGCCGCGCTCGGCGGAGCCGGCCTACGGCGATGTCTGATCCAGGCGGCGCCACGGCGTCACGCTGACACCGCCGGCCTTATCGAGGATACGGACCTCGCCGGCCGTGAGACCATGCGCGGCCAGAATCTGCTGTGGCGATTGCGTGGGCACGCCGGGAAAGCACGGCTCGCCGCCGGGCAACCGCACCCGGGGGGCCTGCGACAGCCAGAACGTGTCGTAGCGGTCCATGAACATCCCGAATACGTCGGGGCCGCCAATGATGGCGGCGGTGCCGGAAGCGGCGCCCGCGAAATCGCAGGCGGCTTCGAACGAGGCGCCCGCGGGATTCCACAGCGTGGCCTTCGCATTGGAGGGATCCGGCGCGACGGCGCCGACGCTGCGGGTCACGATGATTCGCTTCCGCCGCGGCGAGTTCGGTTGATCTTCATAGGAGTGCCGGCCGTGCACGATCAGGTCGGCGCGGTCCAGGGCGGCGGTGAAGAATTGCTTGTCGCCCTCGAACTTCAGCGCGTCTGGCATCACATGGGCAGCGTTCGCCAGCATGCCGTCCGCCGACACGATGACATAGCCGTCGATGCGCAGATCCGGCATCACCGCGCCGCGAAAACTATTCCGAAATCGTCTGCACCACGCTGGAGACCGGTCGCGAACTTACGGTCGGCAGCTTGGTGTCCTTCAGGATCTCGTCGTCATACTGCGGAAGGCTTTGCACCGGGGCCTTGGCGATCATCTTGACCACCTTGTAGCCGCCGGCCTTGAGCCGGTGCAGCAGCTCGGGCAGCGCTTCGGCGGTGTGCTTGTGGAAATCGTGCATCAGGATGATGCCTTTGCCGAGCTTGTCGAGCTTCTTCATGGTGACGTCGATCACCTGCTGGGCGTTGCGCGCCTTGAAATCGAAGGAGTCGAGATCGCAGGAGAACATCGCGATGTTGCGGGTGCCGAGATAAGTCACCATTTCCGGCGGATGCTGCAGCGCCGGGAAACGGAAGAACGGCGAGGGCGAAACGCCGCCCAGGGCCCACTTCACCGCGCTGATGCCTTTTTCGATTTCTTCCTTGCGCTGATCCTCGGTCAACTTCTTGTTGGTGAGGGTAGCGTGCGACCAGGTGTGCGTTCCCACGGTATGACCAGCCGCGTAGACCTCCTTCAGGATCTCCGGATAATAGGTCGCGTGCTTGCCGATCGAGAAGAAAATGCCGGTGGTGCATTCGTCCGCCAGCGTCTTCAGCACCGAGGGCGTATTGAGCGGCCACGGACCGTCGTCGAACGTCAGCACCACTTCATGGTCGCGGAGGAAATCGAGTTGCTTGAAATGCTCGAAACCGAAGCCCGGGCCGCCGGTGGTGTCGATTTCGACGACGCGGGCGACGCCGAGCGCGTTGGGATTGGCGCAAGCCGCCTTCGGGGTCGCGGGTGCCGCGGCGGGGGCCGGCGCAGGGGTCGCCTGCGGAGCGGCCGCGGCGGCTGGGGCAGCCGGGGTCTGCGACCAGGCCAAGCCTGACGCACACAGCGAAACCGCGCCTGCAAAGATCAATCCTGCCGCTATACGCATCTTCTTCATCCCTTACGATGATCACGTGCCCGGCGCGGCTTTTCGCCGTCGTCCGGGCGCCTTGCTGCCCCTGTCGCGATAGTAGCCTAGTTGGACCTGCGCCGCCACGGCAACGCTTTTATCGCCACCGGCCGATTTGTTGCCCCCGTCACCATGGCTGGTCAGTTCCCGGCGCGGATTGGGCCTCAGGTCTCGGCGAGCGCCCGTGCAATCGCGGTTTTGACACGGGTATCGGAGGGGTCGACGGTCGAGGGGAACGCTTCGGCGATGTAGCCGTCGCGGCCGATCAGATATTTGTGGAAATTCCAGCGTGGAACATCCCTCGGCCGCGCGTCCGCTGCCCATCTGTAGAAGGGATGCGCATTCGGGCCCGTCACCACGACCTTGGCGGCGATCGGGAAGGTGACGCCATATTGGTGCTGCGCGGTCTCCGCGATCTCGCTTGCGCCGCCCGGTTCCTGTCCACCGAAATCGTTCGAAGGCACGCCGATGATCATCAGGCCGCGGTCGTGAAATTCGCTCCATAATTGCTGCAACCCGGCATATTGCGGCGTGTACCCGCACAGCGACGCGGTATTGACAACCAGCAACGGGCGGCCGGCGTAATCGGAAAGTCGGATATCGCCGCCGGTGAGTCCCGAAAACGTAAACGCATACGCCGTGATCCGGCTCATCGCGGGCTCAGCGAGCGTCGCACGAAACGAGGCCGGGCCGGCGACTGCGGCCAGCGCCGAAGTGAACACGGTTCTGCGGTTTATCATGGCCGTCCCCCGTCGAGATGCAGTGTAGCCATGATAACCCGGCCGGCCAACGGCGGCTCCTCAACAAGCCGTTATGGCCGCACCGGCGGAGAGCTGCACCAGGGCAGCGGCAGCAGCGGCAGGCCGTATTGGTTCCATTCGCAGATCGGTTCGGGACCCCGACGCATCAGCGCATATTTGATCGGCTCGGCCTGGCCGACGGCGAGATGCAGGCCGAACAGCACGATGGCGACCGGATAGGTCCATTTATGGAAACGCAGGTCGCACAGGCAATCCAGCAGGATCGCGCCGGAAAGGATGATCAGGGGATCAGTGAAGATGAAATATTCGGATTTCAGCCCGCGCCGAACCCCGAGCGCATCGATCCCGATCGCGGCCAGCAGCAGCAGCAGGGACTGGATCGCGACTTGTCTCTCGCCGCGCCGCCACGCCGCGACGATGCCGGGGACGATCAGCCAGATCAGGAATACCGCCGGGCGCGGCGAGGAGTGCAGCACGAAGCTGTAGCGCGCCAGCACCGATGCCACTCCCCCGAGCAGCGGCAGAATGGCCGACAGGATCGAGCCGCTGGCGATATCCGACGTGGCCGCGTCGGCAAAACTCAGCATCTTCTCCAGCGGATTGGCCACGGCGATGACGTTGCTGGCGTCGTACTGCAGTTCGAGCGCCAGCAGCGCAATCGACGCACCGGCGATGACTGCCGACATCGACGCCAGCGTCTCGGCCGCGGTTATCCGCCAGATCGCCGCAAAGCCGATCATGCAACCGCCAATCAACAGCAACAACGCGGTCTGATAGGTGCCGAACCGGCCCAGCAACAGCGGGTGGAAATGCGCGGCATCGAGCAGAGCGCGGTCGAAACCGGTGGCGATCAGCGGCGACGCCGCCGCTGCCGCCGCAATCGCCGCGGCGGCAGCAAGGGCTGCTGCCGGCCAGGCCGAGCGCGAATGGCGCCAGAACGCGACGCTCGGACTCGCCGCGGTTCCGAACGGCAGGGTCACCATCGGCAGGACGCCGATCAGCAGGATCGCCTGCACCTTGTTTTCGAGACCGAGCACGCACAATCCCGCCGCCATCGCCATCGCCAGCGGCCTGGCGATGCTGGCGCGGCGTCCGACCGCGATCAGGATCATCAGCGCGAAGATCACCGGGCACGCCGCGACGAGTTCGGTGCGCAGGATCCGCGAATGCACGGCGATGCCGCCGGAGAGCGCGAATGCCAGGGTCGCGAACAAGGCCACGCGCCAGTCGCGCAGGATGACGCGGGCAAGGCCCGCGAAGATCAGCACGCTTACGGCCGTGATCAGAAGCGCCAGCAGACGCCCGGCGCGCACCGCGCTGGTCATGGCGGCGTCGAAGGCCGGGACATCGGCGGCCGACGGAATCGCCGACAGCTTCCAGGCGTCGAGCAGGCCGAGCGCGTGCAGCAGCCGGTACCAGAATTCCACGGAAAGGATGGTGAGGTAGGCGGGATGGTCGAAGAAAACCTGCGGCTTGCCGTCGTTGAGGGCAAGCGCGTTGTAGATCAGGACGAGATCCATGTCGGCGTTGCGCCAGTAGATCAGCGCGTAGCCGAACAGAAAGAACGATACGGCGAGGCCGGCGATGATCGCCGCCAACCCCAATCGCCAGCCGAGCGGGGTCAACCGGTCGAAGGCGTCTCTGGTCGCGGGGGTCTGCGATTCCGCCGTTGCCGCCGGGGTGGAGAACTGGTTCATGCCGGCGGTGTTTTAGCGCAGCCGTCGGGGCAAAGCGACCGGCAGGCGCACGCAGCCATCTAGCGCAGCGAAACGATGAAGTCCGTACCTTCGCCGGTTTCGCCGGCGCTGATGCCCTGATCGGAAACGATGATCGAGGCGCCGGTGGACAGCGCGTCCGTGATCCGTGCCATCGCGTCGGCGGGGATGGTGAGACGGTCCAGCGCTTCGGCGGGGCTGTCCGGCTCCGGCAACGGCTTCACTTCGGCGGCCACGCCTGCGGTCTTGCGCCGCCGCGAGGCGCGCTCGTCCTCGTCATGCCGTTCGACATGACGAGGCACAGGGAGCGTCACCACCGACCAGTGCACGACGTTGGCGTCGTTCTTGTCGAGTTCCGCCGTGAACACTTGCGTTCCCAGCGGCCGGTCGCTCGGTGCGATCGTTACGGGTGCATCGAACAGCGGCGCGAAATTCTGCCGCACATAGAGCTTCGAATCCTTGCGGCTGATGAACACCGCGATCTGGCCGGTGCGCTTGGGAGCGGCCGACGCCACCGGTTCGACCTTTGCGGCCGCCGGCTTTGCCGGATCGGCCAGGCGGGCCTGGTCCTTCTTCGCATCGGAAGCGGCTGGGGTCACATTTGTGGTTGTTGCGGTTGTGGTTGTCTTGGCGGCGTCGTCCGACTTCTCGGCTGATTTCGGTGCATCGGGCCTCGCGGCCTCCGGGCTGGCCTCGCCCGCCTTCGCCTCGGGCTTCTTCTCGCCGGTCTCCTCGGCCTTGGTGCCGACGGTTGCGGACACATCGACCTTGCCGGCAGCGGCGTCAGACGTGGCCGCGGCAGGCTTGGTTTCGGCTCCAGGTTCCGACGTTGCGGCTTCGGGTTTTACATCGGGCGGCGCGGCCTCGGCCGCCTTGGCGGGCGCTGCTTCGTCGGCGCTCCGCGGGGCAGCCGCCGTTCGGGAATTGTCGTGCGGTGACGCATCGCCGCCCGAGGGGGCGGCGTCGGTCATCGTGGCGGTGGACTGGGCCGACGGCATGTTGCCGCTGGCGTCCGCGGTGTGGGTATTTTCCCGCAGGGACGGGGACTGCCGTGCGCCGTCGGCGTGTCCGACGGTCGGCCGCAGTTCCAGGCTCGCGGCTGAAATCGCAGGCTTGACCGGGCTGTCGGCCTCGGTCGCCTTGTCGGTTTTCGGAGCCGGCGGCGTGTCGGCCTGCGGCTCGGCCGCGGGCTGCGGCGCAAGCTTCTGCGTCACCAGCAACGGATGCGCAAAGCTGGCAGGGGTCATCTCGCCGGGGGTGACGACGACGCGCGCCCCCATCTTGGTCCAGTTCCACATCTTCATGGCGAAGGCCATGGGCATGCGGATGCAGCCATGCGACGCCGGATAGCCGGGCAGCACGCCGGCGTGGATGGCGATGCCCGACCAGGTGATCCGCTGCATATAGGGCATCGGTGCACCGCTATAGATGTTGGAATGATGCAGCTTTTGCTTCTGGATGACGCTGAACACGCCCATCGGCGTCGGATGGCCCTTCATGCCCGTGGAGATCGGCGTCTCCGCGAAAAATCCGTTGGCGTCGTAGATCCGCAGGTTCTGCCGGTCGATCGAGATCGCGATCACCAGCGGTCCCTGCGGCTTGCCGGATTCCCGCTCCGGCGCCTCGATTTTCTTGGTCTGACGTCGGTGGGGCTTTTGCCGCGGCTGCGGCATCGCCGGTCGGGGCCGGGAGTATCCGGTGTCGGAATCCGTCCAATACAGCGCGGCTTCCGCCTGGGCGGCGCCGCCGATCGCTCCGGCCGCCGTCAGAACTGCAATCCGCCAAAGCCTTCCGGCAACAGCAGCCCCATACCCGCCCACGCGTGTCATTCTCGAATCCTCAGCCCGCTCGCTTTTTAGTGTCGCAGACGCGATGCGCGTTCACCAGCGTAAGGCCGCAAATGGCCTGCTGTTTTCGGCGAAAGCGTAACAAAAAAGCCTCACACGAAGGTAAACGGCCAGATGGCCTCCATTACCGGCGGCCTTCCGGCGGGGCATCCCGACACCTACATGGACGCAATGCGCCAACGGAGACAGACATGACACGCAAAGCCCTGAATTCGTATGACACGAGGTGGAAACCTCTGGCTTTGCTGGGGCTGGTCTTGGCGCTGTGGCCGGGCTCGACCGCGCTGGCCGCAGACGAGCCCGACCTGATCTTTCGCCGCTCGACGGTGTTCAAGTTGCTCAGCCCGAACGACAAGCTTGCGACTTATGGCGTCGACGACCCCGAGATCGAGGGGGTCGCCTGCCATTTCACGGTGCCTGAAAGGGGCGGCTTCAAGGGCTGGCTCGGGCTTGCCGAGGAAGTCTCGGATATTTCGCTGGCCTGCCGCCAGATCGGCCCGATTCACTTCAAGGGCAAGCTGGAGCAGGGCGACGACATGTTCCGCAAGCGGCGCTCGCTGTTCTTCAAGAAGATGCAGATCGTGCGTGGCTGCGATGCCAAGCGGAACGTGCTGGTCTATATGGTCTATTCGGACCGGCTGATCGAAGGGTCGCCGAAGAATTCGACCTCCTCGGTGCCGATCATGCCGTGGGGGGCTGCCGATACCGAGATCCAGAAGTGCGGCGAGTTCATTCAATGACCGGTTAGCTACCTTTTTACCGCCGGCGGGCCGGGGCGGACCCACGGCGTCGGCCGGGCCTTGGAATCGCGGCACCCGACCAGATGCACGAGTTTTTGCGGCGCCGATTGGTGGCCGCTGTCGCCGCATTGCTGCGCCATGGCGACGGAGATCCTCGGCCGTGCTTTCTTCAGGGGGGTGGATGGTTCGGTGTGCAGGCGCGCGGCCGCGGGTTGGCCCGGTTTGCGGGTCGGGTTTTCACTGCCAACATCGATGTTGCCATTGGCCACGACGGGAATCCTTTGCTGGAACTGAAGGACAACGCGCGCTGCCTAGAAAAGTTGCAACGCGATCGATCCCATTGAGTCAGCCGGCGTGGGGCTTCGGTTCACCGACCTTCGACGGTCTTCTCTCCCAGAAAGGTTAAAAAGCAGCCCTCGCTGCGAGGCCGCGGGCTGCGGGCGTCTGCGATGAAATTCGCTGGCGTTTCCGGATCATTGTTTCGTCGATCGGCGGTGACGGAACAATTCTCCGCCGCGACGAAACCATTTTCCGCTTTGACGCAGAACGACGGAAACGCCGCATGGTTATCAAGGAGGCAACGACAACGGCGGACAGCGCCGGTATGACAACCGGAGACAGTCAAATGGGAACCCTGGGCTTCATCCTTGCAGTGGTCTTTGTGCTGGCCGGCCCCTCGATCGCGGGTTCGGTGGATAGTCACCTGGCGGGCGTCGGCACCTTCGCCTATACCGGCTCGCCGGTTGTCATGTCGGCTTCCCACGGCATGGTCGTTGCCGCCCGCTAGGCCGTGGCTGGAACAAGGTGCGGGGTAGGGATGATGATGCCTTTCCGTGTGGCGGGTGCGGCGGCCGTCGTGTCGCTGTTGCTGACGGCTTCGGCGCAGGCCCAAAATCAGCCAAATTTCGTGCAGCAGGTTCAATTGCGGTCGTGGCAGCGGCTTCCCGATCCGCGCGGTGAATTCGTGCGCCTGTGCGCGCCGCACATGGTGGGACGCTGGGCCCATCCCGAAACCGTTTGCGGATGCCTGCACGATCATGCCGCCGCGGTCATCGAAGACAACGATCTTCGCGAAGCCCTGTTGCGCGGCATCAGCGAGACCGGCGTGCCGACCATCGAGACCGAATGGGTGCCGGTGTCGAAACGATCCGAGATCGGTCCCACCTTCACCGCAATCGCCAAGCCGACGCTGCAATGCATGTTCGAGCCGGCGAACTAAGGGCGCGTTTTCACGCCAGGCATGCTCTCGGGCTTGATCCGGTGACGCCGGCTCGCGTCAGGATAAGGCGTTAAATCGAAAGCCAGCGCCGCGCTGTCGTTTCACGCCGCACCCGAGCCGGGCTCAATCAATCATTTCTTGATGCGCGGGATGCATTTTTGCGCGCGGACGACTCCCGTCGGTGTCATCCTGGCGCCGGAAATTTCCTTGACCTGGCCGGGGGGACATGTGCCGTCGTCGACCTTGACGCGCTGGCCCAGTTGCAGATTGACGATGTCCTGCTCGCGGGACACTTGCCCTTCCAGGGCCTTCGACGGCAGCGGCCACAAAGCGAGACCGCCGAGCAGCAGCATCGAGAAACGCCTGACGGGTGAAGTCTTCATGATGGCGAGGCCTCCATCATTTGTTCTCGATCTTCAGCCCGTTCGGACCGATATTGATCTGCAGGCCCTCGGGTTGCTTCTTGGTCTGGTAGAGATTGTAGCCGAGCACGCCCACCGCGACCACCAGCGCGCCGATGAGGAGATAGAGGATATTGCGGTTGGCCGGCATCCATGGCTCCATGCGCGCGTGATCTGGCTGTCAAGTGTAGGCGCGAGCGGCCGATTCTGAAAGCGACTGAAAGCGACAAGGGAACAAGGGAAAACGTGACGGAAATGAACGCCATCGATACCAGACAGAAAATTCTCGACGCGGTCGATGCCAATTTCGACGCGCAGCTTGCCACCACCGGCGATTTCGTTGCCATTCCCTCGACCCGAGGCGCCGAGGGGCCGTGCCAGGACATGATCGGCGATCTGCTGCGTCAGCGCGGCTACGAGGTCGACGACTGGCATATTGATGTCGAGGACTTGAAGGACCTGCGCGGCTACGGCCCGATCGAACATGATTTCTCCAGGGCGCGCACCGTGGTCGGCACCTACCGGCCTTCCACCAACGCCGGAAAATCGCTGATCCTGCAGGGACACTGCGATGTCGTGCCTGCCGGGCCGCTGGAACTGTGGGAAACGCCGCCGTTCTCGCCGGTCATCAAGGACGGCAGGATGTACGGGCGCGGCGCCTGCGACATGAAATCGGGCACCATCGGCGCGCTCTACGCGCTCGATGCGATCAAGGCCGCCGGGCTCAAGCCGACGGCGCGGATTCACTTTCAGTCCGTGATCGAGGAGGAAAGCACCGGCGTAGGGGCACTCTCGACCCTGCAGCGCGGTTACCGCGCCGATGCCTGCTTCATCCCGGAACCGACCGGCGGCAAGATGGTGCGCTCGCAGGTCGGCGTGATCTGGTTTCGCCTGAAAGTACGCGGCCTTCCGGTCCACGTGGCTTATGCCGGTTCCGGTGCCAACGCCATCATGGCGGCCTATCACCTGATCGGGGAGCTGCAAAAACTCGAGGCCGAATGGAACGAACGTGCCAAGAGCGACCGCCATTTCAAGACGCTGACGCATCCGATCAACCTCAATCCCGGCATCATCAAGGGCGGCGACTGGGCCTCCAGCGTGCCGGCCTGGTGCGACGTCGACTGCCGGATCGCGGTGTTGCCGGGCTGGTCGGTCGCCGATTGCCAGAAGGAAATACTCGCCTGCGTCTCGAAGGCGGCGCGCGATCACCGCTTCCTCTCCAACAATCCGCCCGAGGTGGAATGGTCTGGCTTCCTGTCGGAAGGCTATGAGCTGAAGGATGCGGCGGAAGCCGAAGCCGCCTTCGGCAAGGCTTTCAGCGCGGTCTATGGCGGCGCGGTGCAGGATCTCGTGTTCACCGCGCTCACCGACACCCGCTTCTATGGGCTGAACTACAACATTCCGAGCCTGTGCTTTGGCGCCTCGGGGGCTGCGATCCACGGCTTCAACGAATATGTCGATCTGGATTCCCTGCGGAAAACGACCAAGGCGACCGCGCTGTTCATCGCCGAATGGTGCGGAGTGGAGAAGGTGTAGAAGCCCTAAGCCGACGGCTCAGGAGGGGGATTCCGGCCACAGCGCCTTCACGATCGCGTCGAGCCCGTCGGTCAGCGCGGCCGGGCCCGGCTGCAGGATCAGTGGCGATTTGATCTCGACGATGCGGTCGTTGCGGACCGCCGGAATCTCGCTCCAGCCCGGCCGCTTCCGGATCCTGTCCGGCACCACCTTCTTGCCGCACCACGACGCCAGGATCACGTCCGGCGCGGCGGCGCGCACGATTTCGGGCGAGATGATCCGGTCCTTGGCTGCTTGTTGACGGCGCAAATCCGGCAGTGCGTCCGCGCCGCCGGCGATTTCGATCAGCTCGGAAACCCAGCCGATGCCGCTGATCAAGGGATCGTCCCATTCCTCGAAATAGACTTTTGGTCGGGGCGAGGGCCGAAGCGTCGCCGCGACGTCAGCCAGACGCCTTTCGTAGCCTGACGCCAGTTGATCGGCGCGCTCCGCCGCACCGACCAGCGCCCACGGTGCGGATCATCGCCAGAATGCCGGCAATGTCGCGCTGGTTGAAGATATGGATGGCGACGCCGGCGCGGGCCAGGTCGGCCGATATGTTGGCTTGCAGATCCGAGAAAGCCAGGACGAGGTCCGGCTCGAGCGCCAGGATTTTCGGAATATCGGCCGAGATGAAGGCTGATACCCGCGGCTTCTCGCGCCTGACCCGCGGCGGCCGAATGGCGTAGCCGGAGACGCCGACGATGCGGTCCTGCTCGCCGAGCAGATACAGCGTTTCGACGGTTTCTTCGGTGAGACAGACGATCCGGCGGGGAGGAAACTGGCGCATGACCGAGGATATGGCGAATATCGGTGCGGTTGTCACCACAACTACCTCAGGCGTCATCGCCGGGCTTGACCCCGCGAGCAATTGTTTCAAGAACTCTTGCAGAAGAAAATGCCATCACTCCGGGGCACGCGAAGTGCGAGCTCGGAACCTCGAAATTCTCGTCGGGTCCTCTGGACCATCCCGGAATGACGCGCCGAAAGACGGAGGACTGCCACACATGACGCCGCTCGAAAAAGTCAATTCGATGAGGATGCCGTTTGCCGAATTGAAGGGCGTGACATTCACCGACGCCGAGAAGGATCGCGTGGTGGCGCGGATGCTGGTGCGGCCGGATCTCTGCACGCTCGGCCATACCATTCATGGTGGCGCGATCATGGCGTTCGCGGATTCGGTCGGGGCTGCTGCGACCGTGATTAATTTGCCCGAGGACGCCAAGGGCACCACGACGATCGAGAGCAAGACCAACTTCATCGCCGGCGCGAAGGAGGGGACGACCCTGATAGCGACCGCGACGCCGATACATCGCGGCCGGCGCACCCAGGTCTGGCAGACCCGGCTGGAGACCGAGGACGGCAGGCTGGTGGCTATCGTCACCCAGACGCAGATGGTGCTCGTATGACTACGGAGGTTTGCATTAACTAATCGGTCGCGACCTTCTGCCGTTATTTAAGGCGGGAAGCGGTCTTGAATTCTATGTTGCGATGCACAATATCTGTCGTCTAGGGATTCGACGCCTCCTCGAGGGCCATCCAAGAGGAGTTATCAAGTGCTACACGAAGACATTGCCCGATTGATGCTCGCCAGGGGCTACGTCCGGACGCTGTTTCAGCAGGAAGAATTGCCGCTGTTGCGCGATCACCTGCTGCGGCTCGATCCGGAAAGCCGTCATGACCGATTCAACGGCTTTCTGGACGATACCTTCATCGAGCGCTACGCCGCTAAATGCGCCAATGATGGCACCATCATCATTGCCTACATCGAGGACGGCGTGGTGCGGGGCGCAGCCGAACTGCATCCGCCGGATGCAAACCCGGACGCATTGCCGGAAATCGCCTTCAGCGTGGAGGCGACAGTGCGGCGACAGGGCGTCGGCAGCATCCTGTTCAAGCGGCTGATCTCGGAAGCGCGCTGGAAGGGCTTTGACGCCCTGCGGATTACCACCGGCGCGCAGAACCAGGCGATGCGGGCGCTCGCCAACAAGTTCGGCGCGCACCTGTCCTTCCGCCATGGCGAATCCACCGGCACCATCGATCTGAAGCAGCAACCGCAGCTCGAACTCGCGAAGCTTGCGATCACGGCACCCGCCGACGCGGCGCGTACGATGACCAAGGTCAACCGCGAATACTGGAAGATTTTTCTGCGGATGTACGGTTGGGGCCGGACCGCCTGACCGCCCGGGAAACGTAATTCGCCGGTGTTGAGCCGGCGAATGGTGCCAGGGCGGTTTTGCGCCCCAAGGCCTTGCTAGGCGCGGCTTCAGGTCCCGGTACGCTTGTCGTTGCCGAATTTCCTGACCACCCGGCGCTCGACCACGATCGAGCGCTGCGCGCCCTGTTCGCCCGCGATCACGCGGGTCGTCGAACGGGCGGAGGTGCGCGCGATCTTCTTCACTTCGGCTGTCACGGCTTCGATCGGCAGCCCCATCAGCGAAGCGGCGATTTCGGCCTGAGCTTCCTGGTCGTCGGTGATGCCGATGGCGGCAAAAATCGCTTCATCCAGCGTCGGCGGATCGCGCCGAACGCGCCGCGTTCCGTACTTGGTATTCCAGTCTTCGCTCATCGGGGCCTCACATTTGATTGGAAATACCTAGGAGCCCTTATGTTGCATTGCAATATGAAATTCGTATGGCAAACCAGCCATGCGTCTACGGCTCTCAAAGTCTTTGCAGCCTGGTAGCGTCATAAATCTCGATGGTCGGGCTCGCCGCGGCCAGCGGCTGCAGCGCGCGCACGAAATCGCGCGATGCCGGCAGGGAAAAGTGCGCCGATAGCGCAGCGCGATCGGCCCATTGCTCGATGAACACCGCAGCCGATTTTCGCAATCGGTATGCACGGCGTGAGAGATGAATCCCGGCTCCGCTCGCGACCGATGCACGTGGTCGAGACTGAGCTTGCGGATGTCGCCGAGGGAATCTTCCCGGGCGGTCACGCTGCCGGTCACCACGATCATCGCCTCCCTCCCGTCATCCTTGTTCTCCGTCATGGTACCGAGCCGCCAGCGCTTGCAAAATCGATCGGTTGCTGCGGCCAGCGTTTCAACGCGGCATGCCCGGCGTCGGTCAGGACATAGACGCCACGTTCGGCGCGATCGAACCAGCCGTAGACATTGTGCAGCAGGATCTTCGATGCGTCGGGGATCTCGGGCTTGAGATCGCGCACCCGCCGCGGCCCCTGTGACAATGCCGAAGCGCAGGCCAGCGCCTGCTGGCGATAGGCCGTCATGATCGGCGCGCGGGTGCTGCCGCCGAGCGCCGGGTCGCCCTTGCGCCGCCGGTGTTCGGCGACGAGGCGGGAGCGCTTCTTCGGGTTGCGGCGCGGGCTGGTCGTGGGCGGCTTGACGATCACCTCGACCTCGCCGGTGTTGGTGACCGCGAGCATGCCGAAACCCAGCCGGCGGCAGAGATTGCGGTAGCGCGCGTCGTTCTCGCGCCCCTTGCCGCGGGCGGACAGCCTGGCGGCGAGCCAGACCTCGTCGCACGCGCCGGCGCGGTCGACCGCCTGAAGGATCAGCTCGAGATTGAACGAAAGCTTCAATTCGCCGATCACCACGATCGGGGGATCGTCGGCGCTCAGCGCCACCAGGTCGCAGCCGCCGACCTCGCCCTTGACCGAGAAGCCGAGGGTTTCGAGGAAGCGTTTGACGGGAAGGTAAAGCGCGGTTTCCAAAGGGGGTCCAGTGCGGGCTCCGGTGTCGCCAACGCGACTCAGTATCCCTAGTTTAGCCCGGATCGCCGAAAGCCAGCTCTCG
>Ga0302279_10001295_pt1 | contig 35693 bp, 27 predicted proteins | sample III_Bog_N3_3_FD_194541 | JGI IMG/M metagenome (GOLD analysis project Ga0302279, IMG submission 194541) | Peat permafrost microbial communities from Stordalen Mire near Abisko, Sweden - III_Bog_N3_3 | ecosystem: Environmental > Terrestrial > Soil > Wetlands > Peat | place: Sweden: Abisko...
CCGGGTCGCCCCGGGCGAGTCCGTCGGCCCCGGTGACGTCATCGCCGTCATCGAATAGCCCGCCGCACCGGATCGACCGACACGACCGACACGACCGACTCGACCGACACGACCGACACGACCGACACGACCGACTCGACCGGAGCCGTACCCCTCGGAGCTACAGCCCCGGACCGACCCACCGGTCGCCGCGTCGGTCCGGACGATCGGAGGAGCAGGCATGGCACAGGTCACCGCTGGTAGCACCGCCTCGACGGCGAAGGAGACGGCACGTTCGGTGATCGATGCCCGGCTCGACGACCTGGTCGGGTTGAGTCACGCGATCCATGCCGATCCGGAGCTCTCCTTCGACGAGGTGCGGTCGTCCGCACTGACGATCGAGGCCCTCGAGCGAGGGGGTTTCCAGGTCTCCGCCGGGACGGCCGGCCTTCCCACCGCATTCATCGCCGAGGCGGGCGATGGTCCCCTGGTGCTGGCCATCTGTGCCGAGTACGACGCACTGCCCGATATCGGCCATGCCTGCGGACACAACATCATCGCGGCCACCGCCGTCGGCGCGGGCCTCGGTCTGCTGCCGCTGGTCGACGAACTCGGACTGACCGTCCGCGTGGTGGGGACACCGGCCGAGGAAGGGGGTGGCGGCAAGGTGATCATGCTCGACGCCGGCGCCTTCGACGGCGTCCACGCGGCGATGATGGTCCACCCGTGGGCCACCGAGCGCCTCGAGGCCACCTGCCTGGCGGTCCACCACTTCGATGTCGCCTTCGCAGGGCGCACGGCCCACGCCTCGGCCGCACCGTGGCAGGGGATCAACGCCGGTGACGCCATGGTCCTCGCGCAGGTGGGGCTCGGACTCCTCCGCCAACAGCTGCCACCCGGCGACCAGGTCCACGGCGTGGTCACCGAGGGGGGCGAGGCGGCCAACATCATCCCTTCGCGGGTGACCGGCCGCTTCATGGCCCGCTCCCTCACCCTCCAGGGTCTGGAGCAGTTGGTGCCCCGGATCGAAGCCTGCTTCGAGGCAGGTGCCCTCGCCACCGGGGCCGCCGTGACCTTCACGCCGCTGGCCCCCGACTACTCCCACATGGAGAGTGATCCCGACCTGCTCGCCCGTTACCGGACGAACGCCGAAGCACTGGGACGAACCTTCGACCTCGACGACCGGGGCGCCCCGCGGCCCACCCTGTCGACCGACATGGCCAACGTCTCCCTGGCCCTACCGACGATCCACCCGCTGCTGGCGATCGAGTCCCACGGAGCGGTCAACCACCAGCCCGAGTTCGCGGCCGCCTGCGTGACGGACTCCGCTGACACCGCCGTGCGGGACGGCGCTCTGGCCATGGCCTGGACCGCGGTGGACGCCGCGCTGCCGGGCACCCTCCGTGACCGCCTGCTCGCCCGCCCCGGGTCGTGACCCCGTCGGCCACCGAACCGGGCCCCGAGCCGGGCTCCCCACCGGTTCCCGACACGGACCCGGCCGCGGCACCCGACACTGATCCCGCTGCCGGCCCGCCGGTCACCGGCCTGGCGCCGGACCTCCCGATCCGCACCGAGCGGCTGCTCCTCCGCCCCTGGCGAGACGACGACCTCGACGCCTTTCATCGGCTGCGGGGCGATCCGGAGGTCGCCCGCTTCCTCTACGACGTTCCGCTCAGTCGCGACGAGGCCCGTGCGAAGCTCGACACCCTGCGCACCACGATCTCGGAGCCAGGCCCGTGGATGAACCTCGCCGTGGAGGTGGTCGCCACCGGCGAGGTGGCCGGTGACGTCGGACTCGCATGGGTGAGCGACGTCCACCGCCTGGCCGACATCGGCTACGCATTCCTCCCTGAACATCGTGGCCGCGGCTACGCCACCGAGGCGGCGACCGCCATGGTCGACCTGGCCTTCACCGAGCTCGACTGTCACCGGGTGGCCGGACACATCGACGCCCGCAACACCGCATCGGCGGCAGTTCTCCAGCGTCTCGGCATGCGCCTCGAGGCGCATCTGGTGGAGAACGAATGGGTCAAGGGTGCGTGGTCCGACGAGTCGATCTTCGCCGTCCTCGCCTCCGAGTGGACGGCACGTCGGGACGGCGGCTGACGCCGAACACCGCCCATTCGACCCCCACCAGTCGCACACCAGACACACCAGACACACCAGGCACGCGTCAGACACGCGCCAGACACGCGTCAGACACGCGTCAGACACGCCAGACACACGCCTCGTGTCCACCACACGCCGAACGCCCACCGGCCCGCCGGCCCACGACCCCCGCACGGACGACGGTGAGAGATCTGCGGTGAGCGGTCAGTGGCGAGCGGTCAGCCGTTGGGGTGGAATTCCCCGAACACGCCCCGCAGCACGTCGGACACCTCGCCGAGCGTGGCCATGCGCGCCAGCGCCACCTTCATGGGGACGAGGAGGTTCTGCGTGCCGCGGGCGGCAGCCTCGACGTCGGCCAGTGCGGCATCGACACCTGACTGGTCGCGTTCGGCCCGCACGCGCCCCACCCGGGCGACCTGCGAGCGCTGGAGCTCGGCGTCGATCGGGAAGACGTCGGTGGGGGCACCCTGCTCGTCGACGAACTTGTTCACCCCGACGACGACCTTGTGGCCGCTGTCGATGTCCTTGGCGTAGGCGTAGGCGGCCTGCTCGATCTCCTGCTGCATGTACTGGGCCTCGATGGCGTCGACGGCGCCGCCCATGCTGTCGATCCGCTCGAGATAGTCCCAGGCCGCGGCCTCGACCTCGTCGGTCAGCGACTCGACGAACCAGGAGCCGGCCAGCGGGTCGACGGTGTCCGCCACACCCGACTCGTACCCGACGATCTGCTGGGTCCGCAGTGCGATCTTGGCGGCGTGCTCGGTGGGGAGGCCGAGAGCCTCGTCGAACCCGTTGGTGTGGAGGCTCTGCGTCCCGCCCAGGGCGGCGGCCATGGCCTGGACGGTCACCCGGACGATGTTGTTCTCCGGCTGCTGGGCGGTCAGTGTCGACCCGCCGGTCTGCGTGTGGAAGCGCAGCAACTGCGACTTCTCGTTCTGCGCGCCGAACCGCTCCTTCATGATCCTGGCCCACATCCGACGGGCGGCCCGGTACTTGGCCACCTCTTCGAAGAGGTTGTTGTGGGCGTTCCAGAAGAAGCTGAGGCGCGGGGCGAACTCGTCGACGGCCAGTCCGGCGGCCAGCGCGGCCTCGACGTAGGCGATCCCGTTGGCCAGGGTGAAGGCGATCTCCTGCACGGCCGTCGAGCCGGCCTCCCGGATGTGGTAGCCGGAGATGGAGATGGTGTTCCACGCGGGCAGGTGCTCCGCGCAGTACGAGAAGGTGTCGGTCACGAGCCGCATCGACGGCCGGGGTGGATAGATGTACGTGCCCCGCGCCACGTACTCCTTCAGGATGTCGTTCTGGATGGTGCCGCCCAGGAGCTCGGGGTCGATCCCGTCCTCCTCCGCGACGAGTTGGTAGAAGAGGAGGAGGACGGCCGCCGTGGCATTGATGGTCATCGAGGTCGTGACCTTGTCGAGCGGCAGACCGGCCAGGAGGGCCCGCATGTCCTCGAGGCTGTCGATGGCCACGCCCACCTTGCCGACCTCGCCCTCCGAGCGGGGGTGGTCGGAGTCGTAGCCCATCTGGGTCGGCAGGTCGAAGGCGCAGGACAGCCCGGTCTGCCCGGCGTCGAGGAGGAACTTGAACCGCTCGTTCGTGGCCTCGGCCGTGCCGAATCCGGCGTACTGGCGCATCGTCCACAGGCGGCCCCGGTACATGTCGGGGCGGATGCCCCGCGTGTAGGGGTAGGAACCGGGCTCACCGAGCCTGGTCTCCGGGTCCCACCCGGCGAGGTCGGCGGGGCCGTAGACCTGGTTGACGGTGATCCCCGAGTCGGTGACCCGCTCGTGCTCCGGTGTTCCTGACGCGGTCTCAGATGCCATGGCCGACAGGTTACGGCCACGAGGGGCCGAACCCGAAACCGTGATCCGCTCAGTCGCTGGTGGCCGCTCCGACCGGCACCGGGTTGGTCACGTCCGGCAGCTCGAGCCGTCCGGGTAGGAAGAGCGCAGGCAGCACGGCCAGGGCGCACACGGCGAACGACCACCAGAACGAGGTCGCGAACGCCTCGGCCAGCCGGTTCACGACGCTCGGCGGGAGCGCGTGGGCGGCCATGGTGCCGAGCGAGGTGTCCTGGCCCGGGAAGCGCCGGGTGATCTGGTTCGACAGCACCACGGCGAACACGGCGACGCCGATCGACCCACCGACCTGCCGGATGATGTTCGTGGCGGTGCTCGCCCGCGGCACCTCGGCATGCGTGAGTCCCCGGTACGACGCGGCGAAGACGGGCATCATGCCGAACCCGAGCCCGATACCCCGCACGAAGAGGGCGAGTGCCAGGAAGACGTAACTGGTGGTGCCGGACACCTGGGTGTAGGCGAGGGTCCCGAGCGCCAGGAGCGCCATCCCCCACGGAACCGTCCGACGGGGACCGAACCGGTCGGCCAGGTTGGCGGCCGGGCGCATGGCCAGGGCGGCCCCGATGCCCTGGGGGGCCATGAGCAGGCCGGCGAGCCACGGCGACTCGCCCCGGCACACCTGGTAGTAGAGCGGCAGCAGGAACATCGTCCCGTAGAGCGTGGCGCCGGTCAGGAAGATGCAGATCGTGGCCACCGAGAAGCTGCGCCGGCGGAACAGGTGCATGTCGAGCAGTGGCTCCGGGGCCCGGAACGAACGCCAGACGAAGCCGGCGCACAGCAGTACGCCGGTCGCCAGGCTGCCCTGGACGCCCCGTGAGGAGAATCCACCTTCGCTGCCCACCTCGGACAGCCCGTAGACGAGCAGGGCCAGGCCAGGCGCCAGCAGCAGGAAGCCGATCAGGTCGAAGCGGTGGTCACGATCGCGTGGCGTCGTCTCCAGGAACCGCATCGCCAGGATCAGGGCCACGATCCCGATGGGCACGTTGACGAAGAAGATCCAGCGCCACGACACGTTGGAGACGATGGCCCCGCCGATGACCGGCCCCAGGATCGGGCCGAGCAGGGTCGGGATACCGATGACGGCCATGACCCGGTTCATCTTGTCGGGGCCGGCGGTCCGCGCCATGATCGCCTGGCCGACCGGCATGATCATGCCTCCGCCGAAGCCCTGGAGGACCCGGAACGCGATGAGGGCCGTGGCCGACCAGGCCAGGCCGCAGAGCACGGAACCGGCCAGGAACAGCACGAGGGACGTCATGTAGACGGGCTTTCCGCCGAAGCGGTGCATGGCCCAGCCGCTGAGCGGGATCACCACGGCCAGCGCCAGGAGGTAGCCGGTCGTCACCCACTGGATGGTGTTGACCGTGACATGGAAGTCCTTGGCCAGGGTCGGGAGGGCCACGGCCACGATCGTCGTGTCGAGGATGGCCATGATCGTGCCGAGCACGACGACGACCCCGGCGCGGCGCACCTCGGGGCTCAGACGGTTGTCGGAGGCGGGGGGTGCGGCCTCGGCGCTGGCAGACGTCATCGCATCCTCGGGGGGTCGACGGAGAGGGTGGCCCCACCATATCCGGAGGCGGCCTCGACCTGGACGGTCCGCGTTCGGCGGACGAGTAGACCACCGGATGTGCCACTCGCACTCTTCGACCTCGACAACACCCTCCTCGACCGCGAGGCCGCCTTCGCCGCATGGGCCCGCCGGTTCTGCGACACCTGGGGACTGCCCGAGGGGAGCCACGCCCAGCTGGTGGCGGCCGACGACGACGGCATGCGGGACCGGGAGGACATGCTCGCCGACGTGCGGGACCGCTTCGGCCTGGAGGTTCCGCTGGACGACCTCGTGGGGGCCTACCACGTGGACTACCCCGCGGAGTTCTCGTTCCCCGATCCTTCCCGCGCCGCGCTGCGGAGGCTCCGGTCCTCGGGCTGGAAGATCGCGGTCGTCACCAACGGGCCGAAATACCAGGAACGCAAGCTGGAGGTGACGGAGCTGGGTGACGAGGTCGACGCCGTCTGCGTGTCGGCGGTCGTCGGCTCGTGGAAGCCCGACCCCGGCATCTTCACCGAAGCCGCCCGTCGGTGCGGGTGCGAGCTCGAGGGCTGGATGGTCGGCGACTCCGCGACCGCCGACATCCGTGGCGGCCAGGGCGTCGGCCTGCGCACCATCTGGTTCCACCGGGGCCGGACCTGGGACCTCGACGGCCCGGGTCCGGACGCCGTCGCCGCCGACATTCCGTCGGCCGTCGGCATCATCCTCGACGGTGGACCGCCCGGCCGATAGCCGGATCCGACCCAGTTCAGACGGCCGGGATCCCACGAACGCGCCTCCGGGGGCGGCGCTCGGGACCGCAGGTTCGACTCGCCGGTGCACCCCACCGAACCGGGCGATCGGGGGTCTGGGCGGCCCGGGTGGCACCCCCGCGGAAGCTAGCCTTCGGACATGGCGGGACGATCCGGATGACGGCCGACGTGGCGCCGGTGACGACCGAGCGATCGGACCCGGTGACCGCCACGCAGTCGGAAGAGCTCCGGCGGCGCGCCAGGCAACCCTCTGGACGCCGGGAACCGTCTCGACACGGGCAATCCTCCGGACGCCGGGTCACCGGCTGGTACGTGCTCGCCGCCCTGACCGTCGTGGCGGTCCTCCTCGGCCTCTTCCTCCGCATATGGATCCTCGGGCACGCCCCGATGAACTCCGACGAGGCGACGACCGGACTCGTGGCGCACCAGATCCTGCGCGGCCACTTCTCGGCCATCACCTGGGGGCAGTCCTACGGCGGGGTCGAGGCGTACGTCGTGGCCATGGGATTCCTCCTGTTCGGGCAGTCGCCGTTCGTCCTCGACGCCACACCGGCCGTACTGGCACTCGTCGGGTGCGTGCTCATCTGGCGGATCGGCCGGCGCCTGCTCGCACCGGCAGCGGGACTCGTGGCGGGTGCGCTGGCCTGGGTGTGGTCCGAGTCGTCGCTGTGGAATTCCACCCGGGAGACCGGCTACCACGAGGTGCAGATGGTCCTCGCCCTCGGGTTCCTCCTGCAGGGCGTGCGGATCGTGCAACGGAACCGGGACGAGGGGTCGGACCGGTGGGCCGACTGGGTGGTCCTCGGCCTGATCGGTGGCGTCGGCGCCTGGGCGTCCCCGGAGGTCGTGCAGATCATCCTGCCGACCGGTGTGTTCCTCGTCGTCAACTTCCGCAGACGGCCCCTCCGTTGGATCGGTGCCCGGGCCGCGACGGTCGCCGCCGCCGCGCTCGTCGGCGTCTCCCCCTGGATCTGGTCCACCCTCCATCCGACGGACCGGACCCCCATACCGGCACTCGAGCCCTTCGGCGGGCGGTTGCACACGTTCTCCGTCCACGTGCTGCCGATGCTGCTCGGCCTGCAGGTCGAGGGCCCCGGCGACTGGGAGGGTGGCCGAGCGTTCGGATTCGCCGTCTACGGAGCCCTCGTGGCTCTCGTCGTCGCCTGCTCGGTGGTGCTCGTCGTGCGGCGACGCGACGCGTGGGTCCTGGTCCTCGCCCTGGCCCTGTACCCGTTCCTCTATGCCGCCTCCCCGGCCGCGTGGTTCTGGAACGACGGACGCTACGGCCTCACGCTCACGCCACTCCTGTCGCTCGTGCTGATCGGTGGCCTCTGGCAGCTGGTCCGACCCGGGGCGGTGACCTGGGTGGCGGGTGCGGTACTCCTGCTCGCATGCCTGTCCACGATCGTCGCGTTCAACGACGGATTCGGCGCGGTCTCCGCCCCGGGTCGGCTCACGACGTTCACCTCCGATCCCAACACCGCGGTGCATGCGCTGGCCGGAGGTCTGACCGGCCTGCACGTGACACGGGCCTACGCGGGCTACTGGGTGGCTGACGATCTGACCTTCGAGTCGGGCGGAAGGATCGACGCCAGGTCGCTCACCGAGGCGACCCGCAACCTGCCGGCTTCCCCTCAGGCCGGCGGCGGACGCACGGCGTGGATCTTCGTCCCCGACTCCTCGATGGGCGCCCTGGAGAGCCAGCTCGGCGCCACGGTGGGACTCGATCCCGGCACGCTGACCGGACCCGGGTTGACCGCCTGGCTCGATCGCCACGGCATCACCTACACGGAGCGCTCGATCGCCGGATTCGACGTCGTGGTCCCGTCGCGCACCGTGAGCCCCGCCGAGATCGGCGTACCGGTGACCGCCACGTAGGCCCTCGGCGTCCCGATGGCGTCAGCCGTCCCGATGGCGTCAGGTGGTCAGGTGGTCAGGTGGTCAGGTGGTCAGGTGGCCAGGTGGCCAGGTGGCCAGCCGGCCGATCAGGCGGCCGGCGCCTCGATGGCGTGGGGCATGCACAGGTCGTCGTACTCGGCGATGACGATCTCGGCGGCTTCGGGACCGCAGGCGGGGCACGCCGGGTCACGCCGGACCTTGAAGGTGCGGAAGCTCTGCTCGAGGGCGTCGTAGGCGAGGAGGCGGCCCTGCAGCGTGTCGCCGATCCCGAGGAGCACCTTGATGGTCTCCACCGCCTGGAGGGAGCCCACGATGCCGGGTAGCACACCGAGCACACCGGCCTCCGAACAGCTGGGAGCCAGCTCAGCGGGGGGCGGCTCGGGCAGCAGGCAGCGGTAGCACGGTCCCTCGTAGGGATTGAATACGGTGACCTGGCCCTCGAACCGGAAGATGGATCCGTGGATGACCGGAATCCGCTTCAGCAGTGACGCGTCGTTGACCAGGTACCGCGTCGGGAAGTTGTCGGTGCCGTCGACGATGACGTCGTAGCCGTCGATGATGTCGAGGATGTTGTCGGCGCCGAGGCGTACGTCGTAGGTGACCACATTCACGTCCGGGTTGATGAGTGTCAGCGTCTTCTTGGCCGAGTCGACCTTGCGCTCGCCGATCCGGTCGGTGTTGTGGAGGATCTGCCGCTGCAGGTTGGAGGCGTCGACCACGTCCATGTCGATGATGCCGAGGGTGCCCACGCCGGCGGCCGCCAGGTAGAGGGCGGCGGGCGATCCGAGCCCGCCGGCGCCCAGCAGGAGCACCTTGGAGTCCAGGAGCTTCAGCTGACCGGTCTCCCCCACCTCGGGCAGGAGCAGGTGGCGCTGGTAGCGGTTGCGCTGCTCGGGGCTGAGCGACCGTGGTGCCGCCCAGGCCCGCCCCTCGTCCTTCCACCGGTTGAAGCCGCCGGCCACGGAGGCCACGTCGGTGTAGCCGAGCTGCTGCATGGTGTCGGAGGCGAACGCCGAGCGCACCCCGCCGGCGCACATCACGAGCACGTGGGCCGACTTGTCGGGGATCCGACCCTCGATGGAGGTCTCGAGGTTCCCCCTCGGCAGGTGGACGGCGCCGGCGATGGCGCCCTGCTCGTACTCGTCGGGCTCGCGCACGTCGAGCAGGATGGAGCCGGGCCTGGCCAGTTCGGCCTCGGCCTCCTCGGTGGTGATCTCCCGGATGTTGGCCTTGGCTGCGGCGAGCATCTCTCTGAAGGTGGGCACGGCGGTCTCGCTTCCTGACGGGTCGGCGGGATGGTGGTCGGACGACCGACGACGGTCGCCGGTCGACCCACGTCGGAGCCATCCCTACGGCTGCCTACGACGGGGTAAACGCTACCAGGATGGTCAACATTCCCCCTCGGGCGCCGGGCTCGCCGCCGGGGAGTGCCCGCCGTTCGGAACGGCGGGCATCAGGAGAGCCCGCCGCTGGGGTGGTCCCGCCGGCCAGGAGCGCCGGGCGTGGCGGAGGGCCGGGCGTTCAGGAGGTGACGATCGCCGAGGCCGGCGGGATGGTGCCCGGACCGCTGGCCACGCATCCGGCCAGGACCGACGGGTCGGGTGGTGCGGCGAGCTTCGGCGGAGTGAGGAATGCCGGCGCGGCATGGAGGTCCACGGAGTCCAGGAGGTCGTCGGCGGCGCCGTCCCGGTGCGTCAGGGCCGGGAGGTTCCACTTGGTCTCGACGAGCTTGAGGAACGAGGTGTGGTCGTGGACCACGCGTGAGACGTAGTCCTTGCGGGCGTAGGGCGACACGACGCCGGCGGGGACCCGGAACCCGTAGCGGTCGAACGAGCCCGGGGTGTCGCCCGGTGCGAGGTCCGGCGGCACCGAGTCGGGGACGGCGGCGGCCGGTGGGGCCACGTGGTCGTAGTAGCCGCCCGACTCGTCGTAGCACCACAGCAACAGCGTGTGGGGCCACTGCGGCGACGCCATCACGGCCGTCACCACCTTGGCCAGGAACTGGTCGCCGTACTGGACGTCCTGCGGGTCCTCCTCGGAATTCGAGCCGAAGTCGGGGTCGACCATGCTCACCGAGGGGAGCGTCCCGGCGGCGGCATCCGCGTAGAACTGGTCCATCTTCGTCAGGTGGGAGGAGAAACCGGGCAGTGAGGCCTGGTACGACCAGATGAGGGCGGACGGGAGGCTGGCGTAGTAGTTCTTCCAGGAGATGCCGTGGGCGTCGAGCGATTGGAAGATCGTGCCGTTGGGCGGCGCGGCGCTCGGGAACACGTCGGTCAACAGACCGAGCGATGTCCCGGCCATCAGGTACCGCCGGTTCGGGTACGTCTGGGCACCGACGGAGCAGAAGTAGCGGTCGCACACGGGGAAGGTCGCCGCCAGCGAGTTCACGAACGGCACGACCTCCGGCTCGAGGTAGCCCATCGAGACGGGTCCGCTCTGGCTACCCACGAACCCGTCGTTGGCGCCGTCGGCGTACGAGGCCCAGAAGGCGTTCCACGTGTTGTACGGCTCGCCCTCGGGCTGGCACGGGTTGGGCATGGGGAACGCCCGCAGCGAGGTGCCCGGCCCGGGCGGCGCGATCGGCGAGCCCGTCGGCCAGGGATTGGCGGCCGTCGGCTTTCCCGACTTGTCCAGGGTGAAACCGTCGCCGCGGCCCCGCTGCATTCCGAGCACGTTGTCGTAGGAGTGGTTCTCCATCATCACCACGATGATGTTCTCGATCTGCGGCAGCTGGTCGGTTCCGGCGGCTGCGCCCGGATTGGGCCGCTCGCCCGGCTGGAGCACCCTCGTCGGCGTCGTCGTGGGGCTCGTCCCGCCGGTGGTCGACGTCGACGACTCCGACGAGGAAGAGCAGGCGCCGAGGCCGGCGGCGGCGGCACCGGCCAGCGCGCCCCCGAGGAGCATCCGTCGGGAGAAGGCGGGGGGACGGCTCATGTACCGCACCGTAGTGACCGGGCCGACGGCCGACAACCGGCCCGGCGGTAGCGTGCCCGGCATGGAATTCGCGGAGGCGGCCCGGCGGCGGCACATGACACGGAACTTCCGCGACGCACCGCTCGCCCCCGGCGTGCTGGACGACCTGGTGGCGGGGGCGATGTCCGCGCCCTCGGCCGGCAACACGCAGGGCCGGGACCTGGTGGTGCTCGAGGGCCCCGAGCAGACTGCCCTCTACTGGGAGGCCACGACGGATGCACCATGGCGAGCGAGGTCCCGCCGCTACGAAGGGATGGCCCGGGCACCGGTGGTGGTGCTGGCGTACTCCGATCCCGGGGCCTACGTCGAGCGCTACCTCGAGCCGGACAAGGTCCGGGCCGACGGTGCCGAGGTCGAATGGGTCGTGCCCTACTGGCACGTCGACGCCGCCTTCGCCGTGATGACGCTGCTGCTCGGGGCGGCCGATCGCGGTGTCGGCGCCGCGTTCCTGGGCAACTTCCGGGGTGAGGACGCGCTGAAGTCGGCGATCGGCGCCCCTACGAGCATGCGCTGGCTGGGTGCCGTGCTGCTCGGAGAGCCCGACCTCCCGGACCCGCCTTCGACATCGATCGGCAGGGCGCGGCGCACGGTCGAGGAGAGTGTCCATCGCGGGCACTGGTAGGCCACCCGGTCGCGTCAGGCCGCACCGCGCTCCCCCGCGGCGCCAGCTGGGTTCGACGGCCGGAGCGTCAGCCACGCACCGGCGTTCGCCGCGATCTACCATGGCCGTCTGGCAGCCGTCCGGCGGACGGCCCACACAGCACGACGGGGTCGGTTGCATCATCGGCGGACCCGGTGCCGGAAAGGAAGGCTGCGGTGACGGACACCACCATTGACGTGGGACCTGGAGCGCCGACCGGTGCGGTGCGGGCGGGCGAGCCCGGTGCCACGCCGCCCGGCGCCGGAGGGCACGGCCCGCCACCCGTTCCCAGCTTCAACATCGTGCCCGTGCGCGCGTTGCCCGTGGTGGCCGTGGTCCTGGTCGGTCTCATCGTGGCCATCGCCTCCAACAACCTCTGGGCGCTCACCTTCTTCCACGTGGCCGGCGGCGGCCTGTGGACGAGTCTCGACCTCTTCCTGGGCCTGGTCCTCGGGCCGATCATGGGGAGTCTCACGATTCCGGCACGGATCGAATTCACCACGAAGTTCATGCCGAAGATGCTGCTGATCATGCCCACACTCGTGGCCATGACCCTGGGTGCTGGATTCCAGCTCGCCCGTCATGTGGGCAATCTCGAGGCCGACTACCCCCACCACGGGTGGGTCGTGGCGTCGTACATCGTCGTGGGAATCATGGCGGTCATCGCCCTCGGACTCCTGGAGCCGGCCAACCTGGCCGTGCTCTTCGAGCTCAAGAAGCCCCGACCCAACGGGGCACGGATACAGCGGCTGATGAAGGTCTTCATCTACACGGCGGGGATCACCGGCGTGCTCCAGATCCTGACCATCCTGATCATGACCTTCCTGGCCAGCCGATGAGTGCGACCGCCGACGTGCTGCCCCCCGGGTTCGGCGAGCCCGACGCCGAGGACCTCCGCCAGGCCGGATTCCCCCCGGTCATGCCCATCGCCATTTCGACGCTGGTACTGATCGTGACCGGCGGCATCGTCGTCGCCGCCCAGTACGGTCGGCCGCCGAAACTCACCATTCCGGTGATCCTCCTCGGTCTGGCTGCGGTGCTCCTGCTGGTGAACGCGGTCCTGGTGGTCCGCATCGAGGAGTTCGCCCGCCCCGTGTTCCACCGGGTCCTCGGCTGGGCCCTGCTGGCCTACGTGGTGATCGCCGGCATCCTCGAGTACGTCTTCATCTACGACCACACCCCGGGCCGGGAGCTCGCCCTCTTCAGCGCCATGCTCGTGCTCTTCGCCCTGGACGTCCCACTGATGCTGTCGTACTCGGTGGCCCGCTGGCAGCCGCCCGACGCCACCTGACCCTAGATATCACCCGGCCCCTGACCCCCGCCGGCCCCTGACCCCCGCCGGGTCGTGACCCGGGACGCCGCCCGCACCGCCGCCTCGTACGGCACGCGGCAAGGTCAGCGGGCAGGTCGACGGCAAGGAGGTCCCCGCACGCTCCTCGGGACACATTCGTCCCGATCCAGGAGTACGCATGCAGACCCCCACCGTCATTCCGCCGCCACCTCGCCCGCTGCGCCCCGTCACCGCCTCGGTCGAGCCGGTGGCACCCGCCCCTGACGGTCCGAGCCTCCACATCGTCGAATGGGTCGACCCCGTCGCCGATCCCCACGGCATGCACCCGTGCAGTCGGTACGTGGAGCTCTACTGGTTGGGCATCATCGGGCCGAGTACCACCTGGCTCCTCCGGCGACTCACCTACGGCCTGGAGGTCCACGGCGACGGATTCGACCTCCACCTTCCGGAGACGGCCCGCTCCCTCGGCCTGGGCGACAAGATGGGCAAGAACTCGCCGTTCCGGCGTGCACTCGCCCGACTGATCACCTTCGAGCTCGCCCGTCCCCACGGCCCGGGCGGACTGGCGGTGCGCCAGCACATCCCGCCGCTACCACTCCGCCATCTCAGCCGTCTCCCCGACTCCCTGCAGCGCAGCCACCGCCGGTGGATCGCCGAACAGGGCCTGTCCGAGCCCGAGCAGATGCGTCGGCGCGCCCTGCGGCTGGCGAGCGGCCTGGCCGAGGCCGGGCACGACCGGGCCACCATCGAGCGGCGGCTCGGCGAGTGGCGGTTCCACCCGGCGGTGGCGTTCAGGGCGGCGGCCGAGGTCTGCGCCACCCGTCAGCCACCGACCGACGGGGGCGCATGACGCCGTCGGTCGGTACACCGCAGCCCAACCGGACACCGCTGCCGGTGAGGGCACCGGGGCCAGTGGCGGCGCCGGGGCTTCGCTCCTGCCGGGGCTTCGCTCCTGCCGGGGCTTCGCCGGTCAGCCGGGCTCGGCCTCGTGACCCGCCGGGGTGAGTCCCCAGTAGGTATCGATCGGTTGGATCTCGCCCTTCACCACCTTGTCGATCATGCGGCAGATCGGGAGATCGAGGTCGTGCCGCTCGGCCAGCTCCAGCGCGACCTTGGCGGTATTCACACCCTCCGCCACCATGTGCATCTCGTCGAGGATGTCCTCGAGCTGGCGGCCCTTGCCGAGTTGCTCGCCCACCTTGCGATTGCGGCTGTGGGGGCTGACGCACGTGGCGATGAGGTCGCCCATGCCGGCCAGACCGGCAAAGGTGGCCGGCTTGGCGCCCATGGCCTCGCCCAGACGGATGAGCTCGGCGAGTCCACGGGACATCACGGCGGCCCGAGTGTTGTCACCTACGCCCAGACCTTCGCCGATGCCCGCGGCGATGGCGATGACGTTCTTCAGCGCACCGCCCAGCTCGCAGCCGATCACGTCGTCATTGATGTAGACCCGGAACACCCCCCGGGTGAAGACGGCCTGGATGGCGCTGGCCACCTCGAGGTCCTCGGTGGCGATGACGGCGGCGGCGGCCTTGCCGGCCAGGATCTCCGCAGCGATGTTCGGTCCAGTGAGTGCCGCCACCGGGTGTCCGGGCACCACCTGCTTGATGACCTCGGTCATCCGCAGGTGCGATCCCCGTTCCAGGCCCTTCGACAAGCTCACCACCGGGATCCAGGGCCGCATGTACGGTGCTGCGTCCTCGAGCACCCGGCGGAACCCCGATGTCGGCACGCCCATGATGATGAAGTCGGCGCCGCAGACCGCCGCCTCCAGATCCGAGGTGGCCGAGAGCGCCGGGTCGAGTCGGAACCCGGGCACATAGGCCGGGTTCTCGTGCTCCTCGTTGACGGAACGGGCCACCTCGGGATTCCTGGCCCACAGCACCGTGTCGTGGTGGTGCGCGACGAGCGATGCCACCGTCGTACCCCACGACCCTCCCCCGAGGACTGCGATCTTCACGTGGCAGACGGTAGTGCAGCACCGCCGCCCACACCCGGTCCCCCTGGACGGGTCACTTCGGGCTCCGGATCACCGGACCTCCACCCGCCCGACCTCCGGACCTCCGGACATTCGACCCGCCGGACCCGCCGGGCCCTCCGGACCTCCGGCTGTCAGTCGTCGTTCGTCGCCCGAGTCAGCCACGAGGACGCGACGCCAGCCAGCGGGCGAAATCCTCAGACGTGGCCAGTGCCACCAGCGTCCGCACGCCGAAGCCGCTACCACCCTTCGTGTTGTACCAACGGTTGTCGTCCGTGCGGGAGGGTCCGGCGATGTCGAGGTGGGCCCACGGCACGTCGCCCACGAACTCCTGGAGGAGCAGGGCCGCGCTGATCGTGCCGGCCTGACCCGGGCGACCCATGTTCTTCATGTCGGCGACCTCGGATTCGATGTGGGACGCGTAGTCCTCGGGGAGCGGCAGCGGCCACGACGGCTCACCCGCTGCGGCACCGGCCGCCTGCACGGCGTCTCGCAGCTCGATGTCATTGCCGAGGAGGCCGGCGATCTCCTTGCCGAGCGCGACGATGGCGGCTCCGGTGAGGGTCGCGAGATCGATGACGGCGTCCGGCTCGGACTCGACGGCCAGGGTGAGTCCGTCGGACAGGATGAGCCGGCCCTCGGCATCGGTGTTGAGGACCTCGATGGTCTTGCCGCTCCGGGTGGTGAGCACGTCGCCCGGCTTGGTGGCCGACCCGCTGGGCATGTTCTCGGTCATCGGAGCCCACGCCGTCACCGGTAGCCGGCCACCGAGTGCGGCGATGGCGTCGACCGCAGCCAGGACGGCGGCGGCCCCACCCATATCGGTCTTCATCGTCTCCATGCCGGAGGGCGGCTTCAGGGACAGTCCCCCGGAGTCGAAGGTGATGCCCTTGCCGACCAGGGCCAGGTGGGGCACCCGGCCCTCGAACTCGTACGGGTCGGCGGGCCGGTACTCGACCCGGACCAGACGGGGCGGCCGGACCGACCCGGCGGCCACGCCGAGCAGGCCACCCAGGCGCTCAGCGGCGATACGCTCCTCGTCCCAGATCTCGACGGTCAGCTCGTCGACACCCGTGAAACGGTCCGCGATGACCTCGGCGAACCGCTCCGGGGTGAGCGAGCTCGGCGGTTCGTTCACCAGGTCCCGGGCGAGGGCCACCGACCGGGCCACCCGGGAGCCCCGCGCCGCGCCCTCGGCCACCGCCGCGGCATCGAGCGAGGGGTCGGCCACCAGGGCCAGGCCACTCAGGCCGACCGCCGGTTCTGCGCTCCGGAAGTCCTCGTAGCGGTAGGTGGCGAGTGACCCGCCCTCGGCCGCCGCAGCCGCGGTGTCAGCCGGCCCGGCGTCGATGACCGAGGGGAGCACCAGGACCGCGCTGCCGCCCTTGCCCGCCGCCCGCACGAACGAGGCGGCGGCGCGGCGGAGCGCCTCCAGGCCCAGGTCTCCCACCAGCCGGTCGGCGGCCCCGAGTCCCACCAGGACGACCTCGGGTCCGGCGTCGAGCGAGCGGAGCACCAGGGTCTGAGCCACCTTGCCGGTGAACCCCTGACGCTCACACCAGTCGAAGTCGAGCTCGGTGGGGAGTGTCACGCCGTCCACGTGCACACCGGTCCCGGCCACCACCGGGCCGTCACCCGTACTGACCACGGGCACGCCGACGGCCACGACGTCGTCGGGCAGCGCGGGTCCGGACGGTGCCGGTGCGGACAGTGCGGTCACGTTGATCACGTCGTTGCTCCTGGTGTGTGGGCCGTCGGATGTCGGGATTGCCGCGGGGGGTCCGGGCTGCGGTGCGGCCGGGGGTCAGCCGTCCGTCTGGTCGGCACCGGCGGACTCCGTGGGGGCGGAGGCGGTGCGCCGCGCCCGACGGGGGGCGGCGCGGGCCAGCAGGTGCTCGTCGCCTTCGACCCAGCGGGCCGTTGCCCACAGCAGGTCGGACAGACGGTTGAGGTAGCGGGCCACGAGTGAGCCCTCGATGGGAGCCGAGACCAGCAGCCGCTCCGCCCGGCGGACCACCGTCCGGGCCAGGTCCAGCGCCGCCGACGCCCGGTTGGCCCCCGGGATCACGAATTCCGTCGGCATCGACACCTGGGCGATCAGCGAGTCGATGTCGTCCTCGAGGGCGGTGACCATCGACTCGGTCACCAGCGTCGTGCCCGCCACCAGTTTCGAGCGGTGCGAGGAGTCGGTCGTGATCTCGGCCATCAGCACATACAGCTCCCGTTCGAGCCGGGTCAGCAGGACGTCGAGCTCCGAGCCGGCGTCGGCCTCCGCCCGGGCCAGGCCCATGGCCGCCTGGGCCTCGTCCACCGTTCCGGTCACCTGCATCAGGGGGGCATCCTTGGCCACGCGGCCCCCGTAGAGGAGGCCGGTGGTGCCGTCATCGCCGGTCCGGGTGTAGATCTTCAGCACGGTGTCCTCACCGTCCCGATGCTAAACGAACCCTGTCCGAACCCTGTCCGACGACCGTCCGATCCCTGTCCGATCCCTGTCCGACGACCGTGCGACGACCGTCGCGCCGCCGGCCCGGGATCGACCCGTGACCCTCCGACGACCGTCCCGTGCACGTCTGACGACCGGCCCCCTCCCGTCCTCCCGACCGTCCCGGGCCACGGCACGGACCACCCGTCCGGGGCCCGACTCCGCCGGCAGGCCGGGAACCGCACGCCGGCCACTATCGTTGGAGGGCTATGGCCGTCCAACGCACCGAATCGAGCTACCTCCAGGCCGCACGGGAGCGCGTCGTCGTCTTCGACGGCGCGATGGGGACGAACCTCCAGATGCAGGAGCTCACGGCCGAGGACTTCGGCGGGCCGGACCTGGAAGGCTGCAACGAACTGCTCGTGGTGACCCGTCCCGACGCCGTCGACAAGGTCCACCGATCGTTCTACGAGGTCGGCTGCGACGTGGTCGAGACCGACACCTTCGGGGCCTTCGCCCCCGTACTGGCCGAGTACGGCCTGGCCGACCGCGTGCGCGAGCTGAACTTGGCCGCCGTGGCCATCGCCCGCCGGGCGGCGAACGACTACTCGACCCCGGAGAAGCCCCGGTGGGTGGCGGGCAGCATCGGCCCGGGCACCAAGTTCCCGACACTCGGCCAGATCCGGTACGCCGACCTGCGCGATGCCTACGAGGAGCAGTCCGACGCGCTGATCGAGGGGGGCGCCGACCTGCTGATCATCGAGACGGTCTTCGACCTCCTCCAGGCCAAGGCCGCCATCAACGGCGCACGACGGGCGATGAGGCGGGCCGGCGTCCGTCTGCCTATCCAGTGTCAGGTCACCATCGAGCTGACCGGCACCATGCTGCCCGGGACGGAGGTCGGTGCCGCCCTCGTCGCCCTGCAGGCCATGGACATCGACGTGATCGGCCTCAACTGCGCCACCGGTCCGTCCGAGATGTTCGAGCCGCTCCGCCACCTCACCGGCCACGCGGGGATCCCCGTGTCGTGTCTGCCCAATGCCGGTCTCCCGTCCGTCGTCGACGGCCGGATGCACTACGACCTCGAGGCCCACCAGCTCGCCGAGTACCACCGACAGTTCGTCTCCGAGCTCGGCGTCTCGGTCATCGGGGGCTGCTGCGGTACGACGCCGGAGTACCTGCGGGCCGTCGTCGACGCCTGCGCCGACCTCACCCCGGCCGTGCGCAGTCCCGAGCCCGAGGAGGGCGCGGCCTCGATCTACACCCACGTCCCCTTCACCCAGGACAGCTCGTTCCTGGTCGTGGGTGAGCGCACCAACGCCAACGGCTCGAAGAAGTTCCGCGAGGCGATGCTCGAGGCCGACTGGGACACCTGCGTGGCCATGGCCAAGGACCAGGTCAAGGAGGGGTCGCACGTCATCGACGTCTGCGTCGACTACACCGGGGCCGACGGCGTCGCCGACATGGAGCAGGTCGCCTCCCGGTTCGCCACCCAGTCCACCGCTCCCCTCATGGTCGACTCCACCGAGGCGCCCGTCATCGAGACGGCGCTGTCGTGGATCGGTGGACGTGCCGTCATCAACTCGGTCAATCTCGAGGAGGGTGATGCCGAGGGGACCCGCCTCGACTCGTTCCTGACGCTGGCCAAGGAGTTCGGCGCCGCCGTCGTCTGCACCTGCATCGACGAGGAGGGCCAGGCCCGCACCGCCGATTGGAAGGTCCGGGCGGCCAGGGCCATCCACGACATCGCCGTGGAGCGGTACGGGCTGCGCCCCGAGGACCTCCTGTTCGACCCGCTGGCCCTGCCGCTGTCGACGGGCATGGAGGAGAGCCGCCGGGACGGCATCGAGACCCTGGAGGGCATCCGCCGGATCAAGGCGGAGCTGCCCGGCGTGTACACGGTCCTCGGATTGTCCAACGTCTCGTTCGGACTCAATCCGGCGGCCCGCCAGGTCCTCAACTCCGTCTTCCTCCACGAGTGCGTGGAGGCCGGCCTGGACGCGGCCATCGTGCACGCCTCCAAGATCCTGCCGCTGGCCAAGATCGACGATCGCGCCAAGGAGATCTGCCTCGACCTGATCTACGACCGGCGCACCGACTCCTACGATCCGCTCTCCGAGCTGCTCACCCTCTTCGAGGGAGTGACGGCCTCATCGGTGGCGGCGGCCGAGGACCGGTCGGGCTGGACGGTGGAGGACCGCCTCGAGCACCGGATCATCGACGGTGACCGGAACGGCATCGAGGCCGACCTGGACGAGGCCATGGCGCAGGACCTCACCCCGCTCATCATCATCAACGAGTTCCTGCTCGCCGGCATGAAGACGGTGGGTGAGCGGTTCGCCTCGGGTGAGATGCAGCTGCCCTTCGTACTCGGCTCCGCGGAGACCATGAAGGCGGCCGTCGCCTACCTCGAGCCCTACATGGAGAAGGCCGACCAGGGAGGCAAGGGCACGATGGTGCTCGCCACCGTCAAGGGTGACGTCCACGACATCGGCAAGAACCTGGTCGACATCATCCTCACCAACAACGGCTACACGGTCCGGAACCTCGGGATCAAGATCGGCATCGCCGAGATGGTGGCCGCGGTCGAGGAATTCGGTGCCGACGCCATCGGGATGAGCGGGCTCCTCGTGAAGTCCACGCTGATCATGCGCGAGAACCTGGAGGAGCTCAACCGGCGAGGACTGTCCCACATCCCGGTCATCCTGGGCGGCGCGGCGCTGACCCGCACCTACGTGGAGCGTGACCTCCGCCAGGTCTACGACGGGCGCCTCTTCTACGGCAAGGACGCCTTCGAGGGCCTGCGCACCATGGACCGCCTGGTCGAGATCCGCAAGACGGGCGAGGACGACCCTGCATTCGGCACCGAGCTCGGCGGTCGCGACCTCGGTCCCCGGAAGAGCGAACTGCGCAAGCAGGCCGCCGAGGAAGCCCGCTCCCGCGGCGAACTCCTGCCCGCCCGTGCTCCGGGGGTGGCGGACGACAACCCGCTCTTCCCGCCGCCCTTCGTGGGCAGTCGGGTGGCCAAGGGGATGGCGATCGACGACGTCGCCGCCTATCTCAACGAGACCGCGCTCTTCCGCAACCAGTGGGGCTTCCGGCCGGAATCGGGCGAGGACGACCCCGCCTTCAAGGACCGGGTGCGGTCGAAGCTGCGCGAGGAGCTGGCCACGGCCAAGGCGGAGCAGCTCCTGGTCCCCCAGGTCGCCTGGGGTCACTTCGCGGCCAATGCCGACGGCGACGACCTGGTCATCTGGACCGACGAGTCGCGCACCTCCGAGCAGATGCGCTTCGCCTTCCCCCGGCAGGTCGAGGACCCCTACCTGTGCATCGCCGACTTCTACCGGACCGTCGATTCGGGTGAGCCGGACTTCGCCAGCTTCCAGGTGGTGACCATGGGCGCCCGCGTCTCCGAGGAGGCGGCGCGGCTGTTCGCCGCCGACGAGTACCAGCAGTACCTCTACCTGCACGGCCTCGGTGTCGAGATGGCCGAGGCGCTGGCCGAGTACTGGCACCGCCGTATCCGCGAGGAGCTGGGCTTCGCCGATGAGGACGGTCCCACGCTCACCGGATTGTTCCGGCAGAAGTACCGGGGCGGGCGCTACTCGTGGGGCTACCCGGCGTGCCCGCGGCTGGAGGACAACGCCAAGGTGGTCGAGCTCCTCGGCGCGGAACGGATCGGTGTCGAGGTGAGCGAGGGGTTCCAGCTCCACCCGGAGCAATCGACGACGGCGATCATCTGCCACCACCCGCAGGCCAAGTACTTCGTCGCCTGACGGGCCGCGGAGGCGCACCTGCCGGTGGGCGCCCGGCACCAGGGTGGACATCGGTGGACATCGGCGGTCGCGGCGTCCCGCGTCCGTAGGTCGCACCGCATGCGGCGACCCTGCCGGGGGGCAACGGCCACTGCACCCCCCGGATCACCATGTCGTGGGCCGCGGCGCCGGTCTCCGGATCGGCGCGCACCCGTTGTGATGCACCGCGGTCGGTAGATTGGGTCACGTGGACGCGATCATCGCAGTGGGCAACGGACTCGATGGATCGCTGACCGGAACCGGCCGCCTCGAGGTGATCCTCGTCGGCGTCATCGTCGTGCTGGCCGCCGTCCTCGTGCTGGTCCGGTACCTGCGGAACACGAACCACAAGCGCCGCAAGGGCGCGTCTGCGTACTTCGACAAGAACGCCGCCAACAAGGGATCGGCCGGCCGGGGCACCTCGACCGGGACCGCCACCTACCCGGCCTCCGGATCTTCCGCCCCCCAGACCCTGGCACCGTCGTTCGCTGCTCCGCGCAAGGGAGCCTTCCGTCAGGACGGCAGCCCGACCCAGGGCCGGCCCCCGTCGACGGACGCTGCGCCCCGCACACCGGCGGCACCCGCAGCGACCACCGCACCCGGCCTCCGGACCCCGGTCAGGTCTCCGGTCCTCGACCCCGTCCCGCCGCTCCGGACGGAGGGGATCGCCATGCCCCCGGACAAGGGGGCGAGCGCCACCCGGCCCACCGCCTCGAACCCCGGCCCCGGCCCGGAAGCAGCCCCCTCATCGGGCGCAACCTCGGCGCCATCACCAGCTCCCGCGCCATCACCAGCTCCCGCGCCATCACCTACCTCGGCGCGCACGGCCGTGCCGGCCAACCTGCCGCCGTTGACTCCTCCTCCACCGACTGCCGCCACGTCGATCGACGGCGCTCTGGCGGATGGTCCCACCCGGACGACGAGCGGTGCCGAGCCCGAGTCAGAGCCGGACGGCGACACGACGGACGACAACTGACCACCCGTCACCCGTCATTCGTCACCCTTCACCGAAGGTCCGCGCAGCCGGCCCGCTACGCCGACGTCCGGTCCGGTGACCGCTACAGCGCCAGGGTCGCCCCACCGTCGACCACGACGGCGGAGCCGTTGACGAAGGCGGCCTGCGCCGAGCACAGGAACGTCACCACGGCACCGAAGTCCGACGGATCGCCCATCGCCCCGGAGCCACCCAACTGCTTCATGCGGTCGGTGGCGTGCGGGCCCGGGCAGGCCATGTTCAGGGTGATCCCGCTCGACTCGGACGCAAGGTCGTTGGCGGCCGTCTTGATCCACGCCCACAGACCGGTGCGGGCCGTGTTGGAGAGTGCCAGTACCGGTGCCGCCTGCGTGACGGTGTACGACGTGATGCAGCAGATCCGGCCCCAGCCCGACGACCGCATGTGCGGTAACGCTTCTCGCACCAGCCGCACCGAGGTGAGCAGGTTGGCGTTGAGCGCGGCCTCGAGGTCCGCATCGCCGAGGTCCAGGGCGCGTCCGGGACGCGGCCCGCCGGCGTTGGCGACCAGGATGTCCAACGCACCGAACCGCTCGACCGTTGCCGCGACGAGGCGGGCCGGCTGACCCGGATCCGTCACGTCCCCGGCGCAGGCGTCGACGGACCCACCGACCGCCGCCACCTCCTGCCGCGTCGCCTCCAGGGTCGCCGGGTCCCGACCCGACAGCATCACCCGGACGCCTTCGGCGGCCAGTGCCAGTGCCGTGGCCCGGCCCAGTCCCCTCGAGCTGGCGGTGACGAGCGCCACCTTGCCTTCGATGCCCAGATCCATGCCGTCCCTCCTCAGTGGTCGACGACGACGAGGCCGTGGTCGACAGTGTTGAGCGGCTCGGGACGACCGTCGGTCCCGATGACCACGATGTCCTCCAGGCGCATGCCGAACCGGCCCGGCTGGTAGATGCCCGGCTCGACGGAGAAGGCGTGGCCGGGCACCAACGGCTCGTCGTTCCCCACCACCAGGTACGGGTCCTCGTGTTCCTCGATCCCGATCCCGTGCCCGGTGCGGTGCACGAAGAGATGTCCGTACCCGGCGTCGCCGATGGCCTCGCGGGCGACGGCATCGACCGACGCCGCCGTCACGCCGGCCACCGCCGAGCCGACCGCCGCCAGCTGGGCGGCCTGCAGCACGTCGTAGCAGGCCCGCACCTCGGACGGGGGATCGCCGGTCACGACGGTCCGGGTGATGTCCGAGCAGTAGCCGACGTCACCGTCGAGCGCCAGGGTGCCGCCGAAGTCGCACACCACGGTCTCGTCCCGGCCGATGACCCGGTCCCCCGGCTCGTGATGGGGACTGGCTGCGTTCGGGCCGCTCCCCACGATGGCGAAGTTCACGGTGCTGTGCCCCTCGGCGACCAGCAGTGCGCCCAGGTCGGCGGACACGGCGGCCTCCGTCCGGCCGACGAGCGGGATCCCGCCGGCCTGCAGGACGAGCGCCACCCGGTCGGCCGCGGCACCGGCCGCCCGCAGCGCGGCGACCTCGGCCTCGTCCTTCACCGCCCGGATCGGTGAGGTGACGGTCGACGCCTCGATCCACCGGGCGTCGGGCAGGCGACGCTGGAGAGCGAGCGCCGTGGTGGCCCAGGCCCGGTCGGACAGCGCGAACCGTCCCGACCGCACGCCGGCCACCTGGTCCACGACGAGGTCGATCGGGTCCACGTCGTCGGTCCACGGCAGCAGGTCCACGAGGCCGCCGCTGTCGGGTACCCGGGGCGCCTCGAGGGCGGGCACCACCAGCACCGGGTCTCCGACGAGGGGGAGGACGAGCAGGGTGAGGCGTTCCAGGGGCATGGCCCGGTACCCGGTCAGCCACGGGAGGTCGGCCCCGTGGGAGAGGAGCAGGGCGTCGACGCCGCCGGCCTCCATGCGCCGCCGCACACGGGCCAACCGCGACCTCCGGGCCTCGAGGGCCGTCGGACCGAGCGTCTCCGTCATCGGCTCACCGTACCGACATCGTGACGGGCACGGCGACGGGTCCGGTTGCGGGAGCGGGCACGGCGACGGGTCCGCGTGCGGGAGCGGGCCCGCCCACGGGTCCGGGTGCAGGTCCGGGTGCAGGTGCGGGTGCAGGTGCCGAGGCGGGTCCGGACGATGCGTCGGCCGCCTCCCGTGCGTGGTAGCTGGAGCGGGTCAGCGGCGACGCCTGGACGTGGGCGAATCCGAGGTCCATGCCGGCCCGGCGCAGCTCGTCGAACTCCTCCGGGGTCCACCAGCGGGCGACCGGCAGGTGGCCGGCGCTGGGGCGCAGGTACTGGCCCAGGGTGACGATGTCGACCCCAACGGCCCGCAGGTCGGCCAGGGTGGCGAGCACCTCGTCCTCCCGCTCGCCCATGCCGAGGATGATGCCCGATTTCGTGGTGAGCCCGGCCCCGGCGGACCGGGCGAGCACCGTCAGGCTGCGGGCGTAACCGGCGGACGGTCGGACCACACGCTGCAGCCGGGCGACCGTCTCGATGTTGTGGTTGAGCACGTCGGGCCGGGCGTCGAGGACGGTGTGGAGCGAGGCGCGGTCCCCTTTGACGTCGGAGATCAGCACCTCGACGGCGGTGCCCGGACTCGCCTGCCGGATGGCGTCGATGGTCCGGGCGAACGCCCCGGCGCCCCCGTCGGCGAGATCGTCGCGGGCCACGCAGGTGATCACGGCGTGGGCGAGGCCCATGCGGGCGACGGCCTCGGCCACCCGGGCCGGCTCACCGGGGTCGAGCGGGAGCGGGTGACGGGTGTCGACCTGACAGAACCCACAGGCCCGCGTGCAGCGGGACCCGTTGATCATGAACGTCGCCGTGCCGTCGGCCCAGCACTCGTAGATGTTGGGGCAGCCCGCCTCCTGGCACACCGTGACGAGCCCGAGATCGCGCACCGACTGCTGCAGACCGAGGTACCCCTCGGCCATGGTCGCCTGCACGCGCAGCCACGCCGGCTTGCGGGCGGACAGGGCCACTCCGGCACCTGGGGCGATCCCCGATCGGGCCATCCGCCGCTCGAGGGCGGTCGGTACCGGGCCCGCCGGCGTCGTTGACCGGTGGTCCGGCGTGGCCGGCGGCCCCGCGTCCCGGGCGCCGTCCGTGACCTCGGACCTGTCGGTGACCGGACCCCAGGGACGCGCCGCCGCAGCCACCACCGCGTCGACCACTTCGGCCATCGTCGCCGGGAACCCCTCGGCCGCCAACGACGTCATGGGGTGATCAGCGATCCCGCACGGCACGATGTGGTCGAACATGGTCAGGTCCGTGGTGACGTTGAGCCCGAAGCCGTGGGTCGTGCGCCCCCGGGCCGTCCGCACGCCGACGGCCGCGATCTTGCGGGGGCCGTCGGGGCCCGAGCCCGGCACGATCGGATCGATCCACACGCCCGGGTGGTCCGGCTTGCGCCCCACGCGGTCGGCCGGGACGCCGAGCGCCACCAGGGCATCGATCACCACCTGCTCCACCTGGCGCACGTGCTCCGGACCGTGGTGGGGGCCACGCCCGACGGTGCGGACGGGGTAGCCGACCAACTGGCCCGGGCCGTGGTACGTCACGTCGCCGCCGCGGTCGACCTCCAGGAGGGTCGCGCCGACCGAGGCCGGCTCGACCAGCACGTGGGACGGGTCGGCATGCGAGCCCAGTGTGTACACGGGCGCATGCTCCATCAACAGCAGGTAGTCGTCGTCGGAGCCCACGGCCACGGCACGCTGGAGGTCCCATCCCTCCGCGTAGGGGACGCGTCCCAACCAGCGCACACGGAGGCCGCGCCCCTGCGCCCCGGCGGACGTTCGGTCGTCCTGCACCGGCGGCTAGAGCTCGCCGGCCCAGTCGCGGTCGTCGAGTATGGCCGACAGCCGGGACAGGAAGCGGGCGACGTAGGCGCCGTCGACGGCACGGTGGTCGAAGTTCATCGCCACCAGGCCGACGGAGTGGATCCCGATGGACTCGGTGCCGTCGGGGAGTTCGACCACCACCGGCTTGCGGGACACGCCGTCGGTCGACAGGATCGCCACTTGGGGCTGGTTGATGATCGCCCCGGTGATCAGTGTCCCGAAGGGACCGGCGTTCGTGATGGAGAACGTGCCACCGCTGATGTCGTCGAGGCTGAGCCGCTTGGTGCGGGCCCGGTCGGCGACATCGCGGATCCGACGGGCCATGCCCCGGAGGTTCAGCTCCTCGGCGTTGTGCACCACGGGGACGATGAGTCCCTCGTTGTCGAGGTCGACGGCGATGCCCAGGTTGACGTCGTGGTGCACGATCAGCGCGTCGTTGCCCACCGAAGCGTTCAGGTGGGGGAACTCGGCGAGTGCCTCGGTGGTGGCCCGGGCCACGAACGGGAGGTACGTGAGGCTGAATCCCTCCTCCTCACGGAACCGCTCGCCGTGGGTCCGGCGCACCTGCTCGACGCGCTCGTAGTCGACCTCCTTGACCATCAGCGTGTGCGCGGACGTCGCCTTCGAGCGGACCATGTGCTCGGCCGTGCGCCGCCGGATGTTGGTGAACGGCACCACTTCGTCACGGTCGCCCGGACGCACACCGTCACTCGTGGGCGTGGCGGCGCGGGGAGCCGGCGGTGGGGTGGCCGACGGAGCCACGGGGGTGGTGCGCTCGGCGCCGATGCTGGGCACGGCCGCCGGCGGGCCGCCGCGCTCGATGACGGCCTCGACGTCGGCACGGGTGATCCGACCCTGGAGGCCGGTGCCCCGGATCGTCGAGGGGTCGATGTCGTGGTCGGCGAGGAGCCTGCGGACGACCGGTGACAGCACCCGGGCCCGGTCCGCTCCGGCGGGGACGGTCGGCAGGCTCGTGCCGGCCGAGGCGGCGAAGGGAGGCGACGTCGGCGTCGTCGGTGCGGCCGGTGGGGTGGTCGGGGCCGGGGTGGCCCGGGCAGCGGACGGCACCGGTTCGTCGGGGAGCTCCGTGAGGGGGGCAGCCGCCGCAGCGGTGGTCGGGACCGGAGGCGGTGGCGGAGGTGGTGCGACCGGTGCCGGCGCCACCTCGGCCACCGGGGCCGCGGCACCGGGGGAGGAAGCGGGAGGCGGTGGCGGGGCGGCACCGGCGTCGCCGTCGATGACGGCCAGGGCCACACCCACGTCGACGGTGTCGCCCTCCTCGACGAGGATCGCCGTCAGGACTCCGTCGGCGGGCGACGGGACCTCGGAGTCGACCTTGTCGGTCGACACCTCGAACAGGGGCTCGTCGCGGGCGACGGTGTCGCCGACGGCCTTGAACCACTTGGTGATGGTCCCTTCGGTCACCGTCTCGCCGAGTTGCGGCATGGTCACGTCAGCCAACGTGGAGTCCCCTTCCGGTCAGTGCCAGCACCGTCTCGCCGAACGCCTCCGACAGGGACGGGTGCGGCTGGATGAACTGGGCGACCTCGTCGGCCGTGGCCTCCCAGTTGACGGCCAGGTAGCCGGCACCGAGCTGTTCGGTGACCCACGGCCCGACCATGTGGACGCCCAGGATGCGGCCGGTGGTGCCGTCGGGCCGCTTCTCGGCGATCACCTTGACCATGCCCTCGGTGTCACCGATGATCCTGGCCCGGCTGTTGCCGCCGAAGGGGTCCTTCTTGACCACCACGTCCAGGCCGGCCGCCCGGGCTGCGGCCTCGGTCATACCGGCGAAGGCCACCTCGGGATGACAGTAGATCGCCCAGGGCACGCGGGCGTAGTCGACGGCGGCCGTCGGCTCGCCCAGGATCGACTTGATCACCACGATCGCCTCGGCGAACGCCACATGGGCCAGCTGCGGCGTGCCGGCGACCACGTCGCCGACCGCCCAGACGCCGGGGGCACTGGTCCGCATGGCGGCGTCGGCCACCACGAACCCGCGGTCGTCGATGGTCACCCCGGCGTCTGACGCCACCAGTCCCTCGGTCCGGGGGCGGCGGCCCACCGACACCACGACGGCGTCGACCGTCAGCTGCCCGCCGTCGCCGAACGAGACGACCGTCCGGTCGCCCGAGGGGTCGGGGCGGTGGCCGGCGAGACTGACCCCCGCCTTCACGTCGATGCCGCGCTTCTTGAACGAGCGCACCACGGTGCGCACGACGTCGTCGTCGCATCCGTTGAGGATCGTGGGCAGCGCCTCGAAGATCGTGACCGTCGAGCCCAGGTCGGAGAACATGGAGGCGAACTCGCACCCGATCGCCCCGCCGCCGATGACCGCCACCGACGAGGGCAGGTGGTCGAGGGCGAGCACCTCGTCGGACGTCAGGACCAGCGTGCCGTCGATGTCGAAGCCCGGGATGGTGCGGGGCACCGAGCCGGCGGCCAGCACGACGTCGGTCCCGGTGATCTCGACGGTCGACCCGTCGTTCCCGGCGATCCGCACCCGGTGGTCACCCAGCAGCGTGCCGCTGCCGTTGAACACCGTCACGCCCCGACCCTTGAGCAGGCCCGAGAGTCCGCTGAACAGCTGGTCCACGACCTGCTGCTTGCGCTCCTGGCTGACGGCGAATTTGACCGTGGGTTCGGACTGGTCCGGCCCTGCCGTGATACCGAAGCCGGCGGCCGAGCGCACGGTGCGGCGGACGGCGGCCGTCTCCAGGAACGCCTTGGCCGGGACGCAGCCACGGTGCAGGCAGGTGCCACCCACCTTGTCGAGCTCCACGAGGCCGATGGAGAGGCCGGCCGCGGCACCGTAGAGGGCGGCGGCGTAGCCACCCGGTCCGCCTCCGATGATGACGATGTCGAAGTGCTCTGCTCCCCCTGCCTGGCTGCCGGTCCCCCCCGTTGCGGTCTGCTCTGTTGCCACCTCGGGTCCCGTGGGAACCACCTCCGTCAGGTCGTCGTCGTCTGCGTGCGAGCGCACTCCAGCCTACCGGTCCCCATCTGGGGACGACTCCCGGGGCCCGGCCCCGGGGACGGGCCGGCGACCCCGGGCCGACACCATCGGCGCCGTGGTCACGTCCAGGCGACCGGAGGAGAGGTTGGCCAGGTGGCGCGCCACCTCGTCCTCGGTCACCAGCCCGGCGCCGACGAGACCGGCGCGTGTCTGCTCGACCGTGGCCCGCTCGAGCACCGAGCTCACGGGCGACGTGACCGGGAAGTGGGCCTCGGCCACCACGTCGACCAGTCCGAGCCCCCGCAGCAGGCGGGGCACGGTGCGGCCGAACGCCAGGTCGACGCCACGCCCGGCGAGCAGCGACCGGAACCCGGCCCGGACCTTGTTGGCCAGCACCTGGTCGGGCCCGTACTCGTCGGGGCACGCCCGCGGCTGGAGCGCGGGGTCGGCGTCCTCCACGACGAGCCAGCCGCCCGGGGCCAGGAGGCCGGCGAGGGACGCGGCCACTTCGGCCCGGCCGGGCAGGTGGACGAGCAGCAGTCGGGCATGGACCAGGTCGAACGGTCCCTCCGGGAGCGGGTCCGTCGTCACGTCGTGACGGGCCACGGCGACCCCGGGCGGGACGGTGCCGTCCGGCCAGGTGTCGGGGGACAGCCAGGAGGTGTCGATGTCGGTGACCAGGACCCGTCCGGACGGAGCCACGCGCCCCGACAGCCAGGCGGCGACACCCGGCCCGCCGGCCCCCACCTCCCAGCAGCGCCAGCCCGAGCGGACTCCGGTGGCCTCCAGCATCCGGAACGTCGCCGCATCGAACAGGTCGCCGATGGCGTCCAGACGGACACCCGCCTCGGGCTGCCGGTTGTCCAGCAGGTACCGGGCGACCGGTGCCGGACCGGCCTCCGGCTGCGTGCCGGTCCCGGTCCCGGGTGTGGACTCCACGGGTCCGCTCAGGACAGCACCCGCCGCCGGAAGTTCCGGAGCCCGATCCCGAGGAACACGGCGAGGAACCCGACGAGCACGGGGTAGATGACGTAGAGCGGCATGTGCGGTGCATCCGTGAACGCCGCCCGCATGCCCTCGTTGATGTAGATGAGGGGGTTGACCAGCACCAGTGTCTGCAGCCAGTGCCAACCGCCGACCTGGACCGGCGCCAGTCGGGTGTAGGCGTAGTAGGTGCCGCCGAGGAACGTGACCGGCAGGATGATGAACCCGAACATGAGCCCGATGTTGCGTGGCTCGAAGCTGGTCCCGAGGAGCAGCCCGAGTGAGGCCATGGTCACACAGGCCAACGGCACCACGGTCACGATGACCCACCAGTGGAGGTTCAGGTGGGCCTCGACGCCCTTGGCGTGGACGACCGAGGCGATGGGCAGGACCAGCGCCGCCGAGATCAGCCCCTGCACGGCACCGGACAGGACCTTGGCCATGGCGACGAGCCAGATGGGGCACGGGGCCTGGACCCGGTCCTCGATCTCCCGGGTGTAGCCGAACTCCTGGGACATGGTCAGCGCCACCGACTGGACACCCTGGAACAGGATCGAGATACCGACCACCCCCGGGACCAGGATCGTGGCGAACGCGGACTGGGCCGCCGGGTCGGCACCCCCGATGCCCTGACCGATCTTCGGGAACACGTAGAGGAAGACGAAGCAGAGCAGGAACGGTTGGATCAGGGTGCGGGCCACGAATTCGAACAGGTGCTTCCGGAGCACCAGCAGATCGCGCAGGATGAGCGCCCACAGGGCGGTCCGGCCCGCCGCCAGGGCCGTGTGCTCGGGGCGGAGGTGGACCGACGTCACGGTCGGGTCGGCATCGACGAGGGCCATCAGTCGCGCAGCTCCTTGCCGGTCAGGTTGATGAACACCGTCTCGAGCGTCGGTTCGGCCATCGACACGTCGAGCACCGGGAAGCCGGCCTCCTCGGCACCGTTGACCACCGCGGGCAGGAGGCGGGCCGTGCCCTTCACATGCAGTTCGACGCCTCCGTCGATCGCCCGGACCTGGGTCACCCCCGGGACGCGGTCGGAGAGCGCCCGTCCGAGGTCATCGCGGTCGCCCGTCGCCGTCACGGTCACGATGGTGTCGGCGTTGATCTGGCGCTTCAGGGCGTCCGGAGTGTCGAGGGCGAGCAGCTTCCCCTTGTCCATGATGGCCACCCGGCCGCAGAGCTGGTCCGCCTCCTCCATGTAGTGGGTGGTGAGGAGGATCGTCTGACCACCCCGGTTCAGGTCCCGCAGGATCTCCCACAGGGCCAGCCGGCTCTGGGGGTCGAGTCCGGCGGTGGGCTCGTCGAGGAAGAGGACGGCGGGGCGGTGGAAGATGGCCCGTGCCACCATGAGCCGCTGGGCCATCCCTCCGGAGAGGGCGTAGACGGAGGCGGTGGCCCACTTGTCGAGCTGGAACTGCTCGAGCAGGCGATCGGACTCACGGCGTGACTCGCGGGCCGGGATGCCGAACAGCCGACCGTGGAAGTAGAGGTTCTCCCAGACGGTCAGCTGGCGGTCCAGGGTGTTCTGCTGGCTGACGATGCCGAGGATCTGCTTGGCCACGGCCGGTTGGCGCACGACGTCGATGCCGGCCACGGTGGCGGTGCCGGACGTCGGGACGACCCGGGTCGTCAGCATGCCGGCGGTGGTCGTCTTGCCGGCGCCGTTCGGGCCGAGGAGCCCGAAGATCTCGCCGGCCCCGACCTCGAGGTCGAGGTGGTCCACGGCGGTGAACGCGGACCCGGCGTAGACCTTGGTCAGCCCCTCGGTCCGGATGATGGGCCCGTCGGGGCCGGACACGTCCCGTCGGCCGTCGGCGGAGGGTGTGGGGGTGGTCACGGTCATGGCTCCGACCGCGACACTACCCCCCCACCTCCCGGGACCCCCCGGTGTCCGGAGGGCACGCGTCCTACTTGGGCGGCATCCGGATGCCGGCGTCGATACGGATCGACTCGGCGTTGATGTAGCTGTTGGCGAGCAGCTCGACGGCCAGGGTGGCGAACTCGTCCGAGCGGCCCAGGCGCTTCGGGAAGAGCACACCGGTGCCGAGGCGGGCCTTGAACTCCTCGGAGGCCTCGCCGGTCCCGTAGATCGGGGTGTCGATCAGGCCGGGCAGGATGCAGTTGGCCCGGACGCCGATGGCAGCCAGGTCGCGGGCGAGCGGGAGGGTGAGGCCCACGACCCCGCCCTTGGAGGACGAGTAGGCGACCTGGCCGATCTGGCCGTCCTCGGCGGCCACCGAGGCGGTGTTGACGATGGCGCCGCGGCAGCCGTCCGCGTCGGGCGTGTTGAGGCTCATCTTGGACGCGGCCAGCCGGCAGACGTTGAAGGTGCCGATCAGGTTGATCTCGATGACCTTGCGATACACGTCGAGGTCGTGGGCCGACGAGTACTCCCCGTCCCGACCGACGGTGCGGCCCGCCCACCCGATGCCGGCGCAGTTCACCACGCTGAAGAGCGGCGCCTGGGCGACGGCCGCGTCCACGCTGGCGATCACGTCGTCGGTCGAGGTCACGTCCGTGCGGACGAACACCCCTCCGATCTCCTTGGCCAGCGCCTCGCCGGCCTCCGCGTTGAGGTCGGCGACGACGACCTTGGCGCCGCGTGTGGCCAGGAGCCTGGCCGTTGCCTCACCGAGGCCCGAGGACCCACCGGTGACGATTGCTGAACTTCCGTTGATCTCCATGGGGTCAGATTACGGGAGCAGCCGCCCCTGGCCCAAACCGGGGTCCGGCGGAGGGCCCGTGGCCACCTGGCGGCCGGCGGCGGCCAGGGCGAGGGTGTCGACGACGTCGTTCATCCGGTCGCCCGAGTGGCCCTTCACCCACTCGAAGGTGACCGCCCGCCCGGGGTCGAGGGCCAGGGCGAACAGGTCCTCCCACAGGTCCCGGTTGGCCACCGGCTTGCCCTGGGAGTTCTTCCAGCCCCGGCGCTTCCACCCCTCGTGCCAGCGCTGACGGAAGCAATTGACGACGTAGGTCGAGTCGCTGACCACGTGGACCGGCCCCGCCAGTGCCCCGAGGGCCCGGATGACCGCCAGCACCTCCATCCGCTGGTTCGTCGTGTGCGGCTCACCACCCGAGTCGGACGGCCCGCCGTCGACCGCCCAGGCCCAGCCGCCCGGGCCGGGGTTGCCGATGCAGGAGCCGTCCGTGTAGACGGTCGTCGGGATCCCGCCGGTCGAGGGGGGAGGTGCGTGCATCGGCCCAGCATGCCCGCTCCCGCCCGTCCTCGGGAGAACCTCGTCGGACACCGGGTGCGCCCGCACCTCGGTCCGCCCCGGGCACGCGCCACATCGGGACGCGGCGCGCGGCCGGCGGCACGGCGCGTGCCCGGCGGCACGGGGCGGCACGGCACGGGGCGGTGGTGTTCCGGAGGCGGCGGGTGGGAGCATGGGGGAGATGCTCTTCGATGGTGTGGCCCACCAGCTTCCCGATGTCGATCCCCAGGAGACCGCGGAGTGGCTGGCCGCCTTCGACGACGTCGTCCGGGTCCACGGTCGGAACCGGGCCCGCTACCTGCTCATGCGTGTCCTCGAGCGGGCCCGCCAGTCCCAGGTGGACTTTCCACCGGCCGTATCGACGCCGTACGTGAATTCCATCCCGTCGGACGCCGAGCCCGAGTTCCCGGGGGACGAGGAACTCGAGCGGCACATCCGGGCCTTCATCCGGTGGAACGCCGCCGTCATGGTGGTCCGGGCGAACATCCGCTCCGAGGCGATCGGTGGCCACCTCGCCACCTATGCGAGTTCGGCGGCGCTCTACGAGGTCGGGTTCAACCACTTCTTCCGGGGCAAGGACGGGGGTGGTCCGGGCGACCAGGTCTACTTCCAGGGACACGCCTCCCCCGGCATCTACGCACGGGCCTTCGTGGAGGGGCGGCTGAGCGAGTCCCAGCTCGACAGCTTCCGGTTCGAGGTGGGCGGTGGCGGCCTGTCGTCGTACCCCCATCCACGCCTCATGCCCGACTTCTGGGAGTACCCCACCGTGTCGATGGGCCTCGGCCCCATCAACGCCATCGCCCAGGCCCATCTGGCCCGGTACCTGGCGGCGCGCGGCCTCGCCGACACCTCGGCCAGCCGCGTCTGGGCGTTCGTCGGCGACGGGGAGTTCGACGAGCCCGAGACCCTGGCCCTGCTCGGCATGGCCGGTCGCGAGCACCTCGACAACCTCACCATGGTGGTCAACTGCAACCTCCAGCGTCTCGACGGGCCGGTGCGCGGCAACGGCAAGGTGATCCAGGAGTTCGAGGCCACCCTGCGCGGCGCCGGTTGGAACGTCATCAAGGTGGTCTGGGGCCGGACCTGGGACGAACTGCTCGCCCGGGACGTCGACGGCGTGCTGCTGGCCAAGATGAACGAGACGGTCGACGGCGAGTTCCAGAAGTACGCCACCGAGTCGGGGGCCTACATCCGGGAGCACTTCTTCGGGCCCGACCCGCGGCTGACCGCCCTCGTCGAGCACCTGAGCGACGCCGAGCTCCAGAGCCTGCCCCGGGGTGGCCACGACTACCGCAAGCTCTACGCGGCCTATCGGGCGGCGACGGAGCACGTCGGTGCGCCGACGGCCATCCTGGCCAAGACCGTCAAGGGCTGGACGCTCGGTCCCGAGATCGAGGCCCGCAATGCCACCCACCAGATCAAGAAGATGACCAAGGCCCAGCTGCGCGCCCTGCGCGACCGCCTGTCCCTCCACGGGGAGATCGACGAGTCGGCCCTCGACGCCGACGTCCCCCCGTACTACCGGCCCGAGCCCGACTCCCCGGCGGGTCGTTACCTCGCGGAGCGCCGGCGGGCGCTCGGTGGCCCCCTCCCGTCCCGCGTGGTGCGGGCCCGACCGCTTCCCTCCCCCGAGCCCGCCACCTTCGTCGACCTGCTCGCCGGCTCGGGGCGGCAGGAGGTGTCCACCACCATGGCCTTCGCCCGACTGCTCCGGTCCCTGACCCGGGACCCGGGCGTCGGTGACCGGATCGTGCCCATCGTCTCCGACGAGGCCCGCACCTTCGGTCTCGAGTCGCTGATCAGCGAGGTCCAGATCTACGCGCCGGACGGCCAGCGCTACACCCCCGTCGATGCCGACCTCGCCCTCCACTACGCCGAGGGACCGGCCGGACAGGTCCTGCAGGAGGGGATCACCGAGGCGGGGGCGACCGCCACCTTCACGGCCGCCGCCACCTCGTACGCCACCTGGGGCGAGGCGCTGATCCCCTGCTACCTGCTCTATTCGATGTTCGGGTTCCAGCGGGTGGGCGACCTGCTGTGGGCGCTCGGGGACAGCCGTGGGCGGGGCTTCCTGCTGGGCTGCACGGCCGGGCGGACCACACTCAACGGCGAAGGGCTCCAGCACCAGGACGGGCACTCGCTCCTCCTCGCCTCGACATACCCGTCGGTGGAGGCCTACGACCCGGCGTTCGCCCACGAGGTGGCGACCATCGTCGAGGACGGGATCCGGCGCATGACCGGCCCGGAGCCCGAGGACCGCTTCTGGTACCTGACCCTGTACAACGAGAACTACGTGATGCCCCCGCTGCCGACCGATCCGGCCGACGCCGAGCGCGTGCGGACGGGCACGGTGGCCGGCATGTACCGCTTCGCCGACGTACCCGAGGAGACGCCGGCCCGGGCACCCCGGGCGACGGTGCTGTTCAGCGGGCCGGCCTGGCGGGCCGCACTGGAGGCCCGGCGCCTCCTG
>Ga0302279_10001296_pt1 | contig 35689 bp, 33 predicted proteins | sample III_Bog_N3_3_FD_194541 | JGI IMG/M metagenome (GOLD analysis project Ga0302279, IMG submission 194541) | Peat permafrost microbial communities from Stordalen Mire near Abisko, Sweden - III_Bog_N3_3 | ecosystem: Environmental > Terrestrial > Soil > Wetlands > Peat | place: Sweden: Abisko...
TACGGCGGACAATGTCGTAGTCAAGAGAGAATTTGCGTATCGGCAGAAAAACCAAGAGAACGCAGCCCGGAACGTTATAACGTCTCGCCGGTACCAGGCCGTCGAGTGGCGGCGGCCCGGGGTTGTTGCGCCAGCTATCCCGCCCGCAGCACCGCCCCGATCTCCTCCAGCGCCGCCGGGTCCTCGATCGTCGGCGGCACCGCGGCGATTTCCCCATCCGCGATCTTGCGGATCGACGCCCGCAGGATTTTCCCCGATCGTGTCTTCGGCAAACGCAACACCACGCGCGCGTCCTTGAACGCCGCAACCGGACCGATCCGCTCCCGCACCAGAGCCACCAGTTCGGCGGAAATCACCGCCGCCGGCCGGTTCACCCCCGCCTTCAGCACCACCAGCCCGATCGGCGTCTGCCCCTTCAGCTCATCCTTCGCCCCGACCACCGCGCATTCCGCCACGTCCGGATGCGAGGCCAGCACTTCCTCCATCGATCCCGTGGACAAACGATGGCCGGCGACGTTGATGATGTCGTCGGTTCGCCCCATCACCCAGACGTCGCCATCCTCGTCGATCACACCGGCGTCGCCGGTGCGGTACCAACCGGGAAAGTCGGAAATATACGAACGCCGGTAGCCCTCATCGTTCTGCCACAGAGTCGGACCGCAGCCGGGCGGCAACGGCAGCTTGATCGAAAGGTTCCCGGTCTGCCCGCGGGGCAGCAACTTGCCGTCATCATCCAGAGCATGCAGGTCGTACCCGGGGCAGGGGCGTCCACCCGAACCGGGCTTGAAGTCGAACAGCCCGTACTGCCGGAATCCCGCGGTGATCGCCCAGCCCGTTTCGGTCTGCCACCAGTGATCCACCACCGGCTTGCGCAGCAGCTCCGCCGCCCACACCGCGGTTGGCGGGTCGCAGCGTTCGCCGGCCAGGTACAGCGCCTCCAGCTTCGACAGGTCATAGCGCGCCGCCAGCGCCCCGGTCGGGTCCTGCTGCTTGATCGCCCGCATCGCGGTCGGTGCGGTGAACAGCACCTTCACCCCGTGCTGCGCGCAGACCCGCCAGAAGGCGCCGGCATCCGGCGTGCCGACCGGCTTGCCCTCGTACATCACCGACGTGCAGCCGCGCAGCAGCGGCGCATAGACGATGTAGCTGTGCCCCACCACCCAGCCGACGTCGGAGGCCGCCCAGTAAACGTCCCCGGCCTCCACGCCGTACAGCATCTGCATCGAGTTCCACAGTGCCACCGCGTGCCCGCCATTATCGCGCACCACCCCCTTCGGCCGCCCCGTGGTTCCCGAGGTGTACAGAATGTAAAGCGGATCGGTGGCGCCGACCGGCACGCAATCATGCGGTGCCGCGGCGGCCTCGGCTTCCAGCAGGTCGTGGTCCCGTCCGGGAACAAGCGCGCACGGCGATTGCGGCCGTTGCAGGATCAGGCAGGCGTCGGGCTTGTGCGGCGACAGCGCGATCGCGGCATCCAGCAGCGGCTTGTATTTGATCACCCGCCCCGGCTCCAGCCCGCAGGAGGCGGACACGATCGCCTTCGGCTTGGCGTCGGCGATGCGGGTGGCCAGTTCGGCCGCCGCGAAGCCGCCGAACACCACCGAATGGATCGCTCCCAGACGCGCGCAGGCCAGCATTGCGATGGCGGCCTCGGGGACCATCGGCATGTAGATCACGACCCGGTCGCCCCGCCCGACACCCAACGCGGCCAGGGCACCGGCCAGCTTTGCCGTCCGGCTTTGCAGTTCGCCGTAGGAATAAGTGATCAGTTGCCCAGTCATCGGGCTGTCCCAGATCAGCGCGGGCTGCGCGCCGCGGCCGGCCTCGACATGGCGGTCCAGGCAGTTGTAGCAGGTGTTCAGCTCACCGCCCGCGAACCACTGCCCATAGGCCCCCAGCGCCGGATCGAACGCACGATCCCAGCGCTTATCCCAGGTGATGCCCTCGGCCACCGCGGCCCACCAGCCCTGCGGGTCGCGTTGCCAGGCGCCGTAGGCTTCCGGATAGGTCGAGGTGGTGTTCATTGCGGCGTTTTCCCTGTGGCATGATTGGCGGGCAGGATGGCCGGGAGGGTGGGCTTGCACATTGACACGGGTCAATGGTTTCTGGTTCCGACAGAGAAGGATCGGGACGCATGAATCTGCAAGGATTGGCGGCGGTTGTCACCGGGGGTGCCTCGGGATTGGGGGCCGCGACGGCGGCGCATCTGGCCGGGCTCGGAGCCCGGGTGGCGGTGCTGGACATCAACGTGTCGGCAGCCGAGACCAGCGCCGCCCGCATCGGCGGGCTGGGGCTGGCCTGCGACGTGGCCGATTCCGCCTCGGCTGAGGCGGCCATGGCCACCGCTCAGGCCGCCCATGGCGTGCCGCGGGTGCTGGTGAACTGTGCCGGCATCGGCACCGCCGGCCGCATCGTCGGCCGCGACGGCCCGATGAAGCTCGACGCCTTCGAGCGGGTCATCCGCGTCAACCTGATCGGCAGCTTCAATATGCTGCGTCTCGCCGCCGCCGCGATGACCGCCGCCGACCCGCTGGAGGAAGGCGAGCGCGGCGTGATCGTCAACACCGCCTCGATCGCGGCCTTCGATGGCCAGGTGGGGCAGGCGGCCTATGCCGCGTCCAAGGGCGGTGTGGTCGGCATGACCCTGCCCGCGGCTCGCGAACTGGCGCGCGCCGGGGTGCGGGTGATGACGATCGCCCCCGGCCTGTTCCACACCCCGATGGTGGCCGGCCTGCCGCCGGAAATCCAGGCGAGCCTCGGCACCAGCATCCCCTATCCGCCGCGCCTGGGCCTTCCCGAGGAATACGCCGCCCTGGTCGGCCACATCATCGCCAACCGGTTCCTGAACGGGGAAGTCATCCGGCTGGACGGGGCCCTGCGCATGGCGCCAAGATGACCACAGCCGGAGGAACCCCTATGGATCCGACCTTTCTCCCAGCCGGCAAGCTGGCCGAACTGACCCGTTCGAGGGCGATCGGCTGCCTGGAATTGCTCGACCACTTCATTGCCCGTACCGAACGGCTCGACCCGCGCATCAATGCCGTGGTGGTCCGCGACTTCGACCGGGCCCGCGAACGCGCGCGCCAATTGGACTCATCGACAGACCGGTCTGCCCCCCTGTTCGGCGTGCCAATGACGGTCAAGGAAAGCTTCGATGTCGCCGGCCTGCCGACAACCCGGGGCCATCTGACGGCCAGGGACCATCGCGCCGCCATCACCGCGTTGCCGGTCCGGCGGCTGGAGGCGGCCGGCGTCATCGTCTTCGGCAAGACCAATGTCCCGGTCGATCTGGCGGACTGGCAAAGCTACAACCCGGTTTACGGCGCCACCTCCAACCCCTGGAACACCGCGCACACGCCCGGTGGGTCCTCCGGCGGATCGGCCGCGGCGCTGGCCGCCGGGCTGAGCGGGCTGGAACTCGGCAGCGATATCGGCGGTTCCATCCGCGTGCCGGCGCATTTCTGCGGCGTGTTCGGCCACAAGCCGACCTGGGCGTTGTGCCCCGCCGCCGGCGATCCCGCGACCAGCAATGCAGCACCCGGCGATATCTCGGTGATCGGCCCCCTGGCTCGTTCGGCGGCTGACCTGCGCTTGGTGCTGGATGCGATTGCCGGGCCGGACCCGGCGGATTCGTCGCTGACCATGACCCTTGCTCCGCCGCGGGTCACCAGCCTGAAGGGATTGCGCGCCGCCGTCTGGACCAGCCAGCCCGGCCAGGCGACCGATGACGAGACCATCGCGAAGCTGGAAGACCTCGCCGCCTTCCTGGAGCGCGAGGGCGCGATCGTCAGCCGCACCGCCCGCCCGGACTTCGATCCGATCGAGGCCTATCATTTGTATCTGAAGCTGCTGAATGCCGCCTGGAGTAGCAGGGTCACCGACGCAATCCTGGCCAAGCAGCGCGAGGCCGCAGCCCGTCTCGATCCAGCCAATATGAGCGCCGATGCCATCATGGTCCGCACAACCGACATCAGCCATCGCGCCTGGCTGGGCCTGAACGAACAGCGCTACCGCTTCCGCCGGATCTGGACCGCGTTCTTTCGGGATTACGACATCCTGCTCTCCCCCACGCTCGCCACCGCCGCGCTGCCGCATATGCGGCAGGGCGAAACATGGGAACGCCGGATCACCGTGAACGGACGTGACATGGCCTACAACGATCTGCTGTTCTGGCCGGGCCTGACCGGCGGTTACCATTTGCCGGCCACGATCGCGCCGATGGGCTTCACCGCCGCGGGGTTGCCCCTTGGCGTGCAGATCGCGGGACCGGTTTATGGCGACCGGACCACGATCGCCGTCGCGGAATTGCTGGAACAGGCGTATCTCGGCTTCACCCCGCCCAAAGGCTGGGACTGACCAAAAAACGGAGGAAACAACCATGACAAGGACCGGACTATCCCGGCGCAATGTCGTTCAGGGCGCGATTGGTCTGATGACTTTGACGCCGAGCGCCTTCGCCCAGCAAACCAATGCGATGTTGGGCACGGTGCCCAGCGTCATCACCAATCCGCCGCGGCAATGGGGGCACCACGCGCCGCCGACCATCTTCCCCGATCCCGACGTGATCGTGATCGACAACGCTTTTCGCCCGCTGCTGGTCGGCAATGCCGCTATCCACCGGGTGGGAACGGGGTTCCAATGGGCGGAGGGCCCCGCCTGGTCCAGCCAGGGCCATTATCTGGTGTTCAGCGACGTGGTTGGCGACACGCAGTACCGCTTCATCTGGGACGACCAGTCGATCCGGCCCTTCCGCAAGCCGTCCTACAACAGCAACGGCAACACCTTCGACTTCCAGGGCCGCCAGATCTCCTGCCAGGACTACAAGCGCCGCGTGGTGCGCTGGGAGAACGACGGCAGCATGACGGTCATCGCCGATCAGTTCGATGGCAAGCCACTGAACTCCCCCAACGATTTGGTGCCGCATCCGGATGGCAGCATCTGGTTCACCGATCCGCCCTATGGAGACCGGCTGTCGGAGGGCCACCCCGATGAAGCGGGCGGTCCGGCCAATCCCGGCAGCAAGCTGAACCCGCGCATCGGCGGGGAGGACGCCGGCGTGATCGGCGGAGCGAAGCGTGCCCTGCCAACGAACGTTTACCGTTGGGACCCCAGCGGACGGCTGGACGTGGTCGTTTCCGAGGACCAGTTGCAGGACCCCAACGGGATCTGCTTTGCCCCTGACTACAAGACGCTGTACGTGATCAGCACCGGCAAGGGACCCGGCGACACCGGCACCGGCGGCACCCGGTCGGTCTATGCCTTCGATGTCGCCGGCAACAAGACGAGCGGGATGCGGGTGTTCACCGACATGAAGGTGGACGGCGTGCAATGCGGCCCGGACGGCATGCGGGCGGACGTGTTCGGCAATATGTGGATCAGCTCGTCGGCGCCGCTGGGTTACGCCGGTGTGCTGGTGTTCGCGCCGGACGGCAAGTTGATCGGGCGCATTCGTCTGCCGGAGGTCTGCGCCAACATGGCGTTCGGCGGCCCGAAGCGGGACCGGCTGTTCATGACGGCCAGCCAGTCGCTTTACTTGCTCCAGGTGGGCGTCCAGGGCGCTGCGCCCGGTTGAGCCGCAACCGGGGACGGGTCAATCCGCCGCCACAGCGTGACAGGCCCGTCCCCGCTGCATCGCCTCGAGACGCGCATGGAAGCCGCAATAGAGCAGACCGTTGATCGACACCGAAGCTTTCCAGGCGCAACGGCCAGAACTGCGCGTTCGCACGGCGGCCTGGCACAGGACAATCTCGGTGTCGCTTCGGCGTGCAGTGCCAGGAACCGGCTGAAGATTGGCGGCGGCCTGTGCCTGATCAAGGCGGCGCATTTGCCGGTAGATGGCGCGTGTCTGCTCGCTGGGGGACATCAGGACCCACTCATCGCCAGGGCAAGAATGCCGAGCGGCGGCAATCGCCTCGTGCAGGGTCACAGCCATCGTCAGCTATCCTTCCGCCCGTCAGACGCCGCGACGCCCGGGAATTGGCATGTCTTGCGCCGCGGCCGTAGGAGCACAGCAAAGTGCAAATGTGGTCGCGGCATTTCTCCGGCAAGGGGGCGCTGTTGTGCAAAGTGAAAGCTGTACAAATGACAATGCGACTGTATGTTGTGATCACGATACGGTCTGGTCTGCGTCACCGCGATGCCGACGATATTGCCCTCGGCTGCCCGTTCATCAGAACAGGCTGGCCGACACGACTATAGCGCAGTGCACCAGGCCAATCTGTTTCGGCCGATGCGCCCGACGAGCGTGCCGGCGCCGGTGGTTAGCATGTTTCCGGTCAGACCGGCCCTATATGAATCCCCGTCCTGCCAGTCAGCTTTTGGGATCCTTCGCGCCTGCCAACTCGCGTCGCAGCCGTTCCACCTCATCGCGCAGCAGCGCAATCTCCTGCGGAGTCGTGTCCGGCGCCGGGTTGGAGCTCCCGCTCTCGCCGGGGCGGTAGAACGGCGTGAACATGCTGAAGGCACGCTCCATCATCGCGATGTTCTGCCGGCTCACTTCCTCCATGTTGCCGAAGGGGAACAGGCTGCCCATGGTCTTTTGCATGGCCGTCCGCATCTGCTCCTGATGTTGGGCAAAGGAGGACAACGCGTGTTCGAGGTATTTGGGCACCAATCCTTGCATGGACCCGCCGTAGAAGCCGATCAACTGGCGCAGGAATTCGGTGGGCAACAGGTTATGACCCTTGCCTTCCTCCTCGACGATGATCTGCGTCAAGACGCCGCGCGTGATGTCGTCGCCGGTCTTGGCGTCATAAACGACAAAATCCCGACCCTGCCGTACCATCTCCGCCAGGTTGTCCAGTGTGATGTAGCTGGAACTCTCGGTGTTGTACAAGCGGCGGTTGGCGTATTTCTTCACCACCACCGGCAGTGCATCGGCCGGGCGCTTTTCGCTATCCGTCATAACAGCATCAGGCATGCTTTCCCCGCATCGGCGTCACGCCCTAACATGGGACCTATCTCGCAACTGCGAAAGCCCTTTTTGTCCATTTCGCGCGGTTTGGCATTCCGCCGCCGCCATCCAGACCCTATGGTCCCGCGCCGCAAGGAGGATCGATGCCGCATGACCGACCGTGCCGGCCTGGACGACCGCGGCGCCGGCCAGGACTCCCCGCCGGAGGAGGGCTGGTCCAGCCCGCCCGGGACACCGGACCTGGAGAAGCTGGCGCAGGACTGGATTACCCTTTGGCAAAGCGAGCTGTCGGCGATGGCCGCCGACCGCGAGCTGCAGGAATCCTGGCAGACGACGGCTGTCCTGTGGGCCGGTGTCGCCACCGCGATGCTGAACGCCATGACCAGCACCACCCGGCGCAAGCGGGATGAGCGATCCCGCCAGCGCGCCGGGACCGAACCGGCGCCGGGGGCCAAGGCCCCTGCTGCTGCACCTGACCCTCGCGATGCTGAGATCGAGCGTCTCGCTCGCCACATCGCCGCCCTCGAGGCAAGACTGGGGGCGCTCGAGCGTGGCGGCAGTCCGCGCCGCCCTGCAAAGCGAAAACGCGGAGGCGGCGTTCCCGGCCGCGGTCCTGGCTGAGACCCTGCGCCAGGATGCCGCCCTGATCGCGGGGATCGCCGCCTATCGCCGTCATCCCTGGCAGCGCGACCTGCTCGACCCCCCGGCGATCTGGACCGAGGGCGGTAGCCGGATCCTCGATTACAGCCCGGACTCCACCGGCTCGCCCACCGTCCTGTTCGTGCCAAGCCTGGTGAATAAAGCCTATGTGCTGGACCTGTCGGCCGGGCATTCCATGCTGCGCTGGTTCGCCGATCGGGGCGTACGGCCGCTGCTGCTGGATTGGGGCTGGCCAGGCGAGACCGAACGGCGCTTCACCCTGACCGATTATGTCGCCGGCCGGTTGGAACGGGCCCTGGCCGCCGTCTCGGTTCGCGGTCCGGTCGTGCTGGCGGGCTATTGCATGGGGGGCACCCTGGCCGTTGCCGCGGCGCAGCGCCGGCCGGAGCTGGTGTGCGGCCTGGCACTGCTCGCCGCGCCCTGGGACTTCCACACCGGCGACACGGCGCGCGCACGTGGGGCAGCGGAGTGCCTGCCATTGCTGGAACCGGCCCTGACATTCAACAATACGTTACCGGTCGACCTGCTGCAGGCGCTGTTCGCCATGCTCGATCCATGGGGGGTTGCAGACAAATACCGCCGCTTCGGCCGGCGGGACACCACAGACGCTCGGGCGGAACTGTTCGTGGCCCTGGAAGACTGGCTGAATGACGGCGTTCCGCTCGCCGCACCCGTCGCGCGCGAGTGTCTCGCCGGATGGTACGGCGCGAACACGCCGTCGCGGGGTGAGTGGCGGATTGCCGGCATGCCAGTCGATCCAGGCGCCCTGCGCGTGCCGGCTTTCGTTGCGGCACCGGCTCGGGATCGCATTGTTCCGCCGCAATCGGCCCAAGCGCTGGCCCGCTTGATCCCCGGGGCAACCAGCTATGAGCCAGCCGCAGGGCACATCGGGATGGCGGCCGGTCCGACAGCCGAAAAAGTGCTGTGGCGGCCGCTTCTGGCGTGGCTGTCGGCGCTGCCGGTCAACGCCGGCGGCGGCGCAGTTTCGCCACGCCGAGGCCGGCGACCCCGACCGCCAGCAAACTGAGCGAAACCGGCTCCGGCGCCGCGGGCGCGTACATCTGCATGACGGTGTTCAGCGCCAGCGTGGCGCCAGGCGTCGGACCGTTGCCGGTGACCTTGAGGTCCTTGCTGACCGAGAAGGAGTTCACCGCGGAGCTGAACGCGGCGGTGACGGCGTTCGGATTATTGGACAGGTTCGTGGTGATGCTGCCGGTGGCAAACGCGCTGCTGGCCTCCCCGCCCGAGACGTATAGCAGGTCTGTGGTGTCGTTGCCGCCGCCGCTGTAGGCGGCCGACCCGGTCAATCCGAGCCTCGCCGAGGACACGGTGACGCCGCTTGGCGCCGTGACCGTGAAGTTTAGGTTCAGGTCGCTGAAATTGGTCGCACATGCGCCGCCACCGCACGCCGTCGCGGAACTGGCGACGGCGGTTTCCAGTGGCTGACCGGCGGTTGCACTCTCGAATGTCAGATACAAGCGGTTGTGATAGACCGTCTCGACCATGTCCACCGACGAGCACGTGCCGAGGTTGGTGTTGGTAAATGTGCTTGGGTTTTCCTGCTTGAAGATGCAACTGGACGGCAGGGTGGCGAATGACACGGTCCAACCATCAACGGTCGCTGTCAGGCCGGTTGAGGCCGTCATATTCAGGTCGAATGTCGCGGTCTGCGCAAACGCTGCGCCACCCGGCCCCATCAGGGCCAGGATGACCAATAATCTCCTAAACTGCCGGTTGAACCAGCGCATGAACCTGCCTTCCTGAACCCAGACGCAGCCGGTCTGGGGGTCTCCCACCTGGCGAACACGTCTATATGCCAAAAATTCGAACTTGCCTACAAATTTCATCGTGTCCCGGACCGCCATAGCGCCGTCGGACCTTCGACCGGCCGGTCCCGAGATTTTCCAGGCGGCCCGATGCTTCCGCAAGTAGGCCAGAGGGCGTAGTTTCCGCGGTAACGCGGGATGGACCCGCGGATGGGAGTGCCAGATATGGACGACATCGTGATCGTCTCCGCCGCCCGGACCCCGGTCGGCATCTTTACCGGCGCCCTCGGCGGGGTATCCGCCCCGGCGCTGGGTGTCGTCGCGTTGCAGGCGGCCTTTGCGCGCGCCGGGATCGAGGCGACGGACGTGGATGAGGTGATTTTCGGCCAGGTGCTCGCTGCCGGTGGCGGCCAGAACCCGACCCGTCAGGCGGCTCGGGCCGCGGGCGTGCCCGATTCCGCGACCGCTTTCGGCATCAACCAGGTCTGCGGGTCGGGGCTGCGGGCGGTGGCGCTGGCGGCACAGCAGATCCGCACCGGTGAAAGCAGCATCGTCGTCGCCGGCGGCATGGAGAGCATGAGCCTGTCCCAGCACGCCGCGCATCTGCGGAACGGGCAGAAGATGGGCGGGCTGGAGTTCATCGATACGATGCTCAAAGACGGGCTGTGGGACGCGTTCCACGGTTATCATATGGGCAACACGGCGGAGAACGTCGCCACAAAATACCAGATCAGCCGCGAGCAGCAGGACCAGTTCGCCCTGGCCTCGCAGCAAAAGGCGTCGGCGGCGCAGAAGTCGGGCCGCTTCAAGGACGAGATCGCGCCGGTCACGGTGAAAGGCCGCAAGGGCGACGTGATCGTGAGCGATGACGAGTATATCCGTCACGATTCGACGATCGAGGGCATGGCGCGGCTGCGGCCGGCGTTTTCCAAGGACGGGACAGTGACGGCCGGCAACGCGTCGGGCATCAACGACGGGGCTGCGGCTCTGGTGCTGATGAGTGCATCCGAAGCGGCGCGGCGCGGCCTGACGCCGCTGGCGCGCATCGCTGCCTTCGCGACCGCGGGCGTCGATCCGGCGGTGATGGGGACCGGGCCGATCCCCTCGACCCGCAAGGCGCTGAGCCGAGCGGGGTGGAAGGCGGACGATCTGGACCTGGTGGAGGCGAATGAGGCCTTTGCCGCGCAGGCTTTGGCGGTGAACAAGGACATCGGTTGGGATCCCGCCAAGGTCAACGTCAATGGCGGGGCCATCGCGATCGGACACCCGATTGGCGCCTCGGGGGCGCGTTGCCTGGTCACCCTGCTGCACGAAATGCAGAAGCGCGATGCGAAAAAGGGTCTCGCGACCCTGTGCATCGGCGGCGGCATGGGTGTGGCCATGGCCCTGGAGCGGTAGAAGCGGAGGCGAACGGGTGCCGGGGCATCACGCCCCGGGGCCTGTCCTTTCGCCCGGACTATGCTAAGCAAGACTGTCACAAACGCAAATCACAGGGAGAAGCGGGATGGCACGGGTCGCACTCGTTACCGGCGGAACCAGAGGGATCGGTGCCGCGATCAGCCTCGCATTGCAGGCGCAGGGGCGCACCGTGGTGGCAAATTATGCGGCCAACGATACCGCCGCCGCCGCCTTTCAGGCCGAGACCGGGATCAAGACCGTCAAGTTCGACGTGAGTCATTTCGATGCCTGCAAGGCAGCGCTGGAGCAGGTGACCGCCGAGGTCGGGCCGATCGAGATCCTGATCAACAACGCCGGCATCACCCGCGACGGCACCCTGGGCCGCATGAGCCGGGAGATGTGGGATGCGGTGATCGATACCAACCTCGGGTCCTGCTACAACATGTGCCGGCTGACCTTCGATGCGATGCGCGCCGCCAAGTTCGGCCGGGTGGTGAATGTGGGCAGCGTGAACGGCCAGGCCGGGCAGTACGGGCAGGTGAACTATGCCGCCGCCAAGTCAGGCATTCATGGTTTCACCAAGGCGCTGGCGCAGGAAGGCGCGCGCTACGGCATCACCGTCAACGCAATCGCGCCCGGCTATGTGGATACCGAGATGGTGCGTGCGGTGCCCGGCGAGGTGTTGCGCAAGATCGTTGCCAAGATCCCGGTTGGCCGTCTGGGTCACGCCGAGGACATCGCCCGCGGCGTGACCTTCCTGACGGCGGAGGATGCTGGGTTCATCACCGGATCGACGCTGTCGATCAATGGTGGGATGCATATGTATTAGAGTGAAGACCCCCGGACGCGTGTCCGGGGGACGCTTTGGAGCCCGGGCCTTCGTCAGGCGATCGACGAATTGAAGTTGCCGCCGTCCAGGATCAGGTTGTGGCCGACGATGAAGCCGATCTTGGCGGAGCACAGGAACGCGCAGGCGTCACCGAACTCGGCTGGGTTGCCGACCCGTCCGGAGGGTGAGTTCTTCGCCCGCTCCTGCACCAGCTCGTCCACCGGCCGGTTGGATGCGCGCGCCGCTTCCTGGAATCCGCCGCGCAGCCGGTCGGTCAGGAACGGGCCCGGCAGGATGTTGTTGATCACGACGTTATGACGCGCGACCTGGCGGGCGAGGCCGGCGACGAAGCCGGTCAGTCCGGCGCGTGCGCCGTTGCTCATGCCCAGTTCGGGGATCGGCGATTTCACCGAGGCCGAGGTGATGTTGACGATGCGGCCGAACCTGCGCTCGACCATGCCGTCGATGACCGCCTTGATCATGAAGATCGGCGTCAGCATGTTGGCGTCGATCGCCTTGATCCAGTCGTCGCGGTCCCAGTCCCGGAAGTCGCCGCGCGGCGGGCCGCCGGCATTGTTGACCAGGATATCGGGGTTGGGGCAGGCGGCCAGGGCGGCGGCGCGCCCGGCGTCGGTGGTGATGTCGCCGGCGACGGCAATGACGGTGACGCCGGTTTCCGCTCGGATTGCGGCAGCGGTGGCTTCAAGGTCGGCTGCGGTGCGGGCGGTGATCACCAGATCGACGCCCTCCCGCGCCAGCGACAGCGCGCAGGCGCGGCCGAGGCCCTTGCTGGCGGCGCAGACGATCGCTTTTTTGCCTTTGAGTCCGAGGTCCATTGGTGGGGTCTCCTCCCTGGGTGAGGCGCGCATTGAGGGCGGAGTCGGGCTCGCGCGCAAGACCGGGGTGCGGCCGGGCTCCCGGGTGCGGACTGCATCACACTGAATAACGACAATTTCATGCATACGGTATCGCAACGTCAAAATAACATGATCCGCGCCGCGGTCCGAAACTCTGCGCCGGCCATGCCGGGGTGTGATGCGGATCACATTGCGCAGTCACGAATTATTGTATGAAACCCGCGGACGACATCCCGATCGCGGTGGCATCGCCACGATCCGGATGCTAAGTCATCGTTGCGTCAATCGTCAGACGTCACAATAACGGATCAGGAGGGTTTAAGATGTCAGTGGCACCATCAACCGGCAATCCCGTCTTTCAACCTTTGTATGCAGTGTCGATTCATCGCTGCATCGCCGGGGGTCAGTTGCAGCAGATGAAAGCGCTCGCCAGCGAGGCGGAGAAGCAGTTGGCCGAACATGGCGACGTGCGCGCGGCGCTCGAGGTGCTGAAGGCGGAGATCGCCAAGGCCGAAGCCAAACACTAGAGCTATTCCCCCGGACTGGAAACGCGGAGGCTGATCGTCATGGCCGGGCTCGTCCCGGCCTTGACGGAGTGCGCACGATTTTCCGGTCGGGTGAAAATGTTCCAGGCCAATCGAGATCCCGCCCGGCCACGACCGGCCTGCCGGGGCGTATCGGCAACGTCACAGAAACAAAACCCGACTTCAAGGAGGACTCCCATGGCAGCCGAATCCAGCCATCCAATGCCGCCGTATGGCGTCGCGATCCACCAGGCCATCGCGACCGGCGATCTGGCCCGCATGCGGTCAGTGGCCACGTCCGCATCCGCCTATCTCTCCGAAAACGGCGATCTGCGCGCCGCGCTGGAGGTCTTGAAAGCCGAGATTGCGCGCGCGGAAGCCAAAAAATCCTGAAATCAACAGGTAAAAACAGGGCAGCCAACAATGTCCGCCACCATAATTGACGATACCACACCTGCTCGGTTTTTGTCCGATGCAGACTTGCTGAATTGCGTGCCAGTTCATGTTGTCTGGGAAATTACCCTGGCCTGCGACCTGAAATGCCTGCATTGCGGGTCCCGCGCCGGGCACCGGCGGAGCGCGGAACTGACCACCGAAGAATGCCTCGGTGTGGTCCGTTCGCTGGCCGGCCTGGGCACCCGCGAGATTTCACTGATCGGCGGCGAGGCCTATCTGCGCAAGGACTGGACCGAGATCGTTGCCGCCATTCGCGCGCACGGCATGTACTGCGCCATCCAGACCGGCGGACGCAATCTCACGCCGGAGCGGATGCAAAAAGCGATCGAGGCCGGGTTGAACGGCGTCGGTGTGTCGCTGGACGGGCTGGCGCCGTTGCACGACCGGGTACGCAACGTGCGCGGGTCCTTCGCGCGCGCGGTCGATACGCTGCGGCGCGCTCGGGAAGCCGGACTGGCGATCAGCGTGAACACGCAGATCGGCGCCGAAACGATGCCCGACCTGCCGGAACTGATGGAGACCGTCATCGCCGTCGGGGCCAAACAGTGGCAGATCCAGTTGACGGTGGCGATGGGCAACGCGGTCGATCATGACGAGTTGCTGTTGCAGCCTTATAGGTTGCTGGAGGTCATGCCGCTGCTGGCGCGCCTGTACAAGGAAGCGGCGGCGCGCGGATTGCTGATCTCCGTTGGCAACAACATCGGCTACTACGGACCTTACGAGCATCTGTGGCGGGGATTCGGTGACGAGCGGGTGCACTGGACCGGGTGTGGCGCGGGACAGACGGTGCTGGCGCTGGAGGCTGACGGCACGGTGAAGGGCTGTCCGTCCCTGGCAACCGTCGGCTTCGCCGGCGGCAATGTGCGTGATCTGACCTTGGAGGATATCTGGCACCACAGCGCCGACATCCATGTCGGCCGGCTGCGGTCGGTCGAGGATCTGTGGGGCTTCTGCCGCACCTGCTATTATGCCGACGCGTGCCGCGGCGGTTGCACCTGGACCTCGCATTCGCTGGTTGGCGAACCCGGCAACAACCCCTATTGCCATTACAGAGCGCTGGAACTCGACAAGCAGGGCCTGCGGGAGCGGGTGGTGAAGATTCGCGAGGCCGCGAAGGCGTCATTCGCGATTGGGGAATTTGAAATCGTGACGGAGCGTGTGGCGGATGGGGCCGTGGTCGGCAGCAGCCTCACCGAACCGCGGCCCGTGCGCACCCGAACCGCGACCGCTGGGCCGACACCAGCGCGGGTGCGGCCGCGGTTGGACATCTGCCGAGGCTGCGATGCCTATATTCTCCCGGGCACGGTGTCCTGTCCGCATTGCCAGGCCGACGTGCCCGCGGCGGCAGCAGCGTACGAAACGGAACGTGAACGCCGAGCGACGATTATTGCTGATATTGAACGGCAACTCGGGATGTTGGGGCGATTGCCGGCAGCCTGAACATGTGCGGATCGGATTAGTCCTCCAACCGGCCCAATTGCCGCCGGCTCCGGTTCCCGTGGCTGTTTCCGGCGGAACCTCAATACTCTGGCGACCGGCGGTGCAACCGCAAGCCGGTTGTTGATGCGCCGGCCGCCGGTCTGTATGAGGCTGACATGCCCCAACGCCTGTCCCGCTCCGAATTTCACCAGTGGACCGCGGCACAAACCCGCGGCCGGTTCGAGCGGGTCAATGGCGAAGTGGTTGCGATGTCGCCCGAACGCTCGATCCATGCTCGTTTGAAGGCCCGTATATGGCGCGCGCTGGATCGGGAAATCACCGGGTCCGGCCTGCCCTGCGAAGCCATGCCGGACGGGATGACCGTGGAGATCGATCAGGACACCGATTACGAGCCCGACGCCCTGGTCAATTGCGGTCCACCCATTCCCGATAATGACACGACGGCCCCCAATCCGGTGGTGATCGTGGAGGTGCTGTCACCCACGACCGCCAGCGTGGACGCAGGTGGCAAGCTCGCGGATTACTTCCGCCTTCCGTCGGTTCGCCATTATCTGTTGGTCCGTCCGACGCGGCGCGAAATCATCCACCACCGTCGTGTCGGCGACCGGATCGAGACTTTGATCGTCCGCCAGGGCTTCGTCGAACTCGATCCGCCGGGGATCCGCCTTTCCGTCGATGAGGTCTACGGGCCGGGTGGTGCTGCGTCTGCGGGTTAGTCCCGATCCTCCAGCCGGCCACGCTGCCGCCGGCCGATCGCCAGTTCCGTGACGATGCCGTGCAGGGTGCGCAGTTCCTGTTCCGTGACCTCGCCGCGCTGGAACAAGTGCCGGATGTTGCGCACCATCCCCGGCCGCTTCGGTGGGTTGCGCAGGAAGCCGCAGGCATCCAGTTCGGCGACCAGATGGTCCAGGAAATTGTCCAGCCGAGCCTTGGTCGCGACGGTCGTTTCGTTGGTCATCAAGGTCCGGGACGGTGTCGTGTCGTCCGCGGTCCACCATTCATAGGCCATCACCAGCACGGCCTGCGCCAGGTTCAGCGACATGAAGTCCGGGTTCAGCGGGAACCGCACCAGCGCATCCGCCGCCGCCATGTCATCGTTGTCCAGCCCGGCGCGTTCCGGACCGAACAGCAGCCCGGTGCGCAGCCCCCGGCCGCAGATCTCGCGCAGCTCCGCCGCCGCGCCGCGCGCGGTCATGACCGGCTTGATGATGTGGCGCGGGCGCGGGCAGGTGGCGAAGACATGGTGCAGGTCGGCCACCGCCTCGGCCACCGTCGCGTGCACCGTCGCCGCGTCCAGCAACCGGTCGGCGCCCGAGGCCATGCGCCAGGCCTTTTCCTGCGGCCAGCCGTCACGCGGGGCCACCAGGCGTAGGTGAAACAGCCCGCCATTGGCCATGGCGCGGGCGCAGGCGCCGATATTGTCGGCCAGTTGCGGCCGTACCAGGATCACCACGGGTGTGTTGCCGACCGGGTGCAGGTCGGCGCCGCCCTCACGCCCGGTCACTGGCCTTTCCAGGCTTTCCACCAGGCTTTCAGGGTCTCCTTCAGGCCGGGATCATTGCCGTACTGCGCTTTGGCCTGTACGGCGGCGTCCCGCAGCACTTTTTTCGTCTCGGGATCCAGCGCGTCGTACTGCCCCCGAGCCCGTTCGGGGGTCATGGTGCGGAGGGAGTCGGGGGTGACGCCGGGCGGCAGCCTGGGCCCAGTCGGCAGGGTCTGTGCCCAGGCGGCGGGAGCCAGCCCCATAGCGGCGCCCAGCAGCAGGGCGCGCCGGCCGTTGCATGGTCTTGCCATCCTGACTCTCCTCAGCCCGCCCGCCGCCAGGTCGTGCCATTGGGCCCGTCTTCCAGCACGATCCCTTTTCCCGCCAGCTCCGCTCTGATCGCGTCGGCTCGGGTGAAGTCGCGGGATTTGCGGGCGGCGAGGCGGTCCGCGATGGCCGCCTCGATCGCGGCCGCGTCATCGCCGGTGCCGTGGAACCAGGCCGCGGGGTCCACTTGCAGCAGCCCCAGCAGATGGCCGGCCGCGTGCAGGCCGCAGGCGGCCTCGAAATCGCCCGCCAGCGCCGCGTCGGCGAGCGCATGCATCGCCGACAGCGCCAGCGGCGTGTTCAGGTCGTCGCACAGGGCGTCCATCACCGAGGGCGGCACGTCCACGGCATCCATCGCCGGGAACCGTTCCAGGGCCCGGTAGAACCGGTCGAGTTCCCGACGCGCCTCGGCCACCGCGGCCTCGCTGAAGTCGGGGGTGGAGCGGTAATGGGTACGCAGCAGCAGCAATCGCACCACCTCGCCCGGCACGCGCGCCAGGGCATCGCGCAAGGTGATGAAATTCCCCAGACTTTTCGACATTTTCTCGCCGCCGACCAGCAGCATGCCGTTATGCACCCAGTAACGGGCGAACTGGCTGCCGGGGAAGGCGCAGCAGCTTTGCGCCAGCTCGTTTTCATGGTGCGGGAAGATCAGGTCGGTGCCACCGCCGTGGATGTCGAAGCTCTCCCCCAGATGTTTCCAGGACATCGCGGAGCACTCGATATGCCAGCCCGGCCGGCCGCGGCCCCAGGGGCTGTCCCAGCCAGGCAATTCGGGCGGGGACGGCTTCCAAAGCACGAAATCCCCGGCGTCGCGCTTGTAGGGGGCGACCTCGATGCGGGCGCCGGCCAACAGTTCCTCGGGGCTGCGCCCGGACAGGCGGCCATAGCCGGGGTAGGAGGCAACCGAGAACAGCACGTGTCCCTGCGCCGCATAGGCGTGGCCGCCGGCGATCAGCCGTTCGATGATGGCGATCATCTCCGGGATGTGGCGGGTGGCGCGCGGTTCGACGTCCGGTTCCAGGCAGCCCAGAGCCGCGGTATCGGCGTGGAAATCGTCGGTGGTGCGGGCGGTCAGGGTGTCGATGGCGATGCCGAGTTCGGCGGCGCGTGCGTTGATCTTGTCCTCCACGTCGGTGATGTTCCGGACGTAGGTGACATGCGGATAAAGATGCCGCAGCAGCCGCGACAGCACGTCATAGACCACCACCGGGCGGGCATTGCCGACATGGACGAGGTCATAGACCGTCGGGCCGCAGACATACATCCGCACGTTGTGGGGATCGATCGGGGTGAACCGCTCCTTCCGGCGGGTCAGGTTGTTGTGCAGGTGCAGGTCGGGCATTGGCCTAGGGTCCAGGGTCAGGGGGCACTTTCTCGGGCAAAGCGGCGGGCAACGCAACGCATCAGGTTGACAGGCCCGGTGCGATGCCCCAGCGTGGCTGCGAATCAATCGCAATTGGCGGCTCGGGATGACGACAGCGATCATGCAGCACTCAGGATCGGGGCGCTTCAGCCGGATGGTCGCCGTGTTCGGCCCGGGCCTGGTGGTGATGCTGGCGGACACCGACGTGGGCAGCGTGATCACCGCGGGGCAGAGCGGGGTGCAATGGGGCTACCGGCTGCTGCTGTTGCAGCTTCTGCTGGTGCCGATCCTTTACATGGTGCAGGAGCTGACCGTCCGGCTGGGCATTTTCACCGGCCGCGGCCATGGCGAGCTGATCCGCGACACATTCGGGCCGGTCTGGGCCTGGGTCTCCGCGGTCGGGCTGGGCGTTTCCACGGTGGGGGCGCTGCTGACGGAATTCTCCGGCGTGGCCGGGGTTGGCGAGCTGTATGGGCTGCCGCGTTTCGTGTCGTTGCCGGTGGCCGCGGTGGCGCTGCTGGCGGTCGTGCTGACGGGGTCGTACCGGCGGGTCGAGCGGGCCGCGATCGCGGTCGGGTTGTTCGAGCTGGCCTTCTTCGCGATTGCCTGGATGGCGCATCCGGATCTTGGTGCCATGGCGCGCGGGGCGATCGATATTCCGTTTGCCAACCGCGATTATCTGTATCTGGCGGCCGCGAATATCGGCGCGGTGATCATGCCGTGGATGATCTTCTACCAGCAGTCCGCGATTGCCGACAAGAAACTGCGCCCCGAACATTACCCGGCCGCGCGCTGGGATACCGCGGTGGGTGCGGTGATCACCCAGTTGGTCATGGCGGCCGTCCTGATCGCCTGTGCGGCGACGATCGGCCGCGATCACCCGGACGCCAGCCTGACGACAGTGGGCGAGATGAGCCAGGCCTTGACCCCGTTTCTGGGCGAGACGGCCGGCAACCTGGTGTTCGGGTTCGGGGTCCTGGGGGCCGGGATGGTGGCCGCGATCGTCTGCTCGCTGGCGTTTGCCTGGGGGCTGGGTGAGGTCACCGGATATCGCCGGTCCCTGGAATATCACCCGCTGGAAGCGCGCTGGTTTTATCTGGTTTATGCCGTGTGCGTGGTTGCCGGGGCCGGGGTCGTGGCGGTGTGGCCGGATCTGGTGTCGCTGAATGTCGGCGTGCAGGTGATGAATGCGTTGATGCTGCCTGTGGTTCTGGGGTTCCTGATCGCGCTGTCGGTGAAGGCACTGCCGCGGGCTCACCGGCTGCGGGGGTGGTATTTGTGGCTGGTGTTGGGGATTTCGGTCGTGACGTGTGGGCTGGGCGTGTTCGGCGGGTTCTCGGGATCTGGGCTGCTGGGGTGAAAATCCTTCCCCCTCCCCTTGAGGGAGGGGGTCAGGCGGAGGGGGCCCGCAAGGAAAAGCGCCAACGCCACAGGCTAACTCCGACCGCCCCCTCCCCCCAGCCCCCTCCCTCAAGGGGAGGGGGAGCAGATGGCTTCTCCGCCCACACCGCTCAATGGGACACCGCCCGCCGGTCCGGGATCGTCAATCCGCCGCGGCTTCGCTACACGCACCGCCGGGGAGGACACCGGCGATGAAGCTGACTGACGAGGAACGCGCCATGCTGGCCGGCGAGGCCGGCCCCGCGCGCCAATGGGCGATCGAGCACCAGATGCGGGTCGGCCGCTATCTGGGGGCCGCCGATTTCGTCCCGGTGTCGCAGGCCCATATCATGGCCGACACCGAATCCCTCGGCCTGGCCGGCGTGGCATGGCTGGAACGCCTGGCCGCGTTGCCCGCGGGGCAGTGCCAGGTCCGCATCCCCACCATCACCGATCCGCGTGGCACCGATTTCGCGTGCGCGCACCGGCTGAAGCAGCAGGACTGGATGCTGGACCTGGAGCGGCGGGCCATCGCCGCCTTCCAGGCCATGGGCGTCCTGATGACCGACACCTGCATCAACTACCAGACCATCATGCCCGCGGTCCGCGGCGGGCACATGGCCTACGGCGACACCGGCGTCGTGATCTATTCGAATTCCGTTCTCGGCGCGTGTTCGAACTTCGAGGGCGGACCGTCTGCATTGGCCGCTGGCCTGACCGGACGGACGCCGCGCTATGGCTACCACCTCGACCGTCATCGGCAGGCGACCCTGCTGATCGACGTCGTGGAAACGCCCGACGAACTCACCGGCTGGGGCGCGCTGGGGGCGCTGGTGGGCCGGCTGGCCGGCGATTACTGGCAGGTGCCGGCGCTGCGCGGCATCGATCGCGTGCCGACCTCCGACGAGATGAAGCATTTCGGCGCCGCGCTGGCCAGCTATGGCTCCGTCGCGATGTTCCACATGGTCGGCATCACGCCCGAGGCCGTCGAGCCCGCCTTGCCCGTCACCGCGCGCATCACGCCGGCCGATATCGCCGCGTTCCAGCGCGCGTCCTGCGCCGGCATCGCGGCGATCGACGTGGTTGTGTTCTCCGCCCCGCAACTCAGCCTGCTGGAGATGCGCAGCCTGGCCGGCCTGCTCGACGGCCGGCGCACCAGCATCCCGACATTGGTCATCACCAGCCCGCAGGTGAAGCCGGATGCCGACCGGCTGGGCCTGACGGCGAAGCTGGAGGCGGCCGGCGCGATGGTCCTGTCCGGCATGTGCTTCTACCAAAGCTATGCGCGCGAAATCGGGGAGGCGAACGGCTGGCGCACGCTCGCCACCAACTCCGCCAAGCTGACCAACATCCTGGGCGGCTATGGCTATCGTTCGGCTCTGCTGTCCATGGCAGACTGCGTGGACACAGCCGTCACCGGGAGGATCGGCCGATGAACGAATTCACCGCGCGGGCCGCGATGGGCCGGCGCGTCCGCGGCGTGGCGCTGGTGGCCAAAGACGGGTTTTCCGCGCGCTACGATCTGGACCGGATCGCCGGCACGTTCTCGCGTGCCGACCACAAACTGGCGGGGCAGTCCTATGTTGGCCGCGTGCTGGTGCTGGACGCGGCGAAAGGCGGGGTCGCCACCGCCTGGATGCTGCACGAGATGCAGGCGCGTGGCGTGATGCCCGCGGCCCTGGTGCTGAACCGGGTGAACCCGATCATGGTGCAAGGCGCGGCGCTGGCGGACTTCACCATGATCTCGGGCTTCGCCACCGACATCACACAAGCGGTGCCGGATGGCGCGATGGTGGAGATCGATCCCGACTCCAGTCCCCCCTGCCTGCGCATCCTGCCGCCATGAGCACCACCGTCACGCTGCCAGCCCCGGCGGTCCGCTTCGCCGATCTGCTGCCGGCTTTGATCGCCGCATTGTCCTTCAGTTCGGTCGATATCCTGATCAAGGTCGTTTACGCCGCCGGCATGGACGTGATGACCCTGATCACGTTGCGCGGCGTGCTGGTGGTCGGCTTCTTCTGGCTCTGGTTGCGCCTGGCGCCGCCGCCGGTGCGGCACACGCGGCGGGAGCGGCGGATCGCGATCGGCCTCGGTGTGCTGTTCGCCTTCACCATGTTCGGGCTGCTGGAGGCGATCCGCCTGTTGCCGGTGTCGATCGCGATCCTGGCCTATTTCGTCTATCCGCTGCTGACCGGGCTGCTGGGCGCCATCACCGGGGTGGACCGGCTGGGGTGGCGGGCCTTGCTGGCGGCGACGGCCGCGTTTTTCGGCCTGGCGCTGATGCTGGGGGCGCAGTTCGGCGGGCTGTCGGCGGTCGGATTGGCCAGCGCCTTCCTCGCCGCCGGCTGCCGCGTCGTCTCGCTCCTGCTCACCAGAGCCTGCCTGAATGGGACGGATGCGCGCCTGACCACCTGGTATTCGATGGTGCCGTCCACCGCGCTGTTCGTCGCCGCCGCGCTCTGGGTGGGGGAATGGAATCTGCCGCAGACCAGCCTGGGCTGGGGCGCCTTCGTCGGCGTGAGCATCGGCTCCACCCTGTCCACCCTGATGATCTACATTTCCACCAACCGGGTCGGGCCGTTCCGCACCGGCATGACGATGAACCTGGAACCGCTGGTCACGACCCTGGCGAGCATCGCCCTGCTGGGTGAGTTTCTCTCGCCGGTGCAGGCACTTGGCGCGGGGGTGATGCTGGCCTCGCTGTGCGCGTTCCAGTTCGTCCGGGGGCGGTGAGGGCATCGGCTTGGGGCATCGCCGCTGCGTCACAACTTCTTGCGTCGCGGGCCGAACCCCACCACAATCCCTGGCAACATGACAGGCGCGAGTCGCTCGCCGCCACCCGAGACAGGGAGCCAACGCAGGATGGACGGCAACAGCCACGCTGCCGACGAACACCCGGTCCGCTTCGACCTGATGACCGAGAACCCGGTCTATAAGCCGTTCCGCTACCCCTGGGCCTACGAGGCCTGGCTGATGCAGCAGCGCATCCACTGGCTGCCGGAGGAAGTGCCGCTCGCCGACGACGTCAAGGACTGGCACCGCAACCTGACGGATGGGGAGCGCAATCTGCTGACCCAGATATTCCGCTTCTTTACCCAGGCGGATGTCGAGGTGAACAACTGCTACATGAAGCACTACACGCGGGTCTTCAAACCCACCGAGGTGCTGATGATGCTCGCGGCCTTTTCCAACACCGAGACGATCCATGTCGCGGCCTACAGCCATCTGCTGGACACGATCGGGATGCCGGAGCTGGAATATCAGGCCTTCCTGAAGTACAAGGAGATGAAAGACAAATACGACTATATGCAGGGATTCTCGGTCGACTCGAAGTTCGAGATCGCCAAGACGTTGGCCGCCTTCGGCGCCTTCACCGAGGGCCTGCAGTTGTTCGCGTCCTTCGCGATTCTGCTCAATTTCCCGCGGTTTGGGAAAATGAAGGGCATGGGGCAGATCGTCACCTGGTCGGTGCGCGACGAATCGCTGCACTGCCAGTCGATCATCCGGCTGTTCCGGACCTTCGTGCAGGAAAATCCGGAGATCTGGAACGACGACCTGCGGCGCGAGATCTACCTGACCTGTGCGACGATCGTCGATCACGAGGATGCCTTCATCGACCTGGCCTTCGAACAGGGGGCGGTCGAGGGTCTGACGGCACGCGAGGTCAAGGCCTATATCCGCTTCATCGCCGATCGCCGGCTGATCGAGCTGGGGCTGAACAAGCTGTTCCACGTGGCGAAAAATCCGCTGCCCTGGCTGGATGAAATGCTGAACGCGGTCGAGCACACGAATTTCTTTGAAAACCGATCGACCGAATACAGCAAGGCCTCGACCACCGGGACGTGGGAGGAGGCGTTTGCCGACCTGGCGGGTTCGATTGATCCCCGTGACGCGGCGGTGTCCGTGTGACCCGAGCGGTCGGACAGGCTGCGTAGAATTTGAGACGGCCCGCCCGGCCGGAGATTTTCTCTGGCCGGCGGTGTTGACTCCGTGTTATATCGCCACATTAGAAGAGATTGAGGCACGAGACGAGGCGCAAATAACGACGATATCCCGTTCATGTGACGTGTCGGCCCATGCCAGCACTGTACACGAATTCGTGATGCGTTGACCTCCGGGCTTGGGGTCGGCGCATGGTCTGGTCCAGAGCAGAATCGAGCATCGGTTCCGCTCGTCGGCGTCATTGCGGCACGCCGTCAGGTACGTTTGAAAGTAGCGGAACATGGTAGCGTCCACGCTAGAGATCGCCACGACAGGGGCAAAAGTGAGCCACACGGACGAAGAAGTTACCCGCGAACCCGCCTCCGGCGCGGCGCCGCGCTATAGTCGGCGCCTGTCGGACAAGATCCTGATTGCCTTCCACCACGCCTGCGACCAGGGCGACTTCGAGGTGGCGGAGCAGTTGCTGCACATCCTGGAGATGATGCTGACCCGCCGTCCGTTGACCCCGGACGGTACACGGCGGCGCAACATGGAAAGCCTTGTCGCGGCGCATGAACGGCTGTGGCATTTGCGGCACCCGAACGCCGACGAGATGTGACGGGCGGTTAATCAAGGCTCAGTCCGGCACCGGCACGCAGGATCGCCTCCGTTTCGGCGGTAAATCCGCCCTCGGGGCGGTGCAAGGTCAGGCCCGGCAGCAGCCGCAGCGCGGCGCGGCCGGCTTTCACCCCCCTCACCAGCAGCAGTTTGGCCGGGTGTCCCGGCTTCGGCCAAAGCGGCAGGATGGCGCTGGCCGGGCAGCCAGCCCTCGTCAGAGCCGCCAGGCCGTCCGGCAGCCGCGAAGCCGGCAGGATGAACGTCAGCGTTCCGCGCGGGCGCAAGCGCCTTGCCAACGCCGCCGCCCAAACGGCCAACAGTCCCTCGGCGCCGCGCTTCGCCGCGTCCCGGCCAGGGTCGGGCGAACGGGTGCCGGCCGGATCATGAAACGGCGGATTGGCGCAGGCGTGGTCGAAGGGCGCTGGCAGGTCCACCGTCTCGATCGCGCCGGCCACGAAGCGCAGCCCGCCGAACCCGTTCGAACGAGCATTGTCCGTGGCCAGGCGCACGAGGTCCGCGTCTTGCTCCACCCCCACGCCCCCGACCGCCGGGACCCGAACGGCCAGGCATAACAGCGCGGCGCCAGCGCCGGTGCCGGCTTCCAGGACCTGCTCGTTGGCACGAGCGGGGATCGCGGCTGCCAGCAGGACAGGCTCCAGTCCGCTGCGAAATCCGTCACGCATTTGGGCATAGCGGACCTTCCCGCCGAGCAGATGTCCCTGCGTGACCGGCTGATGGGTGTCGGTCGCGGTCATGGCCGCCCTATAGTTCGGCGCAGTCGCGCAGCACGCGGCGGGCCCGATCATAATCGTCGGTTGCAACCATCAGGCGGCGCTGGATCGCGCCGGCGCTGCCCTCGGCTACGCTGGCGTGCTGGTCCAGCACGAAGGTGTCGATCCCGGCATCCGAAAGCAGGGCGGCCAGGAAGGACAGGCGAACCGGATCGTTGGTTGCAGTCAGCACGCGCATGCGGCATGGTGGCCGCGATCGCCCCCCGGTGCAACCAGGGGACGTAACCATTGACTGGCTCGGCTTGACCCGTTTTCCACGCGGTCGATAAGGTGCCGCGGCTTGGAGCATGACAGTCGGGAGAACCCGTTGGGCGTCGTCGCCAATACCCTCCACCCGAACGTGACCGACGAAGATGCGTTGACCGCGCTGGTCAATCTTGTCGGTTCGGATCTGGAGGCCTGCAACCGGACCATCGTGTCCCGCATGGACAGTCCGGTGGCGCTGATCCCGCAACTCGCCGCGCATATCGTGGCCGCGGGCGGCAAGCGGCTGCGCCCGCTGCTGACTCTGGCGGCGGCGAAGCTGTGCGGCTATCCCGGTCCCGCCGGGGGCGCGCGGCATGTCGATCTGGCGGCTTGCGTCGAGTTCATCCATACCGCGACCCTGCTGCACGACGATGTGGTCGATGACAGCCATTTGCGGCGGGGCCTGGCGTCGGCCAACGCGGTGTTCGGCAACAAGGCCTCGGTTTTGGTGGGCGATTTCCTGTTCGCCCGCGCCTTCCAGTTGATGGTGCAGGACGGCTCCTTGCGGGTGCTGGCGATCCTGTCGCAGGCGGCGGCGACCATCGCGGAAGGCGAGGTGCTGCAACTGGTCACCCAGAACGACCTGTCCACGACCGAGGCGCGCTACCTGGAGGTGGTGATGGGCAAGACCGCGGCTTTGTTCGCGGCGGCCTGCCAGGTGGGCGCGGTGGTCGCGGACCGGGAGGCGGCCGAGGAAGCCGCGCTGGCCGCATACGGCACCAAGATCGGGATCGCGTTCCAACTGGTCGATGACGCGCTGGATTACGCGGCGGACCAGGCAACTTTGGGCAAGACGGTTGGCGACGACTTCCGGGAGGGCAAGATCACCCTGCCGGTGCTGGTCGCCTACGAAGCAGGCGATGCCGAGGAACGCGGCTTCTGGCAGCGCACGATCGAGGCCTCGGACCAGCAGGATGCCGACCTCGACCATGCGATGGCGTTGATCGCGCGGCATGACGCGATCGGTGCGACTCTTGACCAGGCGGCGCGCTACGCGGCGGAGGCGAAGGCGGCGCTGGGGGTGTTCCCGGACACGCCGCTGCGGCAGGCGCTGCGGGACGTGGCGGATTTCACGGTGCGGCGGGCCCGGTAGGGTCTGCGGTCGGGGCCTGTCTCTGCGGCCCCGCGCGACTGGCGTCCATGCCAGTGATGAGTCCGCGGGGGACACCCGGCGGCTCGTGTGGGGAACGCCAAGGCCGACCGTTCTGCGTTCGGGTGGAATGCGGGTTGCGATCTATCCGAACGATCATCCGCCGGCCCACGTTCATGTTATCGGACCTGGCTGGGTCGTCGTGGTCGATCCGGTGCATCGGACGGCGCGTGAGGTGGCCGGTTGCAACGAGAACGAGGCGCGCCGGGCACTGCGATTGATCGTGGCTCATCGCGACGTGCTATTGGAGGCATGGAGAGGTATCCATGGATGATCTGACCACCGAAGAGTTCGAGGCGGCCAAGGCGCGGGGAGACGCGTTGCTGCGGGGTCCCAGGGCCGTCAGTGCGCATTATGATGCTGGCCGTCATTGGGTCATCGTACGGCTGACAACCGGGGTCGAACTCGGACTGGCGCCGCGCGATGTGGAAGGCTTGCAAAACGCTACGTCTGACGCGCTCAAGGCGATCGAGATCGACGCTTGCGGTCTCGGCATCCATTTCCCCCGGCTCGACGCCGATCTGTACGTGCCGGCCCTGCTGGCCGGCGTTCTGGGATCGCAGCGATGGGAAGCGGCTCGGCGAGCCGCTGCTGAAGGTGGAATCGGCAATGCCCGGCGGCGCGAGGCGGTGGCGGAGAAGGCCAGACGCGGTGACCGTCGTCCGGTCGTGGCGGCCAGTCACGACGGGTAACGGTTGGTCGCGCCGTTCTGTCCGCTGTCGCTGTTGGCGCCGATCCATTGTTCACCCGATGTTTGTTCTGACAAATACAAGCGGCCTCCGGCCAACAAGCACGATCCCGGGACGATCGCGTCGTTTCGACTGGTCGGCGAGCGTGCCAGTGGCCTGCCGGTGTACGACGCGCGGACGGTCAGATGGTCGTGGTGTGGCGCTGATCGCCGCGGCATGACGCGATCGGGGTGACGTTGGACCCAGGCGGCGCGCTACGCGGCCGAGGCTAAGGCGGCGCTGGGGGTGTTCCCCGACACGCCGCTGCGGGACGTGGCGGATTTCACGGTGCGGCGGGCCCGGTAGGGGCGGGACGCGCAGGCACTCGCCGAGCCCAGCTTAGGGCGCTGACCGGCGGTTGGTGGCGGTGATCGAACGGCGGTTTGGCTCTGTCATCAGAGCGTGCCTCGGTGTCGACCCCGCTGTACTTACCGCCGGGGAAGCCCGATACCTCACCGGTTTTCGTGCCGCTGACGAAATCAGCGCCTGATTGGGAGCGCTGGGTGTGGCGAGACGTATTCGCCATCATTCGGTCGACGCGTTGTCCGCCATGACGCGCCTTGGGGCCACAACGGTATGGTTCGACACCGAACCGGATTCCGCGTCGCGCGGGGCCGGTTGCCGCGTGGTATGGAGACCGAACCGGGCGCCTGGCAACAGTCCGGCGTCAGCCGCGGATTGCCGTGATCTATACCCCCGGTTCGCGGGGCCCATCGTCGCGAATCCGTCGGGTGGTGTCTGACGGTTGGGAACGTTGCTCAAGCCGTCTGAGCCCTTCTTCGACCCGGGTCACACGCGTCACAGCGTCGGAGATCATCCCGCCGGTGATCATCGATGCCGCACCCGTCGCGGCACCTCGGGCCTCGCTGAACCTGGTGCTGTTCGGATTCGAGGCGTGTCAGCCGGTCCTCCACGGCGCGCAGGCGCCCGTCCATCACCGAGAGCGCGTCCTTCATCTGCGCCTGGAGCTTGTAAAGGTCTTGGGTATCGCGGGCGAAATTCCAGAAATTTCCGATGAACGGGAGCGCCACTACATTCCCGTCCCTGGCGGCAGGCGAATGCGGGCAAGCAACTCTTCCATTTCCCGCCGCAGCTTGGGTATCTCTGCATCGAGCCGCGTCTGAATTTGATCAATCTCTGCGGACATGGCCTCGTCTTCCGGAGTCAAGGCGGGCTGTCCGGCACCGACCGCCCCCGGGGTAATCTCCTGCAGGGACCCGCCTGCATCCCGCTGCATGAGCCGAACCCGTTTCCCGTTGGGCGACAGCAACCAGTGACCATCCACTGTTGGCGTCACGATGATCACCGCCTCCGGTACATGATCAGTGTCCCGTTCAATCTCAGCGGTGATCGTAAGTTCTGCTTGATGGCCTGACATGATGGCCTCCTTCGGCGCGGGCCAGACGATACCATGATGCCGCGCATTGGAGATAGCGCATCCACGGGTCCCCGCATATGGCGCCCACCCGCTGTTCCGGCCTAGGGTGCCGCCGCGTCCAGTCCTCCGGATCACTCTGATGCTGCCGAACGTCGTCATCGCTGGACGGCCCAACGTGGGCAAGTCCACTTTGTTCAACCGCCTCGCCGGCCGGCGCTTCGCCCTGGTCGCCGACACCCCCGGCGTCACCCGCGACCGCAAGGAAGCGGAGGCAATGCTGCGCGGGCGCATGGTCCGCCTGATCGACACCGCGGGGCTGGAGGAAGCCGCGCCCGAGACCCTCGCCGGCCGCATGCGCGCGGGATCGGCCACCGCCGTCGCCCAGGCCGATCTGGTGCTGTTCGTGGTGGATGCGCGCGAGGGCGTGACCGCGGCCGACCAGCATTTCGCCCGCTGGCTGCGCCGGCAGGACCGGCCGGTGCTGCTGGTCGCCAACAAGGTCGAAGGCCGGCTCGCCAACTCCGCCGTGCTGGACGCGTTTTCGCTGGGCCTGGGTGAGCCGGCCGTGGTCTCGGCCGAACACGGGGAAGGGATCGCCGCATTGATGGGGGAGATCGCCGACCGCCTGCCGCCGGCCGAACCCGTTGAGGACACTGGTGAAAACCGCCCGCTGAAGCTCGCCATCGTCGGGCGGCCGAACGCCGGCAAATCCACCCTGCTGAACCGGCTGATCGGCGAGGACCGCATGATCACCGGTCCCGAACCCGGCCTGACCCGCGATTCCATCGCGGTGGTCCTGACCGACGCGGACGGCCGCCAGATCGAGCTGGTGGACACCGCCGGCCTGCGCCGCCGCGCCAGGATCGAGGCGCCGCTGGAGAAGATGTCGGTCAGTTCCGCGATCGAGGCGCTGAAAATGGCCGAGGTCGTCGTCCTGGCGGTGGATGCGTCGGAGGGGATGCACGACCAGGATTTTCAGATCGCGCGGCTGGTGGAGCGCGAAGGGCGGGCCTGCGTGCTGGCGCTGACCAAATGGGACGCGGTGGCGGACCGCACCGCAACCCGCCGGGTCATCATCGAACGGCTGGAGGACAGCCTGTCGCAGATGAAGGGCATTCCGGTGGTGACCCTGTCCGCTCTGACCGGCGTCGGGCTGGACAGGCTGCTGCCGGCGGTGTGGGCGGCGCATGCGGTGTGGAATACGCGGGTTTCCACCGGGGCGCTGAACCGCTGGTTCGAGCATGCGCTGGAACGCCATCCGCCGCCGCTGGTCGATGGGCGGCGGCTGAAGCTGCGCTACATGACCCAGGCCAAGGCGCGTCCGCCAACGTTCATCGCGTTCGGCACGCGGGCGGAGCGGATTCCGGAGGATTACCAGCGCTATCTGGTGAACGGGCTGCGCGAGACGTTCGGCCTGCCCGGCACGCCGATCCGGTTGCAGTTGCGGGGGACGAAGAACCCCTACGCGGAAGGTTAGGCACCTGCCAGCCCCAGTCTCCCCCTCCCCTTGAGGGAGGGGGTTGGGGGGAGGGGTCGGTTGGAGGTGGCCTGTAGCGGTGGAGCTTCACTTGGCGGAACCCCCTCCCCCTACCCCCACCCACAAGGGGAGGGGGAGATTTGAGTGCGATTTGTCACCCCGCCCCGGGCCGCGCTACACGCCCCCTCACGCTGAGGAGGCCAAACCCGCATGCCGACCGACGACACCGTGATCACAAGCCGCGACGGCCGCGTCGGCCGCATCCTGCTGAACCGGCCGCGCGCGCTGAACGCGCTCGACCTGGACATGATCAAAGCCTGCGCCGCCACACTGAGCGAATGGCGCGACGACCCGCACGTCCACGCCGTGGTGATCGAGGGCGCCGGCGACCGGGCGTTTTGCGCCGGCGGGGACATAAGGGCGCTGCGCGATGCGCAAGTATCCGGCAACCGGCCGGTGGCGGACGCATTCTTTCGCGAGGAATACGACCTCAATCTGCAGATCGCGACCTATCCCAAGCCCTATATCGCGCTGATCGACGGGATCTGCATGGGCGGCGGTATCGGGTTGTCGGTGCACGCGCCGTATCGGGTCGCCACCGAACACGCGATGTTCGCGATGCCGGAAACCGCGATCGGCTTTTTCCCCGACATCGGCGCCACCTTCCTGTTGCCGCGCCTGCCCGGCCGTCTCGGCGAATATCTTGGTCTCACCGGCCTGCGCGTGACCGGCGCGGACGCCGTGCATGCCGGCTTCGCCACCCATTTCGTGACACGCGCGCACTTGCCGGCGCTGTCGGCCGCGCTGGCCGAGTTGGGGCCCGCGGCCTTGGCGCGCTACGCCGAACCGCTGCCGCCGTTCTCGCTGGCCGACGACATGGCTGCGATCGACCGCTGCTTCAGCGCGCCGACGGTGGGCGAAATCGTCACCCGGTTGGAGGCGGATGGCGGTGCCTGGACAGAACCCGCGCTGAAGGCGCTGCGCACCGTGTCCCCCACCGCTCTGGCCTTCACTTTGGAAGCGCTGCGGCGCGGCGCGAACCAGACGTTGCCGCAGGCGCTGGACGACGAGTTCCGGCTGACCCGCACCACCATGGCCTACCCCGACTTCGCCGAGGGCGTGCGCGCGATGGTCGTGGACAAAGACCGCCAGCCGAAATGGCAGCCGGGTCGGATTGAGGACGTCGATCCCGCAGTTATCGCCGGGATGTTCGCATAGCGCGGACTGTCAGCCGTAGCCGGCAACGTCCTCGCGCCGCATGCGCAGCCGGCCGGCGCCTTGGCTGTCGCCGGTGCAGCTCAACGCCACGGCCTCGGCGATGCGGATGCCATCGACACCGGCCGACAAGATGCCGCCGGCGTACCCCGCGCCCTCGCCGGCCGGGAACAGGCCGCGCGTGTTCACGCTCTGCCCGTCATCGCCGCGGGTGATCCGCAGCGGCGAGGAGGTGCGGGTCTCGACCCCGGTCATCACCGCATCATGCATTGCGAAGCCCGGCAACTGGCGGTCGAAGTCGGGCAGCGCCTGCCGGATCGCCTCGATCGCGAAATCCGGCAGGCAGGCCGCGATATCGGCCGGCTGGACACCCGGCTTGTAGGACGGGATGACCGAGCCCATCGCAGTGGAGGCGCGTCCTTCCAGGAAATCACCCACCAACTGTCCCGGCGCGGCGTAGGTGCCGCCACCGGCGGTGAAAGCGCGCTGTTCCCAAAAACGCTGGAACGCGATCCCGGCGAGCGGTCCCCCGGGGTAGTCGGCCGGCGTGATGCCCACAACGATCCCGGCATTGGCGTTGAACTCGGCGCGCGAATACTGGCTCATGCCGTTGGTCACGACGCAGCCTGGCTCCGAGGTCGCGGCAACCACCCGCCCGCCTGGGCACATGCAGAAACTATAGACCGACCGCCCGTTCCCCGCGTGGTGCACCAGCTTGTAATCGGCGGCGCCCAGCAGCGGGTTGCCGGCAAAGCGGCCGAAGCGCGCCTGGTCGATCAGCGCCTGCGGATGCTCGATCCGTACGCCGATCGAGAACGGTTTGGCGTCCATCGCCACACCGCGATCATGCAGCATCTGAAACGTGTCGCGCGCGCTGTGGCCGACCGCCAGCACCACGTGGTCCGCCGCGATGGGCTCGCCATCGGCCAGAAAAACGCCGCGCACCTGGCGCCGCGCATCGATGTCGAGGCCGGTCACCCGCGCGCCAAACCGGTATTCGCCGCCGAGGGACAGGATTTTTTCACGAATTCCCTCCACCACCGTCACCAGGCGGAAGGTGCCGATATGGGGTTTGCTGAGGTACAGGATCTCTGCCGGGGCACCGGCGGCGACGAATTCGCTGAGTACCTTGCGGGCTCGGTTGTGGCGATCCTTGATGCCGCTGTACAGTTTGCCGTCGGAGAAGGTGCCGGCGCCACCCTCGCCGAATTGCACGTTGCTCTCCGGGGTCAGCACGCCGCGGCGCCACAGCGCCCAGGTGTCTTTCGTTCGTTCCCGGACGATCCTGCCGCGTTCCAGGATGATCGGGCGAAACCCCATCTCCGCCAGGGTCAAGGCGGCGAGCAGACCGCAGGGGCCGGCGCCGATGACGATGGGGCGGGAATGGGCCGGGGTACGGGTGACGAATTGGTAGGTGGTGTCGGGGGCTTGGCCGACATGTGGGTTGCCGGCGCAACGGCGCAGCACCGCGGCCTCATCGGTGACGGCGACATCGACGGTATAGACGAGCCGAATGGCGGAACGCCGGCGCGCATCGTAGCCCCGGCGGGCGACGGTGATGGTCAGCGGATCCGGTTCAGCCAGTGCCAGCCGTTCCCGCACAGCGGCGGCCAGCGCCTGCCTGTCGTGGTCAAGGGGGAGTTTGAGTTCGGTGAGACGCAGCATGCCGTGGGCATAGCGCGCCTGCGCGTTGGTTGGGAGGGCTACGGTCCGACCACGATCGGCGTCAAATCCTGGAACCAGCTTTGCGCCTGCACGAAGCCGTGCAGCTTCGGCGACAGCGCGCGCGGGTTGAGGTCATGCGCCACCCAGATCATCACCGCCTGCTCGCTCATGGTCTCGTGCAATTTCGTCAACAGGGCCATCCGCTTCGCATCGTCGAATTCGTTGAATATCTGCGTGACCAGCGCCTCGGTTTCCGGCGACGAGAAATGCCCCCAGTTGCCGCCGGCCGGCGCCCACTGGCCCGACCACACATGGCGAACGATACCATTGAACGGATCGACCAGGTTGCGGCTGATATTCACCCCGCTGTACTCGGGAAACTTGTCCACCCCGCCGCGCGCGATGTTCAGCAGCGCATTCCAGTCCATCGTGGTCAGGGTCGTCTGGAACCCGACCGCATCCAGTTGCGCCTTCACCAACTCGTTCATCGGCAGAGGCTGCATCTGTCCCGACCCGGATGTGGAGATGGCAAAGTTGATCTTGCAGGGATAGCAGCCCGCCTCTTTCAACAAAGCGGTCGCCTTGGCGGGATCATACTCGTACTTAACCGGATGGCCATAATAGGGCATGCCCGGCGGTGCGGTGGTATAGCCGGCGATCGCGGTGCCACCCAGAAGTTCGACGACGTCGTCGCGGTTGATGGCGTAATTGGCCGCTCGCCGGACCCGGATATCGGTGAAGGGACCGGTCACGAAATTCAATTGATACGCCCAGTTATGCGGATAAGTGTTTGTGATGACATTCATCCCCGCGGCCTTGAGACGCGGAATCGTATCCGGATCGGGCGCCTCGATGAAGTTCACCTGGCCGGACAGCAACGCGGCCGCCCTGGTCGAGGCCTCGGGCATCGGGATCAAAACCAGGCGGTCATGTTTCGGGATTCTGGTCGTGTCCCAGTAATCCTTGTTCGGCAGCAGTTCCAGCCGTTCATGCGCCACCATCCGATCGATGCGGTATGGGCCGGTGCCGGACGGATGAAACATCAGCGCGTTGCGGTCGTATTTCAGCTTCTCCGCGTTGCAGGGGCTGATCAGCATGATCTGCGGCAGCAGATAGGGAAACAGCGAATGCACCCGGTCCATGTTGATGGCGACGGTGTGGTCGTCGATCTTTTCAACCGAGACCACGTTGCCGGCATAGGTCCGACCCAGGGCGAATTGCAGCGGATCGAACTGTGGGGAATCCTTGTCCAGGATCCGTTTGAAGTTCCACACCACGTCGTCGGCGACGAAGGGGCAGCCATCGTGCCAGGTGACGCCCTGGCGCAGGGTGAAGATCCAGCGTTTCAGGTTCGTGGGATCGATCTTCCACGCCGTTGCGAGCCCGGGACGGATGTCGGAGGCTCGGTCGCTGCGCGACAGGTCGAACAGCACCAGCGCATCGTACAGCGAGTAGCCGACGAAGCGGACGCCCTCACTGCCCTGGTCGGGGATGCCGGTGGTGATCGGAATATCGCCGGCGGTCATCGCCACCGTGAGAACGGATTCGGCGCGCGCGCTGGCGATGCCGAGGACGGCGGCCAGTGCCGCCACGCACCACCGCATCACGCCGCCACCGCCTGGGCCGGGGTGAGGCGGGCGAGCAGCATATCGGTGTCCATGACGTCTCCAAAGGTCAGATAGAAGGCGGTCAGCGAGGCGGTGTGTTCTTCCGGCGTATTGGCGGCGTTGGCATCGCTGACCATGATCACCCGGAAGTTCGACATCATCGCGTCGCGGGCGGAGGATTCGCAGCAGATATTGGTGACGGTTCCGGTGATCAACACCGTATCGAACCCGCGGGCCCGCAGCCGGAGCGGCAGCTCCGACGCACCGGGCAAAAAGGCGCTGAAGCGGTATTTCAACAGCACCTCGTCGATCGGCCGGACGTCGAGGGTCGGCCAGAGCGCGTGGCCTGGCGCGCCCTCGGTCATCGCCGCGGCGCGCCGGGCGCGCGCGTCCGGGGTGGCCATGTCCTGCATGACGGACCATTCGGTGAGACAGCGTTCGTCGAAGGTGTTCTTGATCCAGAACACGCCGCCGCCCGCGGCGCGCAGCCCCCCCGCCAGACGGTTGACGTTCGGCACGATATCGCGTGCGGCGGGGCACACGGCGTGGCCGACTTCCTCGTCCATGAAGGCATATTGCAGGTCGATCACCACCAGCGCGGTGCGTTCGGGATCGAGAGCGTGGAAGATATGATCGGTGCCGCGGCGTGCAACCACGCGCGCAATGACCGAGGGTGGGAAGGTAACGCCGTTCATGCTGGTTCCCTTCGTTTCTTAGACAAACACCGATTCGGCGACCCGCAGGCAGCGCGCCATCCGGCCGGGCTCCGGATGGCGTTCCGCGGGTTGGCCGGTGCGGCAATCCATCCCGGCCCTGGGGCAGCGCGGTGCGAAGGCGCAGCCCACCGGCAGCCGGCGCAGGTCCGGCGGGCTGCCGGGAATTGCGTCGATGTCGCGGTCGCGCGCCTGGCCGTGCACGGTCGAGGCCAGCAGGCCTTGCGTGTAGGGATGCAGCGGATTGGCGAGGACTTGGGCGACCGGCCCTTCCTCCACGATGCGGCCCGCGTACATCACGGCGATGCGGTCGGCGATTTCGCTGGCAACGCCGAGATCGTGGGTGACGAAGATTGTGCCCATGCCGAGTTCGCGTTGCAGCCGGCGCAGCAGGATCAGCACCTGGATCTGCACCGTCGCATCCAGTGCCGTGGTTGGTTCGTCGGCCAGCAGCAGGCGGGGACCGCACGACAGCGCCATCGCGATCATGGCGCGCTGGCGCAGGCCGCCGGATAATTCGTGCGGGTAATTATCCAGCCGTTGCGCCGCGGAGGGAATCTTTACCAACTCCAATAATTCCACAGCACGATTCCGAGCGGCGGTGCGGGAGAGGGGTTTGTGGCGGCGGATGGTTTCGGTGATCTGGGCGCCGATGGTATAAACCGGGTCGAGCGCGGTCATCGGCTCCTGGAAGATCATCGATACCAGCCCGCCGCGCAGGCTTCGCAAAGCGGAACGGTCCAGCGTCAGTACGTCCTGTCCGTCGATGTGGATCCGCCCC
>Ga0302279_10001298_pt1 | contig 35687 bp, 30 predicted proteins | sample III_Bog_N3_3_FD_194541 | JGI IMG/M metagenome (GOLD analysis project Ga0302279, IMG submission 194541) | Peat permafrost microbial communities from Stordalen Mire near Abisko, Sweden - III_Bog_N3_3 | ecosystem: Environmental > Terrestrial > Soil > Wetlands > Peat | place: Sweden: Abisko...
GGGCTGGCCGCCGCCAGGGCTCGGTCCCGGCCGGCGGCGTGGTTACGGCCTACGTTCTCGCCCCGACGACAGCGACAGGGAGGCCCCTGGCGCTCGGCCCCAACATCGCCCCTTCTCACTGCTGCGTGGTGTTCTTCTCCATCGAGACGAGGCGGGGCGCGTACGAACCCTCGTTCGGCGTCGAGCGCTTCACGGCGGGCCCCTGGGCGGCCACGAACTTCATGTCGAACTCGCTCGGAGGGTTGTAGTCCGCGGCGTCGTAGGCGATCGGCTCCGGCATTTTGGCCGCCTCGGGCCGGGCGGTCGCGCATCCAGCGGCGAAGCTGAGGGTGACCGAGGCGAGGAGGATCGTGAGTACGCGCATGGGGGCTGGCTCCTGGAAACCGTGGGGTAGTCGGTTTCGATGGAAAAGGAAAATTGCAATTTCATTGCCAGGCGCACGAGGGAGCACATCGTGCGGAAATGCCGAATTCCCCGACGAATTGGGGGGAAACATGGATCAAGATGGATCCGGTCTGGAGGATCGGCGAACCAGGGGGCGAGCCCACGTAGAGGGCTGCTTCCCCCTCAGGTCGCGGCTGGCCGTCCATGTGTCGAGAAGCCCGAGCTCGTCGAGTGATCTTCACTCGTCGATGACGCCCTCGGACTCGAGCTCTCAGGCCAGCGTGCCGACGACCTTCTCGACCGAGCGAACCAAAGCGCCGCTCGCCACGAGCGCGGCCGTGGCCTCGATGTCGCGGTAGAGCGGGCGATCCTCGGTCATCGGCGCGACGACGGCGCGCAGCGTGCTCATGGCGGCCGTGACCCCGCGGCTCGGCTTGAGAGGCGCCCGCTGATCGACCCCTGCGCCCGCCGTCATGACCTCGATGGCCAGTGCGTGCTTCACGTTCGTGACGATCTGCACGAGCTTGCGCGCGCTCACGCTCCCCATGCTCACGTGGTCCTCCTTCCCGGCGGACGACGGGATGGAGTCGACGCTCGCGGGGTGCGCCAGAACCTTGTTCTCGCTGACGAGCGACGCGCTCGCGACCTGCGCGATCATGAACCCCGAGTGCAGGCCGCTGCCCGCTGCGAGGAACGGCGTGAGGCCGGTGGAGAGCGCGGGGTTCACGAGCTGCTCGACGCGACGCTCGCTGATGTTCGCGAGCTCGGCGACCGCGATGCCGGCGAGGTCGAGCGCGATGGCGAGCGGCTGGCCGTGGAAGTTCCCGCCGCTGATGACGTCGGCGGTGCCGTCGGCCTCGAGGAAGACGCTGGGGTTGTCGGTGACGCTGTTGATCTCGCGCTCGAGGACCTCGCGAACCCAGGCGAGCGCGTCGCGCGTCGCGCCGTGGACCGCGGGGATGCAGCGGAGCGAGTAGGCGTCCTGCACCTTGCCGCAGTTCTTGTGGCTCTCGGCGATCTCGCTCTCGGCGAGCAGCGTGCGCATGTTGCCGGCCACGGTCGCCTGCCCCGGGTGGGGTCGAGCCGCCTGCAGCCGGGCGTCGAACGGGCGCGACGACCCCTTCAGCGCTTCCAGGCTCATCGCCCCCGCGACGTCGGCCGCGACGCACAGACGCTCGGCCTCGAGCACGGCCAGCGTGCCGAGCGACGCCATGTATTGCGTCCCGTTGATGAGCGCGAGCCCCTCCTTCGCCTCCAGCGTGAGCGGCGTGATGCCCGCCTTCGCCAGCGCCTCCGCGCCGGAGAGCATCACCCCGTCGAGCTCCGCTTCCCCTTCGCCGATCATCGCCAGCGCGAGGTGCGCCAGCGGCGCGAGGTCTCCCGAGGCGCCGACCGACCCCTGCGCCGGGATTCGCGGGTGAACCCCCTTGTTGAGCATCGCGAGGAGCGTCTCGACCAGCACGCTGCGGACGCCCGAGTGGCCGAGCGCGAGGACCTGCGCGCGGAGCAGGATCATCCCGCGGACGTCGGGGGCGCCGAGATTGGGCCCTACGCCCGTCGAGTGCGAGCGGACCAGGTTCCGCTGGAGCGCGCGGATGTCCTGGGCCGAGATGCGCGTCTCGCTGAGGGCGCCGAATCCGGTGTTGATGCCGTAGACGCGCGGTGCGTCATCCCCGGCCAGTGCGATGGCGTCGATGGCGGCGCGCGAGCGGTCCACCTGGGCGCGCACCTCGGCGTCGTACACGACTGGACGGCGGCGAACCGCCACGTCCTCGAGATCCGCAAGGGACAGCCTTCGCCCGACGTGTATCGGTTCCATGGGGTCCGCGGCGTAGCACGCGCCGGCCCCGGTCTCCATTCTCTCCTCACGCATCTCCGCTACGAAGCGACCACGACTTCGCGCTAGTCTCCGCGAACTCCTCCCGCTGATGCTCTTCCCGCGCACCACCGCCCTCCTCGCCGCGTCGATCGCGCTCACGCTCCCTCGCGCCGCCGGGGCGCAGGAGTCCGCTCCCCCCGTTCCCGCCGCCCCCTCGGCGAGCACCGGCGACGCCGTCGTCGTCGAGCCGAAGCCCGATCACCTCGCACGCCTGGCCTTCGACGACGGCCGCCCGCGGGTGCTCCCGCCCGAGGAGGGACTCATTCGGCTCCAGATTCACGGCGAGTACGAGCTGCGCGTGAACCGGATGCAGAGCTTCCCGCTCGACCCCACGTTCTCGACCGCGCTCGCCCACCCGGGCGCCGTGAGCGACTCGCTCGGGCAGAACACGTGGCTCGATCACTGGTTCCGCATCATGCCCCGCCTCCAGATCGGCAAGACCCTCGAGCTCGTCGGGCAGATGGACGTGCTCACGGGCCTCGTGGCCGGCGACGTCGCGCACGACGTGTGGACCGATCAGACGCCGCGCGACAGCACCAACGGCCTGTCGAACGTGCAGCCTCGCTGGCTGTACCTCGACTGGCTCTCGCCCATCGGCCTCTTCCGCGTCGGGCAGCAGCCGAACCACTGGGGGATGGGCCTCGTCGCCAACGACGGCGACCACGCTTCGCTCTTCGGCGACTACCGCTTCGGCTCGATCAGCGACGGCCTCCTCTTCGGCACCAAGCCCATGGGCAAGGACGGCCCCCTCACCGTCGCCCTCGGCGCGCAGTACGTCTGGAAGGATCCCACGGTGGTCCTCTCGCGCGGCGACCGCGCGGTGCAGGGAGTGCTCGCAGCGTACGTCGAGCGCGGCCTCAACCAGATCGGCGTGTACGGCGTGTACCGGCACCAGTGGAACAACGAGACGTCGGCCGAGCCGCTCTTCACGTATGCGACGAGCCTGAACGTCGCCGTGCTCGATGCCGCGGGGAAGTTCGCGACGCGCGTCGTGGGGAACGAAGCATGGCTCTACGGCTCGGCCGAAGTGGCGACGATCCTCGGCTCGACCAACGAGATCCGCACGCAGGCCGAGTCGCTCTCCGGGCAGCGCACGAACATCCGTTCGTACGGCGGGGCCGCGCAGCTCGGCGTCGTGCACGTCGCGAAGGACGTCGAGATCCCCGACGGCGCGTTGGCGCGAGAATCCGCGGGCTCCCCCATCGACTGGGGGGACATCGCCGCGCAGATCGAGCTCGGGTACGCCTCGGGCGACGCCGATCCGTACGGCGACACGCAGAAGCGGTTCACGTTCGATCCGAACCACAAGGTCGGCCTCCTCCTGTTCGACGAGGTGATGCGCTTCGAAACGGCGCGGGCCGCCGTCGCCGCGCAAGATCCGCGACTGCAGAACGCCGCGCGACCGACGCCGGGCGTGAACCTGCTGCCGAGCAACGGCGGCGTCTTCGGCGCCGAGTACATCAACCCGACGGTAATCGTGCGCCCGCGCCCGTGGCTCGACCTGAAGGGGGGCATGGTCATCGCGCAGACGACCGCCGACTTCGTCGATCCCTACCGCTACGCCACGCAGGGCTCGCCCGTGAACTACAACGGCGGCACGGCCGCGAAGCACGACCTCGGCGAAGAGTTCGACGTCGGCTTCGAAGCGCGTGCGGTGACCGAGTACGGCATCTGTTTCAACGTCGGCGCGCAGGCCGGCGTGCTGATTCCGGGCGGCGCGTTCGACGACGCGAACGGCAACCGCATGCAGGCGCCGTGGATCGCGATCGGGCGCTTCGGCGTGATGTTCTAGAGAACCGGGAACCTCCCGCTTCGCGCGCGGTCTGACTCTGCGAGCTCACGAAAGGAGCCCGCCCGTGACCACGCGCATCATTCCTTCGTCGCCACCTTCCGTCTCCTTGGCCTCGCCGACCGCAGGCGCCGGTCGCATGACCGCCATCATGCGCGCGATCGGTGGGGCGAGCACGCCTCGCGTCCTACGTGTCGGCATCGTTCGCGACGGACGCATCGTCGAGGAGCGAGTGATCAAGAAGCACGCGACCGTGACCGTCGGTCGCGACGAGAGCGCGACGTTCGTCCTCGACGACGCGGGTGAGCGCGTCGCGGTGATCGAGCGCGACCTGGGGGCGTACTTCCTGAACCTGGCCGCGCCCATCGCGGGACGCATCGCGCTCGAGAGCGGCGTACACGAGATCGCGGCACTGCGAAAGGAGTCGCGGGCGCGCGTGCGCCTCGATGAATCGGCACGAGGGCGCGTCGCCATCGGCGGCGCGACGCTCCTCTTCCAGTTCGTCCCGGCGATCCCCGACGCACCGAGACCACAGCTCCCGCTCTCCGTACGCGACGTGGGCTCGCTCGATGCCGGGATCCTCGTCGTCGCCGCGTTCAGCCTTTTGGTCCACTTCGGCTTCGTCGGCGCGATGTATTCGGACTGGAGCGATCCGATCGTCGACGACGCAGTGACCGTCGGCACGCTCGTCGACCTCGGCCACCGCGAGCTCACCTGGGCCGACCCGACCCCCTCCACGGCGGAGCCCACGAAGTGGAACGACCCCCCCGCGCCCGACGCCGCGCCGCACGATACGCACTCCGCACCGCGCCCCGCGCCGGGACCGCACGCCGCGCCGCCATCGCACCTGGAGGCGCTCGCGCGCGAGGCGCAGGCGATGAGCATGGGGATCCTCACCTCGACGCACGCCAGCTCGGCCGTCGCTGCCGCGCTGTCGCGCGAGATTGCGCCGGTCGATATGACGTACGCCGTGAAACAGGCCGGAGGGGTGACGAACGCCGCCGACGATCTCCACATGACGGCCAGCACCTACGTCGCGCCCAGCGGACACGGCCTCGACCGCATCGCCGGCGGCATCCAGGACGATCACTCGCAATCGAAGCTGGCCGAGGTGAAGCCCCCGCCCACCGTGACGACATTCCTGCCGCCGTCCTCGACCACCCCTTTGCCGGGCGCCGAGCAGGAGATCGCGCGCCTCCGGCCGCAGATTCGCCGCTGCTACGAGCGGGGTCTCGCCGGAGATCCCAGCATGCAGGGGTCGATGATCGTCCGTGCGAAAGTATCCCCGAATGGAGAGGTCGCGCATGCCGAACCGGCGTCGGTCGCGGGCCTCTCAGGTGAGGTCGCGGCCTGCATCGCGCGCGTCGTCGGCGGAGCGACGTTCGACCACACGGCGAACGGGTCGACGCTGGATGTCCCGGTGAAAATGGTCCAGCAGGGGCATTGAGTCGAGCCGCTCGGGGCGGCCCCGTGAGACGCGCACGCGATGAGCGTGGGGGGGCGAGATCGCGCTAAGGTTCGCCGCCCGAATGAAGCGTCCCTCTCCCCGCCGCGGCGGCGGCTCTCGAATCGGCTCCGTCGCCGGCACTCTCGCCGCAGGCGTCCCTGCGCTCATCTCCTTCACGCTCGCCTCCCACTGTGCGGTCGATCGCGCACCGGCGGGCGCGCGACTGACGCCCCTGGGCGCCGGCCCCACCGTCGTCTTCGATCTCCAAGCGCTGCCCCTCCCCAACATCCCGCAGCCAAACGACGTCGCCACGTTCCCTGATCCCACGAGCCGCACCGGCCGTCGCATCAACGTGAGTACGGTCTCACCGACGCAGATGGAAACGTTCGCCCGCCAGGGCTTCGGCGAGATGGAAGGGTGGGGCACGTTCGCCCCGATCACCGTCGGCTTCCAGAAGGAAGACGGGGTCAACCCGACGCTCCCCGCCCTCGATCTCGCCGACCTCCGCGCGCGCATGCAGAACGACGGTCACGACATGACCAACGACCCCGTCTACGTCATCAACCTGACGACGGGCGTTCCGGTCATGCTCGACATGGGCGACGGCAACTTCAGCTACACGCCGCGCGACCTCGATCTCTACTTCCCGAACGATCCGAAGATCGCCCAGCAGAACCTCCTGTTCGAGACAGTCGAAGAGGGCGCGGGGCTCACGCAGTCCAACTACGCACCGCAGCTCGACCTCGACTTCGACGGCGTGCTCGACCACCCCGACAATCTGGCACCGTTGCCGCCCGGTGGCATCGAGGGGATCGACGACCTCACCGGCTACTACGAGCGCGAGACCGACACGCTCATCCTCCGGCCGCTCCTGCCGATGGAAGAGAAGACGGAGTACGCGGTCGTCGTCACAGATCGCCTGCACGGCCCGAGCGGGCACGTGGCGAAGTCGCCGTTCGAGTACGTCAACCACCCGGAGCAGAACGCCGACGTCGCGCGGGCCGTGAGCATTCTGTCCGACTCCTCGCGCACCAACTACTACGGTGACATCGCGGGGAGCGGCGCGCAGCACATCGCGTTCGCCTGGACGTTCACCACGGCGCCCACGTACGAAGACCTTCGCCTCCTGCGCGATGGTCTCTATGGACGCGGCCCGTTCGCTTACGTCGGCACGCGGTTCCCCGCGAAAGCGGAGGCGATTCGCGCGGTGGGGCTGGCAACCAGCCCGGCCGACGAGCAGATCGACCTCCGCACGCAGGCGCAGTGCAAGCCGGTGCTGGGACAACCCTACGCGGTCAACGTGGCGGCGTCCGAGGAGACGATCGACCAGATCGTCCAGATCGTCCTCAAGGCGTCGTTCTCGCTGACGCCATCGCAGGAGCTGTTCCTGGAGAACGAGCTGCAGTCGATCGACCACTTCGTCATCGGCACGTTCCAGGCGCCGTACTACCTGAGCGCCGACCCGACGCACGAGAGCCCCGACGACTGGTTCCACCTCGACTACACGACCGGCCAGGGGCGCGTGGTGTCCGACACGGTGCCGTTCTTCCTCGCCGTTCCGAAAGCGACGCCCGGCTCCGCGCAGCCGTTCCCCACGGTCGTATGGTCGCACGGCACGTCGCTGTTCTCGGAAGAGTCGATCGTGCGCGTCGGCTTCTTCGCGAAGCAAGGGATGGCGACGATGGCCATCGACATGCCGGGGCACGGTCTCTACCTGTCCCCGAGCACCCAAGACGTCGCGCAGATCCTCCTGGCGGGGAGCTGCTACGTGGAGTGGCTCAACGGGCTCACGGCGAGCCGCGCCTACGACCTCAACGGCGATGGCGTCCCCGATTCCGGCGGCTACCTGTGGACCAGCCACGTCTTCCACAGCCGCGACTCCATCCGGCAGTCGGTGCTCGACCAGATCCAGACGACGCGCATCATTCACTCGTTCGACGGGAAGAACCTGAGTGACCAGGACTTCAACGGCGACGGGAAGCCCGACCTCGCAGGCGATTTCGACGGCAACGGCGTGCCCGACATCGGCGGGACGCAGCCCATGTACGCCGCGGGCGACTCGTACGGCGGCGTCGTGGCCATGATCCAGGGGGCCCTCGATCCCTACATCACGGCTGCCGCGCCGATCAGCGGAGGGGGGGGGCTGACGGACATCGCCGCGCACTCGTCGCTCATCCCGACCGCCGTGCTCGAGCAGATCATCTCGCCGCTCCTCATCGCCGTCCCTGCGGCGTCGCGCGACGCGAGCGCGCAGCTTCCGTCGTCCTGCCAGAGCGGGCAGACCTCGCTCCGCTTCGAGGTGAACGATCTGTTCAACACCCGCGAGCTCGAGATCGCGTGCCTCGACCCCGCGGACTTCTCTCCGGGAATGACCGTAACCGCCTACAACACGCGGAACGACGTCACGAACTGCGCGCGCGTGGGAGCGGGGGGGACGCTCCGCATCCCGGTTCCCGGCAACGTCGGCGACAACGTCCTCGTCCAGGTGTTCAAGCAGACCGACGCCGTCGAGTCGTACGGGACGTGCCTGTTGAAGCCGGGCGCGCTGGAGACGGCCGGGAAGCTCGTAGACACCTGGGAGGTGGGCGCGTCCACGTTCACGCCCGTCACGACCGGGGGCTCGTGCTCATCGGGCAACGGGTGCCAGCAGTTCCGCGACACGTTCTACGACGTGGGCTCGCCGCTCGTCCTGCCGCAAGAAGGGCTCGGCTATTCGCGTCAGACCCCCAACTTCCGCCGCCTCCTCGACATCACCCAGGCGGCCCTCGACACCGCCGATCCGGTGAACTTCGCCCCCTACTACATGATGCGCCCCCTCATCGGAATCGACGGCGAGACCCTCCCGCCGCGCGGGATCCTGGTGTCGAGCACGGTCGGCGATCCGTACGTCCCGATCGCGGCCGGAACTGCATTCGCGCGCGCGGCCGGCGCCGTACCGTTCCTCCCCCCCAGCGCCGTCCAGACGATGCCGGAGTATGCTGACTATGCGACGCCGAGCGCGCTCAACGACACGGTTGGCGGCATTCCGAACGAGCTGCTCATCGCGAACCACGTGGTCGAAGGGATCGCACGCCTCGGGCGCACGCACGCCGGTCCCAACTGCGGCGTGAACTACCTGCCGAGCCCCGACCCGAGCCTGCAGTGCGGAACGGTGCCGGCGCCCGATCCCACGGTTTGCGCCCAGACGCTCTACGACATCGACTGGGCCAGCGAGGGGACGAACAACGACGACGCCCCCCACCCGCAGATCCCGCTCCGCCTCGCCCGGCTCACGAGCGTGCACGCCAAGGACGCCCCCTCGCTCGCGCAGGCCTGGGCCCCGCGCCTCTCCGTGCTCGCGCCCAACAGCCCCGACACGACCCAGGCAAGCGCGCCCGTCGTGGCGCTCACGAACGCGTACATCAACCCCGCCGGACAGCACGTGTTCTTCATCAACGATCCGTGCCGGACCTTCGACGACGTCACGTACTACGACACGCAGCTCGCTCGCTTCCTGGCCTCGGGCGGCAAGGACGTCTACGTGCTCTCCCACCCGCAGACGCACAAGTGCATGGCCACGCAGAGTTGCCCGTTCCTCCAGTGAGCGACGCGACCGTCGAGCCGATGGTGGACTCGCGGGCGCGCTCGCACTAGTGACGAGACCGAGATGCGCTACTACGTAACGCTGGATCCATCCCCCGGGGCAGAGCCGATCGTCGTCGATGTGAAGGAGCTGCCGAGCGGCGCGCTGGAAGTGCGCGTGGGCGACGAGCTTGTCGACGTCGACCTCGTACAGCTGGGCGACCAGCTCTCGGTGCGAATCGACGGGAAGGTCGTCGACCTGACGACCGAGGGCACGCCCCCCGAGATCGGCGCCATCGCCAGCGGGCACCGCTCCTACGTACGCGTGGAGAGCGAGCGGCTGCGCGCGGCAGCAGCCGCAAAGGGGGGCGGCGCCGGCGGCGGGGACAAGTCCGTCAAGTCGCCGATGCCCGGGCGCGTCGTGAAGCTCCTGGTGAAGCCGGGCGATAGCGTCGAAGCCGGCCAGCCGCTCCTCGTCATGGAAGCGATGAAGATGGAGAACGAGATCAAGGCCAAGGGGCCCGCCAAGATCGCCGAGATCCACGTCGCGGTGGGCGACACGGTCGAGCGCAACGTGAAGCTCGTCACGCTCAGCTGACGTTTCGAGGCCTGATCATGACCAAGACGGGGATGCGCCGGCTTCATCTCGTACACGGGCCGACGCCGCTCGTGCGCCGCGCGTCGCTCGACGCCCTGCTCGGCGTGAAGCTCTGGATCAAGCGCGACGACGCGACGTCCGGCGCCGAAGCGGGGAACAAGATCCGGAAGCTCGAGTACCTCCTGGCCGACGCGCTCACACGCGGGAGCGACACGATCCTGACGTGCGGCGGCATCCAGTCGAACCACGCTCGTGCGACGGCGATCGTCTGCGCGCAACTCGGCCTCAAGTGCGTACTCTTCCTCCGCGACGCCACGGCGCCGGGAGATCCCTCGCGCATCGCCAAGCGCGACGAGCTCCCGTCCGGCGGCAACGTGCTGCTCGACAGGCTCGCCGGGGCCGAAATTCATCGCGTGACCCGGGACGAGTACGCACAGCGCGGCGCGGTGATGGAGAGCGAGGCGCAGCGAATCGCGCGCGCAGGTGGCAAGCCGTACGTGATCCCCGAGGGGGGTTCGAACGGCCTCGGCTCGCTCGGATACGTCGAGGCCATGCGCGAGGTACGCGGGCAGCTCGATCTGGGGCTCGCGGACTCGCGCGCGTCCTTCGACGAGATCGTCCACGCCTGCGGCTCGGGAGGCACCGCGGCCGGCGTCGTGCTCGGTGCGGCCCGCTTCGACGTGGCAAAACGAGTACGCGCAGTAGCCGCCTGCGACGACGCCGCGTACTTCTCGCGCGTCATCGATCGCATCATCGGCGAAGCGCGGAGCTACGACGCGGAGCTCGCCGCGACGGCGCCCCTCGTCGTGGACGAGTCTTCCCGCGGCCCCGGCTACGGCGTCATGTCGGACGAGCAACGCGACCTCCTCGCGCGTGTCGCCCGGGCAAGCGGGACGATCCTCGACCCCGTGTACACCGGCAAGGCGATGCACGCGCTCGCGCAGGCCGTCGCTCGTGGTGACCTCGCGAAAGGTGCGCGTGTGCTCTTCCTGCATACCGGCGGCCTCCCCGGCCTCCTCGCGCAGGACGACGTTTTCTGATCGGGGGCCTTTTCGCCCGAAACTTCGTCTCGCGCGGCGCCCGTCGGCTAACATTTGACGATGGCCGGTCCGAGACAGCAGGACCCCAAACCGGGCGCCTCCGAGGAGCGAGCGACCGAGCGACGCATGATCGCCGCGTCGGCCGTGGTGCAGGTAGCGAGCGAGGTCGCCCGCGACGTCGCCGACGAGGATTTTCTCTTTCACCTGTACCGAGGGAGCGAGCTGCTCCAGGACAACCGCGTCCAGGAAGCCAAGGAGGAGCTCGAGCAGGCGCTCACTCTCCAGCCGCGCGATCCGAGAGGGCAGGAGCTTCTCGCCGTCGTGTACTTCCGCATCGGCCTCTACCCGCGGGCGATCCAGATCTACGAACAGCTCAAGCGCGACAACCCAGGCGACCCGTCCATCAAACTCAACTTGGCGCTGGGCTACCTGAAGACGGGGCAGGCACAGGCCGCATCGGCGGAGCTCGAGGACGTCGTTCGACTCCACCCGACGCACAAGCGTGCGTGGGGCTATCTAGGCCTTGCCTACGAGCGCCTGCACGATCTCCCTCGCGCCCAGGCGGCGTTCGAGCGCGGTGGTCATGCGCAGATGGCGCGGCGTCTCGCGGACAAGATCGCGTCGGGGACAGGCCCATCCAGCCAGAGAGACCCGCGAGACCTGGGGGCGCTCGATGCGGAGGTGCGCAACGTCGCAGCATTCGCCTTCGAGGAGCTCGACGCCGGGGAGCTGAGCTTCTCGCTTGCCCAGCCGGCAGACTCGGGCGAGGCGGCGCGCCAGGAGCTGGGGACGTGGCGGACGACGGAGCCGGGCGTGTCGCTTCCGCGACCGTCGAACCGCCCCATGCTGCCGCATCACGGTGGATGGACCGTCCCGCCCACCGCCGAGGCGACCTCGATTCGCGCCGAGGAGGCGGCGTATCCTGCCCCGACGCCGTCGCCGGCGTCCCCCGCGACCCCGGGCGTGCAAGCGGTCCCCTTGCCTCTCGCGCAAGTGGTGCGCGCGCACCAGCTCGTCTTCGCGTCCAACGCCGGCGCCATCCTTGACGCGAGCGGCGTAGCGCTCGTACGAACGACGGCGGGCGAGAAGGCCCGACCGTTCGCCGCGCGACTCGAGGCCATCCGCGTGCATCAGGGTGCGCTCGCGACGGAAGCGCTTCCGCGGCAGACGAACGGGAAGAGCACCGGCGAGCCCTTCGGCGGCGTGGCCAGTCCGCTCGTGCGAATCTCCGGCGCGGGCGAGATCGTCGTCGCGCCGCGCGCGTCGCACACGATCTTGCCGTTCACGATCGCCGACGAGACCGTGACCGTCCGCGAGCAAGTCCTCCTCGGCTTCGAGCTCACCCCCATCACCTACGCGAACGAAAAACTCTCGCTCGGCGATGGTGAGTCGGCGCACGTCGTGCAACTTCAGGGGACGGGAGTCGTCCTACTCGAGCTGCTCGAGCGCATGCACACGCTCGAGATCAGCCCATCGCGCCCGACGCTCATCCGCCGCGACAGCCTCCTCGGCTGGACCGGCTCGGTCGTGCCGCGCGCGCTCCCCCCGGCCGACGCCCCCTCGGGCCAGCGCGGGCTCCTCTACCTCGCAGGCGAAGGAATCGCACTTCTCACGTCGAGCTGATTGACCTGCGTTCACGCGGCGTGGCATTTGCTACGGCGCTTGAGTCCTTCCGCGTCCACCGCACCGTCTTCGAAGCGCTCGTCGTCGCGCCCGCCGCGACGCGTACGCCGGCGATCTCTCACCGAAGACGCCGTCAATCTGCCGAACCTGATCACCATGGGGCGCGTCCTCATGATCCCGGCTTGCCTGTGGTTCCTGGATCGTGGCACCGCGCAGGACTGCTTCTGGGCCGCGGTGATCTTCACCATCGCCGCGCTCAGCGACGCGCTGGACGGCTGGCTCGCACGGCGGATGAACGTCGTCAGCGTGCTCGGGAAGTTCCTCGATCCCCTCGCCGACAAGCTGATCGTCATGGCCTCGCTCATCTGGATGGTACCGATGGGGCGCATCCCGGCGTGGGTCGTCATCATCCTGCTCACGCGCGAAATCAGCGTCACCGGGCTGCGCAGCGTGGCCGCGAGCGAAGGGGTGGTCATCGCCGCCGGGTCGGAAGGGAAGACGAAGACGGCCCTTCAGATGATCGGCATCGTCGCCCTGCTCATCGGCTTCCCGTACCACCTGTCGTATTTCGGCGTCGACTGCGGGATCGTGGACGTCGTGAGCGTCGGCAGGATTCTCATTTACCTCTCGCTCGTCTTCAGCCTGGCGAGCGCCGTGGAGTACGTTCGCCTGTTCGGAATGGCTGTCGAGGCGAAAGAGGCGAAGCGCAAGGAGAGAGACGCCGCACGCGAGGCGTCGCGCACATGAGGAACCGCTGGCGTATAGACCGATTTTTCGGCATGGTGCGTCCCGCTTTGGAGGGTTCCTTGCGTAGTCGCTTCTTCATCCTCGCTGCCATCGCGTTCGCGGTCGCGTTGAGCGCATCCGCTTGCAACAACCAGGGCGAAGGCGAGCGCTGCGACACGAACGACGGCAACAACGGGAACGACGACTGCTCGTCGGGCCTGCAGTGCGATTCCGCGGCCGCGCTCGGCGGCGCCGTCGCGAGCTGGGCCACCGGTGTCGTCGGCTTCGGCCTCTGCTGCCCCACGAATCGAGCGCAAGCCACGAGTTCACTCTGCGAGGTCGGCGCGCCTGGCGGTAACCCGGCTCCGCCGTCAGCGGACGCGGGTAGCGACGCTTCTTCTTCGAGCGATTCCGGCACCGACGCGAGCAGCGACGCGCCGGCTGATTCGCCCGCAGACGCGCCGCTCGACGCCCCGCTCGACTCTTCCGGCGACTCCGCGGCGGACTGAGCTTGTCGCCGGGGGTCCTCCTCGACGCGGCGCGCGAGGCGTTGCTCCTCGCTCTCGTGGTGTCGTTGCCCATCGTCGCCGCAGCGGCTCTCGTGGGGCTCATCGTGGCCGCGTTCCAGGCTGCGACCCAGATCCAGGACCCGACCATCGGATACCTCCCGCGTCTGCTTGCGGTGGTCGCCGCGCTGGTCGTGATGGGCCCGTGGATCGGGCGCCAGATCGGCACATTCGCCGAGCAGATGTTCACGATGGCCGCCGCGAAGTAGGGCCCGTGCGGGCCACGGCGCGTTGACCACGCCGGCACCGTTTGGTACTCGACTCGTCAGTGAGTGAATCCTCACTCAGTTCACGCCACCGCTCGAAACGCGCCCGCAGCGCGAAAGCCGGGGCTCGCAAGGGCGGCGACAAACGCGAGCGCATCCTGCGCGCAGCCGTGAAGGTCTTCGCCCGGAGTGGCTTCTACGCGGCGCGCGTGAGCGAGGTGGCCAAGGCGGCCGGAGTCGCCGACGGGACGATCTACCTCTACTTCAAGTCGAAGGACGAGCTGCTCGTCTCGCTCTTCGAAGACCGCGTCGAGAAGCTGCTCGCCTACATGCGCGAAGAGCTCCCCAAACAAGGGACGGCGCCAGAAAAGCTTCGGCGCGTGATCGAGCTCCAGCTGGGCCTCCTCGAAGGGGAGCGTGATCTCGCCGAGGTGATCACGATCATTCTCCGCCAGTCGACCAAGCTGATGAAGGAGTACGCGGCGCCGAAGTTCACGTCGTACCTCGATGCCATCGCGCGCGTCGTGGCCGATGGGCAAAAGTCGGGTGACTTCCGAGACGACATTTCGCCGCATCTGGTCGCCCGGGCGACGTTCGGCGCCCTCGACGGGATCGCGCTCACCTGGGCCCTCGGCAAGGCGGAACAAGGCGCCCTGCGACGCGCCGCGGTGCAGCTCGCGGACGTGATGCTCCGCGGGCTCGCTCCGAAGTAGATCCCCGCGGTACGCTCGCGCTCGATGAAGCTCCTCCGCGAGCGGGCCAACGTGATCGCCCTCGTCCGCGAGTTCTTCGCGCAACGGGACTTCCTGGAGGTGGAGACGCCGCTCCTCGTCCCCTCCCCCGGCCTCGATCTCCATCTGGAGGCGTTCGAGGTCGGAACGCGGTCAGCCGCGCGCTACCTCATCACGTCGCCCGAGTACCAGATGAAGCGCTTACTCGCCGACGGGTACGGGCGCATCTTTCAGATCGCCAAGTGCTTTCGCAAAGGAGAGCTCGGCGACCGGCACAACCCGGAATTCACGATGCTCGAGTGGTATCGGGCGAACGCGGGGATCGATGACGTCATGCGCGACACGGAGGACCTCGTCGCCATGGTGACCGGTGGCCGCGTCACCATCGGCGAACGAACGATCGACACACGCGCGCCGGTCGAGCGCTGGACCGTGTGCGATGCATTCGACAGGTTCGCCGGCATCCGCGAGGACGAGACGCTCGACCTGGCGGCCAACGACGAGGACCGCTACTTCGAGCTCATGGTCGATGCCGTGGAGCCCGGCCTCGCGGCGCTCGACCACGCCGTGTTCCTGGTCGATTACCCGGCGTCACAGGCCTCCCTCGCGCGCAAGCGCCCGGACGACCCGCGCGTCGCGGAGCGGTTCGAGCTCTACGTGGCGGGCGTAGAGCTCTGCAACGGCTTCGGCGAACTGACGGACGTCGCCGAGCAGCGCGCGCGGCTCGAGCGAGACCGCGAAGAGCGGAGCACGCGCGGGCTCCCGGTGTACCCGATCGACGAGAAGTTCCTGGAGGCGCTCGCGCACGTGCCGCCGAGTGGGGGGAACGCGCTCGGCCTCGATCGGCTGGTCGCGCTCGTCTGCGGGGGGACGGAAATTCGTCCCGTGATGGCGTTCACGCTCGAAGAGCTCTGAGTCAGCCGCCGATCGCGCGGATGGACACGCGCGCGGCGCTCTCCTCGGTGCACCCTTTGAACACGTCGCCGTCAGGCTTCATCGTCCATGCGCGCGCGACGGCGTCGACGACGGCGTCGGCATCACCGGATCGCGCGGCGGCTCGTGCGGAGACGCCGTCCTCCGTCGCCAGGCAAGGCCGGAGCATCCCATCGCTGGCGACGCGGAGGCGATCGCACCCCTTGCAATAGGTATCGCTCGTCCCGGAGATGAACCCGACACGCAGCGCGCGATCGTGGCGCGCGGGGACGTACCTCGCCGGACCGCGGTCGGGCTCGCGCTCCGGCTCGTCGTCGCACAGGAGGGGAGCGAGCTGAGCGCGCATCTCGGACGCCGGAACCACCAGGTCCTGGAGCTTCGCGCCTTCGCCGATGGCCATGATTTCCAAGAAGCGCGGCGTGATCCCGCGAGCCCAGGACCAGCGAGTGAGCGCCTCGAGCTCGTGGTCGTTCTCGCCACGAACGACGACGGCATTCAGCTTGAGCCGGGTGAAGCCGGCGGCGATCGCCGCGTCGACGCCCTCGATGACTCCGTCCAGATCGCCCCCGCGGGTCATGCGGTGGAACCGCAACGGATCGAGCGAGTCGAGTGAGACGTTGATACGCCTGAGACCCGCGTCACGAAGCGGCACGGCGAGAGCCGCGAGGCGCGTCGCGTTCGTCGTCAGCGCGAGATCGTCGAGCGGCAGCTTCGCGAGCGCAGCCACGACATCCACGACGTCCTTGTGGAGCAGCGGCTCGCCGCCCGTGAGCCGTACGCGGCGTACGCCGGCCCGGACGAGCCCTTCCACCATCGCGATCCACGACGCCACGTCGAGCCGCCGCTCGAGGTATCCGTCATGACGGTTGGGCCGACAATAGATGCACGCGAGGTCGCACCGATCGGTCAAGGACAGGCGGACGGAGCGCGGCTGCGTGGCAGGCGCGAGGCGAGGTTGGACGATCGGCAGCGCGTACACGGATGACTCTTTCCTATAGTCGATCTTCTCTCCCGACGCTTCGTCCCAGAGCGCAGAAAGCGCAGTAGACTGGCGCGATGAGCGAGAGGCCCATTCGCATCTCTACCGTCACGATCAGCGACACGCGTACGCGCGAGACCGACGACTCGGGCCGCGTTTGCGGCGAGCTCTTGAGAGAAGCGGGCCTGCTCGTCGTTCGCCACCTGATCATCAAGGACGATCCGACGTACATCAAGGAGCTGGTCCGCGACCTGAGCGACGCCAACGCCTGCGACGCGATCGTCACCAACGGCGGGACGGGCATCACGAAGCGCGACAACACGCACGAAGCGCTCGAGTCGATCTTCGAGAAGCGGATCGACGGTTTCGGCGAAGCGTTTCGTCGCCTCTCCTGGGACGACTTCGGTCCGCGCGCGATCCTCACCCGGGCGACGGCGGGCGTCTTCAATGGATGCGTCATCTTCTCGCTCCCCGGCAGCCCAAACGCCGTTCGCCTGGGCGTGAGCAAGTTGGTCCTCCCCGTGCTGGAGCACGCCGTGGAGCTCGCGCAAGGGCGCACGACGCACCGAGCGACCCTGGTCTAGGCCGCCGATGCAGCTTCGCGTTCTCTACTTCGCCGTACTGCGCGACCTGGTCGAGCGAGAAGAGGAGAGCGTCGACGCTCCTCCCTGTAACGTACGCGAGTTCATCGCCTGGATCGCGGAGCATCGCCCAGCGTTACGGGGGCGGATGGGGAGCGTGCGCATCGCGCGCAACGAAGTCTTCGCGTACGACGACGAAGCTCTGTGCGACGGAGACGTGGTGGCGCTAATTCCGCCCGTGGCTGGCGGCTAGCCTAGCGGCCGCGAGGATCACCGCTGCGCGGATGCAACGGGGCGTGCGCCGGGTGATCATAATGGGGCACGTCACCGCACCGCGCATCGACCCAGCCGACCCACGCACTGCCATCCGGCCCGTGCTCCCGCTTCCAAATCGGCACACGCGCCTTGATCCGGTCAATCAACGCACGGCACGCAGCGAAAGCCTCCGCGCGATGGGGCGCGCTCGCCGCGCACACCACGGCCACCTCACCGACTCCCAGCGACCCCACACGGTGAAGCACCGCGACTCGCGTGCCGTCGATCTCGCGCTCGATCTCCGCCCCGATGCGCGCCATCTCGGCCTCGGCCATCGACGCATACGCCTGGTACTCGAGCCGGCTCACGAACCGCCCGTCGCTCGTCTCCCGCACGACGCCGACGAAGACGTCGATCGCGCCCGCTCCCGCGTGCGCGACGGCCGACGTTACCTCGTCGAGCACGAGCGGCTCCTGCCGAAGCTCTGCCTTCATCGCGTGCCAGCGTATGTCGCGGTCATTCGCGCGTCCAAGCGCCGGACCGACCGCCGGCTTTCTCGACCAGCTCCACGGAGAAGCGCATCCCGCGATCGACCGACTTCAGCATGTCGTAGACGGTGAGCGCCGCGACGCTGGCAGCCGTGAGTGCCTCCATCTCGACCCCGGTCCGATCGTGAGCCTCGGCCACGGCCTCGATCGAGACGCCGTCGTCGACGATCGCGAGCTCGATGGCCACGCGCGTCAGCGCAATGGCATGGCAGAGCGGGATGAGCTCGGACGTCCGCTTCGCGGCCTGGATGCCGGCGATGCGCGCAGTCGCGAGAACATCCCCCTTTGCGACATCGCCGGCACGGAGGCGCGCGGTCGTCGCATCGCTCATCGTCACCCGTGCGTGAGCGGCGGCGCGACGAAGTGTGATCTCCTTGGCGCCGACATCGACCATGTGAGCCCGACCCGAGGCGTCGACGTGGGTGGAGAGCGGCGCGATCTCGGCGCACGCTTCCGGCAGCAACATCTCTGCCTGATCGCCGGACGCAACCTTGAACAGCGCGTACCGATCGACGGGGGCGAGCGCACGCCAGGCCGACTCGGTGACGGCGCGCGCAAGCGCACCGGGGACGACACTCTGCGAAGGCTCGCCCTCACGCGGCGCGTCGGTATGCGGAACGTTCGACGCGGCGAGAATCGCGCGGACGGCCCCGGCGTCGACCTGGGGCATGGTTCCGAGCGCGATGATGGAGCGGCGTAGCTCGATCGCCATCCCTCGCCACGCCCCCAACGGCACCTCGACGCCCGCCTCGTCGAGCGCGCGCCGCGCGGCGAGAGGCATGACATCCAGCGAATCCTCGATCCGTTCGAATCGGTATACGCGCATCACGAGCCTCCTTCGGTCACGACGGCCGTTGCCCACGAGACTCCCAACCACGACCGCGCCTCCTGCCGTCGCACTGCAATCGAAGAGGAGCAGGGCGCCGAGGACGACATCGCATCCGACGCGACGAGACGCCCGTGCGCAGCGTCGAGCGGGCCCCGCTCCGCGTCGAGCCACGCGCCTCTCCCACGCGCGAGGACGGGCGCCTGAGCTTCCTCGAACGAAGGCATGATGTGGGTGAAGGAGCGTACGACGCCCCTCGCGACGATGCACGCGGTCGTCCCGATTCGCGTAGCATCGGCTTCGTATGAGGGATGCGCTTGGATCCTGCGCGCTCTTCGTCATCGCCGCGGGCGCGGTCGGCCTACTGCCCCTCGCCTTCGGCGCGTGCGGGGGCAACGGCGCCGTCACGTACGCCACCCCGTTCGATGCGTCCACGCTCGAGGATCACTACGTCGCGCCCGCGAACGTCGGCGAGCCGTGTGGTGGCGAGCGCGAGTGCCGCAGCGGTCTCACGTGCGCGTCGAGCGGTCTGTGCGCGCCCGGGCACTCGTCGCCTACGGGAACGCCGTGCGTGATCAGCGAGGAATGCGCGACCGCCGACTACTGCGGCCCAAATCGCACCTGCGTCGCGGCGGGAACGGGCGCGAATGGCGCCACCTGCGGCAGTGATGCGGACTGCGCTCCAGGCCTGCGATGCGACGTGGTCGGCCTTACGGCGCAGTGCTCGCCCGACGGTTCGACCGACATCGGCGGTCCGTGCACGACGAGCGCGACGTGTTACGGAGGCCTTGCGTGCGAGAACGGTGTCTGCACCGCGCTCCCCGCAACGGGGACCACACCGCCGCTGAGCGTCTCGTCGTGGCCGGGCGTGACGTGCACGGACGACCCCGGGCCAACGGCGGCCTACTTCCGTGTGCCTCGCGGGACCGACGACGGCGACTTCTTCCGCCTTCCGTTTCCGAACGACGTGCGCACGAGCGGCGGCCACCCCGACTACAGCCTCTTCCCCACGCCGGGCGCGGGCGTTCTCGGCTACGATTTGGTTGCTCTTTATGCCACGTTCCTCGACGCGAACGAAGACGGCTTCAGCACGTACCCGACGGTGACCGTCCGGTTCAGCGGCGCGCTCGACCTCGGGTCGTTGAGCCAGTCGCAGGCGCTTCAGTGGCTCGAGCTCGCTCCGGGCGGCGCGGTGCCGGTGGGCTTCGTGTGGACGATGACCACCGGGCGCAACCAGTACGTATGCAACAACGCGCTGAGCGCGCGTCCGCAGCTGGGGCTCCCGCTGAAGCCGGGGACGCAGTACGCGTTCCTAGTGAGCACGAGCGTGACGAATGCCGCGGGGGGCGCCGTCGCCGTCCCGTCCGATCTGCAGGCGCTGCTCGCCGACAGCGCGCCAAGCGATCCGGCGCTCGCCGTTGCGTACGCGACCTACGCGCCGCTCCGGACCTGGGCCGCAGCGAACGGCGGGACGAGCAAGATCCTCGACGCCACCGTCTTCACGACAGGTCACGCATCGACGCTCGCGCAGACCGTGATCGACACCGTGACCGCGGCCCCGACGCCAACGGTCACGAACTGGACGCTTTGCAACGGTACGAACGTCTCTCCATGCCCACAGGCCTCGGGCGACCGCGCGTGCGGGACGCCCGATCCGGCGTTCTACGAGCTGCACGCCCTCGTGACACTGCCACTCGTGCAGTCGGGAACCGAGCCCTACCTCGATCCTTCGCAGGGGGGCGACGTAACGGACGGTACGGGCGCCGTAGCCGTCACTCGCACCGAGCAGGTGTGCATGGCACTCACCGTACCGAAGGCGACGATGCCGGCGGCAGGCTTTCCCCTCGTCGTCTACGCGCACGGCACGGGTGGGAGTTTTCGGAGCCACGTCCCCGAGGGGGTCGCCGCGAACCTCACCGGCGCAATGAGCTCGAAAGGGATGGCAACGCCGATGGCGGTGCTCGGGATCGATCAGGTGGAGACCGGCACACGGCGTGGTGCCTCGACGCAGTCACCAGACCAGCTCTTCTACAATTTCGCCAACCCCGGCGCGTCCCGCGGGAACCCGCTGCAGGGTGCGGCGGATCAGGCGTCGCTCCTTCAGCTCACAAAGACGCTGACCGTCGACGCTTCCGTGACCGGCACAGCGATCAAGTTCGCGTCGGTCGCCTTCTGGGGGCATTCGCAGGGGGCCACCGAGGGGGGCATCGCGCTCCCGTACACGAAGGGGTACGCGGGTGCGGTCCTGAGCGGTGAAGGCGCGAGCCTCGTCGATGCGCTGCTGACCAAGCAGAACCCCGTCGACGTGGCGGCCGTGGTCCCCACGGTGCTCGAGGACACCGCCGTGAACGTCTACCACCCCGCGCTATCACTCTTTCAGAACGCTCTCGATGAAGCGGACCCGTTGAACCACGCAGCAGGCATCGCGGCGACGCCGCTCGCCGCCATCGCCGCCAAGCATCTATTTCAGCCATACGGCCTCGGCGACACCTACGCGCCCACCGTCACGCAGCAGACGTTCGCCGTCGCGGCCGGGCTCGGAATCGCGATGCAGCCCGCGAGTGTCACGACGCCCGACTCGTTCGGCGGTCTCACGCCAACCCCCGTTCCCGCGTCCGGTAATCTGATGGATGGCGCGCAGGCGATCACGGCGCTCCTGCGCGAGTACCAGCCCGGGCCAACCTACGACGGCCACTTCGTCGCTTTCCAGAACGCCACGGCGGAACAGGACGTCGCGACGTTCCTGGCCGACGTCGTGAGCGGCACGGTACCGAAGGTCGGTCAGTAGCGGCGCTCGGCTCAGTCGATCTTCACGACGTCGATGCCGACCATCTTCATGATCCGGAGCGCATTCGAGCTCTGCACGACGCCAGACCGGAGCTTGTGATCGAACGTCATCCGGTCCCCCTCGACCTGCTCCTCGAAGTGCACGTTGATGGCCGACCCCGGTAGCTCGGTCTCGAGGTCGCCGAGTGCGAGGTCGTGCGTCGAGACGCCTCCCATCGCGCCGCATGCCACGAGCTCGCGCACGATCGCGCGCGCGCCGATCAGCCGCTCGCGCGAGTTCGTTCCGTGGAGGACTTCGTCGAGGAGGAAGAGCGTCGCCGGAACCCGGGACGCGCGCGCACGCTCGAGGACCGCCTTGAGCTTTCGAACCTCTGCGTAGAAGCGCGAGACCCCCTCGGATAGCGAGTCGCGAACACGCATGCTCGACGCTACGCGCACCGGCCCGAGATTCAGTCGCCCCGCGCACACGGGGGCCCCTGCGAGCGCGAGCACGACGTTGACGCCGATCGCGCGGAGGAGCGTGCTTTTGCCGCTCATGTTCGAGCCAGTGATGACGAGCACGGCGCCCGGGCCGGGGAGAGAAACGTCGTTGTCCACCCGCCGCCCGACATCGATGAGCGGGTGCCCGAGCCCCTCCGCTATGAAGAGAGGGGTCGTCTCGATGACCGGGTAGGCGTACTCGGGCCGTTCGAACGCCAGACCGGCGAGGCTGGACAGCGCTTCGACCTCGCCGATGACCTCGAGCCAGGCGCGGGCGTGGATCCCCGCGCGTACCCGCCACGCCTCGAGCGCGATGGCGCAGTTCAGATCCCAGAGCAGCACGGGACCGATGAAGAAGCGCCAGACCTCGTTGTTGCGCGCGTCGAGGAACGAGAGAATCCTCTCGAGTCGCGCCATCTCGGTGGTCGCTTCGGCACCGCTCGCGCGGAGCTTCTTCTGAAGCTCGCGGAGCATCGGCGCTTCGAACGACTCGCTCTGGATCGTCGCCAGCATCGCGCCATAGCGCGCGAACGCGCCCTGCCGCGACGAGACGGCACCTGCAATCGGTGCAACGTGCCGCGCGGTCACGCCCAATACGAGCAGCTCCACGAGGACTGGCCCGACCCACGCCCAGGCAGACACGTGGGCAACCTGCGACGCGCACGCCCCCGCGATCGCGAGCGCCGGCAACCCCAGCGCGGCGAGCTTCCACCGTCCCGCGTCCTCGAACGGCGCGGCCCCCTCTGCCCACGTCAGAAACGGGGATGGGTCCGGCTTGCTTTCCACGACCCCCTCGGCGCTCAGCCGCTCGCGAAACGAGGCGCGCGGCGCAAGGTCCTTTACGGCCGCTTGCCGCTCGCGGATGACGTCGAGATCGACGGGATCGCTCGCCGCCGAAAGCCACGCACCGAGGCGAGCCTCGCCGAACCGCGTCTCGGTCGCATCGATGCGCTGAAAGAGCGACGCGGGACCGAAGATGTCGAGGTCATCGGCGTACGGGTGATCTTCGAGCGCGAATCTCGCCCCGTCGTTGGTGAATGCGCGCCAGCCATCTTCGAGCCGCGCGAGCCCCCGCTCGTGGAATCGAAGCGCCAACCGTGCCCGCTCGGCGGCCGCATGGACGCGCGCGTGCACGACCACAAGCGCCCCGAACGCCACGACGCACAGAGCGACGCCGAGCCCCGCCACCTCTCCCAGGGGGCCCCACACGCCCGCGACCAAGAGCGCGACCGCCCCCACCGCGATGAAGAGGCGCGCCGTACCGATCGTCCGCGCGCGCGCCTCCGCCTCGTCGACGTCGCACGTGCGTGCCTGTTTCCCGGCGAGATACGTCGTGCGCGCGTCGTCCATTCGCTCCTGTCACGCCGCGCGACGCGAGGTCGCCGGCGCGCTGCTCCTTCGTATCACTGCCGCGCCCGAGGCGACGGCGAGCGCGAGCCCCGCCATCGTCAAACGAACGGTCGATGAGCGATCCACGAGCGACGCGCGCGACAGTCGCCCCAGCGACGCGCGCACGTCTTCGAGCGAGCCTCCCGCGCGAAGCGCGATCGACTCGCAGTCCACCGCCCGTCGCGTTCGCGAGAGGCGAGCCACAGCCCGAAGCACCGAGACGTCCAGGTTCGTCATGGGAAGGACTGTACAAACGACACTGAACATCCGTACACAAAGACGCGTCGATTTCGTTCGCACTTCACGACCTGGTTCTCGAAGTACCCCGCAATCACGGGTGAATCCCCAGCTGCTCGAAGGCGAAGCCCAGCTCGTCGACGGTCTCATCGACCAGTTTCGACATCGGCTTCCCGTCGCCATGCCCGGCGTTGCTCTCGACGCGGATGAGGATCGGTCGTGCCCCATCCGCCTGCGCCTCGGCGAGCCGGGCCGCCATCTTGCGGGCGTGCATCGGATCGACGCGCGAGTCACTCTCCGCGGTGGCGAAGAGCGTCGCAGGGTAGCGCGTGCCGTTCTTCACGTGGTGGTAGGGCGAATAGGCGTAGAGCCACTGGAACGCATCAGCCTTCTCGGGATCGCCGTACTCGGGGATCCAGAAGCGCGCCATCAGGAACCGCGGATAGCGGATCATGTCCGTCAGCGGAACGAGCGCGAGCGCGACGCGGTACAGCTCGGGGTGCTGGGTGATCGCGGCCGCGACGAGCAGTCCGCCGTTCGAGCCGCCGATGATCCCGAGCTTCTCGGGCGACGTGATCTTCTCGGCGATGAGCTCCTCTGCGCACGCCGTGAAGTCATCGAACACGTTCTGCTTGTGCTCGAGCATGCCCGCCTGGTGCCAGGCCTCGCCGTACTCGCCACCGCCCCGCAGAACGGCCGCCGCGAACACCCCCCCTCGCTCCACGATGGTCATCGCGCGCGTGCTGAACGCCGGGGTCTGGTTGACGTTGAATCCCCCGTACCCCCAGAGGAGCGTCGGGTTGTTCCCGTCGAGCGTCAGCCCCTTCTTCGCCACGACGAACACGGGGATCTTCGTCCCGTCTTTCGACGTCGCGAACTTCGTCGTCACTTCGACATCGCTCGCGCGGAATCCCTCGCCCACGCGATCCCAGGTCTCGACCTTGGCCGTCTTCGCGTCGAAGCGGAGGATCTGCGGCGGCTCGACGTACGACTCGAACGCGAGGAACGCCTCGTCGCCGTCCCATGGTCCCGTCACCGCCGCCGAGCCGATCGACGGGAGCGCGACCGCACCCTTGCTCTTGCCGTTCATCGCGAACCGCTCGACGCGCGTCGCTGCGTCGTGGAGGAACGTGCCGATGATCTCGCCGTGAATGATGGTCACGTCGTCGAGCTTGTCCTTCCCCTCCGGGATGACCTCGCGCCAGAGCTTACGGTCCGGGTGGTCGTACTCGACCGAGAACAGCCGGTACTTCGAAGCGCCGTCGTTCGTGTGGACGTAGAGGCGCTCGTCGCGCGCGATCGGATGGAAGAGCGCTCGCGTCCCCTGCGCGACCGGTACCCAGGGCGCGCTGTCGCCCCGCGATCGATCGCGCACGAGCACCTCGTTGCGGTCCCACCCGAGCTCGACGGTGGCCACGAGCCAGCGTCCGCTCGGCGACAGCGACACGTTCGGGTAGTCCTCCTTCGCCGCGCGTTCGAGGACGAGCTTGTCCTTCCGCCAGTCGGCGCCGAGAAGATGGAAGAACACTTTGCGGTGGTAGACCTCCTCACCCGCGGGGACCGACCCGACCTCCGGGTAGCGCGCGTAGTAGAACCCCTTCCCGTCGGGAACCCACGTGACGCCGCTGTAGCGCGTGCCTGGGATCACGTCCGGCAGCTCCGCGCCGGTCTTCACGTCGCGCACGTGAAGGGTGCTGTCCTCGCTGCCGTTCTTGGAGATTCCGTAGGCCACGAGCCCGCCGTCCCTCGACGGAAACCACCAGTCGAGAGCGGTGGTCGAGTCACCGGAAAGCTTCGCGGGATCGACCAGCGGGCGATCTTGACCGGAGACCCCCTCGCGCACGAAAAGGATCGGCTGGTCCTGATCGCCGACCCGCTTCGTGTGGAAGTAGACGGCCGGTCCGTGTGCCGGGCGCCGTACCGCGGGGGGGGACACGCGGCCAATCTGGAGGAGCGTCCTCACGCGCTCGCGGAGAGCCTCGCGGCCGGGGATCGCGTCGAGCAGCTGCTGCGTGCGTGCATTCTGATCGGCCGTCCACGCCTTCACATCGGGCGAGTCGCCGTCCTCGAGCCAGCGGTAGGGGTCGGCGACCTGCACGCCGTGGAGCTCTTCGACGACGTCGTGTTCGTGTGCGCGCATTGGGTGTTCCTCGGGCGTAGTCACGCTCGACCGGGTCGTCGGAGAGAGCGAGCCCTGCGCCGGCATGGCGGAAGGGCGCGACGCCGCGCAGGCGCATGCCGCGGGCGCGAGCAGCGTGAAGAGCGCATGGCACCAGTACGAGCCCGCGGCTCGAGCCCGGTTCGTCCTACGGAGGACTTCCATGCGCGGACATAACCACAGATCGAAGTCGCTTGGTGAGGCCCGTGCGACCGAGTAGCGTCGCGCCCGAAATGGACGAAACGCGACCGCTCGCGCTCCTATCGAACGACGACGGCGTCACGAGCCGTGGCCTCGAGATCATGTGCGAGGCCCTGCGCGAGCGTTTCGACGTCGTGATCATCGCGCCGGAGACGGAGCAAAGCGCGTCGAGCCACTCACTCAGCCTGCATCGCCCCCTGCGCCTGCGGAAGGTGAGCGACGACCCCGCGGCCATGACCTTCGCGCTCGATGGGACCCCCGCCGACTGCATCTATGTGGCCCTCCACGCGGGAACGCGCGTGCTGTCGCGCAAACCTGCCGTCGTCGTCTCCGGAATCAACCGCGGTCTGAACCTGGGGCAGGACGTCTTCTACTCCGGCACCGTGGCCGCCGCGCGCGAGGGAGCTCTGCGTGGGCTGCCGGCCGTCGCCGTGAGTGCCCACGTACACGCGGACCTCCCCGCCGTGGCCAAGCTGGCCGAGAAGGTCGCCACCTACCTCGTCACCGAGGGGAAGCGCGGCGTCCTGTTCAACATCAACGTGCCGCGAAAGTGGGGCGGCGAAGTGCGCGCGACCAAGATCGGTGCCCGCATCTACGAAGAGCTCGTGGACATGCGCTTGGACCCGCGCGGCCGCGAGTACCTGTGGCTCGGTGGGCCCGGCGTTCGACACGAGCGCAACGCGGGCACGGACACCGACGCCTACGACGACGGCGCCGCGTCGATCACGCCGCTGATGCTCGATCTCACGAAGCGTGAAGACCAGGTGCTCACCGAGACGATCGCGGCCCACGTCGGCGCGAAATGACTGGAGAGAGGCGGACAGATGGCGAAGCGAAAAGGGGCCACCACGATCGTGTCGCGTAGCGCGCAGCGGCCCAAGCGCGAGCCGCCGGCGAGGCGGGCGCACGCGCGCGGAAGCGACAACGGCGGCAACGGAGAGCCCGCGCGCGTCGTCTCCACGCGGCCGCACGTCTCACCTGGAGCGCGCGATCCGCTCGAGCACTGCCGCTCACTCATCCGCGACGTCCCCGACTTCCCCACCCCCGGGATCCTGTTCAAGGACATCACCCCGCTGCTCGCCGATCCGCGTGCGTTTCACATCGTGCTCGACTCGATCGCGGAGCGGTACATCGGCCAGCACATCGACGCCATCGTCGGCGTCGAGGCGCGCGGCTTCATCTTCGGCGGCGCGCTGGCAGCGCGCCTCAACGCGAGCTTCGTCCCTGCGCGCAAGCCGGGCAAGCTGCCGGCCGAGAGCGACCGCGTCGGCGTGAAGACGGAGTACAGCGTCACCGAGCTGGAGATGCACAAGCGCTCGCTCGCCGAAGAGGCGCGCGTGGTCATCGTCGACGACGTACTGGCCACGGGTGGGACGGCGCGTGCGGCGGCGGAGCTCGTGCGCCGTCAGAACGCGCACGTCGTGAGCTACGCGTTCGTCATCGAGCTCTCGTTCCTCGGGGGGCGCGAGAGCCTACTGCCCGTGCGCGTGGAGAGCGTCCTCACGTACTGACGTCACCCGCCGTCGCCACCGTCGCCAGGCGCAGCCAGGTAGCTGATCATCTTGCGAACCATCGCCATCTGCGGCGCGCTCTGCGTGTCGTAGTCGGCGCTGTCGTAGCCCCACCAGTCCCAGCATGCGTTGGGGTCCGCGCTCGAAGTCGTCGCCTGCGGGTACAGGACGACGATGTGGTTCGTGTCTGCCCAAACGTTGTACCCGGCGTGGAGGTAGTACTCGCTGCCGACGGCGCCGGTCGCCTGCATGTCGCAGCCGTGGAAGGCGACGTGCACGCGGCACGTCTCGCCGCTCGCGCACGACGCGGGGACGTAGACGTATCCGGTGTCAGCGAGGCTGTGCGACGCCGGACTGGTGACGAAGTCGCCCTGCGCCAGAGCCGAGATCTTGCCGCTCGGAGCGCTCGAGGCGGCGACGAGCGTGCCGTAAATCTGGGCGAGCGCGATACCCGCGCCGTCGTAGCCGCAGTCACCGATCCACGGCGAGTCGTTCGAGTCGCACGAGCCGCCGTACGACAGCGTCGGCATCGTGTGCCCCGTCGCGGCTCTCCGACTCTCGTACTGGATCGCGCTCGTGGGGATGAACCCCTCGAAATACGACTGGGCCGCGTCCATGACCACCGGGTTGACGACCTGATCGTCCGCACCACCGAAGAGATAGATGCGCTCCTTCGCGAGGTAGCTCGTGGCATCGATCGCCCCGGAAGATGCGAGGCTCTTGGTCGATGCGATGAGCGGCGTCACGTCCGGCGCCGTGGACCCCGACGTGCACTGCGTCTCCGCGGTCGCGAGAGATCCCTGCGAGCAACCGAACGGGCCTCCGGCGAAGACGGCGATGCCCTGGACGATCGACGAAAAAGCCACGCCGAACTGCACGGCCATGAAGCCGCCCGCGGAGATGCCGGACACGGAGGTCTGGCTCACGTCGATGCTCAGGGCAGGCGGTGGCGTCACCGGAGATCCGCCGTCGTCACCCGGCGGGGACTGTCCGTCCGACGGAGGGGCCGCGCCGTCGCTCGCGCCAGCTCCAGCGTCCCCTCCCGCGTCGTCGCCCGCAGCGCCCCCCTCGACAGCAGTCTGGGGGCCCCCGTCGCCGGAGCCGTGCGCCCCATTGGAGCCACTCGATCCGCACGCAGCGCACGCGAGCGCCACAGTCACGACCGCGAAGTGCGAGCTGCGCATTAGGTGCCGTGCGTCATAGCACTCGCGCGCGGGGGGTTCAGCGCTCGGAGCAAGCCGAGCGCGTCGCACACCATCTCACTCGTGACGTGGCACGAGAGTCGCTTCAGGAGTGTGGGAGACGAATGGAGTCCTCGCTTTTCTCCCCCCCGCGCGTGATCGCACTCCTGAGCCTGCTGGCCCTGGCGTGTTCTTCCGCCACGGTCCCCGTGAACGTCGCGCGTACGCCGTCCCCCCCCGTGCACTTCGACGTACCTCGAGACGAGCCGCGCGAGTCCGCGCTTCTAGCGCGCGAATCGTCCCCCGCGGCTCCCGTGGAGGGGACTCCGTCGCCCCTCTATCCGCCCGCGCTCGTCCACGAGGCGCGGATCGACATCGCGCGTGCGGCGCTCGATGCCGACAACCAGGCGAAGGCCGAGGCCGAGGAGCTTGAGCAGATGCAACGCGATATCGCCCGCGTGGAGATCAACGGGGGCGACGGCGAGCCCGCCCCCTGACGCTGCCCGGATCTCCCGTCATCCATCGAGCCTTGGATCCACGAGAGACCAAGGCGCGCCGTTCACCCGCCGCCGAGTCGCTTCGGCATGGCGCGCACCAGGTTCCACAGCGCACGTAGCTTCGCCGAGAGGCCGCTCGTCCCGCTGCGAAGAACCGCCATGCTGGACAGCACGGTGAGCAGGGTCGCCGTGTACGGGTACCACCACAGCTCGCGCGCGGCGCCGTTGCGATCGAGAAGGGTGAAGCGCGGGCGGGTGAGCGCGTCCAGCGCGAGGGGCGAGTTCGTGATGCCGTAACCGCTCTCTCCGTAGCCGCTCCAGGGGGCTGAGGGGAGCGCGCCGGTGAAGGCGTGGTTGTTGACGGTCACGACGCCGGCCCTGAGCTTTCGGGCGATGCGCGCGCCGCGCTTGATGTCCCCCGTCCACACGCTCGCCGTAAGCCCGAAGCGCGACGCATTCGCGCGCGCGATTGCCTCGTCCTCGTTCTCGACGACGGCGATGGGGATGACGGGGCCGAACGTCTCGTCCTGCATGATCGCGAGATCGTCGCCGGTGACCGCGAGGACCGTCGGCGGATACGCGAGGCTCCCCTCGGGCGCTTCGCCTCCGGCGAGGATCTTCGCCCCCTTCGCCCGCGCGTCCTCGACGTGCTCGCGCACGATGGCGCACTGACGCACTGTCGCAAGCGGCCCCACGTCGTCACGTGACTTCAGCGAACGAACGACGGCCAGCAGCTTCTCGGTGAAGGCCGCCTCGATCGAGCGCTCGACGTAGACGCGCTCGATGGACGCGCAGTTCTGGCCCGCATTCGTGAGCGCTCCCCAGACGACGCCGTTGGCAGCCCTCTCGAGGTTCGCGTCGGCCAGCACGATCGCCGCGTCCTTTCCGCCCAGCTCCAGCGCGCACGGCACGAGCCTCTCGGCGCACGCGCGTGCCACCTTGCGCCCGGTCGCCACGCTCCCCGTGAACGCGACGAGATCGACGTCGGCGGCGCAGAGGGCCCCCCCCACCTCGCCTCCCCCTTGAACGAGCGTGAACAGATCGTCCGGAACGAGGCCGGCGAGTGCGTCGGCGATGAGCGCGCCCGAACGGGGGGCGATCTCGCTCGGCTTCAGAATGACCGCGTTGCCGGCGAGGAGCGCGGGCACGATCGTCCGGAGGGGGAGCACGAAGGGGAAGTTCCACGGTGCGATGACGGCGACGACGCCGCGCGGGTCGCGCGTGATGGTGCCGCGCTTCCCCGGGTACGCGATGGGGTCGATCGACACGGCCATCTCGGCCAGGTGCTCGTCGATCGACGCGCACCAGTAGTCGACGACGTCCGCTGTGCCGAGCACCTCGGCGCTCCACGCCTCGGCCTCCGGCTTCCCGACCTCGCGACTCACTACACTCGCGATCCGCGCGCCGGCGTCGAGCACGCGGTCCTTCACACGACGGAGCGCGCGGACGCGATCCTCGATCGTCCGCGCGCTCCATTCGCGCTGGGCCGCGCGTGCACGGGCGACGATGGCGGGGATCTCCTCGGCCGGCGTCGCGCGAACGTCGGGGAGCGCCCCCCCCAGCGGGCTCTCCATCGCGAAGGGGGAAAGAGGGGCGAGGGCGGTCGCGGAGGTCATGGCGCGGCAGCATAGCCGCTCCCTCCCCCATTCGCGCCGCCTGCGATGCCGATCGCGCGTGTAGGCTGGCCCCATGACGCGCGCGACGATCCGCTTCGCCGCGCTCGTGTGCGTCCTTGCCGGGCTTCTCGCGTCTCCGAACGCCCGAGCGGAAGGGGGCCTCGAGCGCGTGAAGCGCGCCGGCGTCCTGCGCTGGGGCGGAGACCTCCAGGGGGGCGAACCGTTCGTGTCCCAGGACCCGGGCGACCCCACACGCCTCGTCGGCTTCGAGGTGGACATCGCCGCCGGCATCGCCCGCGTGCTCGGGGTCCGTCCCGAGTTCGTCGAGAATGACTGGAGCACGCTGGTACCGTCACTCGAGCGGGGCGGATTCGACGTCGCGATGAACGGGCTCGAAGTGATGCCGTCCCGCGCAGCGCGGGTCTCGTTCACGCGCCCGTACTACGTCTTCACCGAGCGACTCATCGCGCGAAAAGGGGACGCGCGCGTCCGGGCTTCGCTCGCCGCGCTCGCCGGCCTACGCGTGGGGACGCTCGCCAGCAGCTACGCCTTCGAGCTGCTTCGCGACCGCTCGGAGGTGGTCGTCTACGAGGGGACGGAGGAGCCGTACCTCGATCTCGAACGCGGCCGGACCGACGCCGTGCTCCTCGACGACATCATCGCTGCCCGCTACGGCGAGCCGAACCCCGCGCTCTCGGTCGTCGGCGACGTGGCGCAGGGGTACTACGCGGTAGCGGCGCGGAAGAGCGAACCGGATCTCGTCGCCGCGATCGACGGCGCGATCGCACAGATGGCGGCGAGCGGAGAGCTCGAGGCGATCCTGCGTCGGACGGCGCTCTGGAGCGCGCGGGAGGAGAAGCTCGCGTCATGGACGCCGGCCGATCAGCTGCTCATGACAGGCGGCCCCGCGAGTGACGCCCCGCCAGCCGGGATGACACCGCGGCACGTTCTCCTCTTCATCCAGGGGGCGCTGATGACGCTGCTGGTCTCGACGCTCGCGATGATGCTCGCCGTCCCGCTGGGGCTCTCTCTGGCGCTCGCGCGTCGCTGGGGCCCACGGTGGCTCGACCTCTCGGCGGGCTTCTACGTCGAGCTCTATCGCGGCACGCCCGTCCTCCTTCAGCTCTACGTCCTCTATTACGGGCTCGCGCCCGTCGTGCGGATCAACGCCCTCACCGCCGCGGTGCTCGGCCTCGGGATGAACTATGCCGCGTACGAAGCGGAGGCGTATCGGGCGGGGCTGCAAGCGGTCCCGCGAGGTCAGATGGAGGCCGCGGTGTCCCTGGGAATGTCGCTCCCGCTCGCTCTGCGGCGGATCATCCTCCCGCAGGCGTTCCGCCACGCGCTCCCGAACGTGACCAACGACTTCATCGCGCTCTTGAAAGACAGCTCGCTCGTGAGCGTAATCACCGTCGTCGAGCTCACCAAACAGATGACGATCACCGCCGTAGACGTCCGCGGCTGGCTGCTCCCCGGCCTTCTGTGCGCTGCGCTCTACCTGGCGATGAGCTGGCCGCTGTCGTTCGTAGCGCGGCGTCTCGAGACGAGGCTCGCGCGCGGATGATCACCATCGAGAAGCTCGCCAAGTCGTACGCCGGAGGGGGGCCGATCCTACGCGGGGTCGACGTCACCTTCGTCAGAGGGCAGGTGGTCGCGATCGCCGGCCCCTCCGGCGCGGGGAAGTCGACCCTGCTCCGCTGCATCAACGGCCTCGAGGCGTTCGACGCGGGATCGATCCGAGTCGAGAACGATACGCTCGTGCCCGGCGGTGATCGCACGAACGCGCAGGCGCTGGCCGCGATTCGTGGCCGCGTGGGGTTCGTCTTCCAGACGTGGAACCTGTTCGCGCATCGGACGGCGCTCGCCAACGTCATGGAAGCACCCGTTCACGTTCGGAAGACCGCCGTCAGCGAGGCGCGCGCTCGCGCCGAATCGCTCCTGGAGCGCGTGGGGCTCGCGCATCGCGCGAACGCCTACCCGCACGAGCTCTCCGGAGGGGAGCAGCAGCGGGTCGCCATTGCGCGCGCGCTGGCGATGGACCCCGCGGCGCTTCTGCTCGACGAGCCGACGAGCGCGCTCGATCCGTCGCGCAAAGGCGAGGTGCTCGCCGTCCTTCGCGCGCTGGCCGAGTCTGGGATGACGATGCTTCTCGTCACGCACGACATCGCCTTCGCGCGCGAAGTCGCACATCGCGCCGTAGTCATCGCCGAGGGGCGAATCGCGGCGGATGGGGACCCGAAGCACGTGCTCGCGCCCGAGGAGTGATTCGAGGCGTACGCGCGCCACCCCTTCGGCCGACGGTTGCCGCGAAGCCACCGCCTGCGCGAAGGGGTGCGCGGACACGTTTAGGACGCGGTCTGACCGTTCGAGGCGTTCGCCGGGCTCGCCGCGGGCGTCTTCGAAGCCATCGGCGTGACGCTCTGTGGAGCCTCCGAGCTCGCTGCCGTCGTCGGTGTGGCGACGACCCCCTTGATCCCCTTCTTCTGAGGAGCGCAAAGCCTCGGGAGCGGCGCACCCGCCGCCTGGTAGAGATACCCGCCTCCGAGGCGCGCCCGCAGGTCCCAGCGCTTCCTTCCATCGACGACTACGGGTCGGGCGATGAAGCGAGCTTGTCCCAAGATGGCCTCGACCGCCCTTCGAGCCTCCGCGCCTCCCCGTGCGATGAGGCCGCGTAGCTCGGTCACTCGGGCCCGAAGCTGGTCGATCAGATCTTCTGCGTCCACGCTCGGCCGCGCGCGCTCCGCGTTGGCAAGAGCGCCCCTCACGGCCTCTCGGCGCTGAAGCTCCTCGCGATGCCTGGCCATCAGATCGGGGCGCTGAGCGGCGTCGGCTTCGGCGAGCGCGTCGCCGATGTTGCGGCACCGACGCTCCGCAGTGGCAAGCTCACGACGAATGCGCTCGACCTCGGAAGCGCGGGCGTCCTCGTGCTGCTCGGCCTCGAGATGCTCGCGTGCGATCACACAGGCGCGCTCGAGTACCTCGTCGGTCACAAGGGGAGCCAGCGAGGCGAGCAGGGCTTCGTCGACCGCGCGCTCGTTGCGGTAGCCGATGCCCGGGCAGCGGCGCGCCCTCATCCTGTCGCAGCAGTAGGTCACGGAGTTTGATACGTGCGAACCCGTTGTCACGATGCCCGTGCCGCAGAGCCCGCACTTGACGAAGCCCGAGGCGAGGTGGGTTCGTTTCGCTAGCGGAGAGTGATTTCTCGTTCGTCCGGCGATGAGCGTGTCGATCTTCTCCCGAAGATCGGCAGGCCAGATCGCAAGGTCCGGACGAGCATGACGTTGGACCTGCTCCTCCGCGGCGGGGACGCGGAGATTCATCCCCCTCTTGGAGACGCTGCGCGTTCGACCGTAGACGATCTGACCTCGATAGACCGGCTGGGTCAGGATCGCTTTGACGGCCCGCGCGTCCCACGCCCCGCCCGCCGGCGCAAGGACCCCCTCGGCGTTGAGCGCCGTCGCGGCGCCGTTGAAGCTGCCCAGGCGGACCGCTGTTTCGCCCACATGCACGATGGTCGCGATCTCAGTTTCGTTGCGTACGCGATGCACGATGCGTCCATCGCGGCGGTGGTCGAATCCGAAGATCGAGCGACCTACGGCGTACCCTTGCTCGGCTCGCAGGTGCAGAGCCTCGCGGATCCGGGTGCTCGCCTTGAGCTTCTCCTGCTCGGCGGAAATCATTCGCGCCGAGGTCACAATGAAGTTGGCGCCGTCCAGGCGCACAAACTCTCTGGCCTGGTACTCCCAGAGGCGCACGTCGACGTCAGCAAGCTCTTGCAGGAGGCCAGCCTGTCTCGCGGGCTCGCAGCGGGCGAAGCGGTCCAGGTCGCGCACGACGATCACGTCGAACTCCCCGCGGCCCGCCATCGCGCGCAATGCTTGCAGCCCCGGCCGGCGTAGGATCTCCCCGCCCGAGACCTCATCGCTGATGACGTGGGTCTCTTTCAGTGTCCAGCCCAGGGCGGCGATTGCACGCCGCGCGAAGTCGATCTGCCGAGGGACGGACTCGACGCCCGCTCCGGTCTTGTCTTCCTCCTTGGAACGACGTGCGTAGATGGCGGCGCGCAGGTTCATCGAGGTTGCTCCTCCGGGGTCGTAGGACGACCGCTCGTCGCCCGTCATTCAACCCCGGCCGCGGGACGAAGCAAGAGCTTGGCGAGCGCTTGGGCGATCCGCTCCCGCTCCTCAGCTTCAAGAATGGGGCGAGGCAGAACGTGCGCCGGGAGCAGGAAGGCCGCCCGCTCGCCACCTGACCCGCGCATCCACCCGAGGGCCGCATCCTCCGGGGAGGACACCCAGATCTCGCCGGTCTTAGGATTGCCCAGCGTGAGGCGCGGCGCGACGCGGTGGACGGCGACGCAACGGAAGAGCGCGAGCATCGGCGGCGACCACCGGATGCTTCGGAGCGCTGCTGCAAGGCTCTGCTCGGGCGTGGTCATGGCCACGGCGCGGGGCGGATCGTCTTCGAACCGCTCAATCGCGGCGCAGATTCGCCCCATGGCGTCGTCCGGGATGTCGCATGCGCCCGCAATGGATCCAAGGGTGATGGCGGCGATCTCCTCGGCGTCCTCGGCGCTGCACGGCTGGACCAAACCTATCGAGAGCCGGATCTCGCCCCGGAAGAATCCTCGGGCGACCTCCCAGGCGCAGCGAAAGGGCTCCGGGAGGTGCGCGGAGGCCTTGGCGCCACCATCTCGCCGTCGGGCGAGCGCCCCAGGGGCCCGCGGAGACGCGGCCAATTCGATCCTTCTGGCGCGCGGTGGGCGGGGCATGCCGTTCAAGTCTTCGCCGGCATGGAGGCAACCTTCGTGTCCATTGTCGGTGCGTTCGGTGACTCGGGCGCTTTCGGCGCGTCGATCGCTAGGGCCTGGCCGAACTTGTGCTCAAGCCATGCCTCGTAGCGCGCTTGATGCTTCGGGCTCTCGGTCCACTGCATGATCCTCTCGAAGTCGCGCTCCA
>Ga0302279_10001300_pt1 | contig 35652 bp, 28 predicted proteins | sample III_Bog_N3_3_FD_194541 | JGI IMG/M metagenome (GOLD analysis project Ga0302279, IMG submission 194541) | Peat permafrost microbial communities from Stordalen Mire near Abisko, Sweden - III_Bog_N3_3 | ecosystem: Environmental > Terrestrial > Soil > Wetlands > Peat | place: Sweden: Abisko...
GGAGCGGGGACGGAGCGGGGACGGAGCAGGGACGGAGCGGGAGTCATCGGCACCCGGCGGTACAATCGGGACATGGGAGAGCGCCGCAACGAACCGCAGGTGTCACAGGACGAGCACGCCACGGGGACGTTCACGGTGAAGCGCGGGCTCGCCGACATGCTGGCCGGTGGCGTGATCATGGACGTGGTCGACGCCGAGCAGGCGAAGCTGGCCGAGGACTCGGGGGCGGTCGCCGTCATGGCCCTGGAGCGGGTCCCGTCGGACATCCGCCGTGACGGCGGGGTGGCCCGCATGAGCGATCCGAAGCTGATCGAGGAGATCAAGGCGGCGGTGACCGTCCCGGTGATGGCCAAGGCCCGCATCGGGCACTTCGCCGAGGCCCAGGTACTGGCGGCGCTCGGTGTCGACTACATCGACGAGAGCGAGGTCCTCACCCCGGCCGACGAGGCGCACCACATCGACAAGTGGGCGTTCGACGTGCCGTTCGTGTGCGGAGCGACGAACCTGGGCGAGGCACTCCGCCGGATCTCCGAGGGGGCGGCGATGATCCGGTCGAAGGGCGAGGCGGGGACGGGGAACATCGTCGAGGCCGTTCGTCACCTGCGGTCCATCCTGGGTGACCTGGGGCGGATCACCCAGGCCGACTCGGCCGAGCAGTACGGCTGGGCGAAGGAGCTCCGGGCCCCGATCGGGCTGGTGCAGGAGATCGCGGCCAGCGGCCGTCTCCCGGTGCCGCTGTTCTGCGCCGGTGGCATCGCCACGCCGGCCGACGCCTCACTGGTCATGCAGCTCGGGGCCCAGGCGGTCTTCGTCGGCTCCGGCATCTTCAAGAGCGACGACCCGGCACTGCGGGCCCGGGCCATCGTCGAGGCCACGGCGCACTACACCGACGCCGACCTGGTGGCCAAGGTCTCGACCGGTCTGGGCGATGCCATGCGCGGTCAGGAGATCGGCACCCTCGACGTGCACCTCGCCGAACGTGGCTGGTAGCGGTCCGATCCTGCGTCACCGGGGACACGGCTCGTGACCGTCGGGGTCCTGGCCCTCCAGGGCGACGTCCGTCAGCACGGCGCGGCGCTGGCCGACCTCGGTGAGACCGTCCGGGAGGTCACGGTACCCGGGGACCTCGAAGGCCTGAGCGGCATCGTGCTTCCAGGTGGGGAGTCGACCACCCTGTCCCTCCTGCTCGGGTCGTCGGGACTGTTCGGACCGCTCGACGAGGCGTTCCGTCAGGGGTTCCCGGTCTTCGGTACGTGTGCCGGCATGATCCTCCTGGCCTCCGAGGTGCTCGACGGACGACCGGACCAGCGGAGCTTCGACCTGGTGGACCTGGAGGTGCGACGCAACGGCTACGGCCGGCAGGCCGCCTCGTTCGAGTGCGACCTCGAGGTCTCCGGGGCCGGCGACGGTGACGGCACGATGCACGCGGTGTTCATCCGGGCCCCGGTCGTCGAATCGGCAGGCCCCGGGGTCGAGGTACTGGCATCGCTGCCCGCCGACCGGGTCCGAGCCGCCGACCCCGCCGACGCTGGGGGCGCTGGGGGCGCTGGGGGCGCTGGGGATCCTGGGGACGCTGCCGCTGCTGCTGCCGAGTGGAGCCAGTCGGCCGACGCCGGCCGTCCGACCCCCCGCCGTCCGGTGCTGTGCCGGCAGGGGAGCGCACTCGTGGCAGCCTTCCATCCGGAGCTGACGGGTGACCGGCGGCTGCACCGGCTGTTCGTGGACATGATCAAAGAGAAGAGGACGTAGTCGATGTCAGGACACTCCAAGTGGGCGACCACCAAGTACCGCAAGGGCGCGCAGGACTCGGCCCGGGCCAAGGTCTTCGCCAAGCTCATCCGTCAGATCGAGGTGGCGGCCCGTGAGGGCGGCAGCGACATGACGGCCAACGCCAACCTGCGGTCCATGTACGCCAAGGCCCGTGACTCCTCGGTGCCCATCGACACCATCGAGCGGGCCATCAAGCGCGGGTCCGGGGAGCTCGAGGGCGTCCGGTACGAATCGATCAACTACGAGGGCTACGCCACCGACGGGGTGGCGGTCATCGTCGAGTGCCTGTCGGACAACCGGAACCGCACCGGCGCCGAGATCCGCAACATCTTCAACAAGAACGGCGGCAACATGGCCGAACCTGGCGCCGTGAGCTGGCAGTTCGAGCGCAAGGGGGCCATCGCCCTCGACCGCTCGCTCGACGAGGACGCCATCATGGAGGTCGCCGTGGAGGCCGGCGCCGAGGACCTCTCCGACGAGGGCGAACGCTGGCTGGTGACCTGCGCCCCCACCGACCTGGCCGCCGTGCGTACGACGCTGGAGGAGGCCGGGCTCGCCCCGGGAGCGGGCGAGCTCACCATGGTCCCCACCACCACGATCGAGGTGGCCGACGAGGGCGAGGCGAAGCGTGTCCTGCGGCTGGTCGAGGCCCTCGACGACCACGACGACGTCCAGAACGTCTACGCCAACTTCGACATCCCCGACGCCGTGATGGCCGCCTACGAGGGCTGATCCCCCGGCACGACGGAGCCGCCGTCCCGGGCGACGGCCCCGGCTGACCCGACCTCCGTCCTGCCCGGCCGACGGCCCCGGCGGGACGACGGCCCCGACGGGTCGACAGTCCTGACGAACGGCGACCCCGGTATCCGCCACACCGTCGTCCCGAGGCGGTACCATCGAACGCATGTTCGTGATGGGTGTGGACCCGGGCCTGTCCCGGTGCGGGTACGGCGTGGTGGCCCGCCGCGGCCACGTGCTCACCGCGGCGGCCGGGGGGGTCATCGCCACCCCACCCGACATGCCGCTGCCCGACCGCCTACGCACCCTGGCCGACGAGCTGCGCAGCCTGGTGGCCGAGTTCCGGCCCGACACCGTCGTGGTCGAGCGGGTGTTCTTCCAGGTCAACGCCCGTACCGCCATGGCCACCGGGCAGGCCGCCGGCGTGGCCCTGATGGCCGCGGCCGAGTCGGGCTGCGAAGTCGTCCAGTACACCTCGAACGAAGTGAAGCAGGCGCTCGTCGGCTACGGGAGCGCCACGAAGGACCAGGTCCAGCGCATGGTGGCCTCCGTCCTTCGGCTCGACGCACCGCCGCGCCCTCCGGACGTCGCCGACGCTCTGGCGTTGGCCGTCTGCCATCTGTCCTCGCAGTCCCTGCGGCGGGCGGTGGCCACGGCGACGGGGAAGCTGCCGTGATCGGCTCCCTGCGCGGCACCTTCACCGACCGGGTGTCGAACGGCGAGGTACTGGTCGACGTGGGCGGCGTGGGCTACCGCGTCTCGGTGCCGGCGTCGGTCGCCGCCGGGATGGGTCCGGTGGGCTCCGAGGCGTTCCTCCACGTGCACACCCACGTCCGCGAAGACGCCATCGTGCTCTACGGGTTCGCCCACGCCGATGAACGGCGCTGCTTCGAGGCGTTGATCGGCGCCCACGGTGTGGGGCCGTCGCTGGCGCTGTCCATCCTGTCGGCCCTCTCGCCGGCGGCCCTGTCCACCGCCGTGCTGGAGGACGACGTGGACACCCTGTGCCTGGTCCCGGGGGTGGGGAAGAAGACGGCGGCCCGGTTGGTGCTGGAGCTGAAGGCCCGCCTCGACCTGCCCGAGCTCGGCGGTCCCTCCGGCCCGTCGGGGACCGCCGCACGTTCCCCCCGGTCCGAGGTCCGGGAGGCCCTGGCCGAGCTGGGCTACCAGCCCGACGAGATCCGGTCGGCCCTGGAGACCCTGCCGGAGGACGGTGCCGTGGAGGACCTCGTGCGCGGCGCACTCCGGCGTCTGGCGGGCTCGCGGTGACCCCGAGCGCCCGCAAGGAGGTGCTCTCGGGCCCGGAGGACCGATCGGATGGCGGGTTCCCGTCGGACGACACGACCGGTGCGGCGCGGGCCATCGACCCGGTGGCCCAGCCGGCGGAGGAGTCCGAGGAGGCGGGCCTCCGACCCCGGACCCTGGCTGAGTTCGTGGGTCAGGCCCAGCTCACCGAGCACCTGCAGATCGTGCTGGAGGCGGCCCGTCGGCGCCGGCAGGCCGCCGACCACCTCCTGTTCGCCGGACCGCCGGGGCTGGGCAAGACGTCGCTGGCCGGGATCGTGGCGGCGGAGATGGGCGTGGGATTCCGGATCACGGCAGGTCCCATCCTGGCCCGGGCCGGCGACCTGGCCGCGACCCTCACCGACCTGCAGGAGGGGGACGTCCTCTTCATCGACGAGATCCACCGCCTCCATCCCACGGTGGAGGAGGTCCTCTACGCGGCGATGGAGGATTTCAAGCTGGACATCCTGATCGGCAAGGGACCGACGGCCCGCAGCATCCGTCTGGACCTTCCCCGGTTCACCCTCATCGGGGCCACCACCCGGACCGGGCTGGTCTCGGGTCCCCTGCGGGACCGCTTCGGGTTCGTCGGGCGCATGGACCTCTACGACGTCGACGAACTGGAGGCCATCGTCGAGCGGTCCTCGGGGATCCTCGGAGTACCGGTCGAGCCGGAGGGGGCCCGCCGGATCGCCGAACGGTCGAGGGGCACCCCGAGGATCGCCAACCGGCTCCTCCGGCGGGTCCGGGACTTCGTCGAGGTACGGGCCGGCGGGACCATCACCGAAGCCGCCGCCGTCGAGGGACTCGAGGTCTTCGGGGTCGACGCCCTGGGACTGGACAAGGTGGACCGGGCCATCCTCGACGTGCTGTGCCGGAAGTTCGCCGGGCGGCCGGTCGGGCTCACCACGTTGGCCCAGTGCATCGGCGAACAGCCGGACACCATCGAGGAGGCCTACGAGCCCTACCTCCTGCAGCAGGGCCTGGTGCAGCGGACCGCCCGGGGACGGGTTGCCGCCCCCCGGGCCTGGTCGCACCTCGGGCTGACACCGGTGGAGCAGGCGCTGCTCTGACCTGCACGGTCGGTCACGGTCGGTCACGGTCGGTCACCACTGATCCCGGCCGACAGGGGCCCGACCCGGCCGACCCCGGCCTACCCCGGCCGACTCCGACGGACCCCGGCCTACCCCGGCCGCTCTCCGGCCGACCACTGCCCGGCGGTCTGCGACGATGTCGGGCATGCCCGACGTGCCCGAGAGATCTGTGGCGGTGGAGCGTCCGCCGGGCCGGTCGGGGTCGGAACGTACGACGAACCCGGTCCCGTCCACCTCCGGCCGGCCCCCGGCCGACCGGCCGACCGTGACGATGGACGACTTCGACTACGACCTCCCCGAATCGGCGATCGCCCAGCACCCCGTCGAACCACGGAGCGCGGCCCGTTTGCTGGTGGCCCCGGACGTCGCCGGCGGGTCGCACGCCAGGGCGCCCGGCGACAGCACCGGGGCGGTCGACTCCACGGTCGGTGATCTCCCGGCTTTCCTCCGGCCGGGCGATCTCCTCGTGGTCAACGAGACGAGAGTGCTCCCGGCCCGGCTCCATCTGGTGAAGGCCTCCGGAGGGCGTGCCGAAGTGTTGCTCCTCGAGCCGACCGGCGACGGTCCCGGGCGTTGGGAGGCCCTGGTGCGGCCGGGCCGTCGGCTCCGGGAAGGGACCCTGTTGTGGGAGGGCGTCGACCGAGGCACCGGGTCCGGAGGGGACACCGGGTCCGGAGGGGACACCGGGTCCGACCGAGGCACCGGGTCCGGAGGGGACACCGGGTCCGACGGAGGCACCGGATCCGACGGAGTCCGGCGCGTCGGTCCGGTGGTGGAGATCGGTCCGACGGTGCCGGGTGATGATCCCGACGGACGGCGGATCGTGCACCTGCTGGACCCGTCGGTGGTCGACCGGGCCGGCGAGATGCCGCTGCCGCCCTACATCCGGGCGCCGCTGGCCGACCCCGACCGCTACCAGACGGTGTTCGCCGCCGATCGGGCGCCGGGTGACCGGTCGGCGGCCGCCCCCACGGCAGGGCTGCACCTCACGCCCGACGTGCTCGCCGTCCTGGACCGGTCCGGGGTGACCGTGGCCACGGTGGACCTGGCCATCGGCCTCGACACCTTCCGACCGGTGACCGCGGCCACCCCCGGGGAGCACGTCATCCACACGGAGCGGTACACCGTGCCGGAGCCGACCCTCGAGGCGTGCGAGCGGGCGGACCGGGTGGTGGCCGTCGGGACGACGGCCGTCCGCGCCCTCGAATCCGCGGCAGCGACGGGCCGGCTCAGCGGACGGACGGACCTCTTCATCCACGGGGAGTTCCGGTTCCGCCTGGTCGACGTGCTGCTGACCAATTTCCACCTGCCCCGTTCCTCGCTGCTGCTGCTGGTCGAGGCGTTCTACGGGCCCGGATGGCGGGCCCTCTACGACACCGCGCTCGGTCGGGGCTACCGCTTCCTGTCGTTCGGTGACGCCATGCTCGTCGGCCGTGACGGCTCCCGTACGGCCGGAGCCCCCCGGTGACGGCCACGCCGGTCGAGGTCACGGCCACCGACGGCGCGGCCCGGGCCGGGACGGTCCATACGGCCCGGGGCTCCTACCGCATCCCGACCTTCATGCCTGTCGGGACCCGGGGCGCGGTGAAGGCCCTCGACAGCGCCGACCTCGAGGCGCTGGGGGCCGAGGTCGTCCTGGCCAACACCTACCACCTGATGCTCCGGCCCGGAGCCGACGTGGTGGCCGGCCTCGGCGGTCTGCACCGGTTCACCGGCTGGACCGGGCACACGCTCACGGACTCCGGGGGTTTCCAGGTCCATTCGCTCTCGCCGGTGGTCGACGACGACGGCGTCCTGTTCACCTCGGTCTACGACGGGGCCACCGTGCGCCTCACCCCGGAGTCGGCGGTGGAGACCCAGGGCCTGCTCGGGGCCGACATCCAGATGGTGCTCGACGTGTGCGCCACCCTGCCGGCCACGCCGGAGGTGCTGCGGTCGGCTGTGGAGCGCACGGCGGACTGGGCGGCCCGGGCCCGGGCCCACCACCGCCGCTGGGAGGCCCGTCCCGAGGGCCAGGCCCTCTTCGGCATCGTCCAGGGCGGCACGGACCCGGCGTTGCGGGTCGAGAGTGCCCGTCGCACCGTGGACCTGGACTTCGACGGCTACGCCATCGGCGGCCTGTCGGTGGGGGAGCCCCGCCCGGCCATGCTGGCGTCGTTGGCCGTCACGGTGCCCGAATTGCCGTCGGACCGACCCCGCTACCTGATGGGCGTCGGGGACCCCGTCGGGCTGGTCGAGGCCATCGCCCTCGGGGTCGACCAGTTCGACTGCGTGGCCCCGACCCGGGGCGGGCGCCACGGGTCGGTGCTGACCGCGACCGGTCGGTTGAGCCTGCGGAACGCCGTCCATGCCCGCGACGACGCCCCACTGGACGCCACGTGCGCCTGCACCACCTGCGCCCGGTGGTCACGCGGCTACCTCCGTCACCTGCTGATGGTCAACGAGCCGACGGCATGGAGGTTGCTCAGCATCCACAACCTGGCCTTCACCATCGGCCTGGTGGACCGGGCCCGGGGGGCCATCGAACGGGGCGAGCTGGACACCCTGCGCCGGGAAGTGGCCGCCACGTGGGGATCCTGACGCAGCGGCCCCCGGACCGGTCGCAGCCGGGTGCCGACCGGCGGCGCCGCTGTCACGGCCGGCGGGTCCGGCTGGGCTACAGTCTGACCGCTGTGGCGACCCCGACCTCCCCTTCCACCGCTCGATGCTGAACGCCCTCGGTGTCCTCGCCGCGGCCGCGAAGACCAGCGGGAGCTCGATCACGTCGCTCCTGCCCCTGGTGGCCATCGCCGCCGGGTTCTACTTCCTCATCCTGCGTCCGCAGTCGCAACGGGCCAAGAAGCAGCGCGAACAGGGGAAGACCTTCGACGTGGGTGACGAGGTGCTCACCGCCGGCGGTCTCGTGGGCCACGTCCTGGACATCGACGAGGACCGCATTACGCTGGAGACCAGCGTCGGGGCATCGTTCGTCGTCCTGCGGCCGTACATCCTCCGACAGATCGTTCCCGAGCCCGTCGAGGACGATGCGGAGGGCGAGGACGAGGACGAGGACGAGGACGACGATCACGACGGGCACGACCATGATCACGACGATCATGACGACCACGACCACGACGACGGACCGGGCACGAACGGCTGATGAAGAACAAACGCTCGCTGTGGACCAGTCTCATCATCGTCGTGCTCATCGCCGTGATCTCGCTCGGTGCGGTGCTCGCCGCCGGGTGGTCGCCCAAGCTCGGCCTCGACCTCGACGGTGGTCTCTCGGTGGTCTACAAGACCAAGCGCCCGGTGTCGACGGACAACCTCAATACCGTGGTCAACATCATGAACGAGCGGGTCGACGCCCTCGGGGCCACCGGGGCCACCGTGGCCGCCCAGGGTTCCAACGAGATCGCCGTGCAGATCCCCGGCGCCAAGAACATCCAACAGATCCTGGACACCATCGGCAACACGGCGCAGCTCTACTTCCGGCCGGCCCTCTGCTACGCCGAGCCCTTCGCCGTCTCCAAGGGTGAGGCGCCCAGCACCGGACCCGTCCCCGCCTCGTGCGCCTCGGCCAGCCAGTTGACGGCCACCAACATCGACATCACCCAGGCGCCGTCGGCCAACCCCCCGTACAATTCGAAGCTGTCCTCGATCAACCCCGACCCCCAGTTCACGACCTACCCGTCGACCACGCCGGACGACGACCAGGCCAAGGACACCGTCATCCTGCCCAATGCCGATCCGTCGACCAACGGCACCGGGCGCTACGTGCTCGGTCCGTCCCAGGTGAGCGGTACGGCCGTGCACTCGGCGTCGGCCTCGTTGGTGAGCGGGCAGTGGGTGGTCAACCTGACGCTCACCTCGGCCGGGTCCACGGCCTGGGACGAGCTGGCCGAACAGCAGTTCCACGCCATCATCGCCATCGACCTCGACGCCCAGGTCATCTCGGCTCCGCTGACCCAGCCCACGAACACGTCCTTCCAGTCGTTCGACGGCCAGGTGCAGATCAGCGGCAACTTCACGGAGGCCGAGGCCAAGAACCTGGCCCTCCAGCTCAACTACGGCAGTCTCCCGGTCGGACTGACCCAGCTGACCGTGCAGACGGTGTCGCCCTCGCTGGGCAAGTCCTCGCTGCAGGCCGGACTGATCTCCGGTCTGGCCGGTCTGATACTGGTGCTCCTCTACATGATCTTCTACTACCGACTGCTGGGGATCGTGGTGGTGTCCGGGCTGGCCGTGACCGGGGCGATCCTCTGGGCGCTCATCTCGCTGCTCGGGCAGTACGGGACGACCATCGACCTGGCCGGCATCATCGGAATCATCGTGTCCATCGGTATCACTGTCGACTCGTACATCGTCTATTTCGAACGATTGAAAGACGAGGCCCGGGCAGGGCGTACCGTACGGTCGAGCGTCGACAAGGGCTTCGCCAGTGCGTTCCGCACCGTGTTGGCCGCTGACGCCGTCTCCTTCATGGGTGCGGCCATCCTGTACCTGATCTCCATCGGGCCGGTGAAGGGCTTCGCCCTCTTCCTCGGGATGTCGACCGTGCTCGACGTGTTCGTGACCTACTTCTTCACCAGACCGTTCGTCATCCTGCTGGGGCGGAGCAAGGCGGCCACCGGGGCCAAGTACCTCGGAGTGGCCCGGGGGCTCGGCGTCGATTCGGCGGGGGCACGATGAGCCCCCGCAAGCCGCCGGCCGACGGCTCCGACAGCAACGAAGTGAACGACGACGTGGAGCCGGACGAGGACATCGACGTGGACGAGCACGACACCGTGGAGCCCGACGACGACGAGCTCGATGCCGAGCTCGATGCCGAACTGGACGCCGAGGAGATCGAGGAGGAGCTCGAGGAGGTCGAGGCCGAGCGGGGCCGGAGCCGCAAGGCCCGGAAGGCCGAGCCCGGACGGCCCAACGTCTTCGTCCGTCTGTACCGCGGCGAGACCTCCTACGACTTCATCGGTCACCGGCGGATCTGGTTCACCATCTCGGCCCTGATCATCCTGGCCGGGGTCATCTCCCTCGGTACCCGCGGCCTCAACCTGGGTATCGACTTCAAGGGCGGCCAGCAGTGGTCGGTGCAGACCAACAACGTGACGGTGGGTCAGGCGACCTCGGCGGTGGAGGCCGCCGGGCTCACCGATCCGACCGTGGTGGTGCTGACCAACCAGATCAACCACCAGAAGACCATCCAGGTGGAGGCCGACCTCAACTCCAAGTCGGCCTCCGAGCAGGCCACCATCGAGAGCGCGGTGACCAACGCCTTGGCCAAGGAGGCGGGCATCCCCGAATCCGAGGCGATCCAGAAGGTGTCGTTCAGCGACGTCGGACCGACCTGGGGCGGCCAGGTGACCGACAAGGCCATCCTGGCCCTGATCATCTTCTTCATCGCCGTGGCGCTCTATATCTCGGTCCGGTTCGAATTCAAGATGGCCGTGGCGGCCATCGTGGCGGTGATCCACGACCTCCTGGTGACCGTGGGCATCTACTCGTTGACCGGGTTCCAGGTGACGCCGGACACCGTGATCGCCGTGCTCACCGTGTTGGGTTATTCGTTGTACGACACCGTGGTGGTGTTCGACCGCATCGGGGAGAACTCGCGCGGTCTCGGGGCCTCGGGTCGGATCACCTATTCCGAGATGGTGAACCTCTCGATGAACCAGACGCTGGCCCGGTCGATCAACACCTCCCTGGTGGCCATCATCCCCGTGCTGTCCGTCCTGGTCATCGGCTCGTTCATCCTGGGGGCCACGACGCTGGAGAACTTCGGCCTGGCCCTGGTGATCGGTCTGACCAGCGGGGCCTATTCGTCGATCTTCATCGCATCGCCGCTGCTGGCTCTGATGAAGGAACGGGAGCAGCGGTACATCACCATCCGTCAACGCCTCGAGACCCGGGGCGGCGACCGGGTGGGCATCCTCACCCCGTCGGCCGCCGCGGCCATGGCCGGCGCCGCAGCCGGCGCCTCGGGCCGGGCCTCCCGGGGACGCACCCCGGTGGCCACCGGGGCCATCCGGCCGGGTTCCGGGGCGGCCGCCGCAGCCGCCCCGTCCACGTCCGCGAAGTCCTCCACCCCGGCCTCGGCCAAGGGCACCACAGGTTCCTCCCGCAGCCCGGCCACCGGATCGGCCGCCCGCCCGGGCGGCAACCGCCCGCCGCCCCGGCCCCGTAAGGGGAAGGGCAAGGGGAAGAAGCGCTGAGCCTCGGCCTCGTGCCCGGTCGGGTGTCCCACCGGCCCTAGCGGGGTCGCCACGCCGGCCACCCGGTGTCGTGGTTCCTTCGCTGTGCCGGGTACCGTGTAGGTATGGCGTTGGCGAGACCACTCCCGGCCGAGGGGGACCAGGCGACGCCCGCCGACGGCCCGACCAGCGCCACCGCCGTCCCGGCCGGCGCCCCCGCCGCCGGCCCCGCCGCTGCCCCTGCCAGCCCGGTGGACGCCGGGGGTCCGACCGGTCCCGACCCCCTGCTGGCCCCGGTCCTCGCCGCCTACCTCCGTCGGCACTCCGACGAGGACGTGCTGGCCATCGAACGTGCCGCGGCGATGGCCACCGAGGCGCACCGCGGGCAGGTGCGCCGGTCGGGGGAGCCCTACATCACCCATCCGATGGCCGTCGCCGGGATCGTGGCCGACCTCGGGCTGGACGCCCAGACGGTGGTGGCGGCCCTGCTCCACGACGCCGTCGAGGACACGGGGATCGCCATCGAGGACATCGAGGCGGAGTTCGGCCCGGCCGTGGCCCTCATCGTCGAGGGGGTGACCAAGCTCGACCGTCTGCAGTTCGACTCCAAGGAGGCCCAGCAGGCGGCCACGGTCCGCAAGATGCTCGTGGCCATGGCCAACGACTGGCGGGTCCTGATCATCAAGTTGGCCGACCGCCTCCACAACATGCGCACCCTCTCGGTGATGCCGGAGTGGAAGCAGCACCGGACGGCGCAGGAGACCCTGGACATCTACGCCCCCCTGGCCCACCGGTTGGGCATCCAGGAGATCAAGTGGCAGCTGGAGGACCTGGCCTTCGCCACCCTCCATCCCAAGCGGTACGCCGAGATCGAGCAGATGGTGGCCACCCGGGCCCCGCTGCGCGACGAGTACCTGGCCCGGGTGATGGTGGCCGTGCGCGAGCGCCTGGCCGCCTCGGGGATCACCGCCGAGGTCAAGGGCCGGCCGAAGAACCTGTGGAGCATCTACGAGAAGATGGTCGTGCGGGGCAAGGAGTTCGACGACCTGCACGACCTGGTGGGGATCCGGGTGATCGTGGAGTCGGAGAAGGACTGCTGGGCCGCGCTCGGCTCGGTGCACGCCATCTGGCCCCCCGTCCAGGGGCGGTTCAAGGACTACATCAACTCGCCCAAGTTCAACCTCTACCAGTCGTTGCACACCACGGTGATCGGCCTCGACGGCAAGCCCATCGAGGTCCAGGTGCGCACCCGGGAGATGCACCGCCGGGCCGAGTACGGCATCGCCGCCCACTGGGACTACAAGGAGAACCCCCAGCGCGAGGGCGACCGACCGGCCAGGGAGCGGGCGGCCCGGGCGGTCCGGTCGGGCTCCGGTGAGGGCGGGGCGCCTGACGAGCGAATGTCGGCGTCCGGTCCGGCCGGGGAGGGGTCCGGCCCGACCGGGACGGTCCCCGGGGAGCCGGCCGAGTCCGACCGCAGAGCCCGGCGCCGCGGCCTGGCCAAGGGGACGTCGTCCACGACGGCCGAGATCGAATGGATGCAACGGATCGTCGACTTCCAGAACGAGACGACCGACCCGATGGAATTCCTCGAGGCCCTGAAGCTCGACCTCGAGCAGGACGAGGTCTACGTGTTCACCCCCAAGGGCAAGGTCATCGCCCTGGCCGCCGGCGCCACACCGGTGGACTTCGCCTACGCCATCCACACCGAGGTGGGTCACCGTTGCATCGGGGCGAAGATCAACGGGCGTCTGGTCCCGCTCGACACCACCCTCAATTCCGCCGACACCGTGGAGATCTTCACCTCCAAGGCCCCCACGGCCGGGCCGTCCCGGGACTGGCTCTCGATCGCCACGTCCTCGCGGGCCCGGTCGAAGATCCGGCAGTGGTTCTCCCGTGAGCGCCGCGAGGACTCGATCGAACTGGGCCGGGAGGAGCTGACCAAGGAGCTCCGCCGGGAGGGGCTCCCCCTGCAGAAGCTGGCCTCGGACCACGCCCTCGACGAGCTGGCCGCGGCGATGAACTACGCCGACCTCGAGTCGCTGCACGCGGCCATCGGGGACAACCGGATCTCGGCCCGGGCCGTGGCCCAACGACTGCTCCGGGAGCTCCGGGGCGGGGTGTTCGACGAGCAGCTCCCGGTGTCGGCCCGCAGCCACGCCCTCGCCCCCCGGGCCGGCCGCGGCAAGGGGGTCGGGGTCTACGTGGAGGGCCTGGACGATCTGATGGTCCGCCTGTCCCGGTGCTGCACCCCGGTGCCGGGCGACGAGATCGTGGGGTTCGTGACCCGGGGACGTGGGGTCTCGGTGCACCGGGCCGACTGCGCCAACGCCGCGTCGCTGGCCAGCCGGTCGCGCGAGCGCCTGATCGAGGTGGAGTGGGACCACCGGTCCTCCGACATCTTCGTGGCCACCATCGAGGTGGTGGCCATCGACCGGTCGAGCCTGCTGGCCGACATCGCCCGGGTGGTGTCGGAGAACCATCTCAACATCGTCGGGGCCAACACCCAGACGGATGCCGACCGGATCAGCCGGATGCGCTTCGACTTCGAGCTCGCCGACCCGGCCCACCTGGAGTCGGTCCTCATGTCCATCCGTCACCTCGACGCCGTCTACGACGCCTACCGCATCCTCCCCGGGAAGAAGGACTGAGCCCACCGATGACCGAGCACACCGTGGTGGCACGCGCCCCGAAGGGGACGCACGACGTGCTCTGGCCCGATTCGTCGCGCTGGGAGACCCTCCTCGCCCTATTCGCCGACCTGGCCGGACGGGCCGGTTACGGCCTGGCCCACACCCCGATGTTCGAGGACGTCCAGGTCTTCCGGCGGGGGATCGGTGAGGGCAGCGACGTGGTGGGCAAGGAGATGTACGAGTTCGAGGACCGTGGGGGCACGGTGCGGGCCCTCCGACCGGAGGGCACGGCCCCGATGGTCCGGGCCTTCGTGCAGCACCGGCCGACCCTGCCGTGGAAGGCCTGGTACGCCACGCCGGCCTTCCGCTACGAGGCGCCCCAGGCCGGCCGCTACCGCCAGCACCACCAGCTGGGGGTCGAGGCCCTCGGACCGGCCGACCCCGATCTCGACACCGAGGTGGTATGGCTGGCCGACGCCGTGTTCCGTACGGTGGGGCTCACCCGGTTCACCCTCAAGCTGAACTCCATGGGCGACGCCACGTGCCGACCCGGCTACGTGGACCTGCTCAGGGACTTCCTCCGGTCGCGACGGGAGGGCCTGTGCCCCGAGCACCAGGGCCGGTTCGAGGCCAACCCCCTGCGGGTGCTCGACTGCAAGCGCCCGGCCTGCTGCGAGGCCACCGCCGGGGCACCCCGGTTGGTCGACCACCTGTGCGAGCCGTGCCGGGTCCACTTCGCCCGGGTCCGGGCCGGCCTCGAGACCCTGGGCGTTCCGTTCGTCCTCGACCACCGTCTGGTCCGGGGGTTCGACTACTACAGCCGCACGACCTTCGAGTTCGCCTCCGAGGCGCTGGACGCCGCCCAGAACGGCATCGGGGGCGGCGGCCGGTACGACGGTCTGGTGGAGATGCTCGGCGGGCCGCCGACGCCGGGCATCGGGTTCGGCATCGGCATCGAGCGCCTGCTGCTGGCCGCCGACGCCGAGGGCGTCTTCGCCGTCGACCCCCCGGGGCTCGACGCCTACGTGGTCGACGTGGCCGGTGGGGCGTTGGCCCGTGACCTGACGACCGAGCTTCGCCGGGCCGGTCTGCGGGCCGACCGGGCCTTCGACAACCGGTCGCTCAAGTCGCAGATGAAGTCGGCCGACCGCTCCGGGGCCCGGCTGGCCGTGCTGGTCACCCCCGACGGGGCGGCCGAGGGTACGGTGCTCATCCGACCCCTGCGGGGTGAGGGCGCCCAACGTTCCGTCCCGGTGGCCGGGGTGGTGGAGAGCGTGCGGGCGCTCCTCAGGGACGGGGGGGCCGGTGCTCCCCGTCCACCGGCGGGGACCGACGACGCAGGACACCATGGAAGGGACCACGCATGACCGTCACACCCGAGGCATCCGACGCCACGTCGATGCGCACCCACCTGTGCGGACGGGTCGGTACGGCCGACGTGGGCTCGACGGTGCGGCTGTGCGGCTGGGTGGCCAAGCGCCGGGAGCACGGTGAGCACCTGGCCTTCGTCGACCTCCGCGACCACACCGGGCTGGTCCAGTGCGTGGTGCCGGGCACCGTCGACGTCCGCAGCGAGTACGTGGTGTCCGTCACCGGGGTGGTCCGCCTCCGGCCCGAGGGGACGGCCAACCCCGACCTGGCCACCGGGGACGTGGAGGTGGGGGACTGCACCGTCGAGGTCCTGGCCGCGGCCGAGCCCCCGCCCTTCGCCGTCGACGACCGGGTGGACGCCGACGAGTCGGTCCGCCTGCGCAGCCGCTTCGTGGACCTGCGCCGGCCCCGGATGCAGTCCAACCTCCGGTTGCGCGCCGCGGTGAACCGGGCCCTGCGGGCGGCCATGGACCGCCAGGGCTTCTGCGAGGTGGAGACCCCGATGCTGTGGGCCCCGACGCCCGAGGGGGCCCGGGAGTTCGCCGTGCCCAGCCGCCTGCATCAGGGCTCGTTCTACGTCCTGCCCCAGAGCCCGCAGCTGGCCAAGCAGCTGCTGATGGTGGCCGGGGTGGACCGGTACTTCCAGATCGCCCGGTGCATGCGGGACGAGGACCTCCGGGCCGACCGGCAGTTCGAGTTCACCCAGCTCGACGTGGAGGCGTCGTTCGTCAGCCAGTCCGACGTCCTGGGCTTCGTGTCCGAGGCGGTGCTCGACGCCGCCGAGGCGGCCACCGGCAGCCGTCCCGGGGAGATCCCCCAGATGACCTGGGCCGAGGCCATCGACCGCTTCGGCACGGACAAGCCCGACCTCCGCTTCGGCATGGAACTGGTCGAACTCACGCCTGTCTTCGAGGGGACGGGGGTCAAGGCCTTCGGTGCGCCCTGCGTGAAGTGCATCGTGGTGCCCGGTGCCGGCGCCACCACCCGGTCGGCCCTCGACCGGCTGACCGAACGGGCCAAGGGACTCGGGGCCAAGGGACTGGCCTGGTTCCGGGTGGTGGAGGGCCCCGACGGCGCCGGGCCGGTCCTCGACTCCCCGCTCGACCGCTTTCTGTCCGACGGGGAACGGGCCGGTCTGCTGGCGACCAGCGGTGCCGCCCCGGGGGACCTCGTCCTGGTGGTGGCCGACGAGCACCGGTTGGCCTGCACGGTCCTCGGCCACCTGCGGGTCGACCTGGGCGGCCGGCCGGTGGGCGAGGGACCGTTCCGCTACGTGTGGGTGGTCGATTTCCCCATGTTCGACGGGATCGACGCCGCGGGGAACCCGGTGGCCGCCCACCACCCGTTCACCATGCCCCACCCCGACGACCTCGACCGGCTCGAGTCGGACCCGCAGTCGGTCCGCTCCCAGGCCTACGACCTCGTCCTGAACGGCTGGGAGCTCGGCTCGGGCAGCGTCCGTATCCACCGTTCGGACATCCAGAGCCGGGTCTTCTCGGTGCTGGGCATCAGTGACGAGGAGGCGGAGTCACGGTTCGGCTTTCTGCTCGGTGCCTTCCGGTACGGGGCACCGCCCCACGCCGGTTTCGCCGTGGGCATCGATCGCCTGGTGGCCATCTTCGCCGGGGAGGACAGCATCCGGGAGGTCATCGCCTTCCCCAAGACGCAGTCGGGCTCGGACCCCATGACCGGCGCCCCCAAGCCGGTCAGCCCCGAGGCCCTGGCCGAGCTGGGTCTGCGACCCGTGCCGCTGCCCGCTCCGCGGACCGGAGCCGGAGCCGGAGCCGGTGGAGCCGGAGCCGGTGGTGGCGGTGCCGGTGGTGGCGGTGCCGGTGGCGGGGGTGCCGGTGGCGGGGGTGCAGCCCCGGGCCCGGGCCCGGGATGAGCATCGACGGACCGGGCCCCACCGGACACCGTGGCCCCTGACGACCTCTTCTCCCGGGCGGCGGACGAGCGCCTGTCCTCCCGGGCCCCCCTGGCTGCCCGCCTCCGGCCGCGGTCGCTCGACGAGATCGTCGGCCAGCAGCACCTGATCGGACCCGGGGCACCGCTGCGGGCGCTCATCGAGGCGGACCGTCTGACGTCGGCCATCCTGTGGGGCCCACCGGGTACGGGGAAGACCACCCTGGCCTCGGTGGTGGCCAACGCCACGGCGAAGCACTTCGTCCCGTTGTCGGCGGTCACCGCCGGGGTGAAGGACGTGCGGGAGGTGGTCGACGGGGCCCGCCGCCTGCTGGGGGAACAGGGCCGGGGGACCATCCTGTTCCTGGACGAGGTCCACCGGTTCAACCGCTCCCAGCAGGACGCCCTGCTCCCCTCGGTGGAGGAGGGCCTGCTGGTGCTGATCGGTGCCACCACCGAGAACCCGTTCTTCCAGGTCAACGCCCCGCTGCTCTCCCGGTCCACGCTCTGGCGGCTCGAGCCCCTGACCGACGACGAGCTGGCCCGGGTGGTGGACCGGGGTTTGGCCGCCGAACAGGCCTCGGCCGACCCCGACGCCGTCGCCGCCCTGGTCGGGCTGGCCGACGGCGATGCCCGGGCGGTGCTCACGACCCTGGAGGTGGCCCTGGCCCTGGCCGGCGACCGGCCGGTGTCCGTGGACGACGTGGAGCGGGCCCGCCACACCAGGCTCCAGCACTACGGCGAGGACGACCACTACGACCAGGTCAGTGCGTTCATCAAGTCGATCCGGGGCTCGGACCCCGATGCCGGCCTCTACTGGCTGGCCCGGATGCTCGAGTCCGGGGAGGACGCCCGGTTCATCGCCCGTCGGCTGGTCATCCTGGCCAGCGAGGACGTCGGGGAGGCCGACCCGTTGGCCCTGGTGGTGGCCGATTCGGCGGCCCGGGCCGTAGAATTCGTGGGGCTGCCGGAGGCACAGCTCAACCTGGCCCAGGCCGTGGTCCACCTGGCCTGTGCCCCGAAGTCGAACCGGGTGACCGTGGCCCTCGGCCGGGCCCAGGCCGACGTCCGCACCGGGCCCCGGGGCGAGGTGCCGACCCACCTGCGGGACAGCCACTACCGGAGCGCTGCGACCATCGGCCATGGTGAGGGCTACGTCTACCCCCACGACCGGCCCGGGGCCTGGGCCGAGCAGCAGTACCGCCCCGATGCCCTGGTCGACCGCATCTACTACGAGCCGAGCGACCGGGGTCACGAGGTCGTGGTGGCTGAACGGCTGCGGAAGCTCCGTGGGGACGGTACGGCCGGGGGAGGCGAGCCCGATCCCCGGGAGCGCACACCGGCCCCCGACACAGTCGCCGACGGCACACCGGCCCCCGACACAGCGGCCGACGACACACCTGCCGACGACCCGGCGTCCGGGCGGGGACCCGGCTGAGGAGGTCCGGTCGGGCAGGGGGACCGGTGGTGGGCGCCGATCCGCACCGCACCGACGGGACCAGGTCCTAAGCTGTCGCCATCATGTCCGCCGCCGATGTCTCCGTCCTCGTGGCCGCCGGAGTCTGCCTCGTCGTGGCCGTCCTCCTGATCCGCTCGGTGGTCGTCCTGCGGGGCCAGGTCCGCCAACTGGCGTCGGTGGCCGAGGACCTCCGGGCCCAGGCGGTCCCGCTGGTGGCCGAGGCGCACCGGGTGGTCGACCAGGCGGCCACGGAGATGGAGCGGGTGGGTGCCGTGCTCGACTCCACCGAGTCGGTGCACCAGACCGTCGACTCGGCGTCACGCCTGGCCTACCGGGCCTTCGCCAACCCGGTGGTCAAGGTCCTGGCCGTCCGGGCCGGGGCGGCCGGTGGTCTCCGGCGCCTGCGTTCCGACGCCCCCCGGTCCGCGGCCCCGCTCCCCGGCAAGAGGAACTGAGGTATCACGATGCCCAAGCGCACGTTCTGGCTGGTGACCGGGGCCATGGTCGGGGCCGGGTCGACCCTGTGGGCCGAACGACGGATCCGCACCGCGGTCGAGGCCGCGTCGGCCCGCATGCAACCCGACGCCCTGGCCGCCGAGGTCGGGCGGGCGGCGCAACGGGCCGTCGACGTGACCGGCAGTCGGGTGCGTGACGCCGTCACGGCGGGCCGTGAGGAGATGCTGCGCCACGAGGAGGAGCTGTGGGCCGAGCTGGCCGAACGCGGCGTGACCCGTGACGCCGGTCCCACCGGACCGCTGGGATCCGGTGACCGGTGGGAGGTCCCACTTCCCGTCGAGCCGAACGGTCGTCGTCGCCCGGTGTGGTTGCCGGCGGCAGTGGTGGAACCCCAGCGTGAGGCCGGTGTACGCCGGCGTGCGGGTGGGCGACGGGCGAAATCGCCCTCCCACCTGGACAACTAGACTGACGAGTCGTGACCATCGACCGGGCGATCGACGCCACCCACCTCCGTTCGGTCTTCACCGACTTCTTCACGGAGCGTGGGCATGTGGCCGTCCCCTCGGCCAGTCTCATCCCCCACGACCCGACGGTGCTCTTCACCATCGCTGGCATGGTGCCCTTCAAACCGTTCTTCGTGGGTGACGAGCCCGCACCCTGGCCCCGGGCTACCTCGGTGCAGAAGTGCTTCCGCACGCTGGACATCGACATCGTGGGCACGACCCACCGGCACTGCACGTTCTTCGAGATGCTGGGCAATTTCAGCTTCGGTGACTACTTCAAGGCCGAGGCCATCCCGTACGCCTGGGAGCTGGTGACCGGGGCACTGGGCATGGACGGTGACCGGCTGTGGATCACCGTCCACGAGTCGGACGACGAGGCGGAGCAGATCTGGATCGACGCCGTGGGCGTCCCGGCGTCCCGGGTCCAACGCATGGGCGAGGACAATTTCTGGAAGATGGGAGACACCGGTCCCTGCGGTCCGTGCTCCGAGCTGTACTACGACAAGGGCCCGGCCTACGGCGCCGACGGTGGCCCGGCCCACGGCGGCGCCGAGCGTTTCGTGGAGATCTGGAACCTCGTGTTCATGCAGTTCAACCGGTCGAAGGACGGCACCCTGGTCGACCTGCCCGATCCCAGCATCGACACCGGTGCGGGGCTCGAGCGGATCCTCCCGGTCCTCCAGGGTGTTGACTCCATCTTCGCCACCGACCTGTTCCTGCCCATGATCGAGACGGCCCAGTCGATCACCGGTCGCACCTACGGCCGGGACGACGACGCCGACGTCGGCCTCCGGATACTGGCCGACCATGGTCGCTCGATGTCGATGCTGGTGGCCGACGGTGTGCTGCCCTCCAACGAGGGACGGGGCTACGTGCTGCGCCGGATCATCCGGCGGGCCGTGCGCCGGGCCCGTCAGCTCGGTGTGGACACGCCGTTCACCACCCGCCTGGTGGACTCGGCGGTGGACGTGCTGGGGTCGTCCTACCCGAAGCTCGCCGAGAGCCACCGCCTGGTGGCCGACGTGGTGGCCCGGGAGGAGGAGGGCTTCCTGCGCACCCTGGCCTCCGGCTCGGCCATCCTGGCCGACCAATTGGCCTCGGGAGCGGTGACCCTGCCCGGCGACGTGGCCTTCCGCCTCCACGACACCTACGGCTTCCCCGTGGAGCTCACGGTGGAGATCGCCGAGGAGGCCGGGGTCGGCGTGGACCTGGCCGGCTTCGAGGAGGCCATGGACGAGCAGCGGCGTCAGGCCCGGGCCGCCGCCCGCTCCGGTCGGGCCCCGGCCGGGGAGGACGCCTACCGGGCCCTGCTGGAGGCCGAGGGCCAGACGGTCTTCGTGGGCGGTCCGCCCGAGTCGTACTCGGTGCCCGCCCGGATCGTGGCCGTCCTGGCCGACCCGGATCCCGAGCACGCCGGCCAGGCGGAGATCTTCCTCGACCGGACCCCCTTCTACGCCGAGGGCGGCGGTCAGGTGGGCGACACCGGGACCATCGTCACCGAGACGGGGACGGCCCTGGTCTACGACACGGTCAACGCCCTGCCGGGACTGTCGTCCCATCGGGCCCGGGTCACCGGTGAGCTCTTCCCCGACCAGGAGGCCCTGGCCACCATCGACGGGCCCCGCCGCGAGGCCATCCGGCGGAACCATACGGCCACCCACCTGCTCCACGCCGCCCTGCGCAACGTGCTGGGCGACCACGTCCGCCAGCAGGGGTCACTGGTGGAGCCCGGCCGCCTGCGGTTCGACTATAGCCACCACGGTGGCGTGGCCGCCGGGGAACTGGCGGAGGTGGCCGAGCGGGCCAACGCCGAGGTCCTGGGCGACGCCCCGGTCGAGGTGGTCGAGACCACCCGGTCCGAGGCCGAGGCCATGGGGGCACTGGCCTTCTTCCAGGACAAGTACGGCGAACGGGTCCGGGTGATCCGGGCCGGGGCCCAGTCGACGGAGTTGTGCGGCGGCACCCACGTGCAGTCCCTGGGCCGGATCGGGCCGATCGTGATCGTGTCGGAGGCGTCGATCGGGTCCAACGTCCGTCGGATCGAGGCCATGACCGGCACCGGGGCCCTCCATCGGATCCGCGAGCAGGGTGACCTGCTCTCGCGGTCCGCCACGTTGCTGCGCACCGATCCGGAGCACGTCCCCGAGGCCATCGAGCGTCTCTTCGAACGCCAGAAGCAGGCCGACCGGGCCCTCGAGAGCGCCCGGAACCGGGAGCTCCACGCCGAGGCCACCACACTCGCCGCGGCGGCCGCCGACGGGTCCGTGGTGGCCCGCCGGGACGGGTTCACGCCGGACCAGCTGCGCGATCTGGCCCAGGCCGTGCTGCGGGCGGGTGGGCTCCGGTCGGTGGTGATCGGCGGTAGTCCCGACGGAACCAAGGCCACCGTCGCCGTGGCCGCCGACCCGTCGACGGGTCTCCATGCCGGGCAGCTGGTCAAGCAGGTGGCCGAGGTCCTGGGTGGCGGGGGAGGGGGCTCGCCCGAGGTGGCCGTGGCCGGGGGCAAGGACACGGCGGCCATCGACGCGGCCCTGGACGAGGCCCGGCGGATCCTCGCCGGTGGTTGACACGGTGGCCGGGCCGACGACCGGGCCGACGGGACACCTTGGGCGTCCGGCCCCGCTCCCGTCCCGGGGACGGGTGGTGGGCCTCGACCTCGGTGAGCGGCGGGTGGGGGTGGCGGTCAGCGATACCGGGAGGACCCTGGCCTCACCACGGACCACGGTGACCCGCACCGGTGATCCGGACCGGGACCTCCAGCACCTGGTGGACGTGATCACCGAGGAGGAGCCGGTACTGGTGGTCGTGGGCCTCCCGTTGTCACTGGACGGTCGGCGTGGGGCGCAGGCGGACCGCGCCGTGGCCGAGGCCGAGCGGTTGGCCGGGCGGCTGGCCGCCGGGGGGATCGGGACGGAGCTGTTCGACGAGCGTCTCACGACGGTGTCGGCGGCCACCGCGCTGGCCGCTGCGGGCACACCGTCCCGGAAGCGGCGGTCGGTGATCGACCGGTCGGCGGCGACCGTCCTGCTGCAGGCCTGGATCGACCGCGAGCAGGCGACCGTCCGACGAGCCCGGGGGACCGACCGGGGATGAGCGACGACACCGGCGGCGACGCCGCGGGGCCGGACGCCTCCACCGGTCCGGACGACCGCGGCATGGTCGCCGCACGGTCGGCCGGGGCGCCCCTGCCGGCCGGGGCGCCCTCGCCGCCCCCCGTGCGGGCCCGCCGCCCGGTCCGTCGGCGCTCCTTCCTGGGGCGGCACCCGTGGCGGCTGCTGGCCGTCGTGTCCATCGTGGTGGTCGTGGTGGTCGCCGTGGCCGGAGTCCTCTGGCTGCAGTCGGAGGCTGATCCCTCGGGCGGGCAGGGTGCGCAGGTGCTGGTCACCGTCCGGGACGACGCCACGGTGGGGGACGTCGCGTCCCTGCTGGCCGAGAAGGGGGTGGTGGGCAGCTCGTTGGCCCTGCGGGTGTGGCTCCGCCTGCACGGGGCGCCGATCATCATGGCCGGGGACTACGCCTTCAACAAGAACGACACCTTCGCTGACGTGAAGGCGGTACTGAGCGGCAGCCCCAACGTCTTCACGCTGACCGTCCCGCCCGGGTTCACCGTCTCGGAATTGGCCGAACGGGTGGGCCAGTACCCCGGGTTCGATGCGACCTCCTTCGAGGCGTTGGCCGACGGCGGGACCATCCGCTCTCCCTGGCAGCCCGTCGGGGTGACGAGCCTCGAGGGGCTGCTCGGGACCGGCGACTACCGGCTGGTCCCCGGTGAGACCGAGACGCAGCTCCTCACCGCCATGGTGGACCGTTTCACCGCCGAGGCCAACAGCGCCGGGCTGACGTCGGGGGCCGCCGCCCTGGGGATGACCCCGTACCAGGTGATCACCGTGGCCTCCATCGTCGAGAAGGAGGGGGTCATCTCGGCCAACCTGGGACCGGTGGCCCGGGTGGTCTACAACCGTCTGGCCGCCGACATGACCCTGGACATGGACTCGACCGTCCTCTACGCCGAGGGCCGCGACGGGGGACCGGTGACCGAGAAGGACGAGCAGACGGTGAGCCCGTACAACACCTACCTGAACAAGGGCCTGACGCCCACGCCGACGTGTTTCCCGTCGCCCGCCGCCCTGGCCGCGGCCATCTCGCCTCCTCCGGGGAGCTGGCTCTACTTCGTGGTGGTGGAGTCCGACGGCACCGAGGCCTTCTCCGACACCTACGCCCAGCAGCAGGCCAACGAGAAGCTGGCCCAGCAGCGCGGTCTGTCATGAGCCCCGACGCCGGCGAGCTCCGGGGCCTCTCGGCGACGACGACGGTCGTCGGGGTGGTCGGGGATCCCGTCCGGCACTCGCTGTCGCCCCGGCTGCACAATGCCGCCTTCGCCGAGTTGGGCCTCGACTGGGTCTCCGTGGGCTTCCCGGTGGCCGCAGGGAGGCTCGAGGATGCCCTGATCGGGATGCGGGCGCTCGGGATCCGGGGGCTCTCGGTGACCATGCCCCACAAGGAGGACGCCGCGGCGGCCGTCGACCGGCGGAGCGGTCGGGCCGACCGTCTGCGTTCGGTGAACTGCATCACCAACGACGACGGCGTGCTGACCGGCGACAGCACCGACGGGCAGGGATTCGTCGACGCCCTTCGCCACGACGGCCGGACGGCCCCGGAGGATCTCCGTTGTCTGGTCGTGGGGGCCGGCGGCGCGGCCCGGAGCGTCGTTCTGGCCCTGGCCGAGCACGGGGCCCGCCAGGTGGTGGTGGTCAACCGGACGGCGACCCGGGCGGCCGAGGCGGCGGCCCTGGCTGGCGGGGTCGGGCGGGTGGGCACCCTGGCGGACCTCCCTGACGCCGACCTGGTGGTCGACGCCACCCCCGCCGGCATGGCCGGGGGCCCCGAGGGCCTGTGGGACCGGGCCTCCCTCGATGCCCTCCGACCGGGCCAGGTCGTCGTCGACCTGGTCTACGCCCCGGCCCGGACCCCGCTGCTCGACGCCGCGGCCGACCGGGGGGCGGTGGCGATGAACGGGCTGGGGATGCTGGTGCACCAGGCCGCCCGGCAGCTGGCCACCTGGACGGGCACCGAGCCCCCGGTCGCCGCCATGTGGCGGTCGGTCGCGCCGGCACCGGGCAGCTACGCTTGACCCCCGGAGCCCGCTGGTGAACTACGCCCCCGAACAAGTTCCGACGAGGCCTCGGCCGAACACCCCCCGCGTCGACCTCCTGACCGTGGGCCTGGCGTCGGCGCTGGCCGTCGTCGGCGTGGTCATCGTCTACTCGGCGACCAGGGGAAAGCTGGCCATCGCCGGGTTCGACCCCCACTACTACCTGACCCGCCAGGCCGTCTTCGTGCTGGTCGGGCTGGTGGCCATGGTGGTCGTGGCGGCTGTCGACTACCGGCGGCTCGAGCAGCTCAGCACCATCATCTACGTGGGCATCCTCTTGTCCCTGGTCGCCGTCTACGCCATCGGCGACCAGGTGCTGGGCGGACAGCGCTGGATCCCCCTCGGTGGGCCCTTCCAGTTCCAGCCGTCGGAATTCGCCACCCTGGCCATCATCCTGGCCATCGCCACCTACTGCGCCCGTCGACCGGAGGGTCTGGGGCTCGCCGACCTGGTCAAGATCCTCCTCATTGCCGGCATCCCGGCGCTGCTCATCATCAAGCAGCCCGATCTCGGGACCGGGATCGTCATCATGGTCATCCTGATCGTGATGCTGACCGTGGCCGGCATGCCGGTGCGCTACATCGCCCTGTTCCTCGTCTCGTCGGTGCTGCTGGTCGTGTTCGCCATCAAAGTCGGCCTCCTGCAGCACTACCAGATCGAACGGCTCACCAGTTTCATCTCGCCCAATGCGCCGGGTGAGACAGCCACCTACAACGTCCAACAGGCCAAGGACGCCATCGGGGCCGGCGGGATCTTCGGCCAGGGGCTGTTCCACGGGGCCCAGACCAACCTGGCCTACGTGCCCGAGCAGCAGACCGACTTCATCTTCTCCGCCGTGGGCGAGCAGCTCGGGTTCGTCGGCTCCAGCCTGCTGATCCTGGGCTACGGGGTCCTCGCCTGGCGGATCCTGCGGACGGCCCAGATCGCCCGGGACACCTTCGGTCGCCTGCTCTGCGCCGGCGTGTTCGCCCTGGTGGTCTTCTCGGTGTTCGAGAACATCGGGATGAACATGGGGATCATGCCGGTGGCCGGGATCCCCCTGCCGTTCCTCTCGTACGGAGGCTCGTCGATCGTGGTGTTCTTCATGGCCATCGGCCTGGTCACCAGTGTCCACATCCGGAGCACCCGGTGAGCGACCCGGTGAGCGACCCGGTGAGTGAGTCCGGACCACGCGACGCGACACCGGCGGACGGTGGCGAGGCCCTGGTCGACGGCACCGTCGTGGCCACCGACGCCGACGCCGACGGTGGGGGTGACGGTGACGATGGGGCGTCCGAGGATGCCCAGGCCGCTGAGGGCGGCTCCGGGGAGGGGGAGGCCACAGGGGACGAGCAGCCTCCCGGGGCGCCACCCGGCCCCGACTACCGCATGACCATCGTGTCGGCCGTCACCCTGGAACTTCCGGCCCAGTACCCGATGGTCGTGCTGCGGGAGACCGAGTCCCCGCGACGGCAGCTGTCGTTCGCCATCGGGCTGCCCGACGGGACGGCCCTCGCCCACGCCCTCCGACGAGTCCCCACGCCGCGTCCGCTCACCCACGAACTGGTGACCAGCCTCCTCCAGGGATTCGACATCGACCTGGTCGCCGTGCGCCTGGTGGGCCGGCACGGCGGGACGTACTTCGCCGAACTGGACCTGCGGGGACGCAGCGACCGTCGGGTCTATTCGTGCCGGCCCTCGGACGCCCTGGCCCTGGCTCTACGCCAACCGGTGCCCGTACCCATCCTGGTGGACGACCGGCTGTTCGACCCCGACGGGGACGTCGACCCGCCGGCCTGAACGGCCCGATCGGACGACACGGCCAGTTCGGACTCCACGGCCTGGGCGGCCTGCACAGGCCGGGCAGCCTGCACGGCGCATGCCCCGGGCTCAGACCGGTGCGCCGGCCCGTGCCTGGTCCTCGGCCCGTTCCTTGGCGTCCAGCGCGGCGTTGCCCTCGTCGGAGATCCGCATGAGCAGGGCGATGAGCACGTAGTTGGCGATGAGCGCCGAACCGCCGTAGGCCACGAACGGCAACGTGATCCCGGTGAAGGGCAGCAGGCGGGTGACGCCGGCGATGATGAAGAAGGCCTGGAACCCGAGGATGATGGTGAGGCCGGTCGCCGTGAGCTTGGCGAACTCCGACCGGGCCGCCTGGGCCACCCGGAGGCCGGCCCCCACCAGCAGCATGAAGGCCACGATGATCATGGTGCCGCCGAACAGGCCCATCTCCTCCCCGAAGGCGGCGAAGATGAAGTCCGACTTCACGTCGGGGATGAATTCGGGCCGACCCAGGCCGAGCCCCGTCCCGCCGATGCCCCCGGTCCCCATGGCCCACCAGGCGTTGGCCAGCTGGTTGCCGGTCGTCGAGGCCGTCTTCCACGGGTCGAGCCAGGTCTCCACCCGGATGTGGGTCTGGGAGAAATAGCGGGTGGAGACGTAGGCCCCGACGGCGAAGAGCCCCACACCGAGCAGGAGATAGCCGGTGCGGCCCGTGGTGACCCACAGCAGGCCGATGAACAGGGTGAACAGCAGGGCCGAGAACCCGATGTCGTCTTCCAGGCTCATCACGCCGATGGCGAACACCCAGGCCAGGGCGATGGGGAACAACGGCCGGGGATCGACCACCAACCGGTTGCCGATGCGGGCGGTGGGGATGGTGAGGACCTCGCGTTTGTCGGCGAAGTACGAGGCGAAGAAGATGCAGAGCACGATCTTGGCCAGTTCCACCGGTTGGAACTCGAACGATCCCACGTGGATCCACAGGCGGGCCCCGTTGATGGTGGCCCCCAGCTTGGGCATCAGCGGCAGCAGGAGGAGCACGACCCCGGCGATGAGCAGCAGGTACCGGTACCGGTCGAGGTCCCGGGTCCGGCGGATGATGAACAGGGTCAGCACGTACGCCCCCACCCCACCGGCCGTCCAGGCCGCCTGCAGCGGCGCGTAGCTGGTGGCCAGGCCCAGGTCGATGCGGGCGATCATCACGTAGCCCAGGCCGTTCAGGAGGAAGGCGATGGGCAGGATGACCGGGTGGGCGTCGGGGGCGAAGAACCGGTTGGCCACGTGGGCCCCCATGGCCATCAGGAGCATGATGACCAACAGGGGGGCGGCGTCCGAGGGGGGAGTACCGGTGTTGCCCAGCACCATCAGGACGTAGGAGGCGCTGATGATGACGGCGGCCCCGATCATCAGGCCGAATTCCGTCCGCCGGCGGTGCTTGCGCCCACGGGGACGGCGGAGCACCTCGGGGGTACGCAGGGTCACGAGGGGCACTTCGGCGATGCTACCGGGGGCGGGGCCGGAGGCGGTGGAGGGGGACCGGTACGATGGACCGACCATGGGAGACACTCCGTCCGGCGTCTCGACCGTCGAAGCCGAGCAACGGTTCCTCAACCGCGAGCTGTCCTGGCTCGAATTCGGCGACCGGCTGCTCGACCTGGCCTCGGATCCGTCCCAGCCGCTGCTCGAACGGGTGAAGTTCCTGGCCATCTTCTCCGAGGGCCTCGACGAGTTCTTCCAGGTGCGGGTGGCCAAGCTCGAGGACCAGGTGGCCGCCGGCGTGGCCTACCGGACATCCGACGGCATGCTGCCGAGGGACCAGCTGGCGGCCATCAGCGAGCGGGCCGGCGGCCTGGTGGCCCGCCAGGGCCGGATCTTCCTCGAGGAGGTGGTCCCGGCTCTGGCCGCGGCGGGGATCGTGCTGTCGGAGTGGCACAGCCTCGAGGAGGATGACCGCCACTACCTGGTCGACGTGTTCCAACGGCAGATCTTCCCGGTCCTCACGCCCCTGGCCATGGACCCGGGCCACCCGTTCCCCTACATCTCCAACCTGTCACTCAACCTGATGGTGCGGGTCACCGACCCGGTCAGCGGGGCCAGCCGTATCGCCCGGGTCAAGGTGCCTCCGGTGCTGCCGCGCTTCGTGGTGCTGCCCGACGGTGAACGGTTCGTCCCCCTCGAGCAGGTGATCGCCGCACACCTGGACACGCTGTTCCCGTCCATGACCATCGGGGAGCACTACGCCTTCCGGGTGACCCGCAACGCTGATCTGTCGGTCGAGGAGGACGAGGCCGACGACCTGCCGGCCGCCGTGGAGATGGAGCTCCAACGTCGGAGGTTCGGCGAGGCGGTGCGGCTCGAGGTGGCCTCGGACTGCACCGACGAGTTCCGCGACATCCTGGTCGAGGAGGTGGGGATCCCCCCCGAGAGCGTCTACGAACTGGACGTGCCGGTCGACCTGGGAGGCCTGTGGGCCGTCGTCGGCCTGGACCGGCCCGATCTGGCCGCCGGGCCCTGGGACCCGGTCACCCCCCCGGAGCTCACGCCGGGCGTGGTCCACGACGGAGGGCCGGCCCCGATCGACGGTTCGGGAAGTGTGCTCGATGCGCTGGGGCACGGGGAGATCCTCCTCCATCACCCCTATGACTCCTACGACCGTTCGGTCGAGGCCTTCATCGACCAGGCGGCGGCGGACCCGCAGGTGCTGGCGATCAAGCAGACGCTCTACCGGACCTCGGGCAAGAGCCCGATCGTCTCGGCGCTCATCCGGGCCTCCGAGGCGGGCAAGCAGGTGGCGGTGGTGGTGGAGTTGCAGGCGCCGTTCGACGAGCGGGCCAACATCGGCTGGGCCCGGGCCCTGGAGGCCGCGGGGGTCGAGGTGGTCTACGGGCTGCAGGGGTTGAAGACCCACGCCAAGATGGCGCTCGTGGCCCGCCAGGAGGCCGACGGGATCCACCGGTACTGCCACGTGTCGACGGGCAACTACAACGAGCGGACGGCACTGGGTTACGAGGACCTCGGGTTGCTGAGCGGGGACCCGGTCCTCACGGCCGACGTGGCGGCCCTGTTCAACTACGTGACGGGCTTCGGGCAGCCGGCCGAATTCCGTCGGCTGGTGGTGGCCCCCATGGCGTTGCGGCGCCGGATCATCGCCTGGATCGACGGCGAGGCGGACGCCGGACCGGACGGGCGCATCGTCCTGAAGGTGAACGGACTGACCGACCCCGAGGTGATCGATGCCCTCTACCGGGCCTCCCGGGCCGGGACGTCGGTCGACGTGATCGTCCGCAGCCGCTGCTGCCTGCGCCCCGGGGTGCCGGGTCTGTCCGAGCACATCCGGGTCCGGTCGGTGGTCGACCGGTTCCTCGAGCATTCGCGGGTGTTCAGCTTCGGAGGCACGGCCGGACGACCACTGACGGTGGCCATCGGCTCGGCCGACCTCATGGAGCGGAGCCTGGACCGCCGGGTCGAGGCGGTGGTCCCGGTGGAGGACGACGTGCTGCGCCGGCGGCTGGTCGAGGTCCTCGATCTGGCCGTGGCCGACGACACCAACGCCTGGGAGCTCGGGCCTGACGGACGGTGGACCCGCGTCCCGACAGTCCGGGGGATCAACCTCCAGCGCCGTCTCCGACACCAGGCCCTGGAGCGGCAGCCGGTTTCGCCGCCCCCGCCTCCACCCCCGACGCCCCCGGCCCCCCGTCGTGAGGTGCGGGCCGCGACCCCGGTGGTCGTGCCGTCAACGGCAGGGTCGACTCCGGTGCGTGCCCCTGCGACGACCTCGCTGCTCCCCCCGGTGCCGCCCCCTTCACCGTCGTCGGTTCCTTCGGTTCTGTCGGTTCCGTCAGTTCCTCCGGTTCCGTCGGTTGCCCCCCGTCCACCGCAGCCGGCGACGTCGGACCGGACCGAGGAGCTGACGCCGGTCCGTCGCTCGTGGTGGCGGCGCCTGGTGGACCGGCTGCGGGGCCGGACGTAGCCGGACCGCCGGGGTCACCGGGACCACCGGGGTCCTCGCCGCGCCGCCGTTGGTACCGGTGGAAGAAGAACAGGCTGAGCCTCCGGTAGAGCGTGCCGCGTTCGAGCTCGAGGGAGGCGTAGGCCAGACCACCGAAGGGGATGGGCAGCCAGAAGTTGACGGCCCGGTAGGCCAGCACCCCCGAGAGCGCCTCACCGGCCGTGGGGCCGAAGCCGGTGATCATCGACACCAGGACGAACTCCACCACGCCCAGGCCACCCGGGGTGATCGGGACGGCGGCGAGGATGTTGGCCAGCCCGTAGGCCACGAGCAGGTCCACCGGTGGGATGAAGTGGCTGAAGGCGGCGACGAAGACCCAGAGGGACGCCGCATCCAGCAGCCAGTTGGCCGCGGCCCACCCGCCGGCCCGGATGAGCAGCGGCCGGTCGTCCAGGAGGACCGAGAACCGGAGGGCCAACCGGCGGACCAGGTCCTCGATCCGGTCGGGATGCCGGAGGCGGAGCCGGGTGGCCACGTTCTTCACCACCTCGGCCGCCCGCTCCTGACCCCTGGTGAGGAGGTAGAAGATGCCGCCGAACGCACCCAGCAGTACGACGCCGATGGCCGCGGCCACCACCACGAGGATGGAGCCGGACTCCGACGTGCCGCCACCGTGGCTGGTCGGCGCGTGGAACCCGTGGGTGAAGACGAAGGCCACCAGGGCCAGCCAGAAGATGGCGTTCAGCACGACGGCCGAGCCGATCCCCTGGGTGCCCAGGGCGAACCCGGTGTCGGCCCCGCTGACCCCCGACTGGGTGAGGAGCCGGTAGCCCAGGGCGGCCCCGGGGGCCGTGCCGCCGGGGGCCACGTGGCTGAGCGCCAGGGTGGACATGTTGATCCGGAAGAGGCGGAAGCGCTTCGGACCGTCCGGGGGGAGGACCGAGTGGGTCAGCTGCGTGTACGCGGCCAGGGCCCCGGCCTCCAGCAGCACCCCGAGCGCCAGGTATCCGAGATGGATGTGACCGAGTGCGGCAAGCTGTTCGCGGTGGCTGATGAGGAGAGGCGCGGCGACGTAGAAGATGAACAGGAAGATCAGGAGGAACCCGACGCTCATGCGTACTTCGCGGTGCACGAAGGGCCCCCGGTGCCACCACCGGTGATGTGGTGCCTTCGGCGGCGGCTCGGGGACCATCGGCTCATGTTGACACGCCGACCGGGGCCCGACCTGCCATGCTGACACGATGACCGCCGAGCTCGCGGAGGAACCGCCGGCCACAGAACCGCGCCGGGAGCGCCTGTTCGCAGCGGCCCAGGCCAAGGGCGTGCCCCTGCGGACCATCCTGACCATCGACGCGGTGGTGATCGCCACGTGGGTGGCCTACCGGCTGATCGGCCGGCTCCGCGAGGTGATCCTGTGGGTGCTCATCGCCTCGTTCATCGCCCTGGTGCTCAACCCGGCGGTGAACTTCCTCCAGCGCCACCGCTTCCGCCGGGCCCCGGCCATCGGGCTGGTGTTCTTCGCCGCCCTGCTGGCCTTCGTCGGGCTGCTGCTGCTCTTCGGGTACCCGCTGGTCAACTCGATCACCCGGTTCGCCGACGAATTGCCCTCGCTCACCCGACAGGTGCAGAAGGGCCACGGCCACGTGTCCCACATCCTCCAGCGGCTGCATCTGCTGACCTGGGTCCAGCAGAACGCACCCAAGCTCCAGAAGGCGGCCAAGAACCTGGGGAAACCGGCCCTCAGCATCGGTGAGGGACTGGGCAAGGCCGTGGTCTCGACCATCGTGGCCCTCACGTCCATCGCCTTCCTGTCGCTGTTCATCCTGATGGAGGCCCCGACCATCCGCCGGGGCCTGCTCGGCACCATGCGGGCGGACCGCCGGGAGGCCATCGAGGACGTGGCCGGCCGGGTCTCCCGTCAGGTGACCCAGTACGTCGCCGGGACGGTGGCCCTGTCGGTGCTCTTCGGAGCCGTCATCCTGGTCACCATGCTGGTCCTCGGTGTCCCGTTCGCCCTACTGATCGGCCTGTGGGTGGCCCTGGTGGCCATGATCCCCCTGGTGGGCGGGCTGATCGCCGGCGCCCCCGCCGTGTTCGTGGCCCTGCTGCACTCGGTGACGGCGGCCGTCGTCCTGGGGGTGGTCTTCGTGGTGTTCCAGCTGGTGGAGAACCACTTCCTCTATCCGGTGGTGATGAGCCGGACGGTGCGGATGAACCCCCTGTGGGTCCTCCTGGCCGTGCTCATCGGGGCCAACCTGGGCGGCGTCTTCGGTTCGTCGCTGGGTGCCCTGGCCGGTGCCCTGGTGGCCATCCCGGTGGGCGGGGCCATCCAGGTCATCTTCAAGGAGGTGTGGAGCCGTACCCGGCCGGTACCGGCCGGAGCCGGTGACGACCCCCCGACGAGCGCGCCGACGGGCCGCCGGTCGGAGATCGGTGACGCCATCCCGTAAGCTGCGGGGGTGCAACCGCTCGTGGTCCTGCCCACCTATAACGAGTCGGAGAACATCGACAACGTGCTCCGCCGTATCCGTGGCGCCCTGCCCGACGCCACCGTCCTGGTCGTCGACGACGGCAGTCCCGACGGGACGGCGGAGCTGGCCGAGCTCGTGGCCAAGGACCTCGGTGGGATCGAGATCCTCCGGCGGGAGGGGAAGTCCGGTCTGGGCAGCGCCTACCGGGCCGGATTCCGCTGGGGGCTCGACCACGGCTACGACGCCTGCGTGGAGATGGATGCCGACCTGTCACACGACCCCGACGCCCTGCCCGGTCTGGTGGCGCCCCTGGACAGGGGGTACGAGCTCTCGGTCGGGTCGCGGTACGCCCCCGGGGGTTCCATCCCCAATTGGGCCTGGCACCGCCGTCTGCTGTCGCGGGGCGGCAACGTCTACGCCTCGGCGCTGCTGGGGCTGGGCGTGGCCGACTCCACGTCGGGGTTCCGGGCCTACGCCGCGTCGGTGCTCCGCCGGATCGACCTGGACGACATCCGGGCCGACGGCTACGGCTTCCAGATCGAGATGACCTACGAGGCCAAGCGGGTCGGCGCACCCATCGTCGAGGTCCCCATCCGGTTCGTGGACCGGGTGGAGGGGGAGTCCAAGATGTCGATGCACATCGTGGTCGAGGCCTTCGCCCTGGTCACCTGGTGGGGGATCAAGCGCATGGGCGGCGTGTTCCGCCGCTCCCCGGCGCGACGGCCCGAGGTGACCGTCTGACGCCCGCCCCGACGCCGACGCCGCCTCCCCGGGTCACCACGGGGTGACGGCCGAGGCGCGCATCCTGGTCGTCGACGACGAGCCCTACATCACCGACGTCCTGGCAGCCGCCCTGCGGTTCGAGGGGTTCGACGTGGCCTCGGCCACCACCGGAGGCGAGGCCCTCACCCTGGCCACCCCGGGCGGTTTCGACCTGGTGGTCCTCGACGTCATGCTGCCCGACATCGAAGGGTTCGAGGTGTGCCAGCGGTTGCGGGCCCTCGATATCGCCACGCCCGTGCTCTTCCTGACGGCGCGCGACGAGCCGGGCGACAAGGTGGCGGGGCTCGGCCAGGGTGACGACTACGTGACCAAGCCGTTCAACCTCGACGAGCTGGTGGCCCGCATCCGGGCCATCCTGCGACGCACCATGCCCGACGCCTCCATCGGCGACGACCGGCTGCGGTTCGCCGACCTGGTGATGGACGACGAGACCCACGAGGTCTGGCGGGCCGATGAATTGGTCGACCTGACGGCCACGGAGTACAACCTGCTGCACTATCTCCTCGTCAATGCCCGCCGGGTGATGTCGAAGTCGGAGATCCTCGACACGGTCTGGGGTTACGACTTCACCGGCGATCCCAACATCGTCGAGACCTACATCAGCTACCTGCGCAAGAAGGTGGACTGTTACGACCCGCCCCTGGTGCACACCATCCGGCGCGTCGGCTACAGCCTCCGGGAGCCCCGCCGGTGAGGCTCCGGTTCCGCCTGATCGCCACCATGATGATCCTGGTGGCCGTGGGCCTGGTGCTGGTGGGCCTCATCACCCAGAGCTCGTTGCGGTCCGAGCTCTATGGCCAGACCGACAACCACCTGAACCAGGCCCGGACCCGGGCCTACGCCTACATCCTCCGCTCCGACGAGCGGTCGATCCCCGTCACCGAGGACGGGATCGACAGCCGGATCGACTCCGACGTGTACGTCGAGGTCCTGAACGCCCGGGGTCAGGTGGTCCTGTCGCGGCCGTCGGGCACCGGTGGGCCACGTGATCCGGCCCCCCACCTGCCGGCCGTCCTCCCGGTCCAACCTCCGCTGTCCCCGGCCCAGCTGAGCGGATCGCACGGCACCTACCACCCCGACAGCGCGTCGATCACCGTCGGGTCCGCGGCACCACACGGTCCGCAGTACCGGCTCCAGGCGTCGTCGCTCCCCGGGGGGACGCTGATCGTGGCGACGCGCCTGGACTCGGTCACGGCCACCCTGGCCTCGCTCCGGCACGTGGAACTGGCTGTCTCCCTCGGCGTGCTGGCCGCGCTGTTCATCCTGTTGATGTTCTTCGTCCGGAGGGGCCTCCGGCCGTTGGAGGACATGACGGCCGACGCCGGGGCCATTGCCGCCGGTGACCTGACCCGACGGGTGCAGCCCTCCGACAACACCACGGAGATCGGGCGTCTCGGCCTGGCCCTCAATGGGATGCTGGGCCAGATCGAGGAGGCGTTCGCCGAACGCACCAGTTCCGAGGACCGCCTACGGAGCTTCCTGGCTGACGCCTCCCACGAGCTGCGCACCCCGCTCACGGCCATCCGGGGGTACGCCGAGCTCCTGCGGAAGGACGCCCTGGCCGACGACGACGCCCGGGAGCAGGCCCTGGCCCGTATCGAGAGCGAAGCGGAGCGGATGGGCGTCCTGGTCCAGGACCTGCTGGTCCTGGCCCGTTCGGGGGAGGGACCACAGCCGTCCCGGCGCCCGGTCGACCTGGTCGCCGTGGTGGCGGAGACGGTGGGGGACACCCGGGCCCTGTACCCCGAGCGCCCGATCCACTTCGCGGCGTCCGATCCCGTGGTGGTGGCCGGGGACCTGGCGCAGTTGCGACGGATCATCCAGAACCTCCTGCAGAACGCCGTCACCCACACCGGGCCGACCACGCCGGTCACCGTGACGGTGGACCGGCTCGGGGGACGGGTGCTCCTGCGGGTACGCGACGAGGGCCCGGGGCTGGACCCGGAGCAGGCCAGCCGGGTCTTCGACCGGTTCTACCGTGGGGCCTCGGACCGCGCCGACGGTGGGTCGGGGCTCGGGCTGTTCATCGTGGCCGTGCTGGCCCGGTCGATGGGCGGGGACGTCTCGGTCGCCTCGGAGCCCGGCCGCGGGGCCACCTTCGAGGTCGAGCTCCCGGCCTGGGACGCGGGAGCGGGGGCCGACCTCGGATTGGGGGT
>Ga0302279_10001301_pt1 | contig 35633 bp, 32 predicted proteins | sample III_Bog_N3_3_FD_194541 | JGI IMG/M metagenome (GOLD analysis project Ga0302279, IMG submission 194541) | Peat permafrost microbial communities from Stordalen Mire near Abisko, Sweden - III_Bog_N3_3 | ecosystem: Environmental > Terrestrial > Soil > Wetlands > Peat | place: Sweden: Abisko...
CCTGCAGGGTGCCCGCCAGGTCCGGGCCCGCCGTGAGGACGCACACCTCATCCTGCTGACGGTCCCCTCGGCCGAGGTGCAGGCCGAGCGGCTCCGGCGCCGGGGGGACGACGAGGACCATGTGCGCAGACGGCTCGAGGCCGGTGCCGACGAACTGCGGGCCGGGGAGGCCATTGCCGACGCCGTGGTGGTCAATGACGACCTGGTGCGGGCGACGGCCGATGTGGCCGGTATAGTTGCCCGGTACCGTTCCGCCGCCCGTCCGGGCCCGGCGGGTCCCGAACTCCCTGCCGAAGGATTGTGATGGCCCAGAATCAGAGCACGCTCATGGACCCACCGATCGAGGACCTCCTCGACAAGGTCGACTCCAAGTTCACCCTGGTGGCCCTGACGTCTCGTCGGGCCCGTCAGGTGAACAGCTACTACAACTCGCTGGGTGAGGGCATCGGCGTCGTCGTGCCGCCCCAGGTGGCCTCGGTGTCGGGCAAGCCGCTGTCCATCGCGTTCGAGGAGGTGGCCGACGGCAAGGCCACCTACACCCGGCCTGATCCCGAGGAAGAGGCCGCCCTGGCCGAGGCCGCCGCGCTGGCTGCCGCCGAGGCCGCCGAGGCTGCCGAAGCCGCTGAGGATCCGGCGTCGATCCTCGCCGCCGTCGGCACCGATCCCGCCGGGGACCCCGCCGCCGGTTGACCGGCGACACCACCCCGGCGACGCCGGACCCGAGAGGAGGAGACACGGTGCCCACCGAGCCCGGAACCGGCTCCCCCCGTTCGTACGTGGTCCTCGGCGTCTCGGCCGGGATCGCCGCCTACAAGGCCGTCGAGGTCTGCCGCCGCCTGGTCGACGCCGGTGTCCACGTGGCCCCGGTGCCCACGGTCCGTTCGCTCGAGTTCGTTGGACGGGCCACGTGGAACGCCCTGGGGTCCGAGCCCGCCCAGACGGGCCTGTTCGACGAGCCGTCGCCCATTCCCCACACCCGGTTGGGCCAACGTGCCGACCTGGTGGTCGTGGCCCCGGCCACGGTCGACCTCATCGCCCGCTACGCCCACGGTCTGGCCGACGACCTGTTGACCACCACCCTGGTGGCCACCCGCGCCCCGGTGGTGGTGTGCCCGGCCATGCACACCGAGATGTGGGAGCACCCGGCGGTGCAGGCCAATCTGGCCACGCTGCGGTCGCGGGGGGTGACCGTCGTCCCGCCGGAGGAGGGTCGCCTGGCCGGCGGTGACGTCGGGGCGGGCCGGCTGGCCGAACCGGCCACCATCGTGGCCACCGCCCTCCGGATCCTGGACGACGTCGGGCATGCCGCCCGGCGGGACCTCGACGGGGTGCGGGTGCTGGTGTCGGCGGGCGGCACCCGGGAGCCCATCGACCCCGTGCGGTACCTGACGAACCGCTCGTCGGGCAAGCAGGGTCACGCCCTGGCCGACGCCGCGGCCCGGCGCGGTGCGATCGTCACCCTGGTGACCACCACCGACCGTCCGGTGTCCCCGGGGGTGGCGGTGGTCCGGGTGGAGTCGGCCGCCGACATGGAGGAGGCCATGCTCGACCTGGGACGCCGGTCCGACGTCGTGGTCATGGCCGCGGCGGTGGCCGACTTCCGTCCGAAGGCGGTGGCCGACGCCAAGATCCGCAAGTCGGACGGCGTGCCCGAGCTGTACCTGGAGCCGACCACCGACATCCTGGCCGAGCTGGGCCGGGCCCGGACGGGGGGCCAGGTGCTGGTGGGCTTCGCCGCCGAGACCGACCAGGTGGTGGAGCGGGCCGTCGGCAAGCTGTCCCACAAGGGCGTGGACCTCATGGTGGCCAACGACGTGTCGGCCCCCGGCGTGGGCTTCGACCACGACACCAATGCCGTGACCATCATCGGGGCGGACGGTGTGGTGGGCGAGGTCGGGCTCACGGGGAAGGACGCCGTGGCCGATGCCGTGTTCGATAGGGTGGTCGCCCTCCGCTCCGGGCGGTGAGCGGACGTCCGGCCCATCGCGTCGGCCGCCCGCCGACCCCGAAACGCCCGACCCCGAAACGCCCGACCCCCGTGTACCCCGCAGCCCCCATACCCCGAGAGAACGGAACCAACCAGTGAGCAGTCGATACACCTTCACCTCCGAGTCGGTCACCGAGGGCCATCCCGACAAGATGGCCGACCAGATCTCCGACGCGGTGCTCGATGCGCTGCTGGCCGAGGACCCGGGGAGCCGGGTGGCCTGCGAGACCCTGCTGACCACCGGGCTGGTCCTGGTGGCCGGTGAGATCACCACCTCCGCCTACGTGGACATCCCCGGCCTGGTCCGCCAGGTGGTCCTGGACATCGGGTACGACAACGACGACTACGGCATCAACGGCAAGACCTGCGGCGTCCTGGTGTCGATCGACGGGCAGTCGCCCGACATCGGTCAGGGCGTGGACAATGCCTTCGAGGTGCGGGCCGGCACCGGCGGGGAGGACCAGTTGAACGCCCAGGGTGCCGGGGACCAGGGGATGATGTTCGGCTACGCCTGCGACGAGACGCCCGACCTCATGCCGCTGCCCATCTGGCTGGCCCACCGCCTGGCCCAGCGCCTGGCCCAGGTCCGTCGGGTGGGCGTCCTCCCGTACCTCCGGCCGGACGGCAAGACCCAGGTCAGCGTGACCTACGAGGACGGACGGCCGGTGGCCCTGGAGACGGTGCTCATCTCCACCCAGCACCATCCGGGGATCGACATCGAGACGCTCCTGCTGCCCGACCTGCGGGACAACGTCATCAGTCCGCTGCTTCCCACCGACCTCGACACGGAGAACGTCCGGGTCCTGGCCAACCCGACCGGCGTCTTCGAGATCGGCGGCCCCCACGCCGATACCGGGCTCACCGGCCGCAAGATCATCGTGGACACCTACGGGGGCATGGCCCGCCACGGCGGCGGTGCCTTCTCGGGCAAGGACCCCTCCAAGGTCGACCGGTCGGCGGCCTACGCGGCGCGCTGGGTGGCCAAGCACGTGGTGGCGTCGGGGGCGGCCCGCCGCTGTGAGGTCCAGGTGGCCTACGCCATCGGCGTGGCCCGCCCGGTGTCGCTGCTGGTGGAGACGTTCGGGACCGAGCAGGTCTCGCCGGAGTCCATCGCCACCGCGGTCGACGAGCTCTTCGACCTGCGCCCGGCGGCCATCGTCCGGGACCTCGACCTGAAGCGTCCGATCTACCGCAAGACCGCGGCCTACGGCCACTTCGGCCGGTCGGACAAGGAGTTCACCTGGGAGGACACCTCCCGGGTGGACGACCTGAAGCAGGCGCTCGGGCTCTGAGCGGATCGGCCTCAGCGCCGCCGCGGGGGCAGGTCGCCCCGCCCTCCGGCGCTCCCCGGGTGGTGCGGGTGGTACCGGACATCGCCGCGGTGGCGCGCCGGTTCGACTATCTCGTTCCGGGGCGGCTGGCCGACCGGATCGGGATCGGCAGCCGGGTACGGGTGGACCTCCACGGCCGTCGGGTGGCGGCCTGGGTGGTGGACGTCGACGTGGAACCCCCCGACGGCGTCTCCCCGAGGGAGATCGCCGCGTGGAGCGGATCGGGGCCACCGGCCCCGGTCGTGGACCTGGCCGAGTGGGCGGCCTGGCGCTGGGCCGGTCCGGTGCCCTCGTTCCTCCGGACGGCGTCACCTGAACGGGTCGTCCGGCCCGCCGACCGCCGTCCGGACGTCCCCGACCCGCCGCCGGTCCCGTCGCCGGGGGGCGAGTCGGTGGCCATCGTCGAACGGGTCCTCGACGCCGGAGCCGGTCCGGGCGTGGTCCGGCTGGCCCCGGCCCTCGACGCCACGTTGCTGGTCACCGAGGTCTGTCACCGCCTGGGGTCGTCGGGTGTGCTGGTCCTCGTCCCGTCGCGCGACCGCGCCGACGGCCTGGCCCGGCGGCTCCGGGCGGCCGGCCAACGGGTGGCCCTCCTGCCTGACGACTGGGCCGAGGCGGCGACGGGGCGGGCCGTGGTGGTGGGGACCCGGGCCGCAGCGTGGGCACCGCTGCCCCGGCTGGTGGCCGCCGTGGTACTGGACGCCCAGGACGAGGCCTACACCGAGGAGCGTTCGCCCACGTGGTCGGCCCCGGAGGTCGTGGCCGAGCGGTCCCGCCGGGACGGAGCGCCGTGCCTGCTGGTGTCGCCGTGCCCACCGGTGGTACTGACCCGGTCGCGCCCCGTGGTGTCCACGTCGCGGGCGGCCGAACGCCGGGGCTGGCCGCCGGTCGAGGTGGTGGACCGGCGGGGCGACGACCCCCGCACCGGGTTGTTCTCGGAGCGGTTGGCCACGGTGCTGCACGGGGTGCTGACCACCCCGGGGGGCCGGGTCGTCTGCGTCCTCAACCGCACGGGCCGGGCCCGGCTGCTGGCCTGTGCCCTCTGCGGCGCCCTGGCCCGCTGCACCACCTGCGGCGGACACCTGGAGCAGCCGGCGGCGGACGGGCCGCTGGTCTGCCGGCGCTGCGGGGACGAGCGGCCACCCCTGTGCGCCGACTGCGACTCCACCCGGCTGAAGCTGCTGCGGATCGGTGTCTCCCGGGCCACCGAGGAGCTGTCGGCCCTGACCGGGGTACCGGCCACCGAGGTCACCGCCTCGACCGACGATCCGGGCGCGGCCTCGGCCCGGTTGGTGGTGGGCACCGAGGCCGCCCTGCACCGGGTGAGCCGGGCCGACGTCGTGGCCTTCGTCGACTTCGACCAGCACCTGCTGGCCCCCCGGTTCGCCGCCGCCGAGGAGGCGCTCGGGCTGTTGGCCCGGGCCGCCCGGCTGGTGGGTGGGCGGGACGGTGAGGGCCGGCTGCTGGTCCAGACCCGGCTACCCGACCACGAGGTCCTCCGGGCCGCCGGGCACGCCGACCCGGCCGTGGTGGCCGACAGCGAGCTGGAGGTGCGCCGGACGCTGTCTCTGCCGCCCTTCAGCGCCCTGGCCACGTTGGGGGGTCCGGCGTCCGACACCCTGGCCGGCCTCGTGGCCGATGTCCCGGAGCTGACACTGTCCCGGACGGCGTCGGGGGACTGGCTGGTCCGGGCCCCGGACCACCGGTCCCTCTGCGACGCCCTGGCCGCCGCCGGCCGTCCGCCCGGCCGCCTGCGGGTGTCGGTGGACCCGACCGATGTCTGAGGCTCCGGCCCCGGCCCCGGGGGGATTCCGGGGAGTGTTGGCCCGGGTCCCCCGGTCGACGGCGCGGCTCCACCTGGCCGTGTTCTTCGGGCTCCTCCTCGTCTCGGTGCTCGTGTGGTGGCACGTGTGGATCACCGGGAGCCCGACCTCGACGCTGACCTGTCAGTGCGGGGACCCCAGCCAGGCCCTGTGGTTCCTCTCGTGGTCGCCGTTCGCGCTGACCCACGGCCTGAACCCGTTCTTCTCCGACTACCTCTACGCCGGACAGGGTGGGGTCAACATGCTGGCCAACACCGGCTGGCTGGTGCCCTCGGTGCTGCTGGCCCCGGTCACCTGGCTCTTCGGGCCCGTCGCCACCTTCAACGTGGCCGCCACGCTGGGTCCGGCGGTGACCGGGTGGGCGTTCTTCGTGGCGGCCCGCAAGGTCTCGACCAACCTGGTGGGCCAGGTGCTCGGGGCGCTGCTCTACGGCTTCTCGCCCTTCATGGTCTGGAACGACCCGGTGGGCCACCTGAACTTCACCCTCCTGTTCTTCGCGCCCCTGGCCTTCGTACTGCTGGTCGACCTGTTCGTGGTGCGGGCCCACCGTCCGGTCGTGGTCGGCGTGCTGCTCGGTCTGCTGGTCGTGGTGCAGTTCTTCACCGGGACCGAGTACCTGGTCATGTGCGTGCTCGTCGGGGGCATCGGGGCGCTGGCCGGAGTGGCCATGGCCCCCCGGACGGCGTGGGCCCACCGCCGCCGGTCCGCCGTGGGACTCGGTACGGCAGCCGGCGTGGCCGGGGTGCTGCTGGCCTACCCGGTCTGGTTCGCCACGGCGGGTCCTCGCCACGTGGTCGGCTACCCCTGGCGGGATTCGCCGGCCCTGGGACAGCCGTGGTCGGTCCTGTGGGACCCCGGGACGGGGGTGCACGGGCCGAGCGCCTTCGACATCCAGGGCGGGTACTTCGGCGGGGGAGGTCCGAATTTCGGGACGGCCCACGTGCCCAACCTCTCCTATCTCGGGATCCCGCTGCTGGTCTTCCTGGTCGTCTCGTCGGTCACGTGGTTCCGCTCTCGCCTGGCCTGGTCGCTGGTGGTGATGTTCGTGGCGTCGTGGGCCCTGTCGCTCGGGACCTCGGCGGGCACGGAGTTCGACGCCACGCCGCAGCTGGCCCGATGGGCCCCGTGGCGGTTGTTCGCCCGTCTCCCCCTGGTGGAGGACGTCCTGCCCATCCGGTTCGGGGCGCTGCTGGTGTTCTGCGCGGCCCTGCTGTTGGCCCTGTCCGTCGCCGGCTGGGTGAGGGTGCTGAGCGGGGCCGCGGCCCGGCGGCGTCACGCCGGGGAGCGAGGCGGCGGCGGTGACGGCGTCGGTGACGGCCGCGGTGACGGCGGCGGTGCAGGGCCGGGGGACGGCGGCGGTGGGCGTGCCGCGGGCGCGCGGCCGCGCTGGGTCCCCTGGCTGGTCGGCGTGGTGGCCGCGGCGACCCTGGTGCCCATCGGCGCGGCGTACGCCCTCCCGTACACCGTGCGTCCCTCACCCACCCCGGCGTGGTTCACCGGGGACGCCCGGGACCTGCCCCAGGGGACCACGGTGCTCGTGGTGCCGTTCGCCAACCAGACGGCCATGGGGTGGCAGGCCCAGGCCGGCCTGCGCTTCCGCCTGGCCGGTGGGTTCGCCGTGGTGCCGGCGGCCGACGGCCGGTCGCAGTTCCTCCAGTCCCCGACCGGAGCGGTAGCGCGGCTGGACCGCCTGTCCCCGCTGCCCAACGCACTGCCGCTGGGTCCACCGCCGTCGTCGACGGCCGATGTGGCCTCGGTCAGGGCGGCCGTCGAGCGCTGGGGGGTGGACGTCGTGGTGGTGACCAGGGTGGGGGGCGATCCCACGTACTCGGCGGGCTTCATGACGGCGGTGCTCGGACGGGTCCCCGAGTTCCGCCAGGGGGTCTGGGTGTGGGACGAGACCGGTGGCGCCCCACCGTTGGCCGTGGGGACCACCACGTTGGCCGACTGCAACGACGCCCACCGGACCGACGCCGACCCGCTGGCCGTCCCCGACTGCGTGCTGGCATCGGCCCCGCCGCTCCCCGTGGCGACCGCCGGCCCGGGTCCCTCCCGGTAGTCTGGTCGCATGGCTTCGTACTCCGTGAGGACCTACGGCGACCCCGTCCTGAAGCAGGTGGCCCGCGACGTCGACCAGGTCGACGGCAACCTGGTGCGACTGGTCGACGACATGGTGGAGACCATGTACGCCGCGGTGGGGGCCGGGCTGGCCGCCCCCCAGGTCGGTGTGCAGAAGCGCATCTTCGTCTACGACGTCGGCGACGGGCCCGAGGCCATCATCAACCCGACCATCGAGGAGTCGGACGGGGAGTGGGTCTATGACGAGGGATGCCTGTCCTTCCCCGGCCTGCGTCTGGCCATCGCCCGACCCAACGCCGTCCACCTCCGGGGGTACGACCTCGACGGCGAGGAGGTGTCCCTCGAAGCGGACGAGTTCCTGGGTCGGGTGTTCCAGCACGAAGTCGACCATCTGAACGGTGTGCTGATGGTCGAGCGGCTCGAGGAGGACCAGCGCAAGCTGGCCCTGCGGGTGCTGCGCGACCGGTCCTTCGGGCTCGACACCACGGCCATGGAGGAGAAGCTGGTCTCCCAGGGCAGCGGGCCCGAGGTCTGACCGCCCGTCGGGTAACGTCCGACGCCATGGCCCGCCTCGTGTTCCTCGGCACGCCGGACGCCGCGGTGCGGCCGCTCGAGACCCTGGTGGCCACGGGCCACGACGTCGCCCTCGTGGTCACCCGGCCGGACAAGCGCCGGGGTCGGGGGGCCGAGCTGGTGCCCAGCCCGGTGAAGGCCGCGGCGACGGCCCTGGGGCTGGCCGTGACCGATGACCTGACCGAGGCCGTGGGCGTCGGGGCCGAACTCGGGGTGGTCGTGGCCTACGGCCGCATCATCCCGACGGCGGTCCTCGACCGGCTGCCCATGGTCAACCTCCACTTCTCGATGCTGCCCCGCTGGCGGGGCGCCGCCCCGGTGGTACGGGCCCTGCTCGAGGGGGACGGTGAGACAGGGGTGTGCCTCATGGCCGTCGAGGCCGGCCTCGATACCGGTGCCGTCTACGCCGAGGAGGCCACGGCCATCGGGGACGACGAGACGGCCGACGGGCTCCGGGCCCGTCTGGTGGACATCGGGTGCCGGCTCCTCGCCGAGCACCTGCCCGCCGGGCCGGTCGACCTCCCGACGCCCCACGAGCAGTCGGGGGAGCCGACCTACGCCGAGAAGCTCCGGCCGGAGGAGTTCCACCTCGACTGGGGCCGCCCGGCCCTTGACCTCGACCGGGTCGTCCGGCTGGGCCGAGCCTGGACCACGTTCCGGGGCCGGCGTCTGCGGGTGCTGCGGGCTACCCCGGTTCCCGCCGGTGACAGGCCGGCAGCGGGGGACGGCGTCCCCGGGGTGCTGTCGGAGGGGGTGGTGGACTGCGGTTCGGGCAGCGGTCTGCGCCTCGTCGAGGTCCAGCCCGAAGGGAAGCAGCCCATGGCGGCCGACGCCTGGCTGCGGGGGGTCCGGCCCGAGCCGGGGGAGCGCCTGGGCGGGTGAGCGACCGGTAGGCTGACCCTCCATGGCGACCACGGTGGAGGAAGGGACGACCCGTCACCCGGAGCCGCCCCTGCGGGTGGCGCCGTCCATCCTGTCGGCCGACTTCGGGAACCTGGCCGAGGCCGTGGGTGAAGTGGCGCAGACGGCCGACTGGCTCCACGTCGACGTCATGGACGGCCACTTCGTCCCCAACATCACCATCGGTCCGCCGGTGGTGGCGTCGCTCCGTCGCCATACCGGCCTGTTCTTCGACTGCCACCTGATGATCACCGACCCGGACCGCTACCTGGCGCCGTTCCGTTCGGCCGGCGCCGACGGCTGCACGGTCCATGTCGAGGTCGGAGGGACCGACGAGCACATCGACCAGATGCGGTCGTTGGGCCTGCGGGTGGGCCTGGCCCTCAACCCCGACACGCCGTTCGGGGCCGTCGAGCCCTTTCTCGACCGGGTCGACCTGGTGCTGTGCATGACGGTGTTCCCCGGGTTCGGCGGGCAGTCCTTCATCGCCGACGTGCTTCCCAAGGTGGCCGAGGTGCGCGCTGCCGTGGTGGCAGGGGGGCTCGACGTGGAGATCGAGGTGGACGGGGGGATCGACGCCACCACGGTGGTCGACGCCGCCCGGGCCGGGGCCAACGTCTTCGTGGCCGGCTCCGCCGTGTTCACCAGTGACCGGCCGTGGGAGGCCGCGGCGGCGATCCGGGCCCGGGCGGTGGACGCCGTGCGCGGTCCGGCCCGGGCGTCGTAGTCCGTCGATGGGTGGCTGGTCGGGGGACGATGGGGGACCGGGACCGGGACCGGTCACCGGCGCCCAGGACGACGGCCCGGCGGACGACGGACTGCCCCTGGCCCCGGGCCTGCGGGACATCCGGTGGATGCTGCGGGCCGTCGCCGAGGCCGGGAAGGTCCGGGGGCGGACGTCGCCCAATCCGTGGGTGGGGGCGGTCGTCGTCCCGCCGGCCACCGGCGATCCGGCCGGCGGTGAGCCCGGGGGTGACTGGTACGCCGGGGCCACCGCGCCGGCCGGTGGCCCGCACGCCGAGGTCACGGCCCTGGCGGCTGCCGGGGACCAGGCCGAGCTGGCCACCCTCTATGTGACCCTGGAGCCGTGTGCCCACACCGGCCGCACCGGACCGTGCACCGACGTGATCATCGAGTCGGGGATCCGCCGGGTGGTGGTGGGCATCGAGGATCCGGACCCGCTGGTACAGGGCCGGGGGATCGGGGTGCTCCGGCGGGCCGGGATCGACGTGGTGGTGGGGGTCGCCGCCCCCGCCGTGCGCGACCAGCTGGCGCCCTACGTCAAGCACCGCACCACCGGCCGTCCCTGGGTGGTGCTCAAGCTGGCCAGCACCCTCGACGGCCGTATCGCGGCTCCGGACGGCTCGAGCCGGTGGATCACCGGGGACGCGGCACGCCGTGACGCCCACCGTCTCCGGGCCCGGGCCGACGCCGTCCTGGTCGGTGCCGGCACCGTCCGGTCCGACGACCCGGCCCTCACCGTCCGGCTCCCTGAGGGCGATCCGGACCACCGGGGACCGGATGAGCAGCCGCTCCGGGTCGTGTTGGGCACCGCCCCGGAGGGAGCCGCCGTGCACCCGGCGCTGTCGCTCGGCGGGGACCTGGACGACGTGCTGGTCGAGCTGGGGCGCCGCGGGGTGCTGGAGGTGCTGGTCGAGGGGGGTGCCGGCGTGGCCCACGCCTTCCACTCGCAGGGCCTGGTCGACCGTTACGTCCTCTATCTGGCCCCGGCCCTGTTCGGCGGCGACGACGCCCGTCCACTGTTCGCCGGGCCCGGCGCGCCCACCATCGGCACCCTGTGGCGGGGGTCGGTGCAGTCGGTGACTAGCCTGGAACCGGACCTACGGGTGGAACTGGCGGCTCACGAGGGCCCCGGTGCCGGTGACGCACCGTAGTCGGCCCTCGGGGCTTCGGCTGGTCGCCGTGGTCCGGTGGGTCAGTACCGCCGGATCGGCTGATCGACCGGCAGGGCAGTGCAGACAGAGGGAGAAGCAGGATCGATGCCGTTCTCAAAGATCGAGGATGCGATCGCGGCGGTCGCCCGCGGTGAGATCGTCGTCGTCGTCGACGACGAGGACCGCGAAAACGAAGGCGACCTCATCATGGCGGCCGACGCCGTCACTCCGGAGAAGATCGCCTTCTTCATCGCCCACACCTCGGGCCTGATCTGCACCCCACTGACCCCCGAGCGTCTGGAGCAGCTGGACCTTCCCCTTATGGTGTCGTCCAACACCGAGGTCCAGCGCACCGCCTTCACGGTCAGCGTGGACTACCGGAACGGGACCACCACGGGGATCTCGGCCTCGGACCGTTCGGCCACCATCGCCGCCCTGGTGAACCCCCATACCCGACCGACCGACCTCAACCGTCCCGGTCACATCTTCCCCCTCCGCTACCGGCCGGGCGGCGTGCTGAAGCGGGCCGGGCACACCGAGGCCGCCGTGGACCTGGCCCGGGCCGCCGGGATGTCCCCGGCCGGCGTGCTGTGCGAGATCGTGAGTGAGGACAAGACGGGCATGGCCCGCCTGCCCGAGCTGGTGCGGTTCTCCCAGCGCCACGGGCTGCACCTCATCTCCATCGCCGACCTGATCCGCTACCGGCGACAGAACGACAAGTTGGTCCGTCGGATCGCCAGTGCCCGCATCCCCACCGACTTCGGGGAGTTCACCGCGGTGGCCTACGAGTCCGTCCTCGACGGCGAGCACCACGTGGCCCTGGTCAAAGGCGACGTGGACGGCCGCCAGGACGTGCTCGTCCGGGTGCACAGTGAGTGCCTCACCGGGGACGTCTTCGGCTCGCTGCGCTGCGACTGCGGGCCCCAGCTCCACGGGGCCATGGCCGCCATCGCCGAGGAGGGGAACGGCGTGGTGGTCTACCTGCGGGGACACGAGGGGCGGGGAATCGGTCTGGCCCACAAGCTACGGGCGTACTCGTTGCAGGAGGAAGGGTTCGACACGGTGGACGCCAACCTCGAGCTGGGCCTGCCCTCGGACAGCCGGGAGTACGGCATCGGGGCGCAGATCCTGGTCGACCTCGGGGTCACGACCATGCGGATCATGACCAACAACCCGTCCAAGTACGGCGGGCTCGAGGGCTTCGGGTTGGACATCACCGACCGGGTGCCCATCGAGTCGTCGCCCAATCCGGAGAACATCGAGTACCTCCGGACCAAGCGCGAACGGATGGGGCACCTGCTCGAGGGGCTCGATGACGTCCTCTGACGTCACCGGTCTGCCTCCCGACGCCAAGGAGCGCCTGGGCCGGCGGGTGGGCCGGTCCGAGACGGGCTCCCGCGAGGGCGGGGGACTGCGACTGGCCTTCGCCTGCGCCGAGTTCAACGGCGGTATCACCGACCGCCTGCTCACCGGGGCCCTCGATGCCCTGGTCGAGCTCGGGGCCGATCCGTCGGCGGCCGTCGTGGCCTGGGCCCCGGGGGCGTTCGAGCTCCCACTGGTGGCCGACCGGCTGGCCCACACCGGCCTGGTCGACGCCGTGGTCTGCTTCGGGGCGGTCATCCGCGGCGATACCGGGCACTACGATTTCGTGGCCGGCGAGTGCGCCGCGGGGATCCAGCGGGTGCAGCTCGACACGGGTATCCCGGTGGTGTTCGGCGTGCTGACCACCGACACGGTCGACCAGGCCCTGGCCAGGTCGGGGCCGGACGAGATGAACAAGGGACGGGAGGCCGCGGTGACGGCGATCGAGATGGCGAACCTGCTCCGCACCTTCCCGGTCGGGGGGGCATGAGCATGCTGCGGGTGGTGCTGCCCAAGGGCTCCCTCGAGAAGGCCACGTTGGAGCTGTTCGCCGCGGCCGACCTGGCCGTGACCCGGTCGTCCGAAGTGGACTACCGGGCGTCCATCGACGATCCCCGGGTGGCCGACGTGCGGATCCTCCGCCCCCAGGAGATCCCCCTCTACGTGGCCGACGGGATGTTCGACGTGGGGATCACCGGCCGCGACTGGGTCGAGGAGCAGGGCAGTGAGGTGACGTCGCTCGGTGTCCTCCAGTACTCGAAGGCCACGTCCAATCCCATCCGGGTGGTCCTGGCCGTCCCCGTCGACTCGCCGGTGGGCTCGGTGGCCGACCTGGCGTCGTCGGGCACGGGTGCCGACGGCGCGGTCCGGGTCTCGACCGAGTACATCCAACTGACCCGCCGCTACCTCGAGAAGCACGGGGTGCGTGCCGAGGTCAGCCTGTCCTACGGCGCCACCGAGGCGAAGGTCCCCGACATCGCCGACTGCGTCGTGGAGATCACGGAGACCGGAAGGGCCCTGCGGGCCGCCGGGCTGAAGATCGTCGAGACGGTACTGGTCTCCCATACGGAACTGATCGCCAACCCCGAGGCCGCGGCCGACCCGGCCAAGCGGCACGCCATGGAGCAGCTCCTGACCCTTCTGCAGGGGGCGCTCGAGGCCCGGACCAAGGTACTGGTGAAGCTCAACGTGCCCGGCGACTCGCTCCAGTCGGTGATCGACCTGTTGCCGGCCCTCCGGACACCGACGGTGTCCGAGCTCTACGGCGGTGGCGGCTTCGCCGTCGAGACGGTGGTGCCGAAGTCGGAGATCAACGTGCTGATCCCGGCCCTGAAGGACCGGGGTGCCACGGACATCATCGAACTTTCCCTGTCGAAGATCGTCCACTGAGGGTCCGGGGAGAGTCGTGACCATGACGCCGAACGACAGCGAGTTCGTCCCGGCCGGCCGGTCGCCCCTGGTCGGCAGCGTCACCGGCTTCAACCGGGCCCGGGGCCTGGGCATCGTCGAGACAGGGGACGGGCGACCGTTCGAGTTCCATTCGACGGCCATCACCGACGGCACCCGGGACATCGCCGTGGGCACGGTGGTCGTCTTCACGCTCGGTCCGACCCACCTCGGCCGGCTCGAGGCCACCGCGGTGCGGCCTCTGCCCGGGGTCACCGCCCCGGGCTCATCGCTGGAGTCTCCGGGGGACGAGGCCCGGAGGCCGGCTTCCGGTGCCGTCGGCCCGGCACCGGTCGTCGTGTACCCGGACGCCCCGACAGGTGAGGTCCCGGTCGTGGTCGTGTCGGAGCCCGTGGTGGGGCCCGCCGTGGAGCCCATCGGGGAACCGGTCGCCCCGGTGGAGCCGGTGGCCCCGGTGGAGCCGGGGGCCCCGGTGGAGCCGGCGGCCCCGGCACGTGCGGTGACGGTCGTAGCGGGCCCGACCCCCGCCCCGGTCGTGACGCCCCCCGTCGCCGACGAGCCCACCGGTGAGGTGGCACCGCCGGTCACTTCGGTCGTGACGCCCCCCGCCGCCGACGAGCCCACCGGTGAGGTGGCACCTGAGCCCCCGGAGCCCCCGGCGCCGTGGTGGGCGCCGGTTCAGCCCGAGGGGTCCGACGAGTCGGGGGCGTCGGACGCTTCGACGTCGTCGGTCTTGCCCGACCCGGCACCGTCATCGGTGCCGTCACTCGAAGCCACCCCTCCGGCCGGTACCGCCGCCACCCCGCCGCCGTCGGCGTCCTCCGGGTCCTCCGGGTCGTCCGGGTCGTCCGGGTCCTCCGGGTCGTCCGGGTCCGATGCCGACGAGGAGGCCTCACCGCCGCCGACGCCCAGGCCAGATTTCTGGTCGGCACCGAGGAGCTCGCCCACCGGTCCGCCCCCCACCTGGATGACCCCGGCCACGCCCCGCTCGCCGTCACCGTCCGCCGACGAGCCCGACGGGTCCTCGTCCTCAACCTCATCCTCGTCCTCGTAGGGGTTTCCCAGGATCTGTCGGGCCAGGTCGACCACCACCGCACTGTCGGCGTCCTCCTTGGTCACCTGACCGATGAGGGGGGCGGCCAGGACACCGGCCACCAGTCCCTTGGCCAGCATCGACTCGGCCTCCACGAAGGCCCACTGCCAGATGCGCTGGACGACGTCCGCCTGCTTCTGCCGACGCACCGGGAAGCGCAGCCAGCAGTTGACGATCCCGTGGCACAGTCCGGTGGCCGCGGGGAAGAGCCAGATGAGCCGGTAGTTGCCTGTGGCATCGACCACCGCCGCGGCGATGTAGGCCATCACCACGGCGCACAGGTTGAAGGGGGCCAACAGGACCCCGAGACGCTCGCCGAGGCCGCCCGAGCGGGGTAGCAGCTGCAGCAGGTACGGGGCCAGCACGATGATGTAGGCGCCGATGAACGGTGCACCGATGAAGGCCAGCACCACGGCCTGCCAAATATGTGTATCGAAGTACTGGATCCCGGCCAGCACCCCACCGAGCAGGGGTGCGCCGATGGCCAGTTGCCGGCGGGTGAGGACCCGGCTCAACGGGATCCCCAGCAGTACACCGATGAAGAGGGCCGGGATACCGGTGAACAGCCCGGCGATCGTCTGGGCGCTGGCCCCGGCGTGGACGACGTCCTGGAAGAAGAGGATGGCCACGTAGGCGGTGGAGCCGACCCCCGACCAGAACAGGAGCGAACCTGTGACCAGGACCTTGGCGTTGGGAAGGGCCAGGATGGTCCGGAGCTCCTCGCTGATGGGCCGGGCCCGGGACCCCCGGTCGGCCGCGGCCCCGGCCGCGGCGGCCTTGGACTCGCGGACGAGGACCAGCACGGCGATCCCGAGGACGGCCATGACCACCCCGGCGAACTGGAACGGGGCGTTCCAGGTCGACGGGTCGTTGGTCTTCCACGACGTGACCACGATGGCCTTGATCACGATGGCCACGGCGTAGCCGAGGACCGTGGTCAGGACGACGGCCTTCAGCCACCGGCTGCGGCCGAACACCTCGGGGACCACGGCGATGTTGGTCAGGGTGAACACCGAGGCGGCCTGGCGGGCGATGAGGATCAGGAGCACCAGCACCCAGTACCCGCGGGTCTCGGTGAACAGGTAGGTGGAGACCCCCATGACGATGAGACTGATCCCCATGTACGGGGTCCGGCGCCCGACCCGCGACTTCGTGCGGTCGCTGAGACGGCCGGCCACCGGGTAGGTGATGATGCTGAGGAGCCGGTTGGCCGTCAGGGCGAACGTGACGGCCAGGGCTCCGGCCGCCCGGTGCTGGACGAACAGGGTGATGAGGACGCCGGAGACGGCCAGGTTGGCCCGGGGTCCGACCAGTCCCAGCGACAGACCGATGAAGCTGCGGAGCCGGGACGGGTCGATGGCGTTCCCGTCGGCGCCGCTCCCGGCGTCGTCGGAGGCGTCCGGACCACCGGGTGGGACCACGCCGTCCGGACGGATGACCGACGCGCCACCGGCCGGACCGTCACCCGTCGGCGGGCCGCCCGGATCGTCGGCCGCCGGACCTCCCCCCGGGGCGTCGCTCACGCCCCGGTGCTGTCTCCGCTGTCGCCCGTGCCGCCGTCGGCCGGACCGGAGGCCTCCGACGTCCCGTTGGCGGCGCCCTCGGTGGCGGCGGCCCCGGCCCGCTGGGCTCCGTCGATCTGGACGTAGGCCAGGCGGAGCTGACTGAGGCCGTCCCGGAGCTGGGGCTCGGCCTCACCGAGCCGGCCCTCCAGCCCGTCGACCAGGGCGGCCATGGCGTCGATGGCCACCCGGGCCTGGGCCAGCAGCGGCGGGAGCTGTGACAGGTACACGGCCGACAGCTCGAACAGGCCGTAGCAGTGGTTGGCGATGACCACCTCGACCGGCGATTCCGCCAGCTGGCGCCGCATCTCCTCGACCTGCTCGATCATCGCCTCGTCGTCGAGGACGTCCGACGGTCCGGGGCCGGCGGACCCCGGTCCGCCACCGCCACCGGTGTCGCTGCGGGCGGGTCGGATGGGCTGTTCGCCGTCGGGTGTCCAGAGGGAGCTCACGACTGGTAGCCTAAAGCACCTACAGATGAGGAAGCGGAGCCGTGTCGTATGCGACTCCCACCCGGCCACGGCTACTGCGTGCGCCGGGTCCATGGGTCCGGCAGCCGACCGTGGTCGGTACTGTCCGGTGGCTGCTCCGCTCCTTGCCGTTGGTCACGGGAAGTCCGTGACCCGAGTACAGGGAGCAATCGAATAGCAACTACCGTCACCACCAATGAGCCCCGGATCAACGACCGGATCCGAGCACGCGAAGTCCGCCTGATCGACGCCGATGGCGAGCAGCTCGGCATCAAGATGCTGCCCGAAGCGCTCAACATCGCCCGCCAGCTCGACCTGGACCTGGTCGAGGTGGCCCCGCTGGCCAACCCCCCGGTGTGCCGGGTCATGGACTACGGGAAGTACAAGTTCGACGAGGCGCAGCGGGCGAAGGAGTCCAAGCGCAAGTCGGTCCACGTGGGGATCAAGGAGATGAAGTACCGGCCGAAGATCGGCCCGGGCGACTTCGAGACCAAGACCCGGCAGGTGGCAAAATTCCTGAGCGAGGGCCACAAGGTCAAGATCACCATCATGTTCCGGGGCCGCGAGGTGTTCCATCCGGAGCTGGGGAAGAAGATCCTGGACCGTATCGCCGACCAGATGGACGGCGTGGGCAAGTCGGAGACGGTCCCGAGGCTCGACGGGCGCAACATGGTGATGGTCCTGGCCCCGGACAAGCGGGCGAAGCAGTCGGCGGCGTCGAAGGGCGACCGGCACGCACCGGAGCCGAAGGCCGCCGGGGCCGCCGGGGCCGCCGGGCCGGCGGCGGAAGCGGCAGGTGCAGTCGAAGCGGTCGGAACAGCCGACACAGCCGAAACAACCGAAGTGGTCGAAGCAGTCGAAGCAGTCGAAGCAGTGGAGGAGCCGGAAGGCGGCGCCGTGGCGTCGGCCGGGACGGCCAGCGAAGGAGAGGGTTAGGCGACATGCCGAAGATGAAGACCGACAGCGGTGCGCGTAAGCGGATCAAGATCACCGCCACCGGCAGGCTGCGCCGGCGTAAGGCGTTCCGTTCGCACCTGCTGGAGAAGAAGTCCAGCGTCCGTACCCGCAGGCTCGGCCGGGAGGCCGATTTCTCGCCGGGCGACCTGCGTCAGGTCAAGAGGATGCTCGGGCGTTAGCCCCTCCGGCCGCCCACCCGGGGCCGGCCCCGCCGGTCACACCGGCCCCGTACCGACCGTCGGCACCCCGGACACCGGGACGGCGGGCACGATCATCAGTCCACCACGCACCACGATCAAAAGGAGTTCCCATGGCCCGAGTGAAGCGCGCAGTCAACGCACGGAAGCACCACCGCGCGGTTCTCGAGCAGGCGAAGGGCTACTACGGCAACAAGAGCCGTTCCTTCCGCGCCGCCAACGAGCAGCTCATGCACTCCGGGCAGTACGCCTACCGTGACCGCCGGGCACGCAAGGGCGACTTCCGGAAGCTGTGGATCCAGCGCATCAACGCCGCGGCCCGGCTGAACGGGACGAGCTACAGCCGGCTGATCGCCGGTCTGCACCGGGCCGAGGTGGGTGTCGACCGCAAGGTGCTCGCCGATCTGGCCGTCCGGGAGCCCGAGGCGTTCGCCGCGCTGGTCCAGGTGGCCAACGAGGCCCTGGCCACGGCGTCACCGTCGGCCGAGGTCGCCTCCTGACCCAGACCGGGCTGGCCTACACGCACCAGCGGGTCCGCCGGGTCCGCCAGCTCCTGCGCAAGCGGAGCCTGCGGTGGTCCGAGCACGTCCTGGTGGTCGAAGGGGCGGAGCTGCTGTCCGTGGCCCTCGACGCCGGCGCCCGGGTCGAGTCGGTCTACGTGGCCCCCGAGGGGCGCGCGGCTGACGCCGTCGCCGCGGTGGTCGACCGCGCCTTCGCCGAGGGCGTCCGGGTCTTCGACCTGGCGCCGGGCGTGCTCGAGCGGATCGCCGACACGACGACGCCCCAGCCGGTCCTCTCGGTCGTGGCCTTCGAGCCCCGGGCCCTCGGGGAGCTGGCCGGAGGGTCCTTGGTCGTGGTCTGCGTCGACGTCCGCGACCCCGGCAACGCCGGCACGGTGATCCGCACCGCCGACGCCGCAGGGGCCGACGGCGTGGTGTGCTGCGCCGGGTCGGTCGATCCCTACAACCCCAAGACCGTCCGGGCCTCGGCCGGTTCGCTCTTCCACGTCCCGGTGGTCGCCGGGGGCGGGGTCACCGAGGTGCTGGGCGAGCTACGGGACGCCGGGTACACGGTGGTGGGGACGGTGGTGCGCGACGGACAGGACTACACGGCCTTCGACTGGACCGGCCGGGTGGCCCTGGTCCTCGGAAACGAGGCGTCGGGCCTGCCGGTCGAGGCCGTGGCGTCCCTGGACCGGAGGGTGTCCGTCCCGATGGCCGGACGGGCGGAGTCGCTGAACGTGGCGGTGTCGGCGGCCGTGGTCTGTTTCGAAGCCCTGCGCCAGCGCCGGGTCGCGGGATCGTGAGGCCCGTCATCGGATCTACGATTCACCGGATGACCTCCGGATCCGATGAGACGGCGTGCGCCGGCTGGGCGGCCCGACGGTGAGCGCGGGCGTCGACGTGGGTGCCCTCGAGGAGGCGGCGGCGAACGAGGTCGCCGGTGCCGCTACGGCGGCGGAGCTCCGCGCCGTCGAGACGTCGGTCCTCGGCAAGAAGTCGCCCCTGGCCCTGGCCCACCGTGCGCTCGGCGGACTCGAGCCCGACGCCCGTCGGGAGCTCGGACGCGAGCTCAACGAGGCGCGGGGCCGGCTCGAGGAACTGGTGACCGAGCGGGCCACGGTCCTGGCCGCTGCCGAGCGGCGCCAGTGGCTGGCCGACGACCGCCTGGACCTCACCGAGGTGATCCCGTCGGACGTGATGTCCCCGTCGGCCCGGGGCCACCTGCACCTGGTGAGCCAGACCCAGGCGGCGTTGGAGGACGTCTTCGTCGGCATGGGCTTCGTCGTCGCCGAGGGTCCCGAGGTGGAGACGGACTGGTACAACTTCGGCGCCCTCAACATGCCGCCGGCGCACCCGGCCCGGGGCATGTGGGACACCTTCTACCTCAACCTCGGTGAACCCGAGTCGACGTTGCTGCGGACCCACACCTCACCGGTGCAGGTCCACCTGATGGAGCGGGCCGTCCTCGACGGGGGCCTCCCGATCCATGCCGTCATGCCCGGTCGCTGCTACCGCCGGGACACGCCCGACGCCCGCCACCTGCCGGTCTTCCACCAGATCGAGGGTCTGGTGGTGGACCGGGACATCACCTTCGCCGACCTGGCCGGGACCATCGAGAACTTCACCACCGCCTACTTCGGACCGGACATCCACTCGCGGCTCCGTCCGGCCTTCTTCCCGTTCACCGAACCGTCGGCCGAGTTCGAGGTGACCTGTGCCATCTGTCACGGTTCGGGCTGCCGCACGTGCTCACAGACCGGATGGATCGAGCTGGGGGGTTGCGGCATGGTGGACCCCGCCGTCTTCGACGCCGTGGGCATCGACCGCGAACAGTGGACCGGGTTCGCCTTCGGCTTCGGCATCGACCGGTGTGCCCAGATGCGCCACGGCATCGCCGACATGCGCGCCCTGACCGAGAACGACCTCCGCTTCCTGCGTCAGTTCTGAGAGGACCGCCGTGCGCACCCCACTGTCGTGGCTCCGTGATTTCGCCCCCTTCGACGGGAGCCCGGCCGACCTGGCCGCCACCCTCGACGACCTCGGTCTGGTGGTGGAGGCCATCGAGCCGGTCGGCGAGGGGCTCGAACAGGTGGTCGTGGCGAGGGTCGAGGAGATCGCGGCCATCGACGGGGCGGACCGGATCCGACGGGTGATCGTCGACGCCGGCGACGGGCCGGTGGAGGTGGTCTGCGGGGCCTGGAACTTCTCGGTCGGCGACCGGGTCCCCTTTGCCCCGGTGGGATCCGTACTGCCCGGCGGGTTCGCCATCGGCCGGCGCAAGATGAAGGGTGTCGTGTCGAACGGCATGTTGTGTTCCGGCCGGGAACTGGCCCTCACCGACGACCACGAGGGCATCATGGTCCTGAACGACGTCGCTGGGGCGTCACCCGGGGTGTCGTTCACGGAGGCACTGGGCATCGAGGCGGACGTGGTGTTCGACATCGCCGTGGAGGCCAACCGTCCCGACGCCTGGTGCATGGCCGGTGTGGCCCGGGACCTGGCCGCCCGCCTCCGCCTCCCGTTCGCCGTCCCGGCGGTGGATGCTCCGGCCGAGGGCGGTCCGTCGGTGGGGGAGCTGGCCACCGTCCGCGTCGAGGATACCGAGCTCTGCCCACGGTTCACCGCCCGGGTGCTGACCGGTGTGCGGGTGGGCCCGTCGCCGGCCCTGGTGGCCCGTCGGCTCACCCTGGCGGGCATGCGCCCGATCAACAACGTCGTCGACGCCTCCAACTACGTGATGCTCGAACTGGGGCAGCCGACCCACCCCTACGATCTCGACCGGCTGCCCGGTGGCGGTCTGCTGGTCCGTCGGGCCGAACCGGGGGAGCGGGTGGTCACCCTCGACGGCAACGAGCGCCGCTTGGGAACCCCCGGCCCGGGCCTCGGTGATACCGGAGACGACTGCCTGATCTGCGACGCCGACGGTACCCCCGTGGGCATCGGTGGCGTCATGGGCGGCGAGTCGTCCGAGATCGGCGGGAGCACGCAGCGGGTGCTCCTCGAGGCGGCCTATTTCGTGCCCATGGCCATCGCCCGTACCTCGAAGCGCCTGAACCTGCGCACCGAGGCGTCGGCGCGGTTCGAACGGGGGTGCGACCCGTCGGGCATCGACCGGGCCGTGGCCCGCTTCTGCGAGGTACTGGGAACCTCGACCGACGCCGTGGTGGCTCCGGGGGTCCTCGACGTCACCGGTGACGTCCCCGAGCCCCTGCACCTGTCCGTGCGGTCGGACCGGATCAACGCCCTGCTCGGGACGTCGTTCGACTCCCCGGAGGTGGCCGGCCTGCTCGCACCGCTCGGGATCACCGCCGAGCCGTCGGACGGGGGGGCACTGGCGGTGACCGTACCCACCTTCCGCCCTGACATCCGCCCCGGTCCCCTCGGCGAGGCCGACATCGCCGAGGAGGTGGCCCGGACCTTCGGCTACTCGCGCCTGCCCCGTCGCCAGCCGGCGTGGCCCCAACCGGGCCGGCTGACCGACACCCAGCGCGGACGCCGCCACGTGAAGGACGTCATGGTGGGCCTGGGAGCCAGCGAGGCGTGGACGTCGAGCATCGTCACGGCCGCCGACCACGGGGCGCTGGGCCTCGAGGGCCCCTCGATCGAGATCGCCAACCCCCTGATCTCCGACGAGCGGTTCCTCCGGCGCTCCATGGTCCCCGGGCTGCTGAAGGCCCTGGCCTACAACCTCGACCGCCGTCAAGACGCCCTGCGGCTCTTCGAGGTGGGGACGGTCTTCCCGTACCCCGAGGATGGCCGGGCCCCGGTAGCCGAGCAGGAGCTGCTCTGCGCCGTGTTCGCCGGTTCCGGTGACGACGCCCGGGCGGCCACGGTGGCCTGGAGGACGCTGGCCGACGCCCTGCGGATCGACGGGGTCTCGCTGCTCACCCCTTCCACGCTGGGGGGGCAGGTCGGCGCACTGCACCCGACCCGCTCGGCCTGGTTGGTCTCCGTGGGGCGGTCCCGGCACGGTGCCCCCGGACAGATGGTCGAGGTGGGGGCCGTCGGTGAGCTCGACCCTGACATCGTCGCCGCCTTCGGGATCGGGGACCCCACCGACGGCTCCGTGCGACGGGTGGGCTGGTTGCAGCTCGACCTGGGCTACCTGTTGGACCCGGCGGTGGTCCCGCGACGCGACCTCGGCTCACGACCGGTCAGCCGCTTTCCGTCGTCCGACATCGACCTGGCCTTCGTCGTCGACGACCTGGTCGGAGCCGACGTGGTGGGGGAGACGCTGTCCCGGGCCGGGGGGTCGTTCCTCGAGTCGGTCGACCTGTTCGACGTCTATCGGGGTGCTTCGGTCGGACCGGACCGCCGGAGCCTGGCCTACCGTCTCCGCTTCTGTGCTCCGGACCGGACGCTGACCGACGACGAGATCGGCGACTACCGCGCCCAGTGCATCGCCGCCGTGGCCCGGGAGCACCGGGCCGAGCTCCGGGGCTGACCACAACCGTCGGTCGCAGGGGCCGACCCGGGGCGGTCGTGTCAGACGGCCCCGGCATCCCACCGCTCGAGCAGCCAGCGGGTGGAGGGTCCCATCCAGGGGCCGAGCGCCCGGAGCTCGTCGGGGGACAGGTGGTCGAGGAAGCCGTGGGCGACGTGGTCGTCCACGTGGTCACCCGGCTCCGAGGCGATCGACTCGACTACCGACATGGCCCGGACCACGACGTCCCTCCCGGCCGCGACGGCGGTCAGATGACGGGCGACGAACTCGGCCAGTTCCGACAGGACGACCGGTCCGTCGATGGCGTCGTCCGTCCCGGACGTCGGACTGCACCCGATGGGGACGAATTCGGGGACGGCCCGGAACGGGGGCGCGGCGGACCAGGGGGATGACGGGTCGGCGGCATGGGGGTCGGGCACGGTGCTCCTCGGTCGCGGGCGTCGGCGACCGGGCGACCAGGGGCCCCCGGGCCCGGTGATCCGGGGGTGTCCCGACGGTACCGGGAGCGGTGATGACGGTCAAGGGCGCGCCTCGGTCCGTCCGCCGGTCTCCCGCCGGTCCTCCGCCGGGACCACGGGACCACGGAACCACGGGACTGCCGTGTCAGCCGAAGAGTGTGGCCGGGGTGTTGACCTTGTCGGGGGCGATGCGCAGGATGATCCGGCCACCCGGGCCGATGGGCCGGGCGTAGTCGGCGCCGGTGTACTTGTTCGACAGTTCGTCGATATGGGCCCGGGGCCTGTCCCCGGTGACGACCTCGATCACGTGCCCCCGGACCTCCGCCCAGTCCCAGGCGTTGTCGGCCGAATGGATGAGGACGGTCACCCGGGGGTCGCGGGCCACGTTGCGGGCCCGTTGTCGTTCGGGCTCGGTGTTGACCAGGATGACCTCGCCATCGGTGTCGACCCAGGTCAGTAGGGCCTGGGGCTGACCGTCGGGCATCAGGGTCACCACCGTCGCCAGGTTCGCCCCCTTGGCCAGCCGCACCACGTCGTCGTCGAGTGTCATGCCGCATCACCTCCACTGTCTGCTCTCGCCGGACCGCTGCCGGTCAGGACCGTTCTACCGCGTCGGTACCGGCGACCGTACGCCGACCGGGGGGTGCTGGCCGTACCCGAGGAGCTTGCATAAACATGCGTAGATATGCATATACTTGCGACATGGACACCGGCCACCTCCAGCAGTCGACGGGCGGAGGAACGGTCGCCGCGGGGAGCCCCCGGTGAAGGCCGGTGTGGTCGGGGCGTCGGGCTACGCCGGGGTCGAACTGCTCCGGCTGGCCGCCGGGCACTCCGGGCTCGACGTGGTGGTGGCCACGGCCGGGAGCAACGCCGGACAGTCGGTGGCCTCCTTCACCCCGTCACTGGCCGCCGGGTACCCCTCGCTGCACTACGGGGAGACGAGTCCCGAGGCGCTCGACGGGCTCGACGTGGTCTTCCTGGCCCTGCCCCACGGCGAGTCCCAGGACCTGGTCCCGGAGCTGGACCGGCGGGTCGGGGCCGTGGTGGATCTGGCCGCCGACTTCCGCCTGACCGACCCCTCGCTCTACCCCCGCTGGTACGGCGAGGAGCACCGGGCCCCGGCGTACCTGCCCCGGTTCGCCTACGGGTTGCCCGAGCTGTTCCGCGAGTCCCTGGTCGGCGCCCGGCTGGTGGCCGCACCCGGCTGCTACCCGACCGCCGCGGCGCTGGCCCTCGCGCCCCTGGTCCGGGCCGGCCTGGTGGCCACCGAAGGGATCATCGTCGACGCCGCCAGCGGGATCTCGGGCGCCGGACGGGCGGCCACGCCGTCCCTCCACTTCGGGGCCGTCGACGGGAATTTCACGGCCTACGGACTGCTCGACCACCGGCACACCCCGGAGATGGAGCAGGCCATCGGGGCCGAGATCCTCTTCACGCCCCACCTGGCCCCCATGACCCGGGGCATTCTGGCCACCTGCTACGCCCGGCCGGCCGGCGGCCCGACACCTCCCACCACGGCGTCGGCGCTCGAGGTGGTGCGGGACTTCTACCGGGAGGAGCCGTTCGTGGTGGTCACCGACGATCCGCCGGCCACCAAGTCGACGGCCGGGTCGAATACCGCCCACGTGTCGGTCCGGGTCGATCCCCGCACCGGGTGGATCGTGGCGCTGGCCGCCCTGGACAACCTGGTGAAGGGGGCGGCCGGGCAGGCCATCCAGTGCGCCAACCTGGTGCTGGGCCTCCCCGAGACCGCCGGCCTCCCCGTGAACGGGCTGTACCCGTGAGCATCACCACCCCGAAGGGGTTCGTGGCTGCCGGGCTGGCCGCCGGCATCAAGGGCGGCGGGGTGCCCGACCTGGCCCTGGTGGCCACCGACGACGGCCTCCCCGTGCCCACGGCGGCGACGTTCACCCGCAACCTGGCCGCCGCCCCGCCGGTCGTGGTCAGTCGCTCGCACCTGGCCTTCAGTGGGGGGCTGGCAGCGGCGGTGCTGGTGAGCAGCGGCAACGCCAACGCCGCCACCGGGGCCGCCGGGGTCCGGGACGCCGAACGGATGTGCGCCCTGGCCGGGGAGGGTCTCGGGGTCGCCCCGGAGGCCGTGCTGGTGTGCTCGACCGGCCTGATCGGCTATCCGTTGCCCATGGGGGTGATCGAGGCCGGGATCCCCGAGCTGGTGGCCCGCCGGTCCGGGGGCGGGGCCTCGGCCGCCGACGCCGCGGCGGGGATCCTCACCACCGACTCGTCCCGCAAGGAGGCCCTGGTGGCCGCCAACGGGTTCACCGTGGCCGGCATGGCCAAAGGAGCCGGGATGCTGGCGCCCGACATGGCCACCATGCTGGCCTTTCTCACCACGGACGCCGCCGTCGACCCCGCCACCCTGGCCGGGGTGCTCCGGGGTGCGGTCGACCGCTCGTTCAACGCCATGACCGTCGACGGCTGCACGTCGACCAACGACACCGTCGTGCTGCTGGCGTCGGGCCGGTCCGGGGTCGCCGACGTCCCCGCCCTGTCGGCGGCGGTGGAGGAGGTGTGCGCCGGCCTGGCCGGGCAGATGGCGGCCGACGCCGAGGGTGCCTCGAAGCTGGTCCACGTCCGGGTCACCGGGGCCACGTCCGACGGTGACGCCCACCGGGCGGCCCGCAAGGTGGCCGAGTCCCAGCTGGTCAAGTGCTCCTTCAACGGCGAGGATCCCTACTGGGGGCGGGTGGTGAGCGAGCTGGGCACCGCCGGCGTCCCCTTCGAGATGGACCGCGTGACCATCGCCTACGGCGGTACCACGGTGTGCCGGCAGGGGGTGGCGGCGGCCCACGACGACGCGGCCGTCCGTGCCCACCTGGCCGGCCCGGTGGTCGACCTGCACTGCGACCTCGGGCTGGGGGACGGCTCGGGCGTGGTGTTGACGGTCGACCTCGGCCACGGGTACATCGACGAGAACCGGACGACGTCGTGAGCGGCGCGCCCGACGCCGCCGACAAGGCCGCGGTGCTGGTCGAGGCCGTGCCGTACATCCGCCGGTTCTGGGGCAAGATCGTGGTGGTCAAGTACGGGGGCAACGTCCTGTCCGCCAAGGACGGTGCGGAGCCGGTCGACGCCGACGGGGCCCTGGCCTCGTTCGCCGAGGACATCGTCCTCATGCGCTCGGTGGGCATGCTGCCCGTGGTGGTCCACGGGGGCGGGCCGCAGATCGGCGCCCTGATGGCCCGGGTGGGCAAGGAGACCGAGTTCCGTGACGGGTTCCGGGTCACCGACGCCGACACGCTCGACCTGGTGCGGATGGTGCTCGTGGGGAAGGTCAACCGGGATATCGTCAGCGCGGTGAACGTCCACGGGGCCCTGGCCGTGGGCCTGTCGGGCGAGGACGCCAACCTCATCACCGCGGTGGCCCGGCACGAGTCGCTGGGCTACGTGGGCGACGTGGTGGACGTGGACCCGGTCCTCGTCCACCAGTTGGTGGCCCAGGGGCTGATCCCGGTGGTCGCCACCATCGGGAGCGACGCCTCGGGCCAGGCCTTCAACATCAACGCCGACACCGTGGCCGGAGCCCTGGCCACCGCCCTCGACGCCGAGAAGCTGGTCTTCCTCACCGACGTGGCCGGGCTCCGCAGCGATCCGGCGGACCCGGCGACCCTGATCCACCGGACCACGCCCGACGAGCTGGAGGCCATGGTGGCCGCGGGCTCGGCGGGCGGCGGGATGATCCCCAAGGCCGAGGCCTGCGCCCGGGCGGTGCGGTCGGGGGTGCGGAGCGCCCACATCCTCGACGGCCGCACCCCGCACGCCCTGCTGCTCGAGGTGTTCACCGACGAAGGCGTGGGGACCATGGTGACGACATGACGGTGGACCGGTCGGCCCTCATGCACACCTACGCCGAGCCCGCGGTCACCTTCGTCCGGGGCGAGGGCAGCCTCCTCTACGACGACCGGGGCCGGGAGTACCTCGATTTCCTCTCCGGCCTGGCCGTGACGTCGTTGGGCCACGCCCACCCGGTGGTGGCCGACGCCGTGGCCACCCAGGCCCGGACCCTGAGCCACGTCTCGAACCTCTTCGGCAACGAGATCGGGCCCGGGGTGGCCGTGACCCTCGACCGGTTGATCGGGGGCGGTGTCGAACGGGCCGGAGGACAGGTCTTCTTCGCCAATTCCGGGGCCGAGGCCAACGAGTGCGCCCTGAAGCTGGCCCGGCGGTGGGCCGGGGGCGACCGGTTCGGGGTGGTCAGCACCTGGGGTGCCTTCCACGGACGGACCCTGGCCACGTTGACGGCCACCGGCCAGCCCGAGAAGCAGGCGGCGTTCCTCCCGTTGCCCGAGGGGTTCGACCACGTCCCCTACGACGACCTGGCGGCCATGGACGCGGCCTGCGACCCCACCCGGGTGGCCGCCGTGCTCCTCGAGCCCATCATGGGGGAGGCCGGGGTGGTGGTCCCCTCGTCGGACTACCTGGCCGGGGTCCGTCAGCTTTGCACCGATCGGGACATCCTCCTCATGGTGGACGAGGTCCAGACCGGCCTCGGGCGGACCGGCCGGTGGTTCGGGTTCCAGCACCTCGGCATCGAGCCCGACGTGGTCACCATGGCCAAGGCCCTGGGCAACGGGATGCCCGTCGGGGCGTGCTGGGCCCGGCCCGAGGTGGCGGCGGCGTTCGTGCCCGGTGACCACGGGAGCACCTTCGGCGGCCAGCCCCTGGCCATGTCCGCAGCCCGGGCCACCCTGGCCGTGATGGAGGCGGAGGACGTCCCGGCCCGGGCCCGGGCCGCCGGGGCCCGGCTGGCCCGGGGCCTGGAGGCCCTCCCGGGGGTGGCGTCGGTCCGGGGGGAGGGCCTGTTGGTGGCCGCGGTCCTGGACAACGACTTCGCCGCAGCCGCGTCGGCCCAGGCGCTCGAGTCCGGCTTGGTGGTCAATGCGCCGAAGCCCGACGTCCTGCGGTTCGCCCCGTCGTTGCTGGTGTCCGACGCCGAGATCGACCGGGCGCTCGGCTTGATGGGACGGGTCCTGGCCCGGCTGGCGGCGTCGTTCGGGCGACGCGACGACAGCGGAGGGGAGTGACACCGTGACGACGCAACCGACGGCCGACGGTCCGGGGCCGACCCGGCACGTCCTGGAGGTCGACGACCTGTCGGCGGGCGAGCTGGCCGAGGTGCTGGCCCTGGCCGAACGCGATCCGGCCACCCTGCCCCGGGTCCTCGAGGGGGCCGGCGTGGCCCTGGTGTTCGAGAAGCCCTCCAACCGGACCCGCAACAGCTCGGAGATCGCCGCGGCCGCTCTGGGCGGTCATCCCGTGTACATCCAGGGATCCGAGGTGGGCCTCGACGTCCGGGAGAGCGCGTCCGACGTGGCCCGGACCCTGGCCTGCTACCACGCGGTCATCGGGGCCAGGGTCATGCACCACGGCACGCTGGAGCGGATGGCCGGTGCCCTGGACGATGCCGGGGTGCCCGTGCCCGTGGTGAACCTGCTCTCCGACGAGGCCCATCCGTGCCAGGCCCTGGCCGACCTGTTGACCCTGCGGGCCGTGTTCGGGACCGACGGTGTCCGGTCCCGCTCGGTGGCCTACATCGGCGACGCCAACAATGTGTGGCGGTCGCTGGCCATCGCCTGCGCCCTGTCGGGGATCGCCAGCCGGATCGCCGCGCCCGACGGCTACGGCCCGTCCACCGCCGATCGGGCCCGGATCGCCGCGCTCGGTGGGCAGATGACGGTCACCACCGATCCGGCGGAGGCGGCCGACGGGGCCGACGCCCTCTACACCGACGTGTGGACCTCGATGGGCCAGGAGGAGGAGCAGGCCGTCCGCCTGGAGGCCTTCCGCGGGTTCATGGTGGACGACGCCCTGGTGGCGCGGGCATCTCCTGACGCCGTGGTGCTCCACTGCCTGCCCGCCCACCGGGGCGAGGAGATCGCCGCCTCGGTGGTCGACGGGCCCCGGAGCGTCGTGTGGGCGCAGGCGGCGAACCGGATGCACGCCATGCGCGGGCTCTTCGCCTGGCTCCGCGGGGCCGCCGACGCGGGGGGCGGCCCCCGGTGAAGGTGACCAAGCACCAACGCCAGCACCGGATCATCAAGCTCCTGGAGACCCGGGCCGTGGCCAACCAGGGCCACCTGGTCGAGCTCCTGGCCGAAGAGGGGGTGGTGGCCACCCAGACCACGGTCTCCCGCGACCTCGAGGAGCTGGGCGCCCTGAAGGTCCGCCTCCCGGGTGGGGAGACGGCGTACGCCCTCCCCGAGCTCCCCTCCCACCAGGTCGCTCCGGAGGACCACCTCCGTCGGGTCCTCGGCGAGTGGGTGGTCGAGGTCGACCACTCGGGGAACCTCGTGGTGCTCCGCACGCCCCCGGGCTCGGCCCATGTCGTAGGCTCGGCCCTCGACCGCAGCGGCTTCCCCGGGGTCATCGGCACGGTGGCCGGTGACGACACCGTCCTGGTGGTGGCGGCCGAGGCCGCCCGGGGCGGTGGAGGTGCCAACGTGGCGGCCCGGCTGGCCGCGGTGTCGGGGCTCGAGGCTCGGGCCGTGGTGAACTCGCGGCCGACGGGGGCCGCCGGGGCCGCCGGCGGACAGCAGGGTGGACGGACGATGGAGCCGAACGGCTCGAAGGCAGAGGGATGAACATGGCGAAGCGAGTGGTTCTGGCCTACAGCGGTGGTCTCGACACGTCGGTGGCCGTCCGGTGGCTGATGGAGAACGCCGGGGCGGAGGTCATCGCCGTGGCGGTGGACGTCGGCCAGTCCGGTGACGCCGGGCAGGAGGACTGGGAGGCCATCCGCCAGCGGGCCCTCGCCGCCGGGGCCGTCGAGGCCACGGTGATCGACGCCCGAGCCGAGATGGCCGAGGACTTCTGTGTCCCCGCCCTGCTGGCCAACGCCAAGTACGAGGGCAAGTACCCCCTGGTCTCGGCCCTGTCGCGCCCGGTCATCGTCCGGCACCTGGTGGACCAGGCCCGTCGGCACGGGGCCCAGGCCGTGGCCCACGGGTGCACGGGCAAGGGCAACGACCAGGTCCGGTTCGAGGTCGGGACCCGGGCCCTGGCCCCGGACCTCGAGGTCCTGGCGCCGGCCCGGGTGTGGGGCCTGACCCGGGAGGACTGCATCGAATACGCCGCGGCCTGGGACATTCCGCTGTCGGTGACCAAGGAGAAGCTCTACTCGATCGACGAGAACCTGTGGGGGCGGGCCATCGAGTGCGGCGTCATCGAGGACCCGTGGAACCGGCCGCCCGAGGACGTCTACACCATGACCCGGCCGACGGCCACAGCGCCCACCGAGCTGGTGGTGGGCTTCGAATCGGGGGTCCCCGTGTCCCTCGACGGCGTGTCGCTCGACCCCGAACCGTTGATCGCCGAGATGAACCGTGCCGTCGGTTCCTACGGCTTCGGCCGGCTCGACATGGTGGAGAACCGCCGGGTGGGCATCAAGAGCCGCGAGACCTACGAATGCCCCGGGGCCCTGGCCCTGCTGTTGGCCCATTCGGACCTCGAGGACCTGACCATGGAACGGGACCTGCACCACGAGAAGGCCCGGTTGGAGCCCCGGTGGTCGGAGCTCGTCTACGACGGCCTGTGGTTCTCACCGCTCAAGCAGTCCCTCGACGCCTTCATCACGGAGTCCCAGCGTCACGTGACCGGCGAGGTCCGGCTCCGCCTGGCCCCGGGCTGCTGCTGGGTGGTGGGTCGCCGGAGCCCGGTGGCCCTCTACGACCACGGGCTGGCCACCTACGACGCCACCGACACCTTCCGTCACGAGGACGCCGAGGGATTCGTCCGGCTGTGGGGGCTCGGAGTGGCCACCTGGTCCGCCCGCCAGGGCAGCGGCGCCGCGGAACCCGGTGCCCGATGACGCTGTGGCACGGCCGCCTGGGCAGCGGCACCGCCGAGGCCGTGATGGCCTACTCGGTCAGCCTGCACTATGACCGCCGCCTGGCCGCCGACGATCTGGCCGGGTCGCGGGCGCACGTCCGCGGGCTCGGGCGGGGCGGGATCCTCACGGCCGACGAGGTGGCGACACTGCTCGACGCGTTGGACCAGGTGGCGGAGGAGTTCGCCGACGGATCGTTCGCCGTGGCGCCCGACGACGAGGACATCCACACGGCGGTGGAGCGTCGGGTCACGGAGATCGCCGGGGACGTCGGGGCCAAACTCCACACGGGCCGGAGCCGGAATGACCAGGTGGCCACGGACCTGCGCATGTACACCCGCCGGGCGCTCGGCGACGTGGCCCGGAGTGTCGTCGACCTCCAAGGGGTGCTCCTGGCCCGGGCCGAGGAGGCCGGGGACGCCTACCTACCGGGGTACACCCACCTGCAGCGGGCCCAGCCCGTCCTGTTGGCCCATCACCTCCTGGCCCACGGCCAGGCTCTGGTGCGTGATGTCGACCGGATCGTGGACACGGTCGAACGGCTCAACGTCTCGCCGCTCGGCGCCGGGGCGCTGGCCGGGTCGTCGCTGCCCCTCGACCCCGACGGCGTGGCCGCCGACCTGGGGTTCACCTCCCGGTTCGAGAATTCCCTCGACGCCGTGTCCGACCGGGACTTCGTGGCCGAGGCCATCTTCGACCTGGCCCTGCTCGGGGTGCACCTCTCCCGCATGGGGGAGGAGCTGGTGCTCTGGTCGACGGAGGAGTTCGGGTTCGCCGTGCTCGACGACGCCTACGCCACCGGAAGCTCGATGCTCCCGCAGAAGAAGAACCCCGACGTGGCCGAATTGGCCCGGGGGAAGGCCGGCCGCCTCATCGGGAACCTCACCGGGCTGCTGGCCACGCTGAAGGGCCTGCCGCTCTCCTACAACCGGGACCTCCAGGAGGACAAGGAGCCGCTGTTCGACTCGGTGGACCAGATCCTGGCGGCCCTGGCCGCCCTGTCCGGGGTGTGGGCCACGGTGACCTTCGACACCCGGCGGATGCAGGAGGCGGCCGACGGCCCGTCGTCGGCCGCCATCGACCTGGCCGAATGGCTGGTCGAACGGGGCACACCGTTCCGGCAGGCCCACGCCATCGTGGGGGGCCTGGTGCGGGACTCGCTCGAGCGGCACGTCCCCCTGGGCGAGCTGGTGGAGGCCCATCCGGCGCTGGGGACCGAGGCGGCGGCCCTGTTGGAGCCCGGTGTCGCCGTGACCCGGCGCACCACGCCGGGCGGGGCCGGCCCGGCACCGGTGTCCGCCCAGATCGAGCGGTTCGTCCAGCGCCTGGAGATCGACCGGTACCGGATCGACGGCCCCCCGAAGTCCTGACCCCCGCCGGCCCCGACGCCGCCGGCCTGGACGCCGACGGCCCGGACGCCGACGGCCCGATGGCCGGAATCCGGGCGGCGACCCTAGGCTGAGGCGGTGATCGTCCTGATCGTCGTGGGGTTCCTGGCCGGTGTGGTGACCGGGATCTCGCCGTGCATCCTCCCGGTGGTCCCGGTGATCTTCGCCGCCGGGGCGACCGGCGCGCTCCCCGCGGACACCCGGCGGGCCCCGACGACGTCGGACGAGGCCGGCCGTTCCGGTGATCCCGTCGTTCCGGAGGCCCGGGTCCCGGTCGGCGTCGCCGCCGGAGGTTCCGTCGAGGGACCCGCAGGGCCCTCCACCGGCGGGGCCCCCGACGATCCGGTCCCTTCGGCATGCGTGGTCCCCGATCCGCACCGATCCGACGGGCCGGGTGGCGGTGACGTACCGGAGGACCCGGGGTGGGACCGGGCCGAGCGCCGCCGGCTGCGCCGCCGCCCCTTCGCCGTGGTGGGCGGGCTGGTCCTCAGCTTCAGTCTGGCCACGCTGATCGGATCGGCCCTGCTCAGCTTCTTCGGGCTGCCCCAGGACCTCCTCCGCAACCTGGGCATCCTGGTGCTGGCCGTGGTGGCCCTCGGGCTGATCGTGCCGCCGTTCGGGGACCTCCTCGAGCGGCCGTTCGCCCGCCTGGTGCGGGGTCGCCAGCACAACGACGCCGGCGGGTTCGTCCTCGGTCTCAGTCTGGGGCTGCTCTTCGTCCCGTGCGCCGGACCGGTGCTCACGGCCATCACCGTGGTGGGGGCCGACCACCGGATCGGTTTCTCGGCGGTGCTGCTGACCGCGGCCTTCGCCTGCGGGGTGGCCGTGCCCCTGCTGGTCTTCGCCATCGCCGGCCAGCGGATCGTCGGGGCCATGCCGGCCCTGCGGAACCGGGCCGTGCTGGTCCGCCGCATCGTCGGTGTGCTCCTGGTCGTGACGGCCGTGGTCATCGCGCTCGGGCTCACCGACGGCATCCAGCGTGCCGTCCCGGGCTACACCACGGCGCTGCAGAACCGGATCGAGGCCAATTCGACGGCCAAGCAGGCCCTGGACCAGGTGTCGACGAACACCGCCACCGGTGCGCTGGCCAACTGCATCAACGACACGGGGAGCTCGACCCTCCTGCACTGCGGGCCGGCACCGGCGTTCAAAGGGGTCACCGCCTGGCTGAACACCCCCGGGGGGAGTCCGCTCACCATCGCCAGCCTCAAGGGAAAGGTCGTCCTGGTGGACTTCTGGACCTACTCGTGCATCAACTGTCAGCGGTCCCTCCCCCATGTGGAGGCGTGGTACTCCGACTACGCGGCCGACGGGTTCGTCGTCGTGGGCGTCCACACCCCCGAGTTCGCCTTCGAGCACGTCACGTCGAACGTCGCCGCGGCCGCGGGTCAGCTCGGTGTCCACTACCCGATCGCCGTCGACGACAACTACGACACGTGGAACAATTACCAGAACAATTACTGGCCGGCCGAGTACCTCATCGACGCCACCGGACAGGTCCGCCACCTCGACACCGGTGAAGGCGACTACAGCCAGACGGAGGGGTTCATCCGTCAGCTGCTGGTGGCCGCCCATCCCACGGTCCACCTCCCGACGGCCACCGATGTTCCGGACCGGACTCCGAACGGGGAGCAGACGCCCGAGACCTACCTGGGCTACGGCTTCCCCGAGGCCCGCGGGGCCTACGGGGAGAACACGGTCGACGACCAGCCGGCGACCTACGTCCTGCCCTCGTCCATCGCCCCCAACAGCTACTCGCTCGGTGGCCAATGGACGGTGGGGCCGGAGGACGTCCTGGCCGGGGACGACGCCACGTTGACCCTGGAGTTCCAGGCCGACGACGTCTACCTGGTGCTGGGCGGGCAGGGGACCGTGGACGTGGCGGTGGACGGCAAGCCGGGCAAGGTGGTGACGGTGACCGGGATCCCCCGGCTGTACACGCTGTTCAGTTCCCCGACGACCCACACCGGCTCGTTGACCCTGCGGATGACGCCCGGGGTGCAGGCCTACGACTTCACCTTCGGGTGAGGGGACCGGACAGGGACGGGGGTCCGCCCTCCGGCCCCGGTACTGTCCCCCGGACCGTTCCGGTCGAACGGGACGACCTGGGCGGGGACGCCGTCGACGTGGCGCCGTGGCTCCTCCACAAGGTCCTGGTACGGGGAGGCCGGAGCGGTCGCATCGTGGAGGTGGAGGCCTACGGCGGCGCCGACGACCCGGCGTCCCACGCGTTCGGGGGCCCCACCGCCCGGAACGCCGTCATGTTCGGCCCCGCCGGGCACCTCTACGTGTACTTCACCTACGGCATGCACTGGTGCGCCAACGTGGTCTGCGGACCGGAAGGGAGCGCCCAGGCCGTCCTGGTGCGGGCCCTGACGCCCCTGTCGGGGCTCGAGGGGATGCGCACGGACCGTCCGCCGACCTTCCCCGACCGTGACCTCTGTCGGGGCCCGGCCCGTCTCTGCCGGGCCCTCGGGATCACCGGCGCCGACGACGGGACCGACCTGCTCGTGCCCGACGGGACGGTCCGCCTGGTCGACGACGGGATGCCGCCGCCCGGGCGTCCGGCCTCCGGTCCCCGGATCGGCATCTCCCGGGCCGTCGACCGGCCCTGGCGGTGGTGGGTCACCGGGGACCGGCACGTCTCGGGACGGACCGGGGTGGTTTGACACGGCTGGGAGCACCCGGTATAGTTACCAGTCCCGGTGAACGCCCCATGGGTGTCGCCAGGCGAGAGCGGGATACGGCTCCGGCCGAGACCCGCAGAGATTCCAGCACCAACGTCCTTGGCGTGTGCTCGGTTGCTCCTTGAAAACGGAATAGTGATAGCCAAAAGTCAGTGCGGGTGACCGTTCTTCGGAACGGTCGCTAAGTCAATGCATTGAACGGACAATGTCTGTTCTTTGCCAGCATTAAGTCGGCGACAAGGGATCAGTGTCCCTCTAGCCGGCTCTCCGATTTTGTTCCGGCCTCCGGGTCGGGACGGAGTCTCAATGGAGAGTTTGATCCTGGCTCAGGACGAACGCTGGCGGCGTGCCTAACACATGCAAGTCGAACGAGGTTCATCGTGTAGCAATACACGAGAAGACCTAGTGGCGAACGGGTGAGTAGCACATGAGCAACCTGCCCCGAAGACCGGGACAACACCGGGAAACCGGTGCTAATACCGGATACCCCCATCGGATCGCATGGTCTGATGAGGAAATGGATTCCGCTTCGGGAGGGGCTCGTGGCCTATCAGCTAGTTGGTGAGGTAACGGCTCACCAAGGCTTCGACGGGTAGCTGGTCTGAGAGGACGATCAGCCACACTGGGACTGAGACACGGCCCAGACTCCTACGGGAGGCAGCAGTGGGGAA
>Ga0302279_10001302_pt1 | contig 35633 bp, 29 predicted proteins | sample III_Bog_N3_3_FD_194541 | JGI IMG/M metagenome (GOLD analysis project Ga0302279, IMG submission 194541) | Peat permafrost microbial communities from Stordalen Mire near Abisko, Sweden - III_Bog_N3_3 | ecosystem: Environmental > Terrestrial > Soil > Wetlands > Peat | place: Sweden: Abisko...
CGATGCGCGCTCGCAGTGCGAGCGCCTGCGACACAGCGCGTCCCCGGGCGTACCTCTCCAGAGTCGCCCTGTCCTCCGCCGTGAGGTTTAGCTGCCCGATCGCCCTTTGTAGCTTGGCCATGCGCGTTTGACGGGCACACCCTCCCATGGATTCACCGACGAATCATGGACTCAGGACACTAGCTATCAGCCCGTTGAAGAAGCGGCTCCGCGCCTCGTCGCCTCGTCGCCTCGGCGGGCAGCGCGGCGGGTCGGGGGCTGGAAACGTCGTCTGGCGGAGCGGCTGTGTCGTCACGAACAGCGGCTGTGTCGTCATGAACTTCGTCTCGTTCATCGCCTCCTTCCTCTTCGTCGTCGTGACGACGTCCTTTGTCGTCACGACGAGTAGCTTTTTGGTCCCGCTCTTCTCGTGTGTAGGGACGGATTGCCGCGCGATCGCGCCGCCCCGCGTCTCGTCGGCCTGTGATTTCGTCCGTACGAAGCCGCACGGACGAAGTCACTCGCCTCCCAGCGGCGCGTCGGGCACGAAAAGCGGACGCGCTCGCCGGCCGAGCGGCTCCTCGTGACCAACAAGCCTCTTTGCAGGCGATCCCAGCCGCATTGCCGGATGAACAAGAGGAAGTGCGGCTTGTCCGGGCGGCTTTTTCATCGCGCAACGCGGCGGAGCCCGACCTCCGCGCGTCTCGTCCTGCGACTTAAGAGCCCGTTCAAGAGAACGGCTGCTCGGGGGGTCGACGTCGGGCCACGGGATGGATACGGCAACACTCCGTCCGAGCTCGAGGCGGCGCGCGACAGCATGGCCACTGCCCGAGCCGAATCGAAGGTCGACGCCTCCGACGACGACAACGACGCGCTGCCGCCCGCCGCGCCGCTCGACGATACGCGCGAGACGAAATGCGCTGCTAGACGCGTCGGGGACAGCGCCGCCGCTCTCGGGCTCTGGCGCTTGGCACGCCTTCCGTGCCGTGAGAGCGTTACGTCATGCGTACCGCTTCCCTCTTCTTGGCGTTGGCGGCCGCGGCAAACATCGCCGTTCAAACGCCTCTCGCCCATGCGCAGACGGCCGTTCAGCCCGTCCCTTACAATCCGAGCCAGCCCGTCGGCGCCGCGCCGGCGCCCTTCCAGCCGCTCCCGTCGCAGCCGGTCGCACCGCCCGGCGTCGCCGTGACGGGAGGAGACGTGGTCATCCTCAAGGGCGGCGGCATGCTCCGCGGCCGCCTCGTCGAGGTCATCCCGAACGACCACGCGACCATCGCGCTGTCCACGGGCCAGAACGCCATCATCGAGTGGAGCCGCATCGAGCGGATAGAGCAGGCGCCCGCGGGTTACGCGCCCGGACAGGCCCCGGCGGCGCCCCCGCTGCCCCCGCCGCCGGCGGGGCGTGTGTGGGTTCACATAGAGTCCGATCGGGAGCTCTTGGTCGAAGGCCTCGGGCACGAGAGCGGCTGGCAGCACATGTGCAGCTCCCCCTGCGACATGGAGCTGCCTTTGGACCTCGAGTACCGGCTCCTCGGAGATGGCGTTCGCCCGTCACAACCCTTCCGGCTTCAGGCGCTGGCGGGACAGCACGAGGTCATCGACGTGACTGCGGCGTCGAAGGGCGGATACGTGGGCGGCGTCACGCTGGTGGGCATCGGGTCAGTCTTGATCGGCCTGGGCCTCATCGTGTTGGCGTTCGGCGCCCTCCAGAACTCCGTCGGTGGCACCTGCCCTGATGGCATTTCGACCGGCTGCGGCAGCCCCGGAAACGGGACGGAGGCGGTCGGCGGGATCATGGCGCTCGTCGGCGCCGCGGGTCTCGTCGGGGGCATCGTGCTGACGGTCAACAACTCGAGGACCTCGGCGAAGCAGAGCATCGCCCAGCCTGGCCCACGAGCCCGGCTCGGCGACGACGGCGCGTGGGTTCGGCTACCCATGTGGCACGACGCCTCTGCGCAGCGGTCGCTGCCGACACCGCAGCTCAGCCCGATCTTCTCGCGCTCGTTCTGACTCTCTCTAAGGAGAAGGCCTTGGACCACTCCCCTCGTTTCCTGCGTATCGTCAACGAAACCAAGGCGCGCATTCGGGAGCTCTCCGTCGCGCAGGTCCGCGAGAGGCTCGACAAGGGAGAGCCCTTCGCGCTGATCGACGTGCGCGAGGACCGCGAGTGGGACGAAGGTCACGTCAAGGGCGCCGCGCACATCGGGCGCGGCGTCCTCGAACGGGACATCGAGCGAGCGTTCCCCGAAATGGAGACGGAGATCGTCCTCTACTGCGGAGGCGGCTTTCGGTCGGCGCTGGCCGCGGACATGCTCCAGCGCATGGGGTACACGCGCGTCTACTCGATGGACGGCGGCTGGCGCGCCTGGAACGACACGGGCGGGCCCACGGAGGGCGCTAAACGCTGAGGACGCCGGTGCGGATCAGGTACGCGAACCGGCCTCGTTGCTCGGGGGTGAGGAGCGTGTGGATCTTCTTGATCGCGGCCTCCACCGCGTCCCGCAGGCGCTCGGCGCTCTTCACGCGCTCGGAGGTGGCCGCGGTGAGCTTGGCTGCGTCGAGCGCCTCGCCGGCGATGGCGTCTGCTATGGCCGACGTCGACCGACGGTGATCGACCGCCGCCTGCGCGCGCTCGGTCTTGAGGTCGTTCAGCACCGCCGCGAGCTCCGCGACCTGGCCCTCCTCGAGCTCGAGCTTGTGGGACAGAAACCGTAACGGGCGCCGGACGCCGAACGCGCCGACGTCTCCATCGTGCTCGGGACCGGCGAACGCGTCCGGCCCATCGTGGTGAGCATGATGACCGCGGTGCGCGTGCCTCTCGTGCCAGTCCCGGAGGCGCCCCACGGGGCCTTCCCCGCCTGCATGCACCTCTCCGCAAGCATCGTGATCGTGGTGACCGTGGCCGGCATGGTGATGCCCAAACTTCAACCAACCCATCATTCCGGGGGGATACATCTCTATTTACCGCTCCTTCGCCGGGGCTTTGCGCGCCCGACGGGTGAATCAGGGGAGCCACCCCTTCGAGTGGCGAGCTCCCCTGAGGGATGCGAACGGGCAGAATGCCTCGCACGCACGGTGGAACTTGGGCATCCAAGCCTGCCCCGTCAAGGGAGCTGGCCTTCGACGGAAGGATCAGCGCTTCGCGCGCTTCTTCGGGGAGGCGGCCGTGACCCTGTTTGGAGCGCCGCGCTTTGGTTGGGGCTTCGGCCACACGACGGGCTCAGCCACGACGACCTGGTTTCGACCGCCTCGCTTCGCCGCGTACATGGCGTGGTCCGCGCGCCGCTCGAGCATGTCGGGCGCCTCCTGGCCGTCCCAGGTGGCGACTCCGATGGACACCGTCTGCCGGACCTCGCCGGGGCCCTCCACCTCGAGCGGCGTCGCAGCGAGCGTCTGCTGGATGCGCTCGGCGATGAGGCGCCCCTCCTTGGCGGACGTCGACGGCATGAGCAGGACGAACTCCTCGCCGCTGCGGCGCACGAGGACGTCGATCCGGCGCACGTTGATGCGCACACGGTCGGCGAACCGCTGGAGGACCAGATCACCCACGAGGTGACCGTGCTTGTCGTTCACGCGCTTGAAGTGGTCGAGGTCGAGCAGGGCGAACGACAGCGGCGTGCCCATGCGGCGGCTACGCTCCATCTCCTCGCGCACGCGCGGCAGGAGGAACCGGTGGTTATACGCGAGCGTGAGATCGTCCACGATCGCGAGCCTGCGAAGGCGCGCGTTCTCGATGGGCGAGACCGAGCAGTTGGCGAGGAGCCTGACGAGCAGCGCGTCCTTGTCGGAGAACGCCGCGCGCCGCGACGAGGAGACCGACAGGACGCCGATGACGTCCCCTCCCGCCCAGAGCGGCTCAGCCACGATCGAGCGCACCTTGAAGCCCTGCTTGTCTCCCGAGACGAACCGGGCGTCCTTCGCCGCGTCCTCCAGGCTCAGCGGGGCGCGGTGTTCGACGACCCAGCCGAGCACGCCCTGGTTGCGGCGAAACGCCATGGGCCTCTCCTGGCTGCCCTTGCCCGAGCGAGCCCCCGACAGGAAGGACGTCTTGGCGCCGTCGAGCAGTCGAATCGACGCGTGATCGGCGGGGACGAGGCCGAGTGCCACGTCGGTCACCGCGCGCAGCGCAGACTCGAGCGACGTCTCTTGAGTGAGGACGCGCGTGAGCTTGAGCAGCTCCGAAACCGCGTCGCGACGCCTTCCCGAGCGACCCACGTTCAGCCGCCGCCCGCGATGGCGTCCGCGCCGCTCTCGGCGAGGACGCGGCGCCGGACGCTTGCGACGAGGTCCGCCGCGGGATCGTCTTTCCGGAAGAGGAAGCAGAAGACGACGAACGTGCCCCACATGACCGCCAGGTGCTCGAGCATCGGACCGCCGCCATGGCGCTCGAAGAGCCACCCCGATGCCGCCGGTCCGAGGAGCATGCCGCCGGCGTAGAACGCGTTGTAGATGCCGTTGGAGCGGCTCAGGTTCACCCGCTCCGTCACCACCCCTTGGAGGGCGAGGCTCACGGGCGAGATGGACGCGAGCGTCGCGCCGGCCGTGAAGACCGCGACGCACATGAGAGGGTACGAATCGAGAAACTCGAAGCCGAGCACCATCACGAGCCCTACTCCCGCCAGGATCCTCATCACGAGCAGGTGCCCGTACCGATCCCCGAGGCGTCCCGCGACGTTCGAGAAGAGCAGCATTCCGGCGGCGAAGTAGGCCGGGATGAGGATCGTCCGCCCCTTGTCGATGTGCTTGTCGTGCGCGAGGTAGAGCGGGAGAAAGAGCACGACCGACGCCTGGAAGTAGCCGTACGCGAAGGTCGCGAAACACGACGTTTTGATGCGCCAGAGGAGGCTTCCGAGCGTCGCCGGCGGCGTTGGCGGCGAACCGCTCGGCTCGCCGTCTTCGCCACCGCCGGCGAGGTTGGCCGCGTCGCGATCGAGCTGCGCCGCGATGGCAAACGCGACGAGGGCGACGCCGCCGGCCACCGTGAACGCGACCCACATCGGCGCGACCGCGACGAGCCCGCGCGCGGCGAGCGGCCCGAGCACGTAGCCGACGGCGACCGCCATCGCGTAGACGCTCGTGACCAAGGCCTTCGTCCCGCTCGTGGCGCGCGCGAGGAGGATGGTCTCGCAGCTCACCCACACGCCGACCGAGAAGGCGCCGTCCACGAAGCGAGCCGCCGCGATCGCCTCGTACGAGCGCAGCCACGGAAAGAGGGTGACGGAGGCGGCGTAGCCAGCCAGGCACACCATGAGCGCCAGCTTGGCCGACATGCGGCGGACGATGGCGCCCGCAGGCAAGGACAAGGCGACGATGCCCCCCGCGAACCAGGCGGCGAGCGACCCGAGCTCCGGCTTGGTGAAGCCAAGCGCGTCCAGGTGGTGCGCGATGAGCGAGATCGAGATGCCGTACGCGATCCCGAGGACCAGGATCGACGCGTAGACGAGCCAGATGTTCCGATCGCGGATCTTCTGGAGCACGGAGCCCGCTTCAGCCCCCGTGACCGAGCTTCTTCACGCCTTCTTCGAAGAGGACCTCGATCCGCTGCGGCTCGACGCCGACGACGATCCCCTTGCCAAACTTCGGGTGGGTCAAGAGCGCGCCCTTGTCGAAGCGCGTGCCCATGGCGTAGGGGACGAAGCTCTCGTCGACCTTCCCGTCCATGTGCTCGGGCCACGTCTTCACGGGCTCCACGGTCTTGTTGCCGAATGGGGACCCTGCTTCGGAGTCCTGGTCGCGGGAGTTGAACGAGCGCTGCTTGGTGCGTTTGATCGACATCGAGGGCGGGTGTAGCGAGCCTTTTCCCCGGCGTCCAGACCCGACCGCACGGAAGGGTCTTGGTGGGTGACCGGGGTCGGCTTACGCTCCGTGGCTCATGGCCTCACCCGACCTCGCAGCGCTCGCGACGTCGCTCTCCCAGCATGTGGCTGCGATCCGGCAGGCGGCCGGGGCGTCTCCCGCCGGAGGTGGCCCCGCGTGGGACGCGCTCCTTCGCCACTACGGAGTCACCCAGGTTGGCGCTGACGAGCGCGCCATGGTCGTGCAATACCTCCACCTGACGAGAGGCGCAGCGCCCGGTGAGCTCCGCATGGTGATGGAGGCTGCCGTGCAGTGGGCACGCCGGGAGGTCGAACGACTCGTCCAGGGCGCTCCCCCGAGCCTCGAGGTCGCGCGGTTCGTGGCCTACCTGGACGGCCTCGTGGACGCCGAGTCGGCGCAGTACGAGCAATTCCTCGGTCTGACGCCTCCTCCTCCCCTGTCTCCCCACCCGGCTCCGCCGCCGATGCCCGCGGGGCCCAGCATCGCGTCCATCTTCCAGAACGCCCAGCAGACCTCCAAGGAGGTGCCCTGGGCGGGGATGCAGTACAAGCAGGTGGCGACGCTCACGTGCGTCCACTGCGGCGGCCCGCAGGAGCAGCCCTCGGACTTCATGTGCAGGTACTGCCGGCGGCCGATCGCCGGCTCCCTCAAGCCCAACATCTGAGCGAATAGGACTCCCGAACGATGAACGCGGCGCAGCAGCAGATTGTGGCGGAGTGGAACGGCTTCTTGCAGCAGTCGTCGGCGCAGATACAGCAGCTGCTCCAGCAAGCGGCCGCGGGCTGCCAGCAGCTCATCGCCCAGAACCCGACGGACTCCATCCCCCTCGGCAACGCGCTGATGGCGATCCAGCAGCAGATCAAGGGCGCGAGCCGGCGCGGCGGGGACACCCTGGGATCGTTCTACGATCGGATCTGCGCCGCCGGTGAGGGCGAGCCCTCCTACTCGGCGATGAAGCACGCGCTCCGAGGCTTCGACCGGTGGGCGGACGAGGCCTGGGAGAAGTTCGACGCGCACTGGCGCGTGGAGCAGTTTCGCGCGATGTGGCCGCACGTGCAGCAGGGCATGCAGAAGGCGGCCGCGTGCACGCGGTGCGGGGGACCGCTCCGGCGGACGACACCTCACAAGAGCGAGACCATCGCGTGCCCGGCGTGCCACAGCGCCAACCAGGTCATGCCCGAGGCAGTGGTCGCCGGTTACTACGGCGCCATGCCGCATTTCTTTGCCGCGTACGCCGCCATGGACAAGCGGTTCGTCCACGAACGCTTCAAGGACGAGCACGAGAGCCGCCGGGACGCCGACTACGCGGCCGGCCGCGAGCGTACGGAGTGGACGATCGAGGACTTGAAGAAACGCGAGGCGATGGAGCGCGACTACTGGCAGACCTATGCCCAGGCGCGGGTTCAGTACGAAGGCGGCACCCCCGCGGACGTCGAGTCGCTCACGCAGGCGCGGATGAAGTTCTTCTACGACGAGATGAACCGCGAGGACGTCTGGCGGCGCGCCCAGGGGTTGCAAGGCGTGGGCGAGCAGGCGCGCGTGCCGGCACACCTGGGCGACGTGGAGGACTGGGGCCCCCTTCAGCCGAACGAGCTCGAGGACGACTTCGTCCACGACATCCTGCTCCAGGAGGCCGTCAGCGACCCGGCGCGCCACCAGGCGTTGCTTACGCAGCTCGGCTACCGTGACGCGGTCCACCGCGCGATCGTCCACCGCACCTTCACGCGGCGGCACCAGGCGTTCCTCATCACGGCGGAGGGACAGCAGCTCATGTCGAAGGCGGCGATGCGCGCAATGAACGAGCGCGGCAAGCTCGCCGTGGCCGCCGGGCAGGCGTCGGGGCTGCTCGATCCGATCGAGGGCGTGTCGCTCCAGGTGTACGCAAACGTGCAGGCCAAGCAGGCCAACATGCAGCCGGCGGCATTCCAGCAGCTGCTCGCGCAGCACCAGATGGATCAGGCCAAGTGGGAGCGGGTCCAGAAGGGCTGGATCGACAAGATGTCGAAGGACACGACCGGCGCGGTCGCGACCGAGTACTCCAAGGCCTTCATGTCCGCCGGGCAGGGGCAGTACGGGGCCGCAGGCGCTGCGGCGGCGGACGCGATGGGCGCGGGCGGGATTGGGGTCCAGGCCCCCGCCGCCGCGGCGGAGCCCCTCTCCTTCGAGAAGTACGCGGAGATCAGCGGCGCGATGGCGGCGTGGAGCAAGCAGGGCAAGGACATCAGCGCCGGGCTCGACAAGCACTTCAAGATGACCGCCCAGGATTTCTCGAACGTCTCGATGTACTGGTCATCGAAGATGATGCAGGACATGTCGAGCTTCGAGCGCCTGAGCCAGCTCTCGACCAAGTACGAGCAGCAGTACCTCGCGATGCCGTAGGCCCTACCCGGGACCCATCGAGCCCGGGGCGACGTTGCTGCACGCCGTGTACGCAGCGAACACCAGCATCAATGCGAGTAGGCCCAGGATGAAGGCGAGGACCCGGTGCGTGGCGGATGTGCGTCTGGGATGGAGGAGGCGACGTGCGCATGCCTCGCAGGCCTGGTTGCTGACGGCGTGCTCGAGTACCAGAAGGCGGTCACGCATCGCTTCGAGATCGTCATGGTAGGGGCGCTTCACGGACCCAAGAACGCCCCCGCCGGCGGGCCCATTCCGGCATGGCCGACGGTCGCTGGATCACGGCTGCTGGCAGACGAGTTGCGCCGAGCCCCGGGCGTAGGAGTGGGTCAGCTGCGTGTCGGCGTTGCCGGTCTGCTGCACGACGAAGGCCCGGGCGCTGCCGCTCTCCGGAGCGCCGATCCCCCAGGGTAACGCGCGGTTCGCCACGGGCGTTCCGTCCTCCCATGCCCAGTCGCCGCCGCTCGTCGCAGGCCGACTCAGCCCGATCCAGAACGCAAGCGGCGCGGCGGATCCCCCGGGCAAGTCGAGGAGCTCGTGCAGGAGCTCCTCGCGCTCCGCCGGCGAGTCGAAAATCACGAGCACCCCAGGCGGGCTCAGGCCGGCGCAGTAGGCCTTGGCGCTCACGGGATCGATCGAGCTCGGGTGGTAGACGTAGCTCTTCTGGCCCGAGGTCGCCCTCACCTGGATGCACCAGTCGCTACCGTTGCAGGGCACCGACCGCGACCCGACGGGCTCGCGCTCGCACAGCGGAATCGCCAGATCGGTGCAGGCGGCTCCGTTCCAGGCCTTGGCCATGCTCTCGTTCGCGATCACACAACCGGTACCTGCGTCGGCCGAGGCCGGAGGAAACGTCGGCGCCTGGCCGCCGCCGGCCAGCGGGGCGATCTCCCCGAAGCAGCCTGGACACGCGGTCGCGGGTGCCCACCCCGGCTGGGACGGGTCTTCGTTCGTGTACTCCTCTGCGCCGCCGTCCAGCGTCGAATTGTAGGTGAGGCCGATCCAGTACGGCCCACCGATCGTGAGGTTGTCCGCGAGGGTGTCGACCTCGCCCTGGTCGACGAACGTGACGACGTGGGCCCCGTTGCTCGGCGCGGCGCAGCCGTTCTGGGGGCTGCTCGCAACCACGTTGGGCACGGCGAGAGGCGAGAGCTGAAAGTAGCAGTGATCGGTCGACGGGTCGTGGTAGCCCCCGTCGCAGTCGATCATGCAGCCGGTGCAGCCGGGGACGGCCGTGCCGCCGTTACCCGGATCGCACTGCTCGACACCGTCGATGATCCCGTTGCCGCAGAGCGGATCGCCGGCCAGGTTCGGCAGGCACGCGGTAACGGCAGCCACCGCGGCCACCGCCGCGGAACCACCCGCCACCCACGCCACCTCTCGCCACGAGCCAGGCCGCACGCCGACTCATCCTACCGCGCCGGGAACCCACCGATGGACTAAGATGGGAACGATGTCCTCGAGCGAACGCGAGCTCGTCGCGAACCGGTTTCGCTCGCTCTTCGTCATCGGGCGCGGCGGGATGGGGTCGGTCGAAGTGGCGCTCGAGAAGGGCGACCGAGGCTTCGAGCGGATCGTCGCGTTGAAGCGAATGCTGCCGGAAGCCTGCCTGAGTCAGAAGCACATCGACATGTTCATGCGCGAGGCGCGCGTCGCGGCGCTCTTGACGCATCCCAACGTCGTCCACGCGTTCTCGTTCGGGGAAGACAACGGCGAGCTCTTCTTGGCGATGGAGTACGTGGAGGGAGAGCCGCTCTCGCACGTGCTCACGACGGCCCGCGAGGCGTCCGAGGGCGGCGCCGGCGCGGCCATCCCTGCGCCGCTCGTCGCGTACATCCTCGCCGAGATCTGCGAAGGCCTGCACGCCGCGCACGAGCTCCACGACGTGAACTTCACGCCGCTCAACCTCGTCCACCGTGACCTGTCGCCGCACAACGTGATGGTCGCCTACGAGGGGCACGTGAAGCTGCTCGACTTCGGCGTCGTCAAGATCGAGGAGCTTGGCGCCAAGGGGGCGGCGCTGACCCGGACGGGCGAGGTGAAGGGCAAGACCGCATACATGTCGCCCGAGCAAGCCATGGGCGAGCCCCTCGATCGGCGCAGCGATCTCTACTCGCTGGGAGCGATGCTCTTCGAGTGCGTCGCAGGCCGGCGCATGTGGGGTGACGGGACGGACTTCGAGGTGCTTCGCAAGCTGGCGCTCGAGGAGCCGCCGCCTCTCGCCAGCGTCGCCCCCGATGCCCCGCCCGCTCTGTGCGACCTCCAGCGGCGGCTCGTGGCACGCGACCGCGAAGAGAGGCCAGCGACCGCCCGCGCGGTCGGCGAGGAGCTTCGCAAGTTCATCGGCGCCAGCGGCGGAACGGAGCCGGACGCGCGCGTGCTGCGTGGGCTCATGCAACGGCTCTTCGACAAGGAGATCGGCCGCCGCCGGGAGGCGCTCATCCAGGGCCTCGACGCGGCTGCGCCCGCAGGCGGCGACGAGCTCCGCAAGAGCCTGCTCCCGTCGGGCTACAGCGAGACGGTCATGGAGGCGGCCGCTCCGCACGGTTCTGCGCGCCCGGTCGTGGTGCGTGCCCGCGGTGCAGTCGTCGTGACGTCGCCGCCCCCCGCGACGGTGCTGACGGGCACCCGCACGATCGACCTGCACCCACGGAGCGGCCGGCCCGTCGCGCTCGCCGTCGGCGCCTCGGCTCTCCTCGTGCTCGGAGGCGTCGCCTTCCTCGGGTTTCGGCCCCCGCCCGCGGCGAGCGGGCCGGTCACCGATCCGACGAGCGTTGCGATCAAGGAAGCCGCCTCCGTCGTAGCCGACCCGCCTCGGGCGTCGAGCGGCCTCGCGAACACGACGCCGGTGCCAGCCGCACCACCGCACGCGACCGCATCCGCAACGGCGGCGCGAGCGGCGCCCCTCCCGACGGTCAGCCGCGTCGAACGCCCGAGCACCAGCACCAAGCCAGCCGACGCGCCACACCAGCAAAGGCCGGATGCGGGAGGGCTCGATGAGAAGCCCTTCTGACGGCTACGGCCGCCAACCTCGCGCACGACCTGCCCGCCGCCAGCTCCGGCTGGTGCTCCTGCTCGCTCCGCTCCTCGTCGCCGGCTCGGCTCTCGCCGCGGACGACGATCCGCTCTCGGCCTATCGCGAGCGGTTCCGCGCGGGAATGGAGAGGTACAAGAGCGGCAACATGTCGGAGGCCATCCAGTACTGGGAGCCCATCTACCGCGAGATCGGCCCCTCCAAGGGATACCGCCTCTCGTTCGACCTGGCGCGCGCCTACGAGTCGTACGGAGAGTCGACGCGCGCAGCCGAGCGCTACGAGTCGTTCCTGGCCGAGCTCGGGTCACGGCGGGACGCGCACGAAGAGCTCGAGCCGATCGTCCTGCGCGAGGAGGAGGAGGCCAGGAAGCGGCTCGAGGAAATGCAGGCCTCCAAGGGCCGCATCCGGGTCGTGCCGGGGACACGGCCGCTCCTCGCGCAGGTCGATCTGGCCGAGCCGCGGCTCGGCGCATACGTCACCTACGTTGCGCCAGGCAGCCACGTCGTCACGTTCGCCCCGGGATCCACGGAGGCGGAGAAGCACACGGTCGACGTGAAGGCGGGCGCGGTCGTGGACGTCGCGCCCAACCCCACGGCACCCGGGCCGCCGCCTGCGCCGGCCGAGCGGCCAGTCCCGCCTCTCGTACCAGCCGCCGCCCGCGCGAAGCTGCGACCGTTCTCAGCCGTGTGGATCTACGCGGCAGGCGGCGCCACGCTGGTCGGCGTCCTCGTCCCCGTCGCCACGTACGGCAACGCGCGGTCGCTCCTGGCCAACTACAACGCGACCGGGGCGGGCGCCGGCACCTACTACAGCCAGAAGACGACCGCGTACGCGAGCCTTGCCGTCCCCATCGGCCTCGCAGCCGCAACGGCGGCGCTCGTCACCTGGTACTTCGCGGGCACGAAGGAGGTCGACATGACGACGACGCTGTCGGCCGGTATCGCGCCGGGCCGCGACGGAGCGAGCGCCGTCGTCCAGGGCACGTTCTGAGCTTCGAGCGCGTTCCTAGGACGCGAGACGAGGCGCGCTGCGGGCCGCCTGGTCGCGTGGCCGTGGGTAGCCAACCATCTGGCCCAGATCCGCGTCCCACAGCTTGAGGCGGAAGCAGGCGAGCACCTCCCCCGGAGCGAAGCTCGTCGTCGGGGGATCGTGGAGCTCGGGAAGAGCCGCCATCGCCTCCGGCAGCCGGTAGAACGGGATCTGCGCCAAGAGATGGTGCACGTGGTGGTAGCCGATGTTCGCCGTGAAGAAGCGAAGGACCGGTCCCATCTTCATGAAGCTCGAGGAGTGTAGGGCGGCCTCCGTGTAGCTCCAGGACTCTCGAGGCTGGACGAAGACGCCAGGGAAGTTGTGCTGGGCGTAGAAGAGGTAGCCGCCGACCGCCGTAGCCAGGCACAGCGGCAACAGGTACGTGAAGAGGAGCATCTCCACGCCGAAGAATCTCCAGAGCACGAAGACCGTGGCGGCGTGAAGCACGACGGAGACCGCGGAGTCCCAGTTCTTGCGCGGCGAGCGGAGGAACGGACGGATCCCCATCCCGACGAGGAAGATGGTGACGTACCCGAAGAGGATGGTCAGCGGGTGGCGCACGAGGCGGTACTGGAGGCGTGCCGACGGCGTCATGCGACTCCACATCGCGGTCGACACCATGGCGTACGAGCCCACGTGGGAGCCGACGAGCTTCGCGGTGTTGGCGTGATGGTAGTTGTGCGTCTCGCGCCACACCCTCGGCGGCGTCAGAGCGAGGAGGGCATAGACGTAAAAGATCGCGCGAGCGACCCCCGAACCCCGGAGAATCGCGCCATGCATGAAGTCGTGGTAGAGCGCGAACATCCGCACGATCGTGAGCCCGCTCACAATCGCAAGACCGACGCGGACGATGGCCGAAGGCGCCATCGCGGCTCCGGTGGTCGCCGCCGCGAGAACCACGATCGTGACGATCAGATGGAGCCAGCTGCGGGCCCGGTCCTCCGTGGCAAAGGGTCGACTCGCGTCGATGAGGTCTTTTCCTGTTCGCATGTCCGTTCGCCTGGGCTTGCCGCGGCGGTCGCGCCACAAGCAAGGGCTCTGCCATGCAGATTCCGCGAAAAAACGGGCCGGCTGGCATATCCGGGCGCGCAGATGCTGCACGCCGCGCGCAGGCCTTGCGCCCTGGCTCAGGGAACCAGCAACACCTTGCCCACGGCCTTGCGATCGTGGATGAAATGGTGGGCTTCGGCCGCCTGATCGAAGCGGAACGTGCGGTCCACGTGAGGCGCGATCTCGCCGGCGTCGAACATTCGAAGCAGCGCCTCGAACTGCGGGGTCAGGAGATCGAGGTGGGCGAACAGGTGGCCCATGTTGGTGCCCCCGATGGTCTTGTTGTCGTCCATGAGCTTCATGGGGCTCCACTTCTTGACGCGCACGACCTGCGAGATGGCGTGCAGAAGGCTGCGCTTCTTCCCGGAGGCGGCCGCGGAGAGGCCGAAGGCGACGAGGCGGCCGCAGGGCGCCAGGAGATCGTAGCCCTCCGTCCACGAGGGGCCGCCGACGGGATCGAGGATGAGGTCCACTCCCCGATCGCCGACGATGGCCCGCGCCGCAGCGGCGACGTCCCCGCGTGAGTCGATCGGGTGCTGGCACCCCTGCCCGCGCAGAAACTCGTGCTTGGAGGGTGAAGCGGTCCCGATGATCTTGCAGCCGCGCGTCTTCGCGATCTGGATTGCGGCGAGGCCCACTCCCCCTGCCGCCGAGTGGATGAGCACCGTGGACGCAGGCCGGAGGTGCCCGGTGAACAGCATCATGTTGTACGCCGTGAGGTAGACGACCGGGAGGGCGGCGGCCTGCTCGAAGGTCATCGCCGCAGGCATCTTGAAGACCTGCGCTGCGGCGAGCACGAGGACGTCGGTGTAGCCGCCGAAGCGGGGCATTCCGAACACGCGATCGCCCACGGCGTGGGTCGGGACGCCGCTGCCCACGGCGTCGATAGTGCCGGAGACCTCGTAGCCCACGACGCAGGGAAGCTTGGGCGCGTCGGGGTAGAGGCCGACGCGCGCCATGAGGTCGGCGAAGTTGATGCCGCTCGCGTGCACGCGGATCCGAACCTGGCCGGGACCAGGCTCTGGATCGGGTGCCTCGCGAACCTGCAAGACCTCCGGCGGGCCGACTCGTGTAATCCAGATCTGGCGCACGTTCAGCCCCCGGGGAGCCGCGAGAGGGTCTTCATTGCATCACTGTCGACGGGATGGCGCCAACGCGCAAGCCATCGCGTCCAGGCTTGCCGGGTGCCGGCTACTGGCTGCAGGAATCCTGCCCTGGCGTTGTGCCCGCCTGGCAGAACGCCGTGCAGGCCGAGCTCGTCGCAAGCTGACCACCGGCACAGGTGAAGAGCGTGCCGGCATCCGCCTGGACGCCGTTGGCGCCGCAGTAGGTCCCGTCGGCGATGCCGCTGCAAACGCTGCCGCACGAGTCGGTGCCGGCGCCGTCTGCCCCGCGCGGGCTGCTCTGGCAGAAGTCGCTGCATGCGGTCGCATTCGTCACCTCGCCGCCGGCGCACACGTAGACCGTCGCCGGGTCACCGGTGACGCCATCGCCGCCGCAGTACGTCCCGTCGGTCGTCCCGGTGCATGCGTTCGTCGACTCGGTGCGATCGGGAAAGAGGACCTGCCCCGTCGGCGCCTCTGTGCTCTCGCTCCAGAGCTCGAGTCCCGTCTTCACCGGCGTTCCGTCCGGGTTCACGGGCGTCATGGAGCAGGTCGCCCCGACGACGTCGATCTGCTGGCATCCCTCGTACTTGTGAAGGTGCCTGACGTCATCCCAGTACGAGGGATTCGGGTCATCGATGTACTCTGCGCCTTCTTTCACTCCGCAGTTGCCTGTCGCGAAGTCTCCCTGCTGGATTACGCCCGTCCAGTTCTGGCTGCTCGTGATCGTATCGGTGTCGTAGATCCAGCCTCGCTGCCGATCGATATAGTTCAGCTGGCATTCGCAGCAGCTCACGACGGTCCACGGGTTCCCGTCCGCGCCCTGCTCCTGGCGCGGAGTCTGGACGCCGCTGTCGTTCGTCCAGCGGTCCGAGCCCAGCCAGGTGCCGAGGCACGTCGCCGCTTGCGAGATGCCGAGGCACTCTGCCCAGTCGTTGTCGCCCGTCTCGAGCGCCATCTTGATCTGCTGTCCCGCCACGTTGATCGCACCGCAGGCGATCGACCCGACAGCGCCGGCCGATTGGCACAACGACTCGAGCCCGACATCGGCGGCGTCCTCGATCCAGTCTATGGTGTCGTCGTCGCTCTGCAGCCCGAGCGACGAGAGATCGATGTACCCGCCCAGGGCGGAGCAGATGGTGGCCCCCGAAGCCACGCAGGCTCCGATGCGCGACGAGTCCCACGTGTAGCTGCAAGTCCCGGAGGAGGCCTGGGCCGCCGCCTGCGACTGCATCAGCGTCCCGACGGTGTCGGCCCCCGCGTAGCAGACCGAGGAGAGGAAGAGGCCGCGCAGGTTCTTGAAGACGCTTCCCTGGTAGACAGGGTTGAGGCTCCGGTTGAAGGTCCGCGCGACGGCCCGCACGGCCTCGTGCCAGTACTCCTCCTGCGCCGCGGCGGCCGCGGCCTGGATCGTCGGGTCGTTCGCCAGGTTCTGGTTCTGCTGGTTGATCTGGATGGCCTGGCCGTTGATGCACAGGTTGATCGCCGTGGTGAAATCCTGGTCGATCGCCTGCTGGGTCATGGCCTGATCGGCCTGCGTCTTCAGCAGCTTCATCCCCGTGGGGCTCGTGAGAAACAGCTGGGTCGCGTCGTCGAGCTTCATGGGCGTCGAGCTGGCCATGACGAGGGCACAGACGTCCTTGACGCTGTAGTCGGCGCCGTCGGGAGGATTGAACAGGCTCGTGCAGGCAGGCGTCGTCTGGACGCTGCCAAACCCGCAGAGCATCTGCATGCCGCCCTGGTTGCCCTGCAGCGCCTGGTTGATGTCGATCGTCGACTCGTCGGCGCCGCTCGTGCTGCCGATGGACTGCGCGGACGTCGTGCAGCCCGCGACGGCCGCCAGGGTGAGACCTACGACGGCGAGGAAGGCGAGGGTTCGCATGGGAAGGTCCTTTGGTGGCGTCCGCGTGGACCTCAGTTGCAGCTGTCCGCGCCCGCACCGGCGGCCTGGCACCCCGCGGTGCAGACGGAGCTCGACGAGAGCGACCCGCCCGCGCACTGGTAGAGCGTGCTCGGATCGCCCGAGACGCCGTCGCCGCCGCAGTAGCTTCCGTCGGCCACCTGGCTGCAGTCGGGGCTCGGAACGGCGGCCGCGTCGTCGCTCGGCGTGCTCGGGCCGGCGTCGGCGGAGGCAGGAGGCGCAGCAGGTGCCTGTGCGGCCCCACCGCCGGACACCGGTGCCTGCGGCCCGCCACCCGACGAGGGGGGCTGTGCCGCGCCACCGGATGCGGGGGGCTGCGCGGCTCCGGAGGACGGTGCCGAGCCGCCCGCCGCGTGGATGACCCCCATGAGCGTGTTGTTCGCGATGCCAATCGCGCTCAGGACCTCGGGCAGGTTGAAGGCGACTCCTCCGGCGACGTGAATCGCGAAGGTCTCCTCTGCCCCTGCGGTCCAGAGTCCGTAGGCCATGATGTTCGTGTCGCCGCCCGACAGCGACACGTTCGTCGGGTCATTCGAGTGCTGAAGGATGAAGAGATCGGCATCGAAGCCAATGCCGACATTTCCCGTGCCCCAGATGCCCAGCATGGGACCTTGCAGGTCCGTGATGTCCGGCAGCGTCCCCCAGATCGCGCCCGCGCCGACTCCCCACCCGACCCCGCCTCCCGCACCGACGCCGATGCTCGCGCCGGCGATCATAGTCACGTTCAGGTGGTAGCTCCACTGCGAATAGATGGTCGGATCGCCGGCCACCATCCACGTGTCCTTCACCGGCATCAGGATGAAGCAGATGACTCCCTGGCTCGCGCCGCCGATATAGAAGTTTCCACTTCCGCTGAATCCGACGTTGATCATGATCGCGGTCGGCACGAAGTCACCGAGCGTGAGCCCATGGCTCGCGATGAGGGTCTCCTGGTCGGTCAGCGTCGCCTGGGCCGAGGTGACGGCGGCGCCGAAGTCCTTCGTCACCATCGAGCTCATCGCGTTCGCGGCGTCGGTGTTGTAGGCGGCCATGCTGCTCGCGAGCGCTGCAAATGCCTCGTTTACGGCCTGATCCTTGTCTGTGTCTGCGACCTCCCCCCAGTTCTGTTGGACGTCCCACACCTTGCCGTTGCCCGTCGGATCGCTCGCCGATATCGCCGTCGAGGACGACGACGAAGGAGGACGGTCGGAACATCCAGGAAGCAGAGTCGCGAGAGCAAACGGAGCGGCGAGAGCGGCGAGGGCGATGGATCTCATGGGCGGACTTTCGATCGAAGAGGGTTGGAAGGTCGCTTGCGAGGGCGCGCCACAGCAACCGGTATGCCGTCTTCAATCGGGCCTGATTACCGCGGGATTCGCCTGGATCACGGTCGTACAATGTGGGTCAACTGGATCCACGATCCGAATAGCGCGTATCTCACGCGACGCGTCAGCCTCGCGCCTCGGGTCTTCACCAAGCGCGAGCGCATCCGCTCGAGTCGTGTCGTTCAGCGAATCACGATCATGCAGTGATCGCGGAAGCGCGCCTCGAACGTCTTTTTGCCAGCGTCGTCCGCAAGGATCATCGTGCCCGAGAACGGGCCACGACAGATGCTGAACGCGTCGAGCTGTCCGCTCACCGGAGGCATGAAACAGCCGCTTCCGGCCGGTGCTCGGCGCTCCGAGTCAGCTCACGGAGGCGTGGTCTGCCAGCTCAACGTCGTTCCTGCCGTGCCGCCCGTGCAGGCGCTCTTGGCCTGGGCCGCGGACGTCGCCCCGTAGTAACAGGCCGCTCCCGTCTCGGTGCACCCGAGTTCCGACGCCGTCGTGACGCAGCAGCCGACGAGGTTTCGCCGAGGGGCAGTGACCTGACGACTGGCCGGCGCTGCAGCTCGCGGCGTTGCCGCTGTTGTAGCTGCAGGTCTGCATCGGTCCCGGGCTCTGGACCTGGAAACAGGTGCCGGTGCCCTTGCCCTCGGGGCAGGTGCTGCCCCCAAGAGGAGAGCTACAACCCGAGGCGACGAGCAGCGCAATCGACGAGGCGGCGAGGAAAGCAGCAAGACAGCGATTCATGGAAGGACCTTTCTTGGGGTAGCCCCCGCTACGAGAAAAAAGGAGCGCTGGTCGAAGCCGGGACGAGCAGCTCTACCGTCATCGACTCTACAGGCGAACGGGGCTCGTCGCTGGACGATCGCAGGTCGGGCCGGTTCGGCGTCAGGTCGGCTGCGACGTCGCGTCCACGAGTGCTAAGGAGATGCCCGTGCGCCATCTTCGCTCCGTCGTCGCCGCTCTCGTCACCACCCTCGCGCTCTCGTCGCTCGGCTGTCACGCGCCCTCCGCCAAGGAGGCGCCGACCAGCCCCCCGGTCGTGCAGACCGAGGCCGCCAAACCGCCGCCGCCGCTACCGCCGCACTGGCCCTACCAGGAGCCCGTCGTCGTCCGTGGAACGCGCGGCATGGTCGTGACCGACAACGCGGTCGCGTCGAGGGTCGGTCGCGACGTGCTGGCGAAGGGCGGCAACGCCGTGGACGCGGCCGTCGCAGCAGCGTTCGCGCTCGCCGTCGCATTTCCCACGGCCGGCAACATCGGCGGCGGCGGCTTCGCCGTTGCGCGAGTCCACGGAGAAGCGCGCGCCCTCGACTTCCGCGAGACGGCGCCCGCCGCCGCGACCCACGACATGTACCTCGACGCGGACGGAAAGCCGACGAAGGCCTCGCGCGAAGGCATCAAGTCGGTCGGGGTGCCCGGGAGCGTCGCCGGTCTGTGGGAGCTCCACCGGACGCTCGGCTCGAAGAAGCTGTCCTGGGCCGACGTCCTCGCGCCCGCCATTTCGCTCGCCACGGACGGCGTCCCGGTCGACGACGCGTTCGTCGACAACCTCGACAAAGGAGCCAAGCGGCTCAAGGGCTTCCCGGCTTCCGCCGCGCTCTTCTTTCCGGACGGTCAGGCGCCGGCCAAGGGCGGCGTGTGGAAGGACCCCGCGCTCGCCGCGGTCCTCCAGCGCATCGCTGCGGAGGGCCCGAAGGGCTTCTACGCAGGCCCCACGGCCGACGCGATCGTCGCGGAGATGAAGGCGGACGGCGGGCTCATCTCCCACGCCGACCTCGACGGCTACACGGCCAAGTGGCGTACGCCTCTCGAGCTCACCTACCGGGGACGGCATATCGTGTCGATGCCACCGCCCTCCTCCGGCGGAGTCACGCTCGCCATGATCTGCCACATCCTCGAGGGCTACGATCTCGAGAAGCTCGGGTGGCACTCGCCCGAGGAGCTGCACTACGTGTTCGAGGCGATGCGACGTGCGTTCGCGGCGCGGAACGCCAAGCTCGGGGATCCGGACTTCGTGAAGATGCCGCTCGACGAGCTGCTCGGGAGCGCGTGGGCCGCGGGGCAGCGCACGACGATCAAGCCCGACCAGGCGACGCCATCCGCCGAGATCCCGAGCGCCGGCGCGCCGTCCCCGGCGGGCCCGCACACGACGCACCTGTCGGTCGTCGACGCGGAAGGCAACGCCGTCGCGCTGACGACGACGCTCAACTGGTGGTTCGGCTCCGGCGTCACCGTCGCCGGCGCCGGCTTCGTCCTGAACAACGAGATGGACGATTTCGCCGCCGTCCCCGGCACCGCCAACGGCTTCGGCCTCACGCAAGGAGAGCCGAACGCGGTCGCGCCGGGCAAGCGAATGCTCTCATCCATGTCTCCCACCATCGTGACGGGCGCCGACGGCAAGGTGATCCTCGTGGCGGGCGCAGCGGGAGGTCCGACGATCATCACGGCGGTGTTCCAGGAGCTGTCGAACGTCGTCGACTTCGGGCTCGATGTCGGGCACGCCGTCAGCGCTCCACGGTTTCACATGCAACACCTGCCCGACACCGTGTGGTTCGAGAAGGATGGGATCGCGGACGAGACGGCCGCTCGGCTCTCCTCCATGGGGTACAAGCTGGAGGAGCGCGGACACCTCGCCGATGCCCCCGCGATCGGAGCGAACGGCAACGGGTGGCTCGGCGTGGCGGAGCCGCGACGAATGGGTGGGCTCGCCGCGACGCCCTGACGCTCAGAAGGAGTGCGAGAAGAGCGGGGCCGTCTCCGCCCTGGGCAGGAGCCTCTCGCCGTCCGACGGCGCGTTCCAGGTAGGCGTGCGTAGCCACGCGTCGCTCTCCGGAGCCTTGCGAAGCGCGGCCCCGAGGAGGGGGCGAGAGGGGCGCCCCGTCGCGTGCGGCCCCTCGCCGGCGAGCTCCTCGCTGTACGACGTCTTCGCGTTGCTCGCGATGAGCACGATCCCGGCGACCAGCTCGATCGCGCTCGCCAGCATGATGACCGACCCCGTCACGACGGCGCCGTTACCGCCATCGCCCTCGAGCTCGCCTACCCCCCACACCACGAAGCCGGTCAGCAGAACGAGCGGGGTGAGGCTGGCGAGCACGATTCCGCCCGTGAACCCGCCCTTGGAACCCGGCTTGACAGTGAGCACCACCCGCTGGCCAGGGTTCGCGTGGATGGAGAACGTGCGAGACGTACGGACGCCTTCTCCGGCGAAACGGTACTCGTAGTCGAGCCGTACCGTGGCGTCGCAGGGGGCCTGGCATACGGTCTCCCAGATTCCGTCGGGCTTGCGCCCCTCGAGGAGCACTTCCCGGTCGACGTCCACGTGAATCATTGCCGTGTCGTACGTCGGAGCCGGCGGCGGCGCTCCGGCCGGCGCAGCCTGCTCGACACGCTCGATACGGCTCCAGGCGACGATGGCACTCTGCCCCGTGGGGAGCTGGATGGTCGCGTGGTCGTTGGGGATCACCTCGACGAGGCGACCCCGCATCATCCCTCCGCCCTCGAGCACGATGACGTCGTTCCCTGGCGCTGCGGCAGAGACGGGAGGGGGCGGGGCATCCTGCGGCAACGGGGGCGGAGCGGGGACCGGGGCGCTCGGGCTGTACGGGACCGGCTGGACGGCGGTCTGCTGTGCACTTGCGGACGGGGCCACGAGGGCGATGCTGGCGACTCCCACGAGGGCGAGCAAGGTGGACGCGGTTCGCATGAGACACGATCTCACGACCGGCCCTCCGAGCGCCAGCGGGCGCGACCGAGACGGCACGGACGCGTTCGCATTCCGCTCGGCGTGCGGTAAGAGTCCGAGAATGACGGCCCTCAAAGGAAAGACCTTCTTCGTCACGGGCGCGAGCTCCGGGTTCGGCCTTGCCATCAGCCGTCGTGTCGTCGCCGCCGGCGGCCGCGTCGTCGCGGCCGCCCGGCGCAAAGACCGCCTCGATGCGCTGGCGTCCGAGCTCGGCCGCGACCACGTGCTGCCTCTCTCGCTGGACGTCGCCGACCGCGGCGCGACGGACCAGCTCCCCGCGTGCCTTCCCGCGGATTGGGCCGACATCGACTGCCTCGTGAACAACGCCGGCCTCGCGCTCGGCCTCGAGCCTGCGCCCCGCGCGGATCTCGACGACTGGGACCGGATGGTCGACACCAACTGCAAGGGTCTGGTCCACGTCACGCGGGCGCTCTTGCCGGGGATGGTCCTGCGCGGGCGCGGGCACGTGGTGAACCTCGGCTCCGTCGCCGGGACGTACCCGTACCCGGGCGGCAACGTCTACGGCGCGACCAAGGCGTTCGTCCACCAGTTCAGCCTCAACCTGCGCAGCGATCTTCACGGCACGGGGCTACGCGTGACGTGCATCGAGCCGGGGTTGTGCGCCGGGACGGAGTTCTCCACCGTGCGCTTCGGCGGCGACGAGGCCAAGGCCGCGGCCGTCTACGCGGGTGCGACGCCCCTGCTCGCGGAGGACGTCGCCGAGGCCGTCCTGTGGGCGGCGTCCCTCCCCGCGCACGTCAACATCAACGTCATCGAGCTGATGCCGGTGGGACAGAGCTTCGCTCCGTTCCAGGTCCAACGCCGGAGCTGAGCGCAGTCCGCTCGAGCTCCGGGAAGACCTTCGCCACCTTGCCGAGCAGGTAGTCACCGTACGTCCCGGCGAACGTGTGGACGCTCGCGCGATCCCAGCGATCGGCGCGATCGTCGGCGATGAGGCGGCCGTGGTCGATGGGCGCGACGTCGGCCTCGAACGCCGGATCGAAGAAGAACGGCATCGAGATGCGACCGCGTCCGGAGAGGTTGCGAACCCGGTGCGGGGTGGAGCGGTAGAGGCCGCCCGTCATCCGGTCGAGCATGTCGCCGATGTTGCACACGAGCGTCCCGGGAATGGGCGGCGCCGGTACCCAGCGCGACCGCGAGCGGACCTCGAGCCCGCCGGCGTCGTCCTGCGAGAGCAGCGTGAGCAGGCCGTAGTCGGTGTGCTCGCCGACGCTCCACGGCAACTGCCCCGAGTCTGCGGGCATCGGCGGGTAATGGAAGATGCGGAAGAGAACGAGCGGGTCGCGCGTGTAGCGATCGCGCAGGTACGTCTCCCCCAGGCCGAGACCCAGAGACAGCCCACGTGCGAGCGCGTGACCGAGCCGGGTGACCTGGTCGACGTAGAGGGTCGTCAGGTCCCGCAGCTCGGGAGGGTCCGCCGGGAAGAGGTTTCTCCCGTGGAGCGGGGTTCCCGCGGCGACGCGCGGATCGTCTTCCGCAAGGTCCGCGCCGAAGTAGATGCCCTCCTTCAGGTCGGGCCTCCCGGACGTGAGCTCCGCCCCGACAGGGAAGTAGCCACGCCACGCGCGGCCTCCGCGCGCCATGCGGATCGCGTTCTTCGTGTCCAGGTCCTTCGCAAAGAACCGGCGCGCAGAGGCCTCGAGGCGCGAGCGAAGCTCCTCGTCGACGCCGTGCTCGATCACGTAGAAGAACCCGTTCGCGCGGCACGCGGCGTCGAGGAGGCGCGCGACCGGGACGGCTTCGCTCGCCTCCTTGCCGCGGACGAGGGGCCCCACGTCGATCACCGGTACGGCGTCGAGCCCCGTGTCACTCATCGAAGCGGTAACCCACACCGCGCACCGTGTGCAGGTGCCGCGGCTCCTGTGGATCGTCCTCGAGCTTCGCGCGCAGCTGCTGGACGAAGTTGTCGATGGTCCGCGGCGTGCCGTGGTGGTTGGGCCCCCACACCTTGCGGAATATCTCGTCGCGCGCCAGGGCCGTGCCCTTCGCGTTGACGAGGCACAAGAGGACGTCGAACTCGGTCGCCGTCATCTCCACGAGCACGCCGCGCGCCCACACCTTGCGCGCCCCGACGTCGATCTCGAGGGTCCCGAACGTCTGCTTGCGGGACACGGGCGCGGGGGCGGGCCCGCGCCGGAGCGCCGCGCGGACTCGGGCGAGCAGTTCGGCCAGGCTGAAGGGCTTGGCGACGTAGTCCTCGGCCCCGAGCTCGAGCCCCGTCACCTTATCCATCTCGCCGGTGCGCGCCGACAGGATGATGATGGGCATCAGGTACCCCTCGTGACGGAGCGTCCGGAGCACCTCGAAGCCGTTCACGTTGGGGAGCATGAGGTCCAGGATGATGAGGTTCGGCTGCGCCTGCCGGGCGACCGCGAGCCCGCGTTCGCCGTCCTCGGCCGAGAGGACCGTGAACCCTTCGGACTCGAGGTTCATGCGGAGCCCCAGCGCGATGCTCGGATCGTCCTCCACGATGAGCACCGTGCGGCCGGGCGTGGGTGCCGCCCCCTCAAGACCTCGCGGGCGCGGCAGGGTCATCGCACGGCACCGTCCGGAGCTCGGTTGGGCGGCTCGACTTCCACCGAGGAACGTGAGGCTTCATCACGCGGGGAAGACACCGTGTGCGCGCCCACGGCGAGCGCGGGCATCACGATCGAGAACGTGCTCCCCTGCCCCGCACCGCTGTCGACGACGACCCGTCCGTGGTGCGCTCGTACGATGTGCTTCACGATGGCCAGCCCGAGCCCGCTGCCCTCGCGACGGCGCGAGAGGCGATCGTCGATCCGGTAGAACTTGTCGAAGATGCGGCGATGCTCGACGCGCGGAATGCCGGCACCGTTGTCGGTCACCGCGATGCAGACCTCCCCCTTCGGGGTCAGGTACGCCCGCAGGCGGACCTTCGGCGGCGTGCCGCCGTACTTGTGCGCGTTCGAGAGCAGGTTCACGACCGCATCGGCGATGGCGTGGCGATCGGCCGAGATCCTGGGCAGGTCGGCAGCGACGTCGGCCTCGAAGTCCACCGCCCCGAGATCGTCCCCGATCCGCACCGGTGGAAACGCGGCGATGGCATCCTCCACGATGGGCCGCACCTCCTCGTCACGGAGGTCGAAGAGCTTGCGGCCCGCCTCCATGCGCCCCCAGTCGAGGAGACGCTCGATGCGCCGGGAGAGCCGCGACGTCTCGTTGTTGAGCATGTCGATGCACTTGGCGGACGTCTCGGGGTCGGTCGTCCGCTGGAGCGTCTCCGCGAAGAGGCGGATCGCCGTGAGCGGTGTCCGGAGCTCGTGGCTGACCTTGGAGACGAAATCCGCCTGGAGCTGGCTCAGGTTCGCTTCGCGCCGCACGAACACGAGCACGAGAATGACGCCCGTGGCGACCACGGCGACGAAGCTCACCGTGAGGATGCCGAGGATGACGTTGATCCTCGCCTCGCCGAGGAACATGAGGAGGATGCCGAGCGCGAGCAAGAGCACGGTCGGGATGATGACGAGGTAGACGAGCAGCTGGACGATACGGCGGTAGCCGATCCGTTGGAGATTCCGCGTCCGCGTCGCCACGAAGGAACCGTGACACGGCCCGCCCGGCGGTAAAAGGGGTCTTCGTCCGGGGGCGGGTTTACGCGGAGGGCCGGACGAGCGCGGCGACCATGGCCTCGTAGGGGGCCGGGACCCCGAGCCAGTGCTCGAACGCGAGGGCGCCCTGCCGCGCGAGCATTCCGAGGCCCGTCGCAGAGCGCAGCCCCTGGGCCGCGGATGCGCGGAGAAATGGGGTCTCGGGAGGCTCGTAGACCACGTCGAGCGCGACGGCGCCCGCCGGGAGCGACGGCCAGGCGACGACGTCCGCCACGCCTTCACCCGAGTCCGCGCCCGTCATTCCCGCGCTCGTCGCCTGGACGATGGCGGTCACGCTGCGGTCCGTGGACGGCGAGGCCAGCCACGGCTCCATCCGGAGCGACGTGCTCACCCCGGCGCAGGACAGGAGCTCCTCCATCTCCGCGGAGAAGCGGTCGCGCACGTTCATGTTGTCGAACGAGCGGCCCCGGACGACGACCTGGGCGACGCCGAGCTCGAACGCGAGCGCGACCACGGCCGATCGCGCGGTGGCGCCCGTGCCGAGGACCAGTGTGCGCGCCGCCATCCAACCGCCCGCCAGCTTCACCTCGGGCGCGAGGCGGCGCAGCTCCTCCGCGAGCGCGGGGACGTCCGTGTTGAAGGCGACAACGCGCCCAGCCTTGTCGCGCAAAAGCGTGTTGGCGGCGCCGACGATGGCGGCGCTGGAGTCGACGGCGTCGACCAGCTCCAGGATGTGGCGCTTGTGGGGGATCGTGACGTTGAGCCCGCCGAACGCGCCGTCCCGCAGGCGCTGCACGAGGGCGGGCAGGTCGGCCCGGGTGGCGCGGATGGCGGTGTACTCGTGGGGCAGCCCGAGGGCGGCGAAGGCCGCCATGTGCATGCGCGGGCTCCTCGACTGGGCGATGGGATCGCCGACGACCGCGAAACGCTGCGCCTTCATCGCGCTTCCCCACGCGGGTTTGCCTTCTCCGGCGGCACGCTCTCGACCGAGACGACCTCCGCTCCGAGCCGCGCGTTGTGGACGCGCACGACGATGCGATCCCCTTCCCGGATGTCGGAGGCGTCACGCAAGGCGCGCCCGTCGGCGCGGGTCGCGATGGCGTACCCACGGCCGAGGACCTTGAGCGGGCTCATCGCGTCGAGCTTCTCGCCAAGGTTGCCGAGGGCCCTCTCGCGGCGCGCCATCCGACGCTTCATCGCGCCGGCGAGCTGATCGCCCAGCCGCTGCATGGCGGCCTGCTCGCGCGCGATGCGGGCGCTCGGGTGCAGGAGCGCCAGCCTGTGGCGCACCTCGCCGAGCGCGTCGCGGCGACGCGCGACGACCTGCCGCTCGGCCGCATGCAGACGCGCGACGCGGTCGTCGAGCGATTGCTGAAACGACGCGATGGCCAGCCTGGGGTCGCCCAGTCGGCGAAGCGCTATCCCGAGCCGCTCGCGCTCCTCCGAGAGCCTCGCGCGCATGCTGCGGGAGAGACGTGCCTGCGTCTGGGCGAGCATCGACCGGCGGGCGCGCGCGTCCGGCACGACGAGCTCGGCCGCTTGCGACGGCGTCGCTGCCCGCGCGTCCGCGGCGAAGTCCGTCAACGTCACGTCGATCTCGTGACCGACGGCGCTCACGACGGGGACCTTCGACGCAGCCACCGCGCGGACGACGGCCTCGTCATTGAACGCGAGCAGATCGTCGCTCGAGCCTCCGCCCCGCCCGACGACGATGACGTCGACCCCTCGAACGCGCTGCAGCATCTGGAGGGCGCGCACGATCGACTCACCGGCTCCGGCGCCCTGCACCAGAGCGGGCGCGAGCAGCAGACGCGCGCCGCCCCGGCGGAAGGCGACCCTGCAGATGTCGTGCATGGCGGCCCCCGAGGCGCTCGTCACGACGCCGACGATGCGCGGCTCGGCCGGCAGCGGACGCTTTCGCTCGGCCGCGAAGAGGCCCTCGGCCGCGAGCTTCGCCTTGAGCTTCTCGAGCGCCTCGAGCAGCGCCCCGCGCCCCGCGAGCTCGACGCGATCGGCGATGAACTGGAGCTTGCCGCGGGGTGCCCAGAACGTCGGGCGGCCGCGCATCCTCACCCGGGCCCCGTCCACGAGGAGGGCCCGCATGCGGGGCGTCACGTTGGTCTTGTAGATGACCGCGTCGATGGAGGCGTCTTCCCGCTCGTCCTTGAGGCAGAAGTACAGGTGACCGCTCGTCGCGGGGCGTGCGCCCGTGACCTCGCCGAAGGCCCAGACCGTGGCGTCGAAGGCCACGTCGAGCGACCGCTTGATGACGCGATCGAGCTCCGCGACGCTGAGCGTGCGCGGGCCCTCGGCCTGTTGTGGACCACGCTGCGGCGGAGCCGCAGACGTGCCGTCCTGGTGTGGACCACGCTGCGGCGGAGCCGCAGACGTGCCGTCCTGGTGTGGACCACGCTGCGGCGGAGCCGCAGACGTGCCGTCCTCGGGCTTGCGCGCGCCGGACGGATCGGGCGGCGACGCCGGGGGCCTCTGCGTGAAGTCGAGCGGAAGCGTGGAGTTGGGCACGAGCTCTCCTTCATATCATGAGGCTTCCCGCTTCTGCCCCCTCGAGCTCGAGCAGGCTCGGCGACCGGCGGCCATCGGTGTTAGGACTCGCTCCATGCGGAGACCCTTCACCAAAGTCCTCATCGCCAACCGCGGCGAGATCGCCGTCCGCGTCGCGCGCACGCTCCACGAGATGGGCATCGGCGCCGTCGCAGTGTACTCCGAGGCCGACCGCGCAGCCCTCCACGTCCGGGTCGCGGACGAGGCGTACCCCATCGGCCCTGCCCCGGCCGCCGAGAGCTACCTGCGGGTCGAGAAGATCGTGTCCGTGGCCAAGAAGGCCGGCTGCGAGGCCATCCACCCCGGCTACGGCTTCCTGAGCGAGAACCCTGCGCTGCCGGAGGCCTGCGAACGGGCGGGAATCGCTTTCATCGGGCCGCCCGCGAGCGCGATGCGCGCCATGGGCTCCAAGACCGCCGCGCGCGCACGCATGGCGGCGGCCGGTGTCCCCATCGTGCCCGGGGCGCTCTGCTCCACGACGGAGGAGGCCACCGCTGCCGCCATCAAGATCGGCTTCCCCGTCATGCTCAAGGCGGCGAGCGGCGGCGGCGGCAAGGGGATGCGCCTCGTCACGAGCGCAGCCGAGATGCCTAGCGCATGGGAGCGCGCCCGCAGCGAGGCCAAGAAATTCTTTGGCGACGACACGGTCTACCTCGAGCGGGCCCTCATCCGGCCGCGCCACGTCGAGATCCAGGTCCTCGGCGATCAGGAGGGCAACCTCGTCCACGTGTTCGAGCGAGACTGCTCCATCCAGAGGCGGAACCAGAAGGTCGTCGAGGAGACGCCTTCGCCGGGCGCCTCGCGGGACCTCGTCGAGCGGATGGGCGCCATCGCGGTGCAGGGCGCGAAGGCGGTCGGCTACTTCTCCGCGGGGACGTTCGAGTTCTTGCTGGCGGAGGACGGCAACTTCTACTTCCTCGAGATGAACACGCGCCTCCAGGTCGAGCACCCCATCACGGAGCTCGTGAGCGGGCTCGACCTCGTGCGGGAGATGGTGCTGGTCGCGCAGGGGGAGAAGCTCGGGTTTGCCCAGGAAGAGCTCGCCGCCCGCGGCGCCGCCATCGAATGCCGCGTCTACGCCGAGGACCCTGCGAGCGGCTTCTTGCCCTCGCCGGGTGTCATCGAGAGCCTCGTCGCCCCCGCCGGCCCCGGCGTCCGCGACGACGGCGGCGCCTACCCGGGCTGCACGATCTCGAGCTTCTACGACCCCCTCATCTCCAAGCTCAGCGTCTGGGCGCCGACCCGCGAGCGGGCCGTCGCGCGCATGCGCCGCGCCCTGCGCGAGTACGTCGTGACGGGCATCCGCACGAACCTCGCGTTCCACGAGAAGCTCTTCGTGCACCCCGAGTTCGTCGCGGGCCGCTACGACACCGGGTTCCTCGACCGGCACAAGGACGTGCTCGTCGGCTACCCGCGCGTCCCGGACGCCGATCGCGAGGCGGTCGCCGTGGCCGTCGCCATCGCCGCTTCGCGGCTCGAGCGCGCCACGGGCGTGAAGGCCGCAGACGAGGGAGAGAGCGGCTCGCGGCTCGCCCCCTGGGTCGCCCACCACCGGGCTCAGCTCTTGCGCTGAGCCAATCACACATCGTTGATCAGTCCCCGCCGGACTCGGGGGGGGCGTCTTCCGCGCCGTCGGCGCTGGCGCCGTCGGCGCTGTCGGATCCCGAGTCATGGGGCAAGAGGGAGGAAATCCCGCACGCGGCGACGCAGTCACCGGCGATGCACGAGACGAGGTTGAGCGAGCTCGGCTCGAGCGCGCTGCCGAGGCAGGTCTGGAGAGACGTGCCGCTCGTTGCGCAGCCGATGAGGCCGACCAGCGCCGTCTTGCACGCGCAGTCGTCGTTGCAGGCCATGATCTGGGCCGAGCAGCTCGCGCGGGCGCAGGCGAAGCAAGAGCCGGTCGACGCGTCGTCGGGGAGCGAGGCATCGGGGATGACGATCGTCTCGAGGTCGGCGTCGATGGGGCAGCCTGCATCGGTCACGTCGTCGGATCCAGCGTCGACCGGCGCGTCGCCGGCGGGCGCGTCGCCGACGAGCTGGTCGATGGTCACGTCGGCCGTGGCCGAGTCGTGGGCCCCGGCGTCCGGGGGCGAGCCGGAGGAGGTGGATCCCCCGCAGCCGCCCGCCGCGAGCCCCGCGACGAAGAACCCCGTCGCCAACGTCATGACCCAGTGCCGACCGCGCATACGGACGCCTCCCTCGGATCCACGATACGCGCTTGCTCAATCACGGCAAGCGAGTCACCGTAGGCAAACTTTGGCACGATTGGCGCGCCCCCGGATCGCCGCGGACGCGCCCTCTTTGGGGAGGTGGGACGACATGCTTGGGAAACGCGCAATCACCGTGGTGGTCTCGTTCGTGGCACCGGTGGTCCTCGGAGGCGGCTGCAGTAGCAGCAGCTCGAAGTCACAGACTCCGACCGGAACGAGCCCCGTCGCGCATTTCGTCCTCTCGGGAGACACGACGCCCAACTACCTCGACGTCCCGTTCCCGAGCGACGTCTACCTGATGGGCGGCACGATCGTCGACCCGATCCCAGGGATCGACAAGGTCATCACCGCCGGCTCGACGTTTTTGACCCACGAGCTCGGGCTCATGAACGGCTTCTCGCGCGACGCGTTCGCGATGTTCTACGCCGACCCGCCCGCGGGGGTGGACGGCGGCCTCAAGCCGTTCGCGGTCATCGACCCGACGTCGCTCCCCACGTCGGAGACCGACTGCACCGCCGACACGAGCGCGGTCTTCCTCCTCGATCTCTCGCCGGCGACGCCGTCCGCCGCGCGCGTCCTCTGCCGCGCGGCCTACCACGACGACACGGGCTCCCCCGCCTTCTCCAAGACCCGGCCCGTCGTGGCCGTCGGGCCGGGGCGCGGCATCGTGCTCGCCGAGGGCCACCAGTACGCCGCCGTGCTGACGAGCCGCGTGAAGGACACCGCCGGCCAGAACCTCGCCGCGAGCAGCGACTTTCTCGCCGTGGCGACCGGCCCGCGGACGGGCTCCGTCGCGACGCTCTACGGCAAGGCGATCGACACGGCGAACGCGACGCTGAAGAGCGCCCTCGCGGTCGATGGCGCCACCATCGTCTCCATCGCGCCGTTCACCACCAACACTTCCAGCAGCCAGCTCTTCAAGCTGCGCACCACCCTGGCCGCGCAGCCGTCCCCCACGCTGAAGTGGGACACGGCCTCGGTGGCCCCGATGAGCAACGCGAAGTTTGCCGCGAAGGTAAACGGCGCTCTTCCGGCGGGCTTCACCGCGAGCTTCGACGACTGGCTCGGCGTCGTCGCCAGCGGCGCCAAGCTCCCCGACGGCTCGGACGACCCCGACAGCAACCTCCCCGTCCGGGCGCACGACAAGCTCGCGGCGCTGGGCACCGCGGTGTTCCAGGCGAACAACTACCTGTCGCCGGCGAACTCCTACACCGCCGTGGGGGACGCGACGTTCAGCTACGACGCGAGCGGCAACATCATCCCGAACGCCACAACGCCGAAGGTCCCCATCTGGGTGAGCTTCGCCATCCCATCGTCCCCGATGCCCGCGGCCGGCTATCCCGTCGTCATCGTGCAGCACGGCCTCGGTGAGTCGCGCGCGGACGAGTTCGTGACCTTGGCCAACGTCTTCGCGAATCAGGGGTGGGCCGTGGCCGCCATGGACTGGCCGACCTTCGGCGCGCGCGCGAGCGAGACGCCCTACCAGGTGGACAAGCTGAACAACTTCCAGGGCGCGCCCGGCGGCGTGTACACGGGCCCTGACGGCCTGGCCGATCCCATCGATCCGACCAGCCTCATGCCGAACCTGATGACCGGGTCCACGAACGGGTCCTCGGACCTCTTCGGCAACCTGCTCGACATCGGGGCCATCCGCGACCAGATGCGCGAGTCCGAGATCGACATCACGCAGCTCGTGCAGGTGCTCGCGTCCAAGCCCGACCTCTCGCCTCTCCAGACGGGGACGACCGCCCCGGCGATCGACCCGACGCACATCGCGTACATCGGCAACTCCCTCGGGGCGATGTTCGGCTCCGTCGGCGCGGCCATCGAGCCCTCGTGCCGCAACTGGGTGCTCAACGTGGCGGGCGGAGGCATCATCCAGGAGCTCGCAGCCCACGGACCGATCGTCGGGGGCAAGCTCTCGCTCGCGGCCGGCTTGAGCTTCGGCTTCAGCGGGGACGTGCTGACGGAGTCACACCCCGCCATCGCGCTCATCCAGACGGTGGTGGACCCGGCCGACATGCTGACGTTCGCCGACTACGTGGTGACGAACCCCGGCATGGTCAGCGGCAAGTCGTTGCCCCCCGCCAACGTGCTCCAGGTGGAGGTCGTCTACGACGAGTGGGTCCCCAACGAGGCCAACGAGGCGCTCGCGCGGGCCATGGGCCTCGGCATGGCGACGCCGAACGTCGGCTCGAACGCGGGCGTCAACACGCTCGATCTGGTGCGGGCTCCGGCCATGAACCCCGCCGCCATCCCCTTCGCGCAGGTCGCACCCGACTCGAGCGGGCTCATCCACGACACCCCCGTGAAGGGGACCACCGCGGTCCTCGTCCAGACCGCTCCGGCCCAGCACGGGGAGGACCTCTACTCCTCGGTGGGCCACCGCTCGTTCCAGATCCCCTACGTGCCGCCCGCGTATCCGGCGGGAAGCGGCGGGCCCTTCACGGTCATCACGTCGTACCGCGAGGTCCAGGCGACGGTGACCCGCTTCCTCGGCGACGGCATCGCGGGCAAGGTGCCGAACGTCACGGGGTTCAAGGCCCCCGTCCGGGACACCGACGGCGACACCTACCCCGACTCGACCGACGCCGATCCGAGCAATCCGAAGGTCCACTGAGTCGCGTTGCGCTTGTAGAGTGAGCATGGGACAAGCCTGGGGAGATCCATGAGCGCCAACCTCAAAGTCGTGCAGGGAATCGAGCCCGTCGTCGCCAAGAAGCCCCCCGTCGATCCGGCGACGCTCGAGTACAAGAACCTCGAAGCGGGCCCGTTCTGGCGGAAGATCCCGGCCTACCGGGAGATCACGGACGAGCAGTTCCTCGATCACTCCTGGCAGGCGAAGCACACGATCACGAAGGTCCCCAAGCTCCTCGAGGCGGTCCAGGGGCTCGTGTCCTCCGCCTTCATCGCCGACGCGGAGGAGGGCTTCAAGCGATCGCCGATGAGCGTGCGGGTGAGCCCGTACCTGCTCTCGCTCATCGACTGGGAGAACCCGTACGAGGATCCGCTCCGCATCCAGTTCGTCCCGGTGGGATCGCGCCTCTTGCCCGACCACCCCAAGCTGAACCTCGACTCCTTGCACGAGCAGGAGGACGCCCCCGTCCCCGGGCTCACGCACCGCTACCCGGACAAGGCGCTCTTTCTCCCGCTCGACACCTGCCCCGTCTACTGCCGCTTCTGCACGCGCAGCTACGCGGTCGGGGTGGACACGGAGGAGGTCGAGAAGGTCCAGCTCAAGGCGAACGAGGAGCGCTGGAAGCGCGCCTATGCGTACGTGGCGTCCCGCCCCGAGCTCGAGGACATCGTCATCTCCGGCGGGGACGCTTACAACCTGCGCGCCCAGCAGCTGACGGACATCGGCGAGGCGCTGCTCGCGATGCCCAACGTGCGCCGCATGCGCTTCGCGACCAAGGGTCCCGCGGTCATGCCGCAGAAGATCCTCACCGACCACGCGTGGACCGACGCGCTCACGGCCATCGTCGAGAAGGGCCGAAAGCTCCACAAGGAGGTCGTGCTCCACACGCACTTCAACCACCCGCGCGAGATCACGAGCATCACCGAGACGGCGATGAACAAGCTCTTCGAGCGCGGCATCACCGTGCGCAACCAGAGCGTGCTCCAGCGCCGCGTGAACGACACGCCGGAGATCATGGGCCTGCTCCTGAAGCGGCTCGGGCACGTGAACGTGCACCCGTACTACGTGTACGTGCACGACCTCGTGAAGGGCGTCGAGGATCTGCGGACGACGCTCGACACCGCGCTCCTCATCGAGAAGAGCGTGCGCGGGATGACGGCGGGCTTCAACACGCCCACCTTCGTCGTCGACGCGCCGGGCGGCGGCGGCAAGCGGGACGCCCACTCGTACGAGTACTACGACCGCGAGACGGGCGTGAGCGTGTACACCGCGCCCAGCGTGAAGCCCGGGCAGTACTTCGTCTACTACGACCCGCTCGATCAGCTGAGCGAGTCCATCCGCCGTCGCTGGGCCTCGCCCCCCGACCAGGAGGTCATGGTCCAGTCGGCGCTGAGCAAGGCGAAGGAGCGCGCGCGCTAGAAGCCAGGAGCGCTGGGACGAGCGCCCAAGGCTCTGGCCCTGGCTTCAGAGCCTCTGCATCGCGTGCCCCTCGCGGGTAAACACGTGCCCCTCGCCGGGGCGCCGGGTTCAGAGCCTCTGAATCGCGTGCCCCTCGCGGGGGAACCGGGTTCAGAGCTTCTGGATCGCGTGCCCCTCGCGGGGGAACCCGATTCAGAGCTTCTGGATCGCGATCCCCTCGCTTGGGATCAGGATCCAGAGCCTCTGGATCGCGAGATCCCGTCGCTTGGGATCAGGATCCAGAACCTCTGGATCGCGATCCCGTCGCTGGGGAACCGGATTCAGAGCTTCTGGATCGTAATTCAGTCGCGCGGGATCGTCATCCGCCCGCTATCTTGGCGTCGCCATACGGGATTACTGGCTGCCGATGAGGATCGGCATGTAGTTCGCGGTGTACTCCGCGAACTGGCCGGTGCTCTGGCTCGAGGCGATCGCGATGAGCTCGGCGTTCATGCTGCCCTGGCTCTTCACCTTCACGGTCAGGTACGCCTTGTTCCCGTTCTGGCCCTTGTTCACGTCGAGCGTTATCTCCAGGTTCGACGTCGTGCCCATCGGCCCGAAGAGCGGGTTGCCCTCGTACGCCGTGATGTTCCAGGGGGTGGTCGCCGCGTCGCTGTAGAAGCCGATCGCGAACGTCTTGGTCTGCCCGGACAGGATGCGGATGCCCTTGGAGGGGAACTTGCTCGACATGCCGAACATCGACGCGTCGACCGTGATGTCCTCCGGGTCGAGCAGGGTCACGTTGTAGTACGGACCGCTCGCGACCGGGACGCACGGGTCGTGGCCCGCCGCGCCGCTCTTGTTCGACCACATGCGCTGGACGCCGAAATTGAAGGCCGACTCGGTGTCCGTGTAAAACGAGTTCTGGTAGAGCTCGCACGCGTCGCCGATCTCGTCCTGAAACTGCTGGAAGATGTCCCAGGCGATGTGCTTGTCGTCGTCGAAGCCGATCCACGCCGGGTCCACGTTCGGGCTCGGGTCGGTGGACCCTTCGACGATCTCGTGGCTCGCCGACTGCGTGACTTCCTGCACGAGACCACCAGGCCCCGCGAACTCCGAGCACTCGAGCACCACGGCGTAGGCGACGTTCAGGCTGCCGGCCATGACGTTGTCGTGGTAGCCGCCGACTCCCTGCTGGCAGGCGTCGGCCCCCTGGAGCTGCACGCTCGTCGTCGCCGGGATGTAGAGCGTGTAGATGGTGTTGGCCGTCGGCGCGGGCCACGCGGCCGCCGCCGGGGCGGCGTCCGTTCCGCCGTCGGCCCCTGCGTCGACCGACTCGGCCGGCGCCGTCGCCTGCTGCGCGACGTAGTTTGCGATATCCATGTCCGACATCGTGGCGGCGAGCGGGGTAGTCATCCTCACGTGGTTCGCGGGGCCGCTCGTCGCGACGCCGACGCCGTACTCGGTGACGCTCGTGGCCCAGTACTGGGACTTGCCGAGCCCGTCGCCGAACGCCTCGTAGGTCGCCGCGTTCGTGTCCCCGGGCCACGTCACTGTGACGATCTCGGGCTTCGCGAGGACAGGGCCTCCGTTGTTGGTGATCTGTCCGATGTCGGGCGTGAAGGCGGGGTAGGTCGTGCTGACCGATCCGTGGTCGACATCGGGAGCGGCGTCGGCAACGCCCGTGTCAGCCACGACCACGGTCGTTCCGGAGTCGGTCACCGCGGGAGCAGGACCCGAGTCGACCGGCGTGTCGGTGGACGTCTTCGCGGTCGCCCCTCCGCAGGCGGTGACTCCCACGAGCACGAGCGATGCTGCAAACGGAGCATAATCCTGCAGTTTCATCATCCACCTC
>Ga0302279_10001304_pt1 | contig 35607 bp, 35 predicted proteins | sample III_Bog_N3_3_FD_194541 | JGI IMG/M metagenome (GOLD analysis project Ga0302279, IMG submission 194541) | Peat permafrost microbial communities from Stordalen Mire near Abisko, Sweden - III_Bog_N3_3 | ecosystem: Environmental > Terrestrial > Soil > Wetlands > Peat | place: Sweden: Abisko...
GCCTTCATCTCCTCGGCGAGGGCCTTGTAGACGAGCTGGTGACGAGCGACCGGCGCCTTGTTCTCGAAGGCCGCCGAGACGACGACCACCTTGAAGTGCGTCTCGGAGCCGCGCGGCACGCTGTGCCGGTCGCTCTCGTTGTGCACCTGCAGCAGGGCGGGGGCGAAGGCCTCGCGAAGCTTGTGCTCGATCCGTTGCGAAAGGCTCACCCCAATTTCGTACCGACTCGCGCACCGTTTGTCGAGCGCGAGAGGCGAGTGGCCCCGCACGCGGGGGGGACTAGAGGCTGCCGCACACGAGCGTGATGATGTACGTGTAGTCGAGATCGACGCTGTGGCTGGCCGCGCCGGGCGAGCACGTGGTCGCGACCCCGCCGTCCGCGAAGTCGGTCGTGCAGGCGCCGTTCTCCGTGGAGACGTACGTGCTGCACGCCCCCCTCGCCGAGGCCGAGGCGCACCCCTCGAACTCGGTGGAGGGGCACGCGTCGCAGGCGACGTCGTCGCACGCGGTCGCGTTGTCGTATGCCGCGGAGCAGGAGGGCCCGTCGATCGGATCGGAGAGCTGGATGCAGGCGCCGTAGTTCGGGTACGCGAGGCCCGTCGGGTCGAACCACAGGCCACCGTTGTCATCGGGCGCGACGATGCAGCGACCGCAGGCCGTGCCTCGGCCGGCGTCCCCCGCGGGCAGGTTCGTCGCCTCCCACGCGGAGCACGACGACGTCGTGCTGTTCTGACCGCACGCCGACACGAAGTCCGAGACGTCGGCGGCTGTGCACACCCCCTGGTGGGCGACGGCCGCCGTGTACGTCCGCGGCGTGAAGCTCATCGTCGTCGACGGCGGGCAGGCGGGCGCGGTGTCGGCCGGCGGGGACGCGGAGTCCGCGATGGGCGAGGAGTCGTCCGGCGCCGCGGCGTCGTCGCTGTAGTAGCCCGTGTCCGCTCCGCCAAGGAGCGTGTCGGACGAGTGGCCGGACCCGCAGCTCCAGCATGAGGCGGCCACGGCCGCGACCAGCGCGCTTCGGTTCGCTAGGGACAGCTCAACCACGGTGCCCCAGGGTACACGGGGACGCAGGGCGTCGCTTCGACTTGCGGCTTGTGGTGGTGGTGGTGACGGCGGCGGTGGTGCTCACGGCGGGAGAAACCCTCGAACCCCTCGGACCCGAACCCCTCGGAGCCCTCGAGCGAGCCTCCCTGCGTGGCGCCTCCCTGCGTGGCGCCTCCCTGCGTGGCGCTTCCCTGGGTGGCGCTTCCCTGGGTGGCGCTTCCCTGGGTGGCGGTCCCCTGGGTGGCGGTCCCCTGGGTGGCGGTCCCCTGGGTAGCGGTCCCCTGGGTGGCAGTCCCCTGCGTACCGGTCTGTCCCTGCGTGCCCGTCTGTCCCTGCGTGCCCGTCTGTCCCTGCGTGCCCGTCTGTCCCTGGGTCCCGGTCTGCCCCTGGGTGCCGCCGCCCGGGTTCGTGCCAGGGTTGCTGCCCGAGGTCGGGACGATGGGTGCCCCCGAGCCGCCGCCACCGAAGCTCGGCGGGACGATCGGGGTCGGGTTGCTCGTGGGGTTGGGGGACGGCGAGGAGGAGCTCGGCGGGGGCGGCGCGCCGGAGGCGCACTTGCCGCCGTTGCACTCGAGCGAGCAGCAGTCCCCGAAGCTCGTGCATGACGCGTTCGTGGTCTTGCACTGCGTTCCCATGCCGCCGCACGTGCCGCTCTCGCAGTTGGCGTTGCAGCACTCGGAGTTGCTCGTGCACACGCTGCCGTTGGAGGAGCACGAGGTCAGCGCCGTGCAGACGTCACCGACGCAGTTGCCGTTGCAGCAGTCGCCTGCCTGCTTGCACGCCTGGCCGGTGGCCGTGCAGCTCGCGGGGTTCGTGGGCTGCACCGTGCACTTGCCGCCGCAGGCGCCGCTGCAGCATTGCGCGTACGACGTGCACTCGATGCCGACCGTGTAACACGAGCCCGCTCCGCCCCCCGGGCCGCCCCCCGTGTCCGCGTCGGTCCCGTTGGCGCAGCCGAGGAAGAGGCCCAGAAGGCTCCCCACCACGACCCAGCAGGCGGCCTTTTTGCGCGCGGACAGCAAGTTCTCCTAGCAATGTACCGACCGCGGGCATCCAACACCAGCCTCGTCTGTTGCCTCCCCGGGGCTGACGCAGACGCGGGTGGGGAGCGAGATTAATTCCGCTTCACAATCAAGGCCTTAGGCGCCTGGGCGCGGGCCAGGCTCGATCGTCGCACCGGCCAGCCCGAGCGACCGGAGCATGCCCTCGGGGTCGTCGGGCGTGAGAAAGACCCGGGTGTCGCCTTCGAGGAGCACGCCGCTGTCTCCGGTCGCGTGGACGAGGGTCTTCTTGCCGTCGACCATGAACCACCCGGTCTTGAACCCGGGAATGCTCGTACCGAAGAGCCGGATGCCGAAGCGGGCGTCGTGGCGTCGGGCGCGAAGGCTCGCCGTCGGCCACTCCTTCGCGGTGAAGACCGTGCGGAGCTCGAACCGCCGTGCCCCGACGTGGAAGCGCATCCGTGGGACGGCGAGGAAGGCGATGTTGGCGAGGAAGACCGTCACCAGCACGACGAGCGCGCAGGCGACGCCGAGCTGGATCCTCACGAAGGGAGGCGCGCCTTCCCAGCTCAAGGTCTTGAGCACGAGGGCCACGAGGACGAACGTGCTCATGGCGATGAGCACGACGCCGACCACGACCCGCGAGCCCGCCGAAGCTCCTGGGGCAAGCCGGAAGTCTCGCGGGAGAGGGCTCACCGGCTCGCTCGGAAGCGCCACGAGCTCAGGGTAATGGCGAGGGGTCCGTGCCGCCAGTGCCGAGGACCCGCACCGCGCCGAGCACCGCCGCGGCGACCGTCTCGGTCCGGAGCACGAAGGTGCCGAGGGACGCGATGACCCAGCCCGCGTCGCGGGCGAGGCCCACCTCCTCCTCGTCGAGCCCTCCCTCGGGGCCGGCGGCGAAGGCGAGCGGCGCCCCCTTGCGGAGCGCGTCCGCGAGCGGCGGCCCGAGCGGCTCGTGGGCTCTCTCGTAGAGGCAGAAGCGGGCCGCCTCGTCGCCAGCGGACGCGAGGGCGGCGCGCCAGTCGCACGGGCGGAGGACCTCCGGCGCGTCGCCGCGGCCGCACTGCCGGGCGGCCTCGCGCGCGATGCGCTCCCAGCGCAGGGTCCTCGCGGCGCCGCGCGCGTCGTCGAGCTTCACGACCGAGAACGCCGTCACCGCGGGGACGAGCCTCGTCGCGCCGAGCTCGGTCGCGTCGCGCACGATGCCGTCCATCTTGTCGCCCTTGGCGAGCCCCTGGATCCACGTGACCTTCCGCTCGGCCGTGACCTTCGCGTCGCGAAGCGCGCCCACACGCGCGACGACGGCGCCGCGCTCCTCGCGCACGATGACGGCGTCGGCCTCGCGGCCACGCTTCGGGTCGAAGGCCACGAACGAGTCCCCCTCGCGGAGCCGCAGGGCGCCCGAGAGGTAGCGCGCGGTCCGCGCGTCGAGCTGGCGTTCGCCCGTGGCGAGGTCGTCGACGGGCGCCCGCACCCGCGTCAAGCTGGCCCCTTCGCCCGAAGAACGAGCGCGACCCACTCGCCCTTGCGCGCGAGGGTCACCTCCTCGAGCTCGGCGTACGCGGCGCGCACGGCGTCGACCTGGCCCGGGATGACGTCGGCCGCGAGGATGCCCGAGAGCACGAGCGTCCCTCCGGGCAACACGCAGCGGATGATCGCGGGGGCCAGCGCGCAGAGGACCCCCGCCTCGATGTTCGCGAGGACGGTCGGGTAGCGCTCCGCGATGGCGGAGACCGGCGCGGTGTCCGCGACGACGCGGGCAGCGAGCCCGTTGCGCTCGGCGTTCTCGCGCGTCACGGCGACGGCGTCCGGGTCCACGTCGATGGCGCGCGCGGTGCTGGCGCCGAGGGTGAGCGCGACGATGGAGAGGATGCCGCTGCCGCACCCCACGTCGAGCACGGCGGCGCCCGCCACGAGGCTGTCGGGGTGGCTCTTGAAGACCCCCGCGACGAGCGACGTCGTCTCGTGCAGCCCCGTGCCGAACGCGCGACCCGGCTCGAGCGTGACCACGTGCGTGGCCGGGCCGTCGTAGGCCTCCCACGGCGGCCGCACGACGAAGCCCGGGAAGATCTCGAACGGGCGGAAGTGCTTCTTCCAGTCGTCCCGCCACGCGTCCCCCACGATCTCCTCGTGGCGCGCCCCCCACGAGGCGGGCAGCTCCCCTCGCGCGGCCTCGGCCTCGCGGAAGTCCGCGAAGCTTGCCACGAGCGTCGTCTTGCCGGCCGACGTACCCTTCACGAGCGTCGTCGCGTCGCGCTCCTCGACCCCGGTGGCGCCCAGCTCGAAGAGCGCGGCGCTCGCCTCGTCGGCGTCGGCGGGGTCGACGTCGAGGACGAGCAGGGGAAAGCGGGGGGTCGTCGTGGGCGCGGTCACGGAGTCGCTCACGGACCGACGTTGACGGTGACCTGCGAGTTGTTGGCCGAGCTCGTCTTGCTGTTGAACACGCCAGCGAGGAAGAGGCCGCCGACGACCGCCGCCGCGACGAGCACGCCGCTGCCGATGGCCACGGGGAGCACCCATGCCTTGCTGGGCTCGGGCACGGCGATGCGGAGGGGGAGCCCGGCGTCGCCCCTCGAGACGATGGGGAGCCCGCCCTTGTCGAACCCTTGCAGGTAGTACTCGACGAGGGGCGGCTTCACGGCGTCGGGCGGGATCGTCGCCCTGACCGTGCGCTCCTGGCCCGCGTCCGTCACGGGGGCGTCGGACGCGTCGAACTTGCCGTGCGAGCCGCTGCGGAAGAAGAGCTTCACGCCGACGACGCGGTGGCCCGGGTCGTCCAGGCGGGCCGTGAGGTCTATCTGCGTGTGCTGCTCGACCTGCGAGGGCGACGTGTGGCGCATGGCCACGGGGGGCGGCGGAGGCTCGGTCTCCTTCACGAGGCCCGGCTTGCCCTCGGCCTCCCAGCGCTGCTTCACCCCGGCGAAGAAGTCGCGGAACCGCGGAGACTCCGCCTTCGGCAGATCGTAGTCGGGCGCGAGGGACAGGAGGCCGCGCACGGCGCTCTCGGCCTCGTCCTGGCGGCCGAGGGTGATCGTGTCGAGCGCGAGGAGCCGGTAGATCTCGATCTTCTGCTCCTTCGTGTTGTTCGGGCGCACGAGCGCCGCCGACAGCGTCTGGATGGACTCCTCGTACTGCTGGTCGTCGAAGAGCGCCTTGGCCCGCGCCACGAGGTCCTGCTTGCCCTGCGCCGCCGCCGGGAGGGCCGTCGTCAGGAGAACGGCGTGGATCGCAGCGAGCAGCGCCAGAGGCGTGAACCAACGCAGTCGCTGGAGAAGCATGCGGCCGAGGTTACGGCTTTCGCAGGCCCTCCGGCAATCCCGTGCCCGCTCACCCGTCCAGGAAGACGGCGACGCCGTCCTCGCGCTCCTCGACACCCGCCGGAAAGAGGCGCTCGCCGCGGCAGGGCCCGTCGGTGCAGAGGCCGTCGGTCGGGCGGTAGAGCGCGCCGTGCTGGTGGCACTCGAGGTGGTGGCCGTCGGCCGCCATCGGGCCGGCTTCCGCGGGCGCGTCGTAGTCGAGGGGGAGCGGGTGGTGGCGGCACACGTTGGCGTACGCGCGGACGGCCCCGCCCACCTTGCCGACGAGGACGCTCGTGGCGAGCGCCCCTCCCGGCATCCACGCGGGCTCGGGGAGCATGAAGCGCTGGAAGCGCCCTTCCTCCATCTCGCCCAGCGCACGAAGGCCGATCACGACCTCCCGTCTCATGCGACGCGCTTGCCTCGCGTCCCTTCGCTGTAGGCGCGCAGGGCAGGGACCGAGACGAGGAGCTCGCGGCGCTCCTTCGCGTCGGGGGGCACCTGCTGCCCCTCCTCCAGCACGAGCGCCGTGAGGCGCCCTCCGTAGACGCACCCCGTGTCGAGCCCGGTCGCCCACCTGTGGAGCTGCGGTGCGCGGCCTGCGTTGTGCCCGAACACGATGTGCGGCGGGCCCTTGTAGCGCGCACCCCAGAGCACGCCCGACGCCTTCTCCTGCGGGTCCCCGTTCGCGCTGACGGTGCGGATGCGCATGAGCGTGCGCGCGTCCTGGTCCTCGAAGGGCACGCCCGGGACGACGCCTGCGTGGACGACGCGGACGCCGTGCTTCGGCAAGTCCAGCCAGAGCGGGGTGCTCGCCAGAAAGGCCCAGTCGTCGGCCCGGAGCGCGAGGGCGACCTCCTCGTGGATGTGCCCGAGCGACTTGGGCCTCTTGCGCTCGCCCCGCGCATGCGCCCGCCGCGTCTGCCGCCAGCGAAGGAGCTTGTCCTCGTGGTTGCCGCGCACGAGCACCGCCCGGAGCCTCCGCGCGAGCGCCAGGACGCCCACGGAGTCGGGCCCGCGCGCGACGACGTCCCCCACGAGCACGAGCCGATCGGCCCGGGCGAACCCGACGGCGTCGAGCAGGGCCTCGAGCTCGACCCGGCAGCCGTGGACGTCTCCGACGAAGATCGTTCTACCCATCGACCCATCGATCATGCGCCAGGAAGAAGCCGTGGCCAAGAGGTCCGTACAGGTGATCCCGAGATTCACCCCGGCCACACGACGGTCACGTGGGCGTCGTCTGGGGGACATCTGCGCCAGCTATGCGCGCCGGCGCGGCCCTCGCGGGCGGGCGCGGTGCGGTCTTGCCGCGCGTGGCAGAACGCCGCGACGGGAGAGGCGGGGCGCTCGTGTGTGCCGCTCGATCGGGGCCGAATGCGCGGAAGGGCCGGTTTCCCAGCCGTCTGCGGCATGACCACTGCAGCCCGCCACCCGGCGGCTCACGCCGGCCGGGACGTGCGTCCCGCAAGGGATGAACCATGCAAAGCGCTCGCCCACCCACCGTGGATCTCAGCTTGCCGGTGCTCGAGGCCACGTCCGCGGCGGAGCGCCTGGCCGCGGAAGGGGAAGCCGTCCAGGTCGACAGGGAGGCTCTTCACGCAAGAGGCCTCGAGTTCCTGGCCGAGGCGAGCAAGCTCCTCGCGAGCTCGCCCGACTACGCCACCACCATCGCGCGCCTCGCGCAGCTCACCGTGCCGCCTCTGGCCGACTACTGCTTCGTCGACGTGCTCGAGGACAGCGGCGACGTGAGGCGAGCGGCGTCGGAGCACAAGGACCCGGCCAAGGACGCGTTCATGCGTACGCTCGAGCCCTCCCGGCACCCCAGGATCGGCCGGGTCGCCAGGGTGTGGGGCCGCGGGGAGGCCCTGCTCGTCGCCGACGCCCGCGCGGACCAGGGCCACGAGGACGACGAGGGACACCAGGCGCTCCTCACGCTGCTCGAGCCCTGCTCGTACATGCTCGTGCCCCTCGTGGCCGGCGGCCACAGGTTCGGCGTGATGGGCCTGTTCGCGACCCAGCCCGGCCGTCGCTACCGCCCGGTCGACCTGGCGCTCGCCACGGTCCTCGCCGACCGCGCGGCGCTCGCGGTCTACTACGCCCGCCTCTACGAGAACCTCGAGCGCGCCGTCCACGCGCGCGACGATCTGCTCGCCATCGTCACGCACGACCTCAGGAACCCCCTCGCCGCCATCGCCATGGGCGCCGCGCTCGTGCTCAAGGCCGCGCCGACCGCCGACCCCGAGACCCGGGCGCAGCTGAAGAAGAGCGGCGAGGTCATCCGCCGCTCGGCCAGGACGATGGACACGCTCATCGGCGATCTCCTCGACCTCGCCACCATCGAGTCGGGGCGCCTCCGCATCGAGAAGAAGGCGCACAAGGTCGGGGAGATCGTCCACGACGTGGTCGAGATGTTCGCGGCCGTCGCCGAGGAGAAGGCCATCCGTCTCGGCGCCCACGTGGAGGTGCCGGGGGAGGTCGTCTGCGATCGCGACCGCATCCTCCAGGTCCTCTCGAACCTCATCGGCAACGCGGTCAAGTTCACGCCCGAGCGCGGGGCCATCACGGTGCGCGCGCTCTCGCCGAGGCCGGGCGTCGTGGAGCTCTCGGTGAGCGACACCGGCCCCGGGGTCCCGCCCGAGAACCGCGAGAAGATGTTCGACGCCTACTGGCAGGCCATCGGCGGCAAGCGCCAGGGCGTGGGGCTCGGGCTCGCGATCGCCAAGGGGCTCGTCGAGGCGCACGGGGGGAGCATCGGCGTGCGGAGCGCGGAGGGCTCCGGGACGACCGTGTGGTTCACGCTGCCTGCCCTCGCCGCCACTTGAAGGGACCGAAGAACTGGGGGAGAGGAGCCCGGGGACGCGCAGGCGTTCCCGGGCTTTCTTTCGTGGACGGGCGGACGCGCTAGCGCCTTTCCGCCGCGGCGTCTTCCACCAGCAGATCCTCGTCCACCTCGCCCCGGCTCGCGGCCTCGAGCGCGCCACGGGCCCGCTCGTCGGCCGAGGCCTCCGTGGCGACGCGGATGCGACGCGAGGCGTCCGGGTCCACGGCGCGAAGCGCGATGGCCGCGCCCACGCGGCGCATGAGCGGCGCGCTCGGGTCCGCGAGCACGCGCTCGAAGTCGTCCCTTCGCAGAGGTTGCTCGCGGAACGTGCCCTCGGACAGCGCCGCGCGCGCGAGGTCGGCCTTCCATGCGTCGATGGTCCGCCCCCCGCGGTCCAGAGCCTGCGCGATGCGGGCGTCGTCCACGGCGACGTAGCCGCTCCTGGCCGCCAGGATGCGCTCCACGAGCGCGCGCTTCTGGTCCTCCGACTGGCCGATGAGCGGCAAGAGGACATCCTCGCCATCGGTGCGGGTGATCCGCACCCCGCACACGTTCCTCCGCGCCCGGTCCCGGTAGCGGGCCGCGCTAGCGATCTCGGCGTACGGGATGAACCTCGTCCTCCACCCGCCCTCCAGCCGGACGCCGTCGGCGCCGACCACGAGGCGCGGGTAGCCGAAGCGCGCGACGACGAAGGCGCTCATCGCGCACGCGGCGAGAAGGCCCACGCCCAGGTGCGGGTCGTCACCGAGCCGCGACCCGAGTAGCAGGAAGCCCACCACCCAGGCGGCCAGCGTGAACGTGAAGGCGAGCGCGCCCTTGCCGAAGGGGCCGTTCGTCCCGTGGAGCGGCGCCACGGCCGCGCGCTGGTTCGGCCCCATGCCGACGTGGAGGAGGAGCTCCTCCACCACGTCCGCGACCGCCTTCGTCGTGGGCTCCAGCTCGACCTGGAGCTCGGAGCCGTTCGCGAGGAGGAGCACGGCGCCGTTCACCCCGGCGAGGCGGTAGGCGCCGACGATGGACTCCTTCTGCCAGGTGCTCACCATGCCGTCGCTCCGCACCCGGAGCCCGCCCGGCAGCAACGTGAGCGTGCCGCCCCGCCGTCGCCGGGAGGCGTACGAGCGCTCCACCGGCCACGCGCCCCACGTGATGGCCCAGAGGAGAAACGGCATGACGTCCCCGGCGTGGGGGCGCGCTTCCAGCGCCGAGATGGCGGCCCCGAGGAGGAACAGGAGCGCGCCCGGGGCGGCCAGCACGTAGCCCAGGACCTGAAAGAAGCGCACCGCGGGCCTCGCCCGGACGCGCACGGCGCGCAGGGGCATCGGCTCCGCCTGCTTCTCGGGCAGGGCGTCGTGCGCCTGGGCTCGCCCGGGCTCCGTTTCCGCCGCCTCGAAGGTCACCCTCCCCATGGTAGCCGCCCGCGGACCCAAATGCTCCGCCGGGTCCGGTGTCTAGGTGAGCGATGCCCTACCGATCGAACGAGCCCGCGGTCGCCCTCGCGCTGGCCGAGCAGGAGGAGCTCCTCTCCCTGGAGCGCGAGGCGCGCGGCCGGCGCTGGCGCGCGGTCGCGATGCTGGGAGCGGCATTTGGCGCCGTGGCGGCCGTCGTCGGCGTCACGGCGCGCCTGCCGTCTTCGCCGACGCTTCACTGCCACAAGGTGGAGCTCCGCTACGAGAAGTCCGATGGCCCCTACGCGAGCCCCCCGCCAGCGGTGTGGGTCACCTGCGAGCGGCGCTGAGTCAGCCGCCGTCGGCGTCGTTGCCCGCGCACTGGGCCGAGCAGTTGGTCTCCACGCAGTTGACGGTGGACGTCTGGGCCATGCCGCACGGGTCGCTGTCGGTGATGTTGTCCCCGCACGCCGAGATGCACGCGGGCGAGCCGGCGCAGTTGCACTCGCACGAGATGACCGCCGCGCACGCCGAGCTGTAGCCCGAGAGCTCGCTGTTGCAGCTGCCCTCGGCGCACGAGATGCAGGCCGAGGAGTAGCTCGTGGTGAGCACCGAGCTGCCGTTCGAGCACGTGAGCCCGCTGACGGTGCCCCCTCCGCCGCCGCTGCTCTTGCTGCTACACGCGGCCGCACCCAGGCAGGCTGCCAGGCACAGGGCAATTCTCGCTACCTCGTTCATTCGGGAACCTCCGCGAGCACGCGCTCGGCAAAGCGCGACCGTAGCAGCGGGACCGTGGCCGGGAGCAAGTTGCGTGCTGGTCGAGCGCTGCGGCTCAGGGGCCCTTGTCGTTCGGCGGGGCGTGGTCGGCGCGGGGCGGGGGCGCGGTCGGTCGGGCGCCTTCGCGGCGTCCGGGGGAGACGGGGCGGGATCCGCGCGGCCTGCGTCCGCGCTCGTGGCCGCGCGGTGGTCAGGCACGGGGAGGGCTGCCGCGAGCGCGAGGAAGCGTTTCTGCACCGCGTCGGCCTCCGCGTGCGCCTTCGCGACTCGTGCGGCGCCGAGATCGGCCGCGAGCGCCTCGGGGCTCATCGCGAGCACCTCGTCGACGAGCTTCTCGTCCTTCTCGAGCCTGTCGAAGGCGGCCACGGCCGCCGGGAGATACCATAGGAGCAGCCCGAGCGGCCCCAGGCCTGCGGCAAGCGCGCCCATGGTGGGCAAGAGTGCCCGCTCCAGACCATCGTTGGCCGCAAGGACGCCTTCCTCGAGCCTCTTCCCGGCGCCAAGGCACGAGAGAACGCGCGCAGGGCCGACCATGATCGCGTTTGGCTCGACCAAGACGGCACTTGGGTCGACCGAAACGGCACTTGGGTCGACCTTGATCGCGTTTGGCTCGACCAAGACGGCGCCTGGCTCGACCATGACGGCGCTTCGGTCGACCAAAACGGCGCTTGGCTCGACCACGATCGCGTTTCGGTCGAGCTCGATCGCGTTCTGGTCGACCATGACGGCGTTTCGGCCGACCAAAACGGCATTCGGGTCGACCAAAGCGTGGTCCTTGGGCACGAGAGCGCGCGGGAGGTCGTCCTTTGCGGCGGGAACGTCGACGGAGCCTTCGCTCTCGGATTCGAGAGCGAGACCGACCTCCCGCAATGGCGACTCCAAGTCCGCGAAGGACGATCGTCGCCAGTGTGGGCGGCGACTTTCGGAAGAAAAGTGTCTCCCTCGTTTTCAAAAACCGCCTTTGTCCAGTTTAAGGAATGAGGGCAGCGACGAGGGGCATGGGGCTCCTCGTCGTTGCCCGCGTCCAAGCAGTGCCCCTGGCGGCCAACCGCTGCCACGGGTCAGAAAGTGATCCCAACGTCATGAGCTCTCCCAAATCAGCGCAGTTGCAGGCGGACATCGAGCTTCAGTCCGGCCTGAGTCAAACACAGTCGTCGCTTCCGACGATGCTCCTGAACGGCCAGACGGCGTCGGCTGCCAACAGCCTCGCCGTCGTGCAGTCCAGGGTGGATGCGGGTAACGCCTTGGTCTCCGCCAAGGCCGCGCTCGCGCAAGCCTCGCAGGCTTACAAGGATACGATCGCAAACACGAAGGTGTTCGTCTCGGCGCTCAGGACGGCGCTCGCCACGGCCTACGGGAGCTCTCCCGAGACCCTGGCGAAATACGGCCTGGTTCCGAGGAAGAAGCCTGCTCCGCTGACCGTCGAAGAGAAGATGGTCGCGGTGGCGAGGCGCGCCTCCACACGGGTGGTGCGTCACACGACGGGCCCTGTCGCCAGGGCCAAGGTGAAGGGGGCGGTCCCCTCCACCATCACAGTCCAGGTGCCGGGGCCTGAGGCTCCGGAGCCTGCGTCACCGGGCGCGCCCGCGGGATCACCCGCGGCGCCTCCGGCCGTGCAGGGCAAGTAGCCGCGCGAGCGGCGCATTGCCGTGGTGGGAAGGGGGAAGCCCGTCCGTACGATGGGCTTCCCCCGTCTTCTTTCGTGGCGGACGCGCTAGCATGCGTGGCCCACCAACGCGCGAAGGAGACACGCCCATGACCATCCCCTGGAAGCCCGCAGGTCGCCCCACCCTCATCCCCGTGCTGCCCGGCGGCCGCAAGCTCATCGACTTCGTCACGAGCGTCTTCGGCGCCAAGGTCGCGGCCCTCTACGAGGGCCCGGGCGGCAGCCTCGCCCACGCCGAGCTGGCCTTCGGCGAGTCGCTCCTCATGACGGGCGAGGGGACGGGCCCGGTCGGCATCACGCCGGGCTCGGCCAGCGTCTACGTCCCGGACGTCGACGCGGCGTACAAGAAGGCGCTCGCCGCAGGCGCCAAGTCGGTGCAGGAGCCCACGGACCAGTTCTACGGAGACCGCACCGCGCGCATCGTCGACCCGTTCGGCAACCAGTGGGCGATCGCCACGCACAAGGAAGACGTCTCCGAGGAGGAGCTGAAGCGCCGCATCGCCGCGATGAGCAAGGGCTGAGCCGCCCACGCCGCAGGCTGACCCGAGCTAGCGCCACCCCTCGCGCTCGATGAGCGCGAGGACGCGCGCTCGCACCTCGTCGCGTATCTCCCGGACCCGCGGGGCTGGCTTGCCCTTCGGATCCTCGAGCGGCCAGTCCTCGCGGCGAAGCCCCGGCGCGACCGGGCACGCCTCGCCGCAGCCCATCGTGACCAGCAGGGAAGCCGACCGCGCCAGCTCGTCGGTGAGGAGCCGCGGCGACTCGTCCGACAGATCGATCCCGACCTCCTTCATGACGAGCACGACCTCCGGATGCACCCGCGCGCCCGGCTGCGTGCCGGCGGAGACGGCCCTCGCCCTGGACGCGCTCGCGAGCTCGTTGAAGAGGGCCGCCGCCATCTGCGATCGCCCCGCGTTGTGGACGCAGGCAAACAGCACGTGGTGCATCAGAGCTCCTCCTCGCGCCGGTCGATCACGCGATCGGCGACGTCGGGCAGGGCGGGCACGAGCCAGCGGAAGGTGATGGTCGCGGCTCCGGCTCCGAGGAGCTGCGACACGACGAAGAGCGGCACGTCCACGGGTCGGATGCCGGCGAACGTGTTGCTGAAGCAGCGGGCGAGCGTGACGGCAGGGTTGGCGAACGAGGTCGAGGAGGTGAACCAGTACGCCGCCGTGATGTACGCGCCCACGCCGAACGGCACGGTGTCGGCGCGGCGCCTCGCGCAGCCCCAGATGACCGACAGGAGCCCGAACGTCGCCACGGCCTCGCTCCCCAGCTGCGGGAGCCCGGCCCGCACGTGGGTCGACACGGAGAGAAGGGGCTCGCCGAACATGGCGTGGGCGACGGCGACGCCGACGAGCGCGCCCAGCAATTGCGCGGCGACGTAGACCGGGACCTCTCTCCACGGCAGGCCGCGCTGGGTCGCGTCGGCGAGGGTGACCGCGGGGTTGAAGTGCGCGCCAGAGATCGGCCCGAACGCCAGGATGAGCGCGACGAGCGCCGCTCCCGTGGCGAGGCTACTGGCGAGGAGGGCGATGGCGACGTTCCCGCCGGACAGGCGCTCGCCCATGATCCCCGAGCCGACGACCGTGGCAAGCAGGAACCCCGTCCCCAGCGCCTCGGCCGCCGCCCTTCGCGTCAGATCGACTGCAGCAGCCACCGCCGCCCACGAGCTTTCGTGGCCTCCACCGGCGAGGGTATGCCTTCCGTGGGACGCTCCATCAGCAGCATCCTCCCTTGCCTCCACGCTTGCAGCAGTCCTCCCAGAGGTAATCGGTCAGCCCCCGGAGGGAGGCGTAGTCCGCGCTGTAGAAGTGGAACGTGCCCTCGCCGCGGGCCGCCAGCAGCCCGGCGTCGAGCAGGCGCTTCAGGTGGTGGCTGAGGGTCGAAGCCGGCAGGTCGACGTGGGACTGGATCTCCCCCGCGGCGGCGCCGTTGCCTCCCGCCTGGACCACGAAGCGCAGGATCTGGAGCCGCACGGGGTGGCCGAGGGCGCTCAGCTGCTCCGCGTGGCGTTCGAGCTTCGAGGGCACGTCATACTTCTAATGTTCTCGAACAATGGGCGCAAGCCCTTGTTCGACGATTGTGGAAGAAGACCTCCGTGCGAGGTAGCCTTCCTGCGTGGCATCGAGGACGACCCGCCCGGCGACCCCCGCGGACGCTCCCGCGATGGCTGCGATCTACAACGAGGGCATCGTCGACCGGACGGCCACCTTCGAGACCAATCCGAGGACGGCGGCGGACGTCCTCTCATGGCTCGACGGCCGACACCCCGTCGTCGTGATCGAAGACGCTGGACGCGTCGTCGCCTTCGCGAGGACGTCCGCGTCCAGCGGCCGGTGCTGCTACGCGGGCAACGCCGATTTCTCGGTGTACGTGGCGCGCGCGGCGCGCCGGGGTGGCGCGGGGCTGGCCGCGATGACCGGCCTCCTCGAGGCCGCCCGGGCCGCCGGGCTGAGCAAGCTGCTCTCCGGCGTGTTCCCCGAGAACGCCGCGAGCCGCGCCCTCCTTCGCAGGCTCGGGTTCCGCGAGGTCGGGACCTACGAGCGCCACGGTCAGCTCGACGGGGTCTGGCGCGACGTGGTCATCGTGGAGCGCCTGCTGTGACGGCCCCGGTCGCGTCGCTCGTGCTCGGTGAGGTCGACGTCCTCGATGTCGCCGGGCTCGGCCATGCGTCAGCGCCCCACGCGGTGCGCGCGCGGTGCTAGGTCGCCCCGGCCCGCGTGCGGGCTGCCTTCTTCGCGGCCGCCGAGCGCCTCCTCGGCCCCTTCGTCTGCGAGGCTCGTCGCGACGCAGCCGAGCGGCTCGCGGGAGTCCGCCGCTTGGCGGCCGCGCGCCCCTGCCGCGCGAGCGCGCTCTTCGATCCCGCCGCGCTCCCCTCGCGTTTCAGCGCGGCCTTCGTGGCGCGCGAGCGCCTGGGGGACGTGCGCCGCTTCGGGGCCTTGCCCTGGCCCTGCTCGTACGCTCTCTTGGCGCTCTTGCGCGTCGCGGAGGACGTCGTGCCCTCCTTGGGAGGCGGCAGGTCCACGCCCGCCTTCCTCGCCTTCGACAGGCCGATGGCGATGGCCTGCCGCGCCGAGCGCGCCCCGTGCTTGCCCTCGCGGATGTGGTCGATCTCCTCGCGCACGAACTCGCCGGCCTGGGTCGACGGCGCCTTGCCTTCGGCCTTGTCACGTCGCGCTCTCTCCATCGTTCGCTTCTCGGGCATGGCTGCCTCCCTTCGCGTGACCTTCGCGTCACGTCGTCGCAGAAGAGGCTGCACGACCCGAGCCACAGCGCTGTGCGCAAGAGCTCCGCGCCGGGGTGCCACTGATTCTCCGCCCGTACCCGTGCCCGTGCCCGTGCCCGGACTCGGCACGAACGGGCTTCCTCATCCCAGATCGGGCACGGGCACGGGCACGGGCACGGGCACGGGCCAGTCGGCTGGGGTGACGAAGAGCCTAGTGCGGCGGCGGGGGAGGCTGGGTCTGGCCGTCCTGCTTCTCGGCGAAGATGTCCTCGAGCTTGGCGCGCTTGGGGATGACGACGAGCCCGTCGTCCGTCACGAAGAAGCGCTGCCGGTCGGCCTCGATGTTGAAGCCGATCTCGGCGCCCTGCGGGATCTCGACGTCCTTGTCGATGATGCAGCGCCGGACGCGCGCGTGCCGGCCGATGCGGACGCGCTCGAAGAGCACGCTCTCCTCGACCTCGCTGAAGGAGTTGATGCGGCAGCCGACGCTGAGCACGCTCCTGTGGATGCGCCCGCCCGAGATGATGCACCCGTGCGACACGAGCGAGTCGGTCGCGATGCCGACGCGCGCGTGGGCCTCGTCGCGGAAGACGAACTTGGCGGGCGGGTCGTGCGTCACGCCCGTGCGGATGGGCCAGCGCTCGTTGTACATGTTGAACTGCGGGTGGATCTCGATGAGGTCCATCTGCGCCTGCCAGTAGGCGTCGAGCGTGCCGATGTCCCGCCAGTAGCCGCGCCCGTGGTCGCCGTCTTCCCCCGGGACGGCGTTGGTCGCGAAGTCGTACGCGTAGACGCGCCGCCCCGACTGCACCATGCGCGGCAGGACGTCGTAGCCGAAGTCGTGCTTGCTCGCCTCGACGCGCGAGTCGTTCTCGAGCTCGCGGAGCAGGTCGGGCGTGCGAAAGATGTAGTTTCCCATCGAGGCCAGACACATGTCCGGCCGGCCCGGCATCGACGGAGGGTTCGGGACCTTCTCGTGGAAGGCGATGATCTTGCCCGTGTCGTCGACCTCGATGACCCCGAACATGCTCGCCTGGGCGCGGGGCATGGGGATGGCGGCGACCGTGGCCTCGGCGCCCGTGCCCACGTGGAAGTTGATCATCTGGCGGACGTCCATCTTGTAGACGTGGTCGCCGCCGAAGATGCACACGAGCTCGGGCTTCTCGTCCGAGATGACGTGCTGGCACTGGTAGACGGCGTCCGCCGAGCCGCGGAACCAGGACTTGCCCGTGCGCTGCTGCGCAGGGATCGCCTCGATGAACTGGTCGAGGATGGGCGCGAGCCTCCAGACGCGGGCGATGTGCTCCTCGAGCGACGCGCTCTTGTACTGCGTCAGCACCTTGATCCGCACGAGGCCCGAGTTGACGAAGTTCGACAGGACGATGTCGATGATCCGGTAGCGGCCGCCGAACGGGACGGCGGGCTTCGCGCGATCGAGCGTCAGCGGGAAGAGGCGCCGGCCCTCGCCGCCGGCGAGGACCATGACGAGTATCTGGTTGGTGTCGAAGTTGTTCGCCGGCATCGCAGCTTCGTGGGGCTCGCTAGGGAGGATAGGATCCTAGGCCACGTCGGGCCAAAAAGGGGGTGGCTCTTTCCGCTTGAGCGCGTGACGACGCGGTGACGAAGCTCGGGGGTGACGACAGCGCTCGGGGGTGGTGACAACGCACGGCGCTGGCGTAACTTGGCGTCGCCCGATTCCGGGGCCCCGAGGAGATTGCCATGCCGAACGGATTCGTTCACATCGAGCTCAACACCGGCGACGTCACGAAGGCCAAGAAGTTCTACAAGGGCATCTTCGACTGGAACATCGGGCCGATGGCCCCCGGCTACCTGATGATCGACGTCGGGAAGAACGGCACGGGCGGAGGGATGCAGACCAAGGCCATCCCCGGCTCCCCGACCATGTGGCTCCCTTACGTCGCCGTGGAGGACGTGAAGAAGACCGTCGCCAAGGCCAAGAAGCTCGGCGCGAAGATCATGGTCGACTACATGGAGATCGGCGACATGGGCGCGATCGGTGTCTTCATCGACCCGACGGGAGCGGCCATCGGCGTCTGGGAAGGCGTCAAGACGGCCCCCAGGAAGCCGGCGAAGAAGTCCGCGAAGAAGGCCGCCAAGAAGGGCGCCAAGGGAAAGAAGTAGAGCCCATGCGCCGCCTCCTCTGCGCGTCCTCATCCATCGTGGTGCTCCTCGGCCTCGTCGCCTGCGGCGGCGCGACTCCTCCGCCCAAGACGGACGAGTCATCCTCGTCGTCGGCCCCGGCCGCGTCCGACGCCGGCCCCGCACCCGCCGCGTCGAACGACACCAAGCCCCCGGCTCCCGACCCCACGCCGGCCCCCGCGCCCGCTCCCGCTCCTCCTGCGGAGGACGAGGTCTGGCAGGCCTTCCACGTCATGCCCACCGCGGACGTGCTGAAGACGATGAAGGGCCAGCCCAAGGTCCAGACGTGCATCCACGATGGGCTGAAGCGGGACTCCTCGTCGACGGGCGAGGTGAAGATCAAGTTCGTCGTGACCCAGAAGGGGCAGGTCCTCGCCTGGAGGGACGAGGGCTCGTCGATGACGGACCCGGATGTCACCAGGTGCATCGGCGAGGTCATCAAGACGCTGAAGTTCCCCGCCCAGAAGGCTACGGACAACTCTGTAGGGCTCTACTCCATCAACGTCTCGAACTGAGCACTTTGACCAGGATGTGGTAGGACGGCGACCTCAACAGGGAGGAGTCTTACCATGGTGAAGAAGCTCGTCATTGCAGTCGCCGCGCTCGCGGCCGCCACCGTAGCCTTCGCGTGTAGCAGCAGCAGCAGCAACGGCGGCTTGCCGAACGGGCCCTCGTGCTCGGGCGGCCAGCCGTCCACGTCCACGACCAGCGCCGCATGCTCGAGCTGCGTCGAGAGCAAGTGCGGCAGCCAGGTCTCGGCGGTCGAGTCCGCGTGCTCATCGTACCTGAAGTGCTTTTGCGCCTGCGCCCTCGGCAACGACACCTGTTACATGGGCTGCGAGTCGGGTCTCACCCCCGCCTGCATGACGGCCGACACCAACGTCGGCAGCTGCGAGACGAGCAACTGCCAGAGCCAGTGCACCACCACCGCTCCGCCGGCGGACGCCGGGGGCGGCGGGACGACGCCGACCGGGAGCTGCGCGACCTTCCTCACGTGCTGCACCACGGCCACCGGGTCGGCGAGCGCGTGCTCCAGCGAGGTCTCCGCCCTCGGCAACAACCAGACGGAGTGCACCGCGGCGCTCAGCGCCTTCGCGGACGCCGGGACGGCCTGCCAGTGATCTGACGGAAGGAGGAGCGCGTGTCCGTGGGCTTCGCGCCCGTGGTCGCGCGCTCCCTTCGCCGTCTCGAGCGCAAGGGGGGGCCGAGCTCGGATGAGCCTGCCGTGGGACGACATTGGTGCCTCGTCCCTGGATCTTTCCCTCGCTGCTGTGGATCACGATTGGCCCAAACGGCGACGTCCCTCCGCCTACTTGGTCCAGTATTGGTTCAGTAGTCGCGTGAGTACGGAATATGCTCCAGGGATGGGCGGGATGCTCCTCGCGACGCTCAGGGCCCGCTGCAGGGCGTTTCTCGTGGTCGCCGCCTCGCTCCTCCCGATCGCGGGCTGCGCGGAGGGCGCGAACGACGGCACCCTGAACCTGCCCGACACCGTGACGGACGCGGGGCGCTCGGCCCCCACCGATGGCGGCTCGGGCGGCGCGGACACGGGAGCCACGCCGGACACGTACGTCGCGGCGGACAGCGGCAGCGCGGACGCAGCTCCCGACGCCACGCCCGGGTACGCCGTGGGCGGGACGGTGAGCGGCCTCCAGGCCGGCGACACCCTGACGCTCGAGGACAACGGCGGCGCGCCGCTGACGCTGACGGCCAACGGCGCCTTCTCGTTCCCGCTCAGCGTGCCCTCGGGCCAGATGTACAACGTCGCCGTCGTCACGCAGCCCGCGGCGCCCGCCGAGACGTGCAGCATCTTCGGGGGCACCGGCACTGTCGGGCAGGTGAACGTCAACACCGTGATCATCACGTGCGAGCCGCAGGTGTTCAGCGTCGGCGGGACGGTCTCGGGCCTCCTCGCCGGGCAGCATCTGGTCCTCGAGCTGGGCGGCACGAGCCCGCTCTCGGTGCCGGCGAACGGGAGCTTCGCCTTCGCGATGCTCGTGGCGAGCGGCTCCCCCTACGACGTCACGGTCGCGACCAACCCGACCTCCGAGACGTGCACCGTGGCGAACGGAACGGGCACCGTGGGCAGCGCGGCGGTCGACAACGTCCTCGTCACCTGCTCTTGCGCGCCGACGACGTGCGCCGCGCTGGGGGCCAACTGCGGCCAGGCGTCGGACGGCTGCGGCGGCACGCTCGAGTGCGGCTCGTGCGCCACCGGCGAGTCGTGCGGCGCGGGCGGCACCGCCAACGTGTGCGCCGCCTGCGGCGTCGCGGTCGCCAACACGATCATCGCCCCCGGCGAGACGCTCTCCTCGTGCGACGGCCGCTTCGTCCTCGACATGCAGGCCAGCGACGGCAACCTCGTACTCTACATGGGCACGACGGCGCTCTGGAACGCGGGCACCTTCCCGAACCCCGGGGCCCAGGCCGTGATGCAGGGCGACGGCAACTTCGTCGTCTACGGCCCGTCGGGCCAGGCGCTCTGGAGCAGCGGCACGAACGGCAACCCGGGCGCCAAGCTCGACATCCAGAACGACGGAAACATGGTCGTCCTGGGCACCGTCTCGAACGTGCTCTGGACGTCCGACAGCTGCTGCCACTGAGCGAGCCGTCGCACGGGCGCGCATCGCGCGGCGCCATGGGCTACGCTCGCGCTAGCCGCCGTGAGCTCGGACAAGGGGAGCCGCCGACCGTCGCTTGACACCGCGGACACCGTCCCGTCGGACCCCGGGCTCGCGGACCACGCGCCCACCTCCTCGGATCCGTCGTCGTTGCCGAACGTGGGCGACGTGCTCGGGGGCCGCTACCGGATCTTGAGCGAGCTCGGCCGGGGCGGAGAGGGCTGCGTCTACCGCGCGCTCGACATTCGCGCCGACATGGTCGTCGCCTTGAAGCTCTTGTCCCGCGACGCCTCCCGCGTCGCCCGGTTTCGCCGCGAGCTCCAGATGGCGCGCAAGGTGACGCACCCGAACGCGGTGCGCATCTACGATCTGGTCGAGCTGCCGGGTCAGTTCGGGCTGTCCATGGAGCTCGTCGAGGGCGAGACGCTCGAGCGGCGGCTCGCCCGCGCCGGCCCCTTGCCCGAGCCGGAGCTCACCATGCTCGCGAAGGACCTGGCGAGCGCGCTCGCGGCAGCCCACCGGGCGGGCGTGACCCACCGCGACCTGAAGCCGGCCAACGTCATCCTGCGCGCCCGGGGCAAGGGCGCCACGATCACCGACTTCGGGATCTCCCGCATGCACGGCGCCGGCGACGAGGCGCCCGTCAGCAAGCCTCCGTCGGCGCTGCTGCCTCCCATGAACGCGGAGTGGGCGATCATCGGCACGCCCCTCTACATGGCGCCCGAGCAGCTCGACGGGCTCGTCGCGGTGGGCCCGTCCGTCGACGTCTACGCCTACGGGCTCGTGGTGCGCGAAGCGGCCACCGGGGAGCGGCTCGACGACGACGCCACGACGCTGGGCGCGCTTCGCGAGGCACGCCGCGCGCGCTCGCGCGTTCCTCTTGCGAGCGCGAGGGGCGACCTGCCTCCCGCGTTCAGTGCCGTCATCGACCGGTGCCTGGCCGTGGCGCCGGAGCAGCGGTGGGTCGACGGCGGCGCGATCGCCGCAGCGCTCGACGCTCCCGCGCGGCGGGCGCCCTCCCTCGCCTCGCCCCTCGGGAAGGTCGTCGGGCTCGTCGCGGTGGTCGCCGCGCTCGGCGTGGTGGCCGCGCTGCGGCTCGCGCCCGGAGGGCGCCACGGCGCGCCGTCGGGCTCTGCCTCCGCGCCGGTCGCCCCTCCCGCGCCGCCCGGCGGCGCCGTCACGGGCGCGCACCGCGTCACGTTCGGCGACGAGTGCGAGGAGTTTCCCTCCTTCACTCCGGACAGCGCCCGCATCCTCTACGACGGAACGATCGGGGCCAACGCCTTCATCTACGTCCTCGAGCCGGACGGCACGTCGCGCCGCCTGACGACGGTGGAGGGATGGGACGTCGCGCCGAGCGTCTCCCCCGACGGCCGTTCGGTCGCGTTCCTCCGCTACGAAGGCGAGAAGCGCTCGACCTTCGTGACGGACCTCGACGGCAAGACGCCGCCTCGGCTCTTCCGGGAGGGCGGGCTGCGGCCCAACTGGTCCGCCGACGGGCGCTCGATCTGGGCCGGGGACCGCAACCACCCCACGCGGGTCGACTTCCAGACGGGCGCCGTCGAGGAGTCGCTCGCGGGAATCGCGAACATGGCCGTCACGCACGTCCTCGAGGGGGCCGGAGGGGCGCGGCTCGCGATGTTCCACAGCCGGGGCGACGACAACTACGCATCGATCGTCCTCGTGGGGGCGGACGGGACGTCACGACACGTCTACGACGGCGTCCTCTTCGACGCGTTCGCCCTCACGCCCGGCAAGGGGTCCGTCCTCGTCTCTCCTCCCGACGCCGCCGCGGACGTGGGCGACCTCGCGGTGCTCGCCCTGCGAGGCGGGCCGCCCGAGCCGCTCGTGGGGAGCGGCGTGCATGCCTCCTCCGGCGTGGCGGTCTCACCCGACGGCAAGCGCATCGCGTGGTCGACGTGCCGCGGGCGACGCGCTCTCGCCCGCCTCGGCCCGGGTGGGCGCCTTTTGCCCCTGCCGCTTTCGGGGGACTGGCAGGACAACGATCTGGCCACGATTCCAGGCACGAAGCACCTCTTGACGCTATCGCTCCGCACCGGCAAGGCGCGGCCCTGGCTCATCGATACGACGGGGGTCGAGGTCGCGAGGATGATCCCGCTGCCCGACGACATCGAGCCCCAGCGGCTGGCCGTCTCCTCCGACGGTCGACTGGTGGCGCTGGAGATGCGTGGTCGCGGCATCCTCGTCGTGCCGATCGAGGGGGGAGCCGTGACGTGGCTGACGCACGACCCGAGCGACGTCTACCCGACCTTCCTCCTCCGCGACGTCGTCTTCATGCGCACGGCCCCGGGCGGCACCGCGCAGGTCATGGCAGTGCCCATCGCCGGCGGCGAGGCGCGCGCGCTCCTCGGCGTGGGGACGAGCCTGCCCGTGGGATCGCCGTCCGGCGACCGCGTCGCGTACCTCGATGGCGTCGACGTGGACCGCGTGGTCCCGATGATGCTCGACGTCGCCACGGGGGCCACGCGTCCGCTGGCCGACGGTCTCGCCCCCGGCCGCTACGCGCGCCCTAGCTTCTCGCGCGACGGGCGCAAGGTAGCGATCCGTCGCGGGGCGCAGGAGATCGCGATCATCGACATCGCCCCGCGCCGCATCGACCTCGACGTGCGCCTCGCCGACGAGGTCGGGTCCGTTCTGTTCGACGACGAAGGCCTCGTCGTCGACCGCGTCCAGTGGATCGGCGACGTCTGGGTGGCGGACGCGCGCTTCGGCCCGTGACTCAGTCGGAGCGAAGCATGGTCATGCACACCCGGCTGAAGAAGCCGCAGAGGTCCCTGAAGTCGTCCTGGCCGAGGCTCTTCCAGAACGGCTGCCGGCGGTTCGAGTCGATGTAGGCGACGGCGACGGGCAGGTGCCCGGCAAGGGCGGCGTAGACGGGGATGGCGAGGAGCGAGGTGAACGTCCGGGGTCCCTGATGCCACCGCGAGGTCTTCGCCCCCGAGAAATGCATGTGCATCCTGTCGTCCCCGATGTGAGCCTCGGTCACGTTGCCGGTGACGAACGCGTGGCCCGTGGCGCCCTCGGGCGCGTCGGGCGCGCCGATCGACAGCTCCCGCTGCCGCGCCGCGGCCTCGGTCAGGATGTTCGGCAGCAGCGAGACCCCCTCCTCCGCGCCGACGAAGTGGAACGCGATGCGAAGGGCCTTCGGGTCGTCCTCGGCGGGAATGTGCACGCCCAGGTGAATCTCTTCCTCGCGCGGGATGGCGAACCGCGAGCGAAGGTAGCGCGACGTGGAGCGCATCACGGCCTCGGCCGCGTGCTGCCGCTTCTCGGAGTACAGCTCGTCGTACGCGTGCCGGGCCGCGAGCCACTTGCTGCCCAGGGCCGCCCACTCGGAGGGCGTCACGCCGAGGCGGATCTGCCGCAGGATGTACGGCACCTGATCGGCCCCCGCGGCGGTGATCGTCTCGACCCCCCACGCGCCGAAGAACGCGCGCTCCCACTCGGCGGCGAGGCGGCGGCCCCCACGCTCGAAGACCCGCGACTCGTCCGCCGTCGCCGCCCCGAGGCCCTCGGGCGTGGCGACGGCGACGATGCGCCCGACCCGCTGCTTCTTCGCGGCCTGCATCCGCTGCAAGAGGAGCCTCCGCAGCGCGTGGTCCGCGAGGCTCACGCCCACGAGGAGGACGTCCGGCGGATCGGCTCCGAAGAGGAGCTCCTTCACGAGCGCGTCCCCCCATGCTCCGCCCGGGCCCGCGCCGTCGCGCTCGGAGAGGACGAGGCTGCCGACGTGTGGCCCGCTCGGCGGGACGTAGCCGTGCAGGCAGGCCAGCGTCGGGCCAGCTTCTCCGTGGGCGGCCGGGCTCTGGTCGGTCACGATCGCGGCCTTCGTCCCGAGGGCCTCGAACGCCAGCGGGAGGAGGTCATCCATCGCGTGCGTGATCAGCGGAGCTCGGCTCGTGTACTTCGGGCCCAGGATCGCGGCCGCGAGCTCGTGGTGCACCGCCGTCGGCAGCGCGTCCGCGCGACCCCGGCCTCCATAGAGGGCAGCCCGCACGAGCTCGCCGAGCTCGCGCTCGATGTCCGCGGGTGCCGCCGTCCCGCGTCCCACGTCGAGGCGGCAGAGCTCGCGTATGGCGTCGGCGCCGAAGCGCTGGGCGAGCCCGCCTGCCAGCGTCTCCAGCGCCGCCGTCTCGTCGCTCAGGAAGCGCAGCGACTCGCGGCGCCCGAAGAAGGAGCTGAAGAGGCTCCGATCGAGCGCTCCCTCGCCGGCCATCCCGACCGGCGCTCCGGGACCCACGACGTAGCGCAGGGTGCTGCGATCGTAGCTCTCGTGCATCTGCAGGATGAGGGGGTCCATGGGCGTGTCTCTCCGAAGACAGAGAGAAACAGGAAGCCCGCGAGGTCGAAAGAGGATTGTCGCAGCTCTCACCTTTCCGCGTGAGGACCGCCGGCCAGCCCCGGCTCCGCGAGCTGCTCGAGCGACTTGCCCTCGGCGTTCACGCCGAGCGTCAGCGCCGCGAGGGCCGCGAGCATCATGAGCGCCGCGCTGACCAGGTAACCCAGACAGACGTTCAACCGGCTCCCGCTCTGGATGAGCGCGCCGAAGAGGGTGGGAGCGACGACCCCTCCCGTGGCCGTCCCGGCGGCATAGAAGAGCGCGATGGCCATTCCGCGCAGCTCGACGGGAAAGAGCTCGCTGACGGTCAGGTAGGCCGAGCTCGCCGCCGCCGAGGCGACGAAGAAGACGGCGCACCACAGCATCGTCTGGGTCGTGGCGGTCAGCCACCCTCGCGCGAGGGCGAGGCCCGTGAACGCCATCAAGAGGCCGCTCACGCCGTAGGTGATCGTGATCATCGTACGGCGGCCCACCGTGTCGAAGAGGTGGCCCAGGCAGAGGGGCCCGAGCAGGTTGCCGAGGGCGAAGGGGAGGAGGTAGAGGCCGACGCGGTCGCTGGCGACGCCGTAGTAGCGGCCGAGGACGAGCGCGTACGTGAAGAAGACGCCGTTGTACGCGAACGCCTGGGCGATCATGAGCGAGAGCCCGAGAACGGTTCGACGCGGGTGCTCCTCGAACAGGACCCTGGCGATCGCACGAAACGAGACGCTCCCCTTCGCCACGAGCGTCCGGGCCCGGCCCGGGGGCGGCAGGCGCCCCTTGCCCGCGCGTATCCGCGCGTCCTGTACCTCGTGCTCGATCTGCCCGATGACGACGCGCGCATCGTCCACGCGTCCGTGCAGGAGGAGCCACCGCGGGCTCTCCGGGATCCTGTGCCGCAGCGCAAGGACCGACAGCCCGAGCACCGCGCCGATGCCGAAGCAGAAGCGCCATCCTAGAGGGCGCGGAAGGACGTGCGGGTTCAAGAGCACGATCGACGCGACGGCACCGAGCGCCGTGCCGAGCCAGTACGTAGCGTTGATCCCGAGGTCCGTCCGACCTCGCACGCGCGCGGGGATGAGCTCGTCGATGGCAGAGTTCACGGCCGCGTATTCGCCGCCGATGCCCGAGCCCGTGATCGCGCGAAAGAACGCGAACGACAGGAAGCTCCACGAGAACGCCGTCGCGAGCGTGGCGCTCAGGTAGATGGACAGGGTCACGAGGAAGAGGCGCTTTCGGCCGAGCACGTCGGTGAGCCGTCCGAACAACAGGGCCCCGACGATCGCGCCGACGAGGTAGGCGCTCGCGGCGCCTCCTACCTGGGACTCGGTCAGGCCGAGCGTGTCTCGCTCGTGGAGCACGTTGCCGATGGATCCGACGAGCGTGACCTCGAGCCCATCGAGCATCCACGTGATCCCGAGCGCCACGACGATCCGCCAGTGCCACCCCGACCACGGCAACCGATCGAGGCGAGCGGGAACGTCGCTCGTGAACTGCGTACCGGGCGACAGTGCTCGAGCCATGGACTGGACGCTGCGAAGCGCGTTCCCGTGGCGAGGTCAGCAGCGCTGGGGCTTCGCGGCCAGGCCCGAGGTGACCCTCCTGGCCTTGCGGGAGCGGTTGGTGCGCCAGCGCCCGCGGCCGCCAAGTTGCCACGCGCTCGACCGTGGGAAAGCCGCGTCGCTGGCTGGCAGTGCCCGGTTCAGGCCCTCCCGCACCGCCAACGATGAGGTGCGGAACATCGCTTGCAGAAGTCGCCGCACGGAAGGAGAAGCGTACATATGCATAATGCAACTAGAAGTGGGGCCGTCCTGGCGTTCGTCGCAACCGCCTGCGGGGTTGGCTGCAGCAACTCGAACTCGACTCCGGGGGCCACCCCGGTGACGGCCCAGCAAGCGGTCTTCGTCTCCGACGTGAACGCGACCGCCAACTTTGCTTTGTGGTCCGCCGTGGCCCCTTCGCTCGTGGCGGTCGCCGTGACGGATGCCGGAGCCCGCGCTGCGTCGACGGATGCGGGCATCGGGCCCAACGCCGTCGCCGCGGACGCCGGTGACGCCGCCGCGTCCGACGGCGCCACCGAGGATGCGTCGACCAACGCCGCGACGGCGCTCGCGGCAGCGCTCGCCGCGGCCCGGGCCAACGTCTACTACCTGCCCGCGGGCTGCGCCGGGGCGACGGCCAGCGGCTCGGTCGTCACGTACGTGCTCAACAATTGCACGCTGCCGGTCGCGGCGACCACGGTGAGCGGCACGATCACGGTCGCGTTCACCACGCAGGCCTCGGCCACGGGTGCGCTCGGTAACCTGATCCTGCAGGCGCAGGCGACCAACCTCATGGCGGGCCAAGCGAGCCTCACCTTCAACCGCCAGGCGCTGTTCACGGTCTCCGGCACGACGGGTCTGCTCCAGACGGTCGCGGACAGCTTCACCAGCAGCGGACCGACCGGCGATCTCGCGTCCGCTGCAAGCACGACCGGTACGTCGACGTCGGGCGCCACCGTGCTCGATTCGCTGACGTGGACGGCCGGGGCGCTGTGCACCCTCGACAACGCGACCTACCAGATCACGCTGAACAACGGCGCGTACACGGAGACCTTCTCGAACGTCAGCCGCTGCGTCAACGAGTGTCCGCAGTCCGGCACCGTGAGCCTGACGAACGGGTCGGGGACCAACATCGTCTTCAGCTACAACGGGACCTCGTCCTTGCAGGTCAGCGGCGTGTCCGGATCGAGCTCCGCCACGCTCGTCTGCGGCGGGTAGGGCCCGCGAACAGGAAGGGCCGTCGCTCGAGTATGCTGGGTGCGTGAACCCTGCGGCTCGAGCGACCGCCACTCCTCCTCGATCCCGCCCCGGCCTCGGAGCCGGCATCGCTGCCCTCGGCGACGGCATCGGCTTCGTGGTCGGCAACCCGCGTCTATGGGGCTACGCCGCGTTTCCGCTCGTGGTCGCTGCCGCCCTCACGTTGACGCTCTCGTGGCTGGGCGTCGCCGAGGCCGCGAGCCTCGCCTCGTCCTGGATGGGGACCGCCGCTCACGGAATCGACGCCGCCCTCGCGTGGGCGCTGCGAGCCGTGCTCACCGTGGCCGCCGTCGTGACCGCGTACCTGGTCGCGTTCTCCCTTGCCCAGCCGCTCTCGGGCTGGGCGCTCGACGCCATCGTGCGGTCGTACGAGGCGAGCGTCGGGCTCGCGGCGCGCCCACGCGAGCCAGCGCTCGCCGTCGCCGTGCGCGCCCTCAAGGTCTCGCTCATCTCCCTGGCCGTCGGGCTGCCCCTGGTCGCGGGGCTCACGGTGGTTGGACTGCTCGTCCCCGCTGCGGCGGTGGTCACGCTGCCGCTCAAGTTCGTCGTGTCGGCGATCCTCGTCGCCTGGGATCTCCTCGATTACCCCCTCGGACGACGCGGGCTCGGTGTCGGCGCGCGCCTGCGCTGGTTCGGGGCCCACATGGGCGCGGTCCTCGGGTTCGGAAGCTTCGCGGCCGTGGTCCTGTTCATCCCGTGCGCGGGCCTCCTGCTCCTTCCCGTGGGCGTCGCGGGCGCGACGGCGCTCGTGGTGCGCGCCGAGCGCGCCATTTGATTCCCGCGCGAAAACCTTCCATCTTCCGCTTCCACCCCCTCCCGAAGGCCCCGGATGTCGACCTCGCCCGCGCTCGCAAAGATCACCCGCCTAACGTGCGTCCAGTGCGGCGCCCACTACCGCGAGGGGGAGCACCCGTACACCTGCCCGGCGTGCGGGCTCGAAGGCATCCTCGACGTCGAGTACGACTACGACATCGCCCGTCGCGGCATGGCCGCGCAGGGGATCGGAACGACCCCGCACGACCGGCTCGGCTCGATCTGGCGCTACCTCGACCTGCTCCCCATCACCGGCGCCGCCGGGCTTCCCCGTCTCCAGGTCGGCGGCACGCCCATCCTCGAGGCCCCGCGCCTCGCGAGCCGCGTGGGGGTCTCGTCGTTCTGGATCAAGGATGACGGTCGGCTCCCCACCTGCTCGTTCAAGGACCGGGCATCGGCCATCGGCACGACGAAGGCGCGCGAGCTCGGCTTCAAGACGATCGCGTGCGCCTCGACCGGCAACGCGGCCTCCTCGCTGGCAGGCTTCTGCGCGGACGCGGGCCTGCCCTCGGTGATCTTCGTGCCGGCGCGCGCGCCCGCGGCGAAGGTCGCGCAGCTCCGCGCCTTCGGCGCCAGGGTGCTTCTCGTCGAAGGCAGCTACGACGAGGCCTATACGCTCTGCGAGGAGGCCTGCCGCGCGTTCGGCTGGTACGACCGCAACTGCGCGGTCAATCCGTACCTAGTCGAAGGCAAGAAGACGTGTGGCCTCGAGATCGGCGAGCAATTCCGGGACGCGCCCCCCGACGTCGTGGCGGTCGCGCTCGGCGACGGGTGCGTGACGTCCGGTATCTGGAAGGGCCTCAAGGAGATGCACGCGCTCGGCGTGCTCTCCAAGCTGCCGCGCATGCTCGCCGTCCAGGCGGCGGGGGCGGCGCCGCTCGTCCACGCGTGGGAGGCCAGGAACTACGGAGACGGCCCCGTGGGTCAGAGCTACGTCAAGGTGAAGGCCGAGACGGTCGCCGACAGCATCGCGGTCGGTGAGCCCCGCAACTGGCGCAAGGCGCTGCGCGCGGTCAAGGCGAGCGACGGGAGCATCGTCGCCGTGACCGACGACGCCATCCTCGATGCGGCGAAGGACATCGCCGCCGCCACCGGCGTGTTCGCGGAGCCGACGGGCGCGGCGGGGTACGCGGGGCTCCTCGAGGCCAGGGCGCGAGGGATCATCGGCGCGGGCGAGCGGGTACTGCTCGTGGTCACCGGCAACGGTCTGAAGGACGTCGCGGGCGCCTCGAAGAGGGCGCCCGAAGCGCACCGCATCGGCGTCTCGCTCGAGGACTGCAAGCGGGCGCTCGGCCTGGACGACCGGGGAGCGCCGGCGCCGAAGCAAGGGATCGCGTGATGCTCGCCATCGTCGGCGCGACGGTGGTGGAGCTCGAGCCCGCGCGCGTCCTCCGCGCGGACGTCGTCGTCGAGGGGGATCGCATCGTTCAGGTGGGCGGCGACGTGGCCGACGGGGTTACCAAGGTCTTCGCGGGCGGGTGTGTCGTCCTGCCCGCGTTCGCCGTGGGACACACGCACCTGTACTCCGCGCTCGCGTGCGGGATGCCTCCTCCGCGGCTCTCGCCCACGAGCTTCCTCGAGATCCTCGAGCGCGTGTGGTGGCGCCTCGACAAGGCGCTCGACGACGAGACGGTCCACGTCTCCGCCCTGGTCGGGGCCGTCGCGGCGGCGCGCATGGGGGCCGCGTTCGTGGTCGACCATCACGCCTCGCCCAACGCCATCGATGGCTCCCTCGACCGCATCGCGAGCGCGCTCGATATCGTCGGCGTGCGGGGCGCGCTCTGTTACGAGACGAGCGACCGGGACGGTCCCGAGCGTCGCGACGCCGGGCTCCGGGAGAACGAGCGCTTCCTCGCGCGTCGGCAGAGCGGCGAGACCCACCACGGCGCCCTCGTCGGGGCGCACGCGCCGTTCACGCTCGAAGACGGTACGCTCGACGCGCTGAAGGACCTCGCCCGGCGGAGCGGCGCCGGGCTCCACGTCCACGTCGCGGAGGACGAGACCGACGGGGCGGACGCGCAGAAGCGAGGCCAGGATCTCGCGGCCCGCCTCGAGCGGCTCGGGGCTGACCGCCCGGGGTCGATCGTGGCCCACGCCGTCCACCTTCCGGGGCCCTCCATCGACGCGCTCACGCGGGCGGGCGCGTGGGTCGTGACGAACGCGCGCTCGAACATGAACAACGCCGTTGGCCTGTCACGCGCGGCCGGCCCGCGGGTGGCGCTAGGCACCGACGGCATCGGCGCCGACATGATCGCCGAGGCCCAGGCTCACTTCTTCCGGCACGCCGAGGCCAAGGACGGGCTCGCCGGCTTGGCCGTGGCGCGGCTCGCGGCGTCGCAAGCCCTGGCAAGGCTCCTGGGGGGGGACGCTCGACGCGGGGCCGTGCCGGCGGAAGAGCGCGCGCCGCGGGTCGCGCCCGGGGAGCGAGCCGACCTCGCGATCCTCGCCTACGACCCGGCGACCCCGCTGACGGAGGCGAACCTCGCAGGGCACGTGCTCTTCGGCTGGTCGAGCGCCCTCGTGCGAGACACGATGGTGGGCGGTCGCTTCGTCCTGCGCGACCGTGTGATCCAGACGCTCGATGAGGCCGCGCTCCTCGCCAAGGCGCGGGTCCTCGCCAAGCGTTTGTGGGAGCGGATGGACGCCAATCCCTAGCGTTCTGGGGTCGGGGGACGTGACATACTCGCAGGTCGACCCCATGGCCGTCCTCGTTCCTCACCGCTTCGAAGATCTACTCCGTCGCATGTACGCCGAGCACGCGACCCGCGGCGCCATCTATGACCTCGAGGCGCGCGAGATGTGGCACGGCGCGAGCCCGGGGATGGATCTCTCCGTCGTCGACCACGGCGCGCGAGCCTCCACCGGCGTCGGCCCCGCGGCCGGCCCCCACGCCCAGCTCGCGCAGAACATCCTGCTCTCCTGGCTCGGGGGATCCCGCGTCATCGAGCTCAAGACGGTGCAGATCCTCGATCAGCTCGAGATCCCGCGCCCCTGCATCGACGTGCAGAACGTGGGCTTCAACGTCGAGTGGTCGCAGGAGCTGCTCCTCGAGGAGTCGCTCCACGAGTACGTGCACGGCTGGTACATGGTCCACGCTGCGGCCGATCTGCTGGGCATGCAACAGGACGCCAGGCAGACGCTGCTCGACGTGTCGGTCGGCTACTCGCTCGACGGCATCCGCTCCGACGCCGTGCGCCGCTGGCTCGATCGGCTGAGGCACGCGCGACCTCTCCTCGAGGCGGCGAAGGCCGGGCTCCCCAAGGAGCTACGGGCGCGAGTCGATCACCTCGAGCCGGCCGAGGAGATCTACGACTGCGTCACGCTGTCGACCTTCCACGGCTGTCCCGCCGACGAGATCGAGCGGATCGTGACCCACCTGTTCGAGGTGCACGACGTCCACGTCATCGTGAAGATGAACCCCACGCTCCTCGGATACGAGACGGTCGACGGCATCCTTCGCGGCCGGCTCGGCTACGACGATCTCGAGGCCGTGAAGCACGCGTTCGATGAGGATCTACGCTTCGAGCAGGCCGTCGCCATGATGGGGCGGCTCGAGCAGGTCGCGGCGAAGAAGGGCCGAGCGCTCGGCGCGAAGTTCACGAACACGCTCGTCGTGAAGAACCACAAGAGCTTCTTCCCGGGCGACCAGAAGCAGATGTACCTGTCGGGGCAGCCGCTCCACGTCCTCGCGGTGCAGGCGGCGGCGAAGTTCGCCGAGGCGACGGGAGGGCGCTACCAGCTCTCCTTCTCGGCGGGGATCGATCGTCACAACTTCCCCGACGCGATCGCGTGCGGGCTCGTGCCGGTGACTACCTGTACGGATCTGCTCCGGCCCGGCGGCTACGCGCGGCTGCCGAAGTACCTCAAGGAGCTCGAGGAGCGCATGAAGCTCGCCGGTGCGGCCAGCGTCGACGCCTTCGTCCATGCGATCGCCGGAGCCCGCGGCGAGGCGTGGGCGACCCCGCGTGAGGCGGCGCTCGCGAACCTGGTCGCCTACTCCAAGACCGTCCTGGCCGACCCTCGCTACGCCTCCGAGAAGAACCGGAAGATCCCGCGCCGCATCGGCAGTCACCTCGCGCTCTTCGATTGCATCAACTGCGACAAGTGCGTCCAGGTTTGCCCGAACGACGCAAACTTCTCGGTCGACGTGGGGGCGGGGTCGTTCACCGCGCCGCGCCTGGTCGTGCGCGGCGGCGAGGTGGAGGTGGTCCCCGGTGAGCCGTACGTCGTGAAGAAGGAGAGGCAGTTCGCGAACTACGCCGACTTCTGCAACGACTGCGGCAACTGCGACGTCTTCTGCCCCGAGGAGGGTGGCCCCTACAAGATCAAGCCGCGTTTCTTCGCCGGCAAGGACACCTTCGAGAAGGACCGTCACGACGGCTTCTACGTCGAGCGCACGCCGGACGAACGGCTCGTCATGGTCGGCCGCGTCGATGGCGTCCAGCACGAGCTGGCCCTGGACGATCGAAGGGGGCGGGCGACGTTCTCGGACGGCGTCATCACGTGCGAGCTAGGGCTCGCCGATCACGCCATCCTCGGGAAGACGCTCGGCGCGCCCGTCGATGCCGAGAGCGAGGGCCATGCGCTGCTCCTTTGGCGCTACCACGCGATGCGCCTGCTCCTGGAGGGCACCCTCGCGGGGCACAATCCCGTGAGCGCGCGCTGGAGTCAGAACCGGAGCCGCGTCGGTCTGGATCGGTAGCCGGGCGGCGCGGGAGGCAGGTATGCACCTACCTCGCTCACTGTGGACAGAGCGACGGTGGACGGGGCGAGCGGCGGCCCCGGCCTTTCGATCTCGACAGGACGCGGCGCGCCCGACGCACCCGCCCCTCCCGCAGGCGCTGGTACCGACGAAACGTCCGAGATGTTCGAGAAGAGCGGCCGGCCACCCGTCGCTCCCTGGTACCAGGACCCGCCTGCGAGGGTAGGCATCCGACCGGCGAAGCCGTCCGCCACGAAGGGCAGCTCGTCGCGCAGGTCCAGCGTCACCCTCTCGGTCTGGCCCGCTTGAATGGTGACGCTGATGCGGCGGCCGTAGACGTAGGCGTCGCTGATGAGGTCCAGCGCGTGGGCCCCCGGCGCGATGGGCATGCGGGCAACGGACGGGCCCCCTTCGACGCGAATCCCGTAGTCGCGTCCGTCGATCCGCAGGCGCATCTGCGCGTTGGTGCTGACCTCGAGCATGCCCGCCCGCCCCGAGACGAGGGCGTCGTCCCAGGCGGCGCGGGTGCGGGGGATCGGATCGCACGTGCCCCAGAGCTCCACGGCGTGCTGGATGTCGCACCCCGCCGGGGTCTGCCCCCGTTCGGACGGGAAGGTGGGGGCCGCCGTCGCTCCGGTGGTGCTCAGCGTGGCCTGGCGCCCGGCGAGCGAGCGCTCGGGCGGGGAGGGCGGCATCGGGCGGGGATGCGCCGAGAGCGCGTAGGCGGTCAGCGGACACGCGACCATCGCGCCGATGGCCGCCGCCTGAAGAGCGGTGCGCCGCGTCAAACCAAGAACGCCCAGGCCACGTTCGATCATGACTGACCTCCCGGCCTCTAGCGTCTGCACGTGCCGTTCCGCGTCACCCACCTGCGGAAAACGGCCAACGGCTTCGCCGGGAGCCCCCCGACGGGTGCGACGCGGCGCCCCAGCCGGCGCGCCCTTCGTGGCACTTAGCCCTTGGCGGCGTGACGGGTGATCATCATGTGCCCGTGGTGGTCGCGGTCCGGGTAGCCGTAGCGGAACGGCAGGTCCTTCTGCGGGTTGGACTTGAAGAGCTTGCGGAGGTCCTCCGCGTTCTTGTTGTCCACGGTGCCGAAGGCGGCAGGCCACTCCATGATCCCGTAGGTGTCCTGGACGAAGCCGGCCCTGGTCGCGTACTTCGGGGGCACGCCGGTCGAGTCCGAGATCATCCAGTCCATGTGGTCGAGCAGGTACTTGCGGATGGTCGAGAAGTCGTCCGACCAGAGAAAGTGGCTCGCGGCCTTGGTCATCGCCGTGATCCTGCCCTTCGCCTCGAGGTGCCTCAGGAGCGACGGGTCGGCGGCCATGTGCCGGTCGTCCAGGTTGAAGGCGATGTGACGCAGGATCTTGATGGGTGCGTTCGGGTCGCCCACCTTGCGAAACTGGAGCTCCATGTCCGCGAAGATCGAGAGGCTGGCCTTCGTCTTGTCCTCGCCCTTGGCGGCCTTGTCGCGCTCGAGCGTCGCGATCTCGGCGTCGTCCAGGTAGTGAGGCGTGCCGTCCGGGGAGAGCTTGAAGTAGCGGAGGCTCACTGGCTCGTAGCCGTGGATCACGAGCGCGGCCATCGTGAAGACGACCTCACCGGGCAGGTCGCTCTTCGACTCGAGGTCGAGGTTGATCGTCCGGCTGTGGGCCTTCTCGAAGAGCTTGCCGAGGTGCGAGCGGTTCAACGCAAGCTCTGCCTTGAGCTGCCTCGCCGAGATCGTGTCGATCTTCCGGACGTCGGCCGCGGCCTCGAGCGAGATGGTCGTGTACTCGGGCGCATCCGGGAACGTCGCCAGAGCGCTCAGCAGGTCGCCGCCGCCGAACGGGTAGACGATGGTGGTCGGGATGTCCTTCGGCACGAGCGCCGCGATGTAGGGCATCGCGACCTTGACCCAGTTGGTCTTGTACTCCTCGTACATCGCGCGGAGCTCTTTGCAGTGCGCATCCACCATCGCAGCGTCGAACTTGGGCGGTACGGGGCCGTCACCGCCGCACGCGGCGACCCTGTAGATCTCCTTCGCCTGCGACTCGAAGTCCGTCCCCAGGAGCGGGGCGGGCTTGGGCGCCCCCACGTCGGGCGTGGCGTCCCCGATGCCGGCGTCGACCGTCGAAGGCGGAGGCGGCGTGACCGGGGCGGAGGCCGCCGCGATGGCCTGCTGGGAGGGGTTGGAGGGGGGCACGGCCGTTGCCGTCTTCTTGCTCGAGCATGCCGCGCACGCCGTCGATACCACGAGCGCGGCGAGGCTCATGAGGAGCGGCGAATGGGGCGCACGGCGCCCTGCCAGGCGAAGAGTCGAGCGGACCGGGGGTGTCATCGGCGGCACCATAACCTGACGTGATGGGGCGGGCCACACTCGCGACGAGGCTCGAGAATGCTCGCCCGGCTCGGGCGTGGGCTCGAGCGAGCCCTTGCTGGCAGCCCGACTGATGGGAATGCGGCCTGGTGCCCCGTCGTACGCTAGGGTGCAGGCAGGTGGATGGATCATGTGCAGAATGCTCGGGATCGTGGCGAGCGAGGCCACGGACTTCAGGGTTTGTCTTCGTGAGGCGCCGCGCAGCCTGGCTTCGCTGTCGCCCGAACATCCGCACGGCTGGGGGCTCGCCGTGTTCGGTCGGGAAGCCAGGGGCGACCACGGCTGGACGCTGAAGAAGCAACCTGCCTGCGCGCAGGAGGACGACCGCTTTCACGAGGTCGTCGTGGGGAGCCGCGGGGAGCTTCTCGTCGCGCACATCCGCAAGCGAACCGTGGGGGCCGTACGGATGGAGAACACGCACCCGTTTCGTCGCGGTCGCTGGGTCTTCGCGCACAACGGGACGATCGACGAGCTCGACTGGATCCGCGCGAACGTCTCCGCCGCACGGGCGGCCGAGGTCACGGGCGACACGGACAGTGAGCTGTTCTTCGCGTTCGTCCTCTCGCGGCTCGACGCCGCCGGGCTCGGCGAGC
>Ga0302279_10001306_pt1 | contig 35546 bp, 28 predicted proteins | sample III_Bog_N3_3_FD_194541 | JGI IMG/M metagenome (GOLD analysis project Ga0302279, IMG submission 194541) | Peat permafrost microbial communities from Stordalen Mire near Abisko, Sweden - III_Bog_N3_3 | ecosystem: Environmental > Terrestrial > Soil > Wetlands > Peat | place: Sweden: Abisko...
TAGCCGGCCAGCTGCACGTCGATCGCGCCAGCGGCCAGGTCGGACGCCCACTCCTCGAGGAGATGTCCGACCGGCAGGTACCCCACGATGAGCCTGCCGATGTCACGGGCGGTCGGGCGGTGACCCCTCTCGGCCAGTCGCAGGTCGAACGCCATCTCGTCGAGTCGGTCCCGCCGGTCGATGCGGGACAGCGACCGGTCGTCGAACAGCGGTCCGAGCGGCGTCGTGATGGCGGCCACCAGGCCGTCGATCAATCGCGCTCCGCCGTCGTCGGCCTCCGGAGCGAGGCCGTCGAGTGCCACGCCGGTGCGGGCGGACTCCAGGTGCACCGCCCCGGAGACCTCCGCCACCAGGTCCGGCGCGGCGAAGTCGACCTGCTCGAGCACCCCGTGGACGAAGGTACCGAACGAGGTACCGGCACGCAGCGCCGCCAGCGGGCCCGCGCCCACCGGGCCCGCAGGTATCACCCTCGGATCGGCGACCACCCGAGGCGGGACCACCTCGCCCGTCATGCCGGCCTGGTCTTCCTCCGTCGGGCCGAACTCGTCCGCGGCACCCCGGTCACCTCCGCTGTCGTCGAACGGGTCGACCCAGTCCTCCACCGCCCGCTGGGTGATCGACGAGAACGACCAGCGATGGACGTCACGCGACAGCCGGGCGGTGAAGCGGGCATTCTCCAGCCCATGGTCCGACCCGGCCCCGACACGGGTGCGGGTGGCGGTGTCGGCATCGGCGTCCCACAGTGAACGCGGGACCGGCTCGTGCCCGACCTGGGTCACCCGGACCGTTCCACCCGAGGTCACCTCGAGGCCCGCCAGCGCCCGTGGCACATCCTCCTCCCGCGGGAGGACGCAGACCCCGGAAGCGAAACTGTCAGGGTCGAGCAGCCCCGACCCGGGATCCCGGGCGAACAGGAAACAGCTGAGGGCCCGTTTGTTGCTCCCCGTGCTGTTGGCCCACCACACCGCCGTGTGGTGGCGTGCCCTGGTCAGTGCCACGTAGAGCAGTCGCAGGCGCTCCCCGGCCTCCTCGGTGCGCGCAAGTTCCTTGCGGGCGTCGGCCGCGGGCTTGTCCGGCCAGTCCTTCCCCTTGGCCAGGTCCATCGCGCGGAGGCCGGAGTCAGGGTCGGGGTAGACCACCGACTCGGGCGCCTTGGTCGGACGCCACATCATCGGGAGGCAGACGACGGGGAACTCGAGTCCCTTGGCCTTCCAGACGGTCATGATCTGGACGGCCTGGGCATCCGACTCGATCCGACGGGCCACGAGGTCGCCGTCTACCTCGACGTCGCCCTCCGACTCCGGCGGCGTGTCCAGCAGTGCGCGCAGACCTGCCACACCGGACAGTCCGTCGGGCGATCCGGCGTGGAGGAGCTCGGCCAGGTGGTCGAGATCGGTCACATTCCGGTCGCCGTCGAACTCCCCGAGCAGGCGCGCCACCACCCCGGTCCGGCCCCAGATCTGGGCGAGGACCTCGGCCACCGGATGGTCGGCCAGACGCGTCGACCAACCGGCCAGGTCCTCCTGGAGTGGGCGGAGCTCCTCGTCGGGGGACGCCGCCACCGCAGCGGGTTCCCACGAGCTGAACCAGGACAGCGCGTAGGCACGGACCCGGCGCAGGTCCGACGGGTTCTCCATGGCGTACAGGAGCAGCCGAACCTGGTCGGCCGCCCACGAGGACAGGACATTCCCCGCCCCCGCGATCACGGCGGGGACCCCTTGGCGCCGCAGGGCCGAGTGCGCAGCACGTGCCTGGGCACCCGACGTCACGAGTACCGCGATGTCCGAGGGCTGGAGGCGCCTCACCGTCGCTGTGGTCTTGTCGGTCGGGATCCAGCCGTCATCGAGCAACGACCGGATGTGGGCGACCATGTCGCGATCGATGATCCGTGCCGTCTTCACGGTGTCGGGCAGCCTGCCCTTCCGGGGGAGCCCGTCGCCGACCGCGACGCGGACGTCGAGACCCGGCAGCGGCGTCCCGTCGCGACGGGCGAGCCTCCGCCCCCTGTTGGATTCGGCCACCTCGACGTCGACGTAGCCGATGGACGGACTGCCGAAGGTGGCGCCGAGGAAGAAGTGCCTGAGGGATGCGAGGACCGCATCGTTGCTCCGCCAGTTGGTGCCGAGTGTGAAACGTCGCACCCCGGCCGAGTGGTCCACCGCATCCAGGTAGACACCGATGTCGGCGCCGCGGAAGCGGTAGATGGCCTGTTTGGGATCGCCCACCAGGACCAGCGCCCCACCCGCGGAGCCCGAGGCGAACAGGCTCGAGAAGATCTCCCACTGGACGCGGTCGGTGTCCTGGAACTCGTCGATCAGGACGACCCGGAATCGGGCTCGCAACGCCTCGACCACCGGGGCGGCCGACTCACCGACGAGGGCATCACGCAATTGGGTGAGCACATCGGCGAACCCGAGCGTCCCCGAGTCGTTCCGGCGGGCGGCCAGATTCTCGATCGATCGGTGGACCAACGATCCGAGTCGGATCTGAGCGGCGGTGGCCCCGGGCGTCCCCGGCCCCGGTTGCAGCACGACATCGGGGATCGACACGGCCAACTCGGTGGACTTGACCAGCTCGGACAACTTCGGGAGCTCACCTTCCGGGATGCCTTCCACCGATGCGGCGGCCAGGGCGTCCGCACAGGCGTGGCGGATCAGGACCGAGGTGTCGGTGGTCAGCCGGGCGTCCGGATCGATGGCCGAGGCGAGACCGAGCGTGCTCCTGACCTGTGCGGCGAAGCTGTGCATCGTGGAGATGACCGCCGCGTCGAAGTCGGCCAGCGCCTGCTCGAGCCGGTCGCGACGCGCGGTGCGGTCCTGGCGGGCCAGCATCGCGGACAGCTGGTCGTCGCCGAACTCGTCGTCGCCACGACCGAGAGCTGCGACCGTGGTGACCATCTGCTCGCGGATGCGGGAACGCAGTTCGGCGGTGGCGGCACGGGTGAAGGTGACGATGAGCAGCTCCGACGCGGTGACCACGCCCTCCGCCAGGTAACGGGTGGCGAGGGCGGCCAACGTGTAGGTCTTGCCCGTGCCGGCACTGGCTTCGATGGCCACCCTCCCCTCGGGCAGCCATCCGAGGACGTCGAAGGTGGGGTCGGTGGCCGTCACGGGAGCCGCTCCACCGAGGCGTCGACCGTGCCCCACAGATGGTGCGCCAACCGGACCGCCCGGCCGGCCCCGTCGTGGTCGGCCCCGGGATCGTCCGGTCGGGCGGGCAGCTCTTCGAGCTCCTCCACGTCGATGTCGCCGAAGACCAGGCGCACCGCAGCTCCCGTGGCATCGCCCCGTCCGTCGTAGGACCGCCACGCGGTGTGGCCCGCTCCGCCCTCGTATTCGAGCCGCGAATAGGTGGGGAACAGCGGGAGGGGTTCGCGCATGCCGCGGCGGTAGAGGTCGACCACCGTGTCCAGTGCGGCCAGCGCAACCGCCTGTTGGTACCCATGAGGGTCCGCGGTGCCCTCGGGGGCCGGGGAGGCCACCAGGTCGACGGGCTCGAGGGGCTTGCCCTTCCCGGCGGCTCGCGTGACGACGAGTGCACGCCACGACGTCGCCGGTTCGCTGGCCCCGAGCACCATCAGGTCGAGCCAGGCGTCGAGCACGTCGACCGCTTTCGGGCGGGTGAACCGGATCCGACCCGGACCTGCACGGCCAGGACCGAGCTGGAGCGGGACCTCCCCGATGATGCGGGCGCCCGAGGGCAGGACCAGGTCGATGGGGAACAACTCCGGATCCCCGGGTCGCAGCCCCCGGATGGTCGCCTCCTGCATCATCTCGTCGACCTCCGAGATGAGATCGGACGCCGTCCGCTCCTCGAGCACGCCTGGAGGAAACGCCCCCTTGGCCCTGGCCAGGGACCGCCACTCCGCATCGGTGGCCCCCGCCGACCTCGATTCGAGCAGGTCCTTCCCCAGCTGGTGGAGCTCGAGCCCGTTGGGCTCCACCGGGAGGGTGACGTCGACGTCCTCCGCCACGCGGGGCAGGGTCACCTCCAGTGCCCGTGCCACGAAGCGGGACACCGGATCGGCGAGGAAGGCCCGCAGCTCGGCCAGTTCGAGCACGTCGTCGTCGTCCGCAGCGAGCGGGGTGGTCATGAAGGGTGTCCGTGCCGATGGGCGCGCACGTCGCCGGATGGCGCCGTCGAGGTCCTCGGGATCGAAGCTCCAGACCAGCCCGGGGACGATTCCGTCCGGGGTGAGACACGGTTCGTCGAACGGATGTCGGGGGTGCATCACCTCGAGCCCTCCGACCGCTGCTCCCGGACCCGCGTCGGCACCGAGTGCCACCAGGGTCTCGAGCAACTCTGCCACCGGTACCACCGGCGGGACCGTGTGGTTCGATCGGACGTCGCGTCCGTCACGCACCACGACGAGATGGTCGCCGGCGGCCAGGACCGCCTCGAGGATGGACTGACGGAATTCGGCCCGCGCGTCGGGGTCACCGATCCGGGGACTGGCGGCCACCAGGTCCGCCGCGTCCGCCGTGGCAGTCACGACGAACTCCTGGTCGAGTCCGAGTATGCACACGACGCGGAAGGGAACCCACCGCAGCGGGGTCAACGACGTCACCGTCACGCCACCCCGGAAGAAATCGGGTCGGCCCGGTTCGTCACCGAGGCGGTCGTCGAGCAGCCGGCGCAGATCGAGCAGATCCAGGCCGCACGTGGCGTCGACGGACGCGTCCCCCGCTGCGTCGAGCAGATCGGCGAACACCCGCTCGAGGGCCTCCGTCTGCCATGTCGCCTGTGCGGGTGCCAGGAACAGATCGCGACAGGCCTGACGAAGCTCCTCGATCCATTCGGCCAGGACGGGGCGTCGGTGTCCGCTCGCCCCGACGCTCCACTCGGCCAATGCCGCCAGACGGGCGAGGATGCTCGCGAATGAGCCGAGCACCTCGGCATCGCCGATCTCGACGCCCCGGGGGGCGATCCCTCCGACGGCGAGCTCCACGTCCGTGTCGGAGGTGGCCGATCCGATGAGGAGCCTGTCGAGCGCGCGCTGCCAGGTATTGGCGTCCACGGCACCCGGGATGCCGAAGCGCGACCGGTGGACGGGATCGAGTCCCCACCGCACCAGGGTGTCCTCCGCCCATTCGGCGATCACCCCGAGGTCACTGTCGTCGAACCGGAACCGCTCGCGCACGGGGGCGAGGGAGAGGAACTCGAGTACGGCGGTCAGCTCGAACCGACCGGACACCAGCTCCAGGAGTGCCGCCGTCGCACCCATGACCGGGTTGGCGGTCCGGACGGACCGGTCTGCGATCCGGTAGCGGAGGCCGGGTGCGTCCGCAGCGGGGTCGCTTCCCGCACCCGGCGACGGGAGCGTGCCGAACACCGCCTCGACGAGTGGCGCGAACCGGTCGAGGCCGGGGCAGACCACCAGGACGTCCTCTTCGGTCAGGTCCGATCCGGGGGCGTTCAGGAGATGCAGGATGACGTCACGGGCCACCTCGACCTCGCGCTTCGGCCCGAAACACGCGTGGAACTGCACGGACCGGTCACCGGGAGCCACCTCGGCCGCGGTCGGCACGGCATCGGCACGGATACCCGCCTGGAGCCGTTGCAGCAGGGTGATCGGCTGTGGCACGGGTTCCCGGGACACCACGATCGGCTCCGGTAGATCGGGCGAGTGGGCGTCGGCCAGCAGGAGCGCCGTCTCCCGTGGGAGACGGCCCCACGTCCGTAGCAGTGGATTGCCCTGCGCCTGACCGGGGTCGTGCGTCGTCAGCGGACGACGGCCTGGATCGCCGGACGGCGACCACTCCCCCCGCAGCACGCCCGGAGCGACGTGATGGGGCTCCAACAAGAAGACGTGCACGGCGCGGTGACGGCCGACCGCCTCCACCAGATCGAGGAAACCGCGGCCCGGGAGCGTCGAGAACCCGAAGAACAACAGGCGTCGGGGGAGTTCGACGGCGAGCCGGTCCTCGCGGAGGTCGGCCAGGATCCGGGGCATGCGCTCCGGCGGGCTCTCCACCTGGATCGCCGCCCGGAGCATCCGCCACAGCTCGGGCTGCCACGACGCATGCCCGTTGATCGGCTCCAGGTTCCCGTCCACGAGGTCGCCCTGCACCCATCGACGCACCATCTCGGGTCGATGGAGGTGGTAGCGGTCGACGAGGTCCGCCACCAGACGGACCCGGGTGAACCGGGACCCGCCGTCCGGCAGACGGGTGAACGCCGGCAACGTCCCCTCACGTTCGAGCCGGTCGAACAGCGCCGACAGGGGCCAGACCATCCGGTCGATGTGCCAGGGGTCGGGTCGGCCGCCACTGTCCGCATCGAGCACGGCGCTGCGGAGCGTCGCCGGATAAGCACGGATGATGTTGGCGGCGACGCCGTCGGACGACGGGCCGGTCGTCGCCCCGAGGTGACGGGCCAGTTCGAGCACGAGCCAGCGACGCATCCCGTCCGAGGGAACCGCCAGCCATTCCGCGTCCATCGGATCGCCGGGGTCGTCGATGAGCACCTCGGCCAGCTTGCGGGCCAGGGGCTCCGCACGATCGGCCGAGTACAGGTGGAGCACGAAGTGCGACCTTACTCACGAGGTGCGACACCGACCCGGGGACGGCCACCGCCCGGTGACCGTCCCGGTGAGTGCCCGTTGGCGTGCATCCAGCCACGGGCTCCCCGGGGATGGCACCATTGGGCCGGTCCCGAGAGCCGGGCCGCCGGTACCAGGGGGTATTCGTGGGACACCTGATGGCTGCAACCTCGGGATCGGGAGGCGGAGGCTTCCTGCTCCTGCTCGTGGTCTTCTACGTGCTGTTCGCACTCCCGGTATGGGGCACGTACCAGAAGGCGCAGCCCCAGGGTGATCCGGCATGGGCGGCGTTCGTGCCGATCTACAACTTCATCGTGCTCCTGCGGGTCGCAGGGCGGCCGAAGACGTGGGCCTGGTTTCTGCTGCTGGGCCTCATCCCCTATGTCGGGAGCCTGGCGCTGCTGGTGATCTCGATCATCGTGCTCAACGACGTCTCCAAGAGCTTCGGCCACGGGGGCGGGTTCACCGTCGGACTGGTGCTGCTCTCGATCATCTTCTGGTTCATCCTCTGGCTGGGCAAGAGCCAGTACCTCGGCCCGAAAGGCCCGGCTGCCATGGCCAACAGCTACGGCGGTGGCTATCCGCCGCCCGGCTACCCCCAGTCCGGTGGCTACGGCCAACCCGGTGCCGGCTATCCGCCACCGCCGCCGCCCGGAGCGGGCTATCCCCCGCCCCCGCCGCCCCCTGGATCCGGTTACCCGCCGCCACCCCCGCCTCCCGGTGTCGGCTTTCCGCCACCACCCCAGCCGGGGACTGCGTATCCTCCCCCACCTCCCGCACCCCAGACCGGTCAACCCATGCCGGGAATGACGCCGCCTCCTCCGCCCCCCAACGCGCCACCGCCTCCTCCACCCTCGGGTCCTGGCGCGCTCCCGCCCGAGGCGCCGCCCCCGCCCGAGTAGCCACCGGCTGACGACGTCGGGACCGCAGCACGTCGTCAGCCGGTCACGACGTCAGCCGGTCAGGCGGTCAGGCGGTCAGGCGGTGGGATCGTCGAATTCGGCGAGCAGCGCCGTCAGGCGCACCGCCTTGGCGGCGCGCTCGTCCCGGAACGCCTGGATCCGGGCCAGCGTGTCGTCCAACCGGGCCAGCAGTCCGTCGTTGGCAACCACCGCCTCCTCCATCAGCTCGCGGCGCCGCTGCGGTGTGGCGTCTCCCCAACGCAGCTCGGAACGTGCCCTGTCGAGGGCGTCGATGTCCTCGGTCTCCAGCACCACCCGCACCTCGGCCAGGGAGAAGCCGAGCAGCTCCTGCAGGTCACGGATCCGGATCACCCGTGCCATGTCGATCGGGAGATACAGGCGCTCGCCACCGCCCCGTCGCCCACTCGGTCGGATCAGACCCTGTTCCTCCCAGTAGCGGAGCGTCCGGGTGGTCACCCCGGACCTGTGGGCGAGCTCGCCGATGCGCAGGAACGGTCCGTCTGCAGCGCCCGGCTCGTCCTCCGGCGGGGCGACCGGACCGGTGGTGGGTGTCACCGTCATCCGGAGACGGACCCCGGTGCGGCCGATGTCGCGACCGGCGTTCCCACCGCCGCCTCGGACTCCTGGTCCGGTGCCGCGGGCGCACCGACGTCGCTGCCTGCGTCCCCTTCCGTGTAGACGTAGCGTCCGCCCCGGAGCCACGAGGCCCCGGCGGCCAGCAGACTCGCCACGATGCCGAAGTCGAGTGCGGCATGGAGCCCGGTGCGGAACGGCGCGCCGATCAGGCCGGGGAAGAAGCTCCGGCCGGTCAGGGTCGCCTGCTGGGCGGGGGTCAGCTGGGACAGGACATGGGGACCGACGAGGTGCTGGATCGGGTCGTAGCCGAGGAACGCGGCGAAGAGCGTGGACACCGGTGACAGGTGGGAGACCCGCTGGGCCACGTCGACCGGGACCCCGTGTGCCACCAGCCCGTGGTACATGTTCGCCGGCAACGACACCATCAGGCCCACGATCATCAGGGTGAAGAAGAGGCCGATGGACAGCACCTGGGCCGAGTTCTGGAACGTGGTGTTCATACCGGACCCGGCGCCCCGGTGCTGCGGGGGCAGGCTGTTCATCACCCCGGCCCGGTTGGGCGAGCCGAACGAGGCCATGCACATGCCCGTCAGCAGGAGCAGCAGCCCGAACAACCAGTAGGGGAAGTCGACCGGCAGCAGCTCCAGCAGCGCGAAGCACAGCGCCGTCCCCAGCATCCCCCCGGTGGCGAACGGTCGGGGACCGAAACGGTCGGACAGCACCCCGGACACCGGTCCGGCCACCAGGAAGCCCACCGTCAGCGGGAGCATGGCGATGCCGGCCCACAGGGGCGTCACGGTGAATGCGTAGCCGTGGAGTGGCAGCCAGATGCCCTGCAGCCAGATGATCAACATGAACATCAGCCCACCGCGGCTGAGGGCGGCGAAGAAGCTGGCCAGGACCCCGCTGGTGAAGGCCTTGATCTTGAAGAGCTGGAGCCGGAACATCGGTTCGGGCACCTTCGTCTCGATGATGCAGAACACGGTCAACAGGATCAGGCCGATGCCGATGGCCCCGAGCACCGTCGGGTTGGTCCACCCCATGACATGGTGTCCGTAGGGTTCGATCCCATAGGTGATACCCACCATGACCAGGATCAGCCCGGCGGCGAACGTGAGATTGCCCGGCCAGTCGATCCGGGCCGGTCGACGCTGGCTCGTCTCGTGCAGTTTGAGGTAGCCCATCACGGTGCCGAACAGTCCGATGGGGACCGACACCAGGAAGATCCAACGCCAGTTGAGCGGGGCCAGCACACCGCCGAGCACCAGGCCGATGAAGGTCCCGCTGAAGGCCGCGGCCTGATTGACGCCGAGGGCCATGCCCCGCTGCGTATCGGGGAACACGTCGGTCAGGATGGCGGCCGAGTTGGCCATCAGCATGGCCGCACCGACCCCCTGGAAGATCCGCATCACGATGAGCCAGACCCCCGCAGCGTGTCCGTGCATCCAGGTGATGCTCAGCAGGAGGGAGAAGAAGGTGAAGACGGCGAATCCGAGGTTGTAGATCCGGACCCTGCCGTAGATGTCCCCCATCCGGCCGAGACTCACCACCAGGACGCTGGTGATGATCAGGAAACCGAGGATCATCCACAACAGGTAGAAGGTGTTGCCCGCCTCCAGGGGATCGATGCCGATGCCACGGAAGATGTTCGGCAGCGAGATGAGGACGATGGAACCGTCGATGGTGGCCATCAGCATCCCGAGGGTCGAGATGAACAGCGCCATCCACTTGTAGTTGGGCGGCAGCGACTCGATGCCGCCGGACAGGCGTGCGTCCCGGGCGGCCCGGCGCTTCGAGACCCGGTGACGGCCGGGGTCCCCGGTGGCTGTGGACTGCTCGACGACGGCCATGTCTGCTCCTGGCGAACGAATTTCTGTTGCTGGGTAACCGTGACGGGGAGGGCTCCGGACCGCCCCACCGGTTCCCGCGTCGACCACGACCTTAACGCGTACGTCAACGTCATGCTATGCCGAGGAGACCGATCGCCACCGGGATCGGTCCGCTGTCGCTTATCGTCAGGAGGGATGACCCCGACCCCAGCCAGTCGTCCGCTGCGGCGCACCGCCCCGGTGCGGCTCGCTGCCGGTGTCTCGGCCCTCGGGCTCTGCGTACTGGCCGGGTGCGGCACCACCCTCCTGTCCGCCACGTCCTCCACCGGGACGACGTCGACCACGGCGGCCGGCACGCCCGCCACCACCGTCCCGATCAACGGCGAGGTGGCCGTGGCCTTCCCGGTGGTGGCCTGCACCGCACCGGCCGAGGGTGGCACGCCGATCAAGGCCCGGTCGGGATGGGCCCCGACCATCCTGGTGGCCCCGGTGCCGACCTCGCTGGCGGGCAAGGTGACCTTCTACACCGACGGCATCCACACCGTGCTGGGTCCGACCGGATGGACCTGCGCCCTCGTGACGTCGGGGTCGGCAGCCGCCTCGGGCGGGCAGGGCAGCTCCCCACAGGCCACGGCAACCACCGGGCAGACCCCGTCCACGGTGGCCACCGGGCCGACATCGGGACAGAACGGCGCCATCGCCGCCGGCGACAACGCCACGACCCTCGCCGTCTTCCCTCCCAACGATCCCGTCCCCCCGGTGTCGGGGCCTCCCCCGCCGGGTACCGAGGGGATCTTCGCCACGTGGGCCACAACGGGCACCAACGCCGGCGTGGACCTGGTGTGCCCGTTCTTCGCCATCCCGTCCTGGCAGTCCCAGTCGGCCGGCTGCTCGACCGCCAAACCGAGCGGGGAGACCACCGTGGCGCTCACCCCGGACGTGACCCAGGTGACCGATCCGGCCGGTGTCGTCGGGAGCCTCGTCGGTTCCGGGGGGCAGAGCCCGTCGACCGGCGTGGTGCTCTTCCCCCAGATCCCGTCGGCCATCTCCTACGGTTCTCCGATCGCCGTGACGATGGAGTCGTGCTCGCTGGCGGACCCGTCCCTGTGTCCGACCGTGCTGTCGGACTTCGAGGTCCGTGAGTTCCCGGTTCCGGGCGCGGGTACCGGCGCGGCCTGAGGCCACCGACCGACGACCCGACGGCAACGGCTCTGCGACCGGGGTGCCGGAGCCGGTCACGTGGGGTGGGATTCGCGTGACGGCCGGTTGCAGGTCGGTTGCACCGCTCACCCTGCGTGAGACCGCTTGTACCCCCCTCGAGCACCCCCGTAGGTTCGCTTGCAGGCGTCCACTCCTCCGGGGGCGGGGCGGCGTGTGCAGGGGCCGACCAGGGGGAATGGTCAGGGTCGGTCCGCACGGAAGTGTGGACTGCGGGATGCCCATCGGCCGCCCGCCGACGAGATGAGGTACCGCGTTGGAAGCTCGCCAGACGCACCGGACCAACAGTTCCGAGACGCGCACCGTCCCCGCCACGGAATCCTCTGACGCCGACCGCACCGAGGACCGACCGCCGTTGGGCGCGCTGGCCTCGACCAGCGTGGCCTCCATCGCCACGACCGATGTCGGTGCCCACAAGGCCAAGACCCGCTCGAACCGGCTCCAGCGTCTGGCCGGCGTGCTCGCCGTCATCGCCACGCTGTTGGTGCTGCGCGACCTGCTCGACCCGGGCATCGGACTGCCGAGTCTGTCGGTCCCGTCCGGGCTCAGTCCCTACCTGCTTCCCATCGGGCTGATCGTCCTGCTGAGCGCGGTCATGGTGGTCCCGCTCCTGGCGGCCGGTCGCTCCCCCCACATCCTCTACCGTCCCGATGAACTGACCATGACCTTCGATGACGTGCGTGGCTCGGAGGGCCTGGTCGAAGAGGTCACCAAGACGCTCAACCTGTTCCTGGCCTACCGCACGTTCAACGAGCAGATGGGCGGGACGCCGCGCAAGGCCATCCTGTTCGAAGGCCCCCCCGGCACCGGCAAGACCTACATGGCCAAGGCCATGGCCTCCGAAGCCGGCGTGCCCTTCCTGTTCGTGTCCTCGTCGGCGTTCCAGTCCATGTTCTACGGCCAGACCAACCGCAAGATCCGGGCCTACTTCAAGGAGCTGCGACGCCAGGCCCGCCGCGAGGGAGGCGCCATCGGCTTCATCGAGGAGCTCGACGCCATCGGCGGCAAGCGGGGCTCGGGTTCGAGCCAGGGCGAAGGCGTTCCCGGTGTGGTCAACGAGCTGCTGATCCAGCTGCAGTCGTTCGAACAGACGCCATGGTCCCTCCGGATGAAGGGCAAGGCCATCGACGCGGTCAACGCCTGGCTGCCGGAGGACAAGCGGCTGCGCAAGCCCCGCCACACCCCGGCCAACATCCTGGTCATCGGGGCCACCAACCGGGCCGACGACCTCGATCCGGCGCTGGTGCGCCCCGGTCGGTTCGACCGCAACATCTACTTCGGCCTGCCGGGGAGGTCCGGACGCGCCGACATCTTCGACTACTACCTGGGCAAGAAGGCACACGAGCCCGAGCTCGACCTCCCGGCCCGGCGGGAGACCCTTGCGGCGATGACGGCCGGCTACTCCCCGGTGATGATCGAGCACCTCCTCGACGAGGCGCTGGTATGGGCCCTGCGGCGGGGTGCCCACCGCCTGTCGTGGAACGACCTCCAGCACGCCAAGATGACCGAGGAGATCGGACTGGCGCAGCCGGTGGAGTACACCGAGGCCGAGCGGCGCACCATCGCCACCCACGAGGCCGGGCATGCCACGGTGGCGTGGCTGGTCGGCAAGGGACGCAAGCTGGAGGTGCTCACCATCGTCAAGCGCCGCGACGCCCTGGGCCTGCTCATGCACTCCGAGACCGAGGAACGCTTCACCAAGACCCGGTCCGAGGTGCGGGCCATGATCGACATCGCCTTCGGAGGGATGGTGGCCGAGGAGATCTTCTTCGGTGAGTCCTCGACCGGTGTGGCCAGCGACCTGCAGGCGGCCACCGTCAACGCCTGTCAGATGATCGGACTGCTCGGCATGGGCGACTCGCTCGTCTCGGTGGCGGCCATCGAGTCGATGGGCGGCGGACTGGTCGGCAAGGTCCTGGCCGACGACAACCGCCGCGCCGAGGTCGAAGCCCTCCTGGCCGAGTCCAAGGCATCGGTCACCCGCATGCTTGAGGAGCACCGCCGGGTGGTCGAGTCGCTCCGGGATGCGCTGCTGGTGCGCCACGAACTCATCGGCGAGGACATCCTCGACGTGATCCGCCGGGCCCAGTCCGACCCGGACATCCTGCCCGCCAACCTGCGTGACACCCCACGGATGCCGGACGGGGTGGCCACACCCCCTCCGTCCGTGTGAGCGGGGACGCCAGCCAGCCGTCCGCGTGAGCGGGGACGCCAGCCAGCCGTCCGTGTGAGCGGGGAGGTCAGCCAGCCGTCCGTGTGAGCAGGGACGCCAGCCAGATGCAGTGACCCGCGGCGTGGCACGGCCCCGTGGGTCAGGGTTTCACCACAGCGCGTTCCAGTCGTCCGGCTCCATCCATCCGGTCGGTGCCGTCGGTGGACGCGGCACCCGCACCGTGACGACATCGATCCACGTCGGCTGGTCGAAGCCGGACTGGCGCCAGTAGCGGACGGGGACGCACTTCCAGTCCCTGCTCTTGACCCCGCCCTCCGAATAGCCGGCCCGGACCAGCAGGTGTGTGGGCGACCCGGCGATCACCACACAGGGACGCACCTTGCCCTCGAGACCGGGGTCGTCGGGATCCCGCACGTCATCGGCGTCGAAGCGGATCCACGCCGGCACCACTCCGGCGACCCACGGGTCGTCCCGGTCGAACTCCTCCTGCTCGAGTGGTGTCAGCAGCGACTTCCGCCGGCCGATCGAGGGCGCCACCGACACCGGTGGCCGGTCAGGGGTCGCGGACTCCCCCGTCCGGTCGCCGCCGGCGGCGCGCTCCTTCTTGCGGGCCTGGCGGACCTGCTCGGCCGCCCGGGCCCTGGCCTCGGCCTCACGCCGTCGTTCGTCGGCGTCCCGCTGCTTCTTGGCCTTGCGCGCCTCGCGCTGCTCGGGGGTCGCCGATACGGGGACCCGGGGCTCGGACGGCACCGTCTCCGCCCGTTCGAACCGCGCCCAGTCGGTCAGGTGGAAGCGGTCGTCGGTGTCCAGGATGTCGAAGCACAGGTCGGAGGCCGGCATCTCGCCGTCGGCCACCGATGCCAGCATCACGGCCACGGTCACGTCGTCGTAGTCGTCGGCCACCGAGTCGATGGCCCCCATGAGCTGCTCCCGGGTGGGGTCATCGGCGTCGTCACCCAGGTGCTCGATGACCGCCGCCAGGCACGGCTCAGCCAACACCGCCGCCGCGTACGGCAGGGCCACCCGGTACTGGGCACGGGCCAGCATGGCCTTCGGGTCCCGGTGCTTGCGCAGCGCGGCGAGGGCGTTGGCGATCGGCTTGGCGATCGGGTAGCGGGGGTCGGACACCGCCTGGAGCGACTCCCGCAGGACGCGTACGTCTACCCGGGCCAACGCCGCCTGCAGCATCGCCTCACGGGCACTCTCGGTGATGGGGCCTTCCATACTGCCGGTCCTCCAGGGTCCGATCCACCCCGGTCGGGACAGGATCACGGTTGGCCATCTTCGCAGAGGTTGGTCACCCTCCCGACCCGGGACCGTTCGGTCCTCCGGCGCTCCGGTCCGGACCGACCCGGGAGAGCGGGTCCCCGACCCCGGTGTGGGGACGCGGCTCAGCGGGCGAAGGGAGGCGGTCCACCGAACCGGTCGTGCAGCACGGTGGCAGCGGCGTGGACACCGCACATGCCGTGGACGCCACCCCCCGGAGGTGTCGCCGACGAGCACAGATAGACGCCCGGTACCGGGGTCCGGTACGGGTTCCAGGCCCGGACCGGTCGCGACAGGGTCTGGGCCAGGTCGTTGGCGCCCCCACCGATGTCCCCGCCGGCGTAGTTCGGGTTGGTGTCCGCCATCCGGGCCGCCACCACGGTCCGCCGGGCCAGCACCAGGTCCCCGAACCCGGGTGCGAACCGCTCCACCTGCGCCTCGATGGCCGCGGTCATGTCCCGGTCGGACCCGGTCGGCACGTGGCAGTAGCCCCAGAGGGTGGTCGTACCGTCGGGCGACCGCGTCCCGTCGGCCACGCCGGGCTGGACCAGGATGCAGAACGGGCGCTCCGGGTGGCGACCGGACGCCACGGCCGACTCGGCCGCAGCCACCTCGGCGGCCGTGCCACCCAAGTGGAGGGTTCCGGCACCCCGGCAGATCGCCGAGGTCCACGGCACCGGACCGGACAGGGCCCAGTCCACCTTGCACACCCCCGGGCCGGGTCGGAAGCGGCGGAGTGCCCGGGCGTACGCGGGAGGCATGCGGTCACCGAGCAACCCGGACAGCGCGGCGGCACCCACGTCGAGCAGTACCGCGGTCGATTCGGGCAGTTCGTCGAGGCCGGTCACCCACCGGTCGGTCTCCAGGGTCCCGCCCAGGCGTCCCAGCTCGTCGGTCAGCGCCTCGGTGATCGCCGCACTCCCCCCGGCCACCACGGGCCATCCCACGGCGTGGGCGGCCAGGGTCAACACGAGCCCGAACCCTGCGGTCAGTGGAGCCGACAGGGGGCGGACGGCATGTGCGGCGGCTCCCGCCAGCAGTGCCCGTGCCGGCTCGTCCTGGAACCGGCGGACCAGGTGGTCCGCACTGCGGACGGCGGGCAGTCCGAACCGGGCCAGTGCCAGTGGCCGGGCAGGAACCGTCCGCAGGGGTGCGAGTACCGTGGCGACCACGGCGGCGGCCTCCTCCACCAGCGGGCCGAGCAGGCGACGGTAGGCGGCACCATCGGGCCCGAGCAGGTCGGCGGTGGCGTCGACCGAGCGGAGGGTGGCGGCGGCTCCACCGCCGTCGAGGGGGTGGGCGAAGGGTACCGGTGGATGGACCAGACGGGCCCGCAGTGCGTCGAATGCCGGATCGGCGAAGAACGGGGACAGTCCCAGCAGGGGGTGCGCCGTCGAACACACGTCGTGGCGGAGGCCGGGCAGGGTCAGCTCCTCGGTCCGGCATCCTCCCCCCGGGGTGGGGGCTCCCTCGACCACGTGCACGGCCAGTCCGGCCCGGGCCAGGGTGACCGCCGCCGCCAGCCCGTTCGGCCCCGATCCGACGACGACGGCGTCCACCCCGGTCACGTCGGCACGGTGGATGGTGTGGTCCTGACGTCCGAGCGCACCGCACGATCCTCCCACCGGCCGGGACGTCGGTAGCAGCAGCGTCTCCGATCGGGTGCATGCGGATGAAATGACACACCTTGGGTGTTGAATGGTGGGAGAGCCCTTCGCAAGCGTCGGGCCGGAACCGAAAGGCAGGGGACCATGGACCAGGAGCAGACGCAGGAGACAGCCACCGCCACACCCGCCACTCCGGGCGATGCACTGCGCGCCCTGCCTGCCGAGGCCGCCGGTCGCGGCACCCGCTTCGTGTCGGCCCAGGCCATGCAGGCCCGGCTGTTCTCGGTGTACGACGCCGCCACGGCCGCCGAGGACGCCCTCGCCCTCGTGCAGAACCAGCTCACGCTGACCCTCAACCGGAGCTACTACGAGGCCGAGGAGATCGAGTCGATGGCGACACAGCTCGACTCGCTCCTGGCGCTCGACACGGTGCAGCCCGCCCTCGACACGGTCCAGCACGCCCCGGGCGAACTCGTCTCCGACGAGCAGCCGGCCCAGTAGCCGACCCGGGGTCGCCGCCGGCCCGGACGGTCAGCCGACCATGCCCTTCACCTTGGCGATGATGTCGACCTGCGTCTGGTCGCCGGTGGGTACCGGGATCACCTGGAGGTGGCTGACGCCGGCCTCCTTGAACGCGGCGACGCGCTCGGCCACGTAGCTCTCGGGACCGCAGAGGGACATCGACTCGAGGAGGTCGTCGGGCACCAGTGCCTCGGCCTCCTTCTTCTTGCCGTCGAGGTAGAGGTCCTGGATCTTCTCGGCCTCCTCCTCGTAGCCGTACCGGCGGACCACGTCGTTGTAGAAGTTGCGGCCCTTGGCGCCCATGCCCCCGACGTAGAGGGCGACCATGGGACGGGCCAGGTCCCGCAGTGCGGTGACGTCGTCGCCCTCGCCGATGGCCACCATGCCGCCCACGGTGATCTGGAGCGGGTCGAGCGACGGATCGCGTTTGGCCCGTCCGGCCTCGAGCGACTCGCCCCACACCTCGTGGGCCTTCTCGGGCACGAACAGCATGGGGATCCATCCGTCGGCGATCTCGGCGGTCATCGCCACGTTCTTGTGGCCGAGGGAGGCCACCCAGATCGGGATCCGTGGCCGTACCGGGCGCCCGATGATCTTGAGTGCCTTGCCGAGGCCGGTCCCCTCGCCTGCCGGTAGCGGCATGTCGTAATAACGGCCGTGGTGTTCGAGCGGGGCCTCACGGGCCCAGACCTGCCTGCAGACGTCCACGATCTCGCGGGTCCGGCCGAGCGGGGCGTCGAAGGCCACTCCGTGCCACCCCTCGATGACCTGGGGTCCCGACGACCCGAGCCCCAGGTGGAACCGGCCCTCGGACAGGGCGTCGACACCGGCCGCCGTCATGGCCAACAGGGTCGGTGTCCGGGTGAAGATCGGCAGGATGGCCGACCCGATCTCGACCGTCTCGGTCAGTGCGGCCAGGTAGCCCATCTGGCTGGGACTGTCGATGCCGTAGGCCTCGGCCACCCAGACCAGGTCGAGCCCGGCCTTCTCCATCTCCGCCACCTGCGCCGCCGCCTGGCGGAAACCGCCGGCGTAGCTGAGCATGGTGCTGATCTTCATCGTGGTCCCCTGTCGGTTCGGCTGCGGCACTCTCCCCAGGACCTTAGGGGACGTGCCCCGGCCCGCCCAGCGGTGCCCGGGCACCGGCTACGGCAACGGCGGCGCGATCCGGACGCTCATCGACTGGCTGGCGGTGGCGAGCAGATTGCCGGATTCGGACCACAGGAACGCGGTGCCCTGGCCGTACCCGTCGGCCAGGGCCTGGATCCGGATGTCGCACAGGACCCACTCGGTGGGCTCGAGGCGGACCACCCGCAGCGTGTTGTCGAGGCTGCGGGAGTGGGTGCGCCGGCCGATCGGCTGGGACACCCCGCCGGTCACGTAGTCCCCGAGGATGGCCAGGGTGGCCGCCGACGGCTCCAGGTGGCCCGGTACCCGGGCCCACAGTGCACTGTCCGGCTCGCCCGGGGCGCCTGTGCCCCGACTGATCTCCTCGAAGCTGCGGCCCTTGGCCAGGCGGACGTCGATCTGGTCGAAGATCGAGGTGGTCAGGAAGGCCGGCAGCCGTCGGGGCGGGCACTCGTCGGGCGGGGGCACCTGCGGCGGCGACTCCCATACGCCCGTGGCATCGACGTCGGCCGGCAGGCCGAGCGCGGCGTTCACCGTGAGGATCTCGGTCTCCCCCACCCGGCCCACGGCGCGGGCCTGGGTCACCCGGTGCCCCTCGGCGGCCAGGGTCACCGTCAGGTCCATCACCGAGCCGGTCGGGGCGAACGAGAGGTACTGGGCGGTGGACCACACCGCGGGGCGGCCCGACCCTGCCTCCAGGGCGACCAGCGCGGCGCCCAGCCCGCACCCTCCGAACAGGAAGTTGCCGGGGGTGGTCAGTTCGGGCACGACCTCGAGGCGCCAGTGGAGCGGGTCCTCCAGTTGCTCCATGCCGAGGAACGTGCGGGCGTCGGTCACCGGGGCACCGCTACGGTGCCGTCGGTCAACTGCGCGGGACCTTGGACCACGGGAGTTCCTTGTCGACCCGCACGTCACCGGGCAGGCCGAGGATGCGCTCCCCCAGGATGTTCCGCTGGATCTCCGAGGTCCCTCCCTCGATGGAGTTGGCCCGCGACCGCAGGAAGAATTTGCGCGAGGTCCCCGGAGGCCCGGTCAGGCCGAGGACGTCGGACCGACGCATGGTGTAGTCGTAGCCCACGAGGGCGTCGGCACCCTGGAGGTCGATGCACAGCTCGAAGATGTCCTTGTTGAGTTCGGCGAACTTGAGCTTGGCGATCGATCCCTCGGGTCCCGGGTTGCCCACCTTGCGGTTCTGGGAGGCCCGGACGTTGGTGAGACGGAGCACCTCGGACTCGACCCAGAGCTGCATCAACCGGTCCCGCTCGACGGCGGTGGCCCGCTCGCCCTTGGACCGGAAGATGCGGACCGCCTCGGCGATCGACCCCGAACCCCGGGCCGGTGCTCCGCCACCCCCGCCGATCGTGGTGCGCTCGTTGGACAACGTGGTCATGGCCACCCGCCAGCCCTCGCCGACGTCACCGATCCGGTCGGTGTCGGGCACCCGCACCTCGGTCATGTAGACCTCGTTGAACTCGGCCTCGCCGGTCATCTGGCGCAGCGGACGGACCTCCACGCCGGCGGCGTGCATGTCCAGCGCGAAGTAGGTGAGACCCTTGTGCTTGGGGGCGTCGGGGTCGGTCCGGGCCACCAGCATGCCGCGGTCGGCGATATGGGCGAGTGTGTTCCACACCTTCTGTCCGGTGATCACCCACTCGTCGCCGTCCCGCACCGCGCGGGTGGCGAGACCGGCCAGGTCGGACCCGGACCCGGGCTCGCTGAACAGCTGGCACCAGGCCTCCTCGCCGGTGAAGGTCCGTCGGAGCAGACGCCCGCGCAGCTCGTCGGAGCCGTGGGTCACCACGGTGGGTCCGGCCATGGTCAGCCCGAAGAACTCCCGCGCTCCCATCGGCGTGGCACCGGCCTCGGCCAGCCGGCGGTCGACGATGCGCTGCAGGTTGGGCGGGAGACCCAGGCCACCGGAGCCCTCGGGGAACGAGATCCAGGCCAGTCCCCGATCGAACTGCCTCCCCCGGAACTCCTCGGGCGTCACGGTGTTCGGATCGAGCTCCTCCAGGAGCCGGGTGGTCCGCTCTTCGACCAGCGCGCTGTCATCTGCCATGACGAGAACATACCGCCCGGGGCGCGGGGCGTCCCCTGCCGGGGCCCCTTCCCGCGGTCAGGGCTGCAGCCGGGTGATCGTCCAACCGGGACCGGCGGTCTCGTAACGCACCCGGTCGTGGAGACGGTGTTGCCCCTGCTGCCAGAACTCGTAGGCGCGGGGCTGCAGCCGCCAGCCACCCCACCACGGGGGTCGGGGCACCTCGCCGTCGCCGAACTCGGCCGTCCAGTGGGCCACGGCTGCGTCCAGCTCCCCCCGGCCGGCCACCGGACGGCTCTGGTGGGAGGCGTAGGCACCGACCCGGCTGCCCAGGTCCCGGGTGGCGTAGTAGGCGTCGGACTCCTCCGGCGAGGTCCGGGCGACGTGGCCCTCGATCCGCACCTGGCGACCGAGCGGCTCCCAGTAGAACAGCAGCGCTGCTTCGGGATTGGCCGCCAGGTCGTGGCTCTTGCGGCCGTCGTAGTTCGTGTAGAAGACGAAGCCGTCGGGTCCCCACGACTTGAGCAGCACCATCCGCGCCGACGGACGGCCGTCGGCGTCCGCCGTGGCCAGGGCCATCGCCTCGGGAGCGGCCACCACCTCGGCGGCGCGCGCGAACCATCGGGCGAACTGCACCACCGGATCCGGGTCCACGGTCCGCTCGTCGACGGTGCCGTCCTCGGCCGCAAGGGCGGCGCCCGGCACCGGTGGGGCCGCTCGTGGTCCGTCGGTGTCCATGGTCCGACCCTAGCGACGACCGCCCTCGACCAGGGTCCCGACCGACCGTCGCCGGTATGTGCGGCACAGTGGGCGGCACGGTGGGCGGCACAACGGTCGGCACGACGGTCGGCAGTGCGGGCAGCAGTGTCGGCAGCAGTAGCGTCCGGGGCATGGAGCGTGTCATCGACGTCGACGCCGAACGGGCCGCCACGCCGGGATGCGCCACGGTCGTCCACCTGAACAACGCAGGGGCGGCGTTGCCGACGACGGCCACGCTCGAGACCATCGTGGACCACCTCCGTCTGGAGTCGGAGGTCGGCGGGTACGAGGCCGAGGCCGCCGTGGCCGGCCGCCTGGACGGGGTCCGCTCCTCGGTGGCGCAGTTGCTCGGGGCCGGATCCGACGAGGTGGCGCTCACCGGCTCGGACACCGAGAGCTGGACCAGGGCCCTGTGGGGCCTCGCCCTCGGGGGCGGTCTGCCGGCCGGGCGACGGGTACTGGTCGACCACCAGTTCTACGACAGTCACTACCTGGGTCTGCTCCAGGTGTGCGCGGTCACCGGGGCCACCATCACGGCCGTGCCGGCCACGGCGGACGGCACCGTCGACGTCGATGCGCTGGAGGACGAGCTCGCCGTGGGTGACGTCGCCCTGGTGTCCGCCACCCACGTCGGGACCCACCGCGGCCTGGTCAACCCGGTCCACGAGGTCGGCGCCCGCTGCGACGCGGCCGGGGTCCTGTTCTTCCTGGATGCGTGTCAGAGCGCCGGCCAACTGCCGGTGGACGTGGGCGCGATCCGATGTGCCGTGGCCACCGCCACCGGACGCAAGTGGCTACGCGGCCCCCGTGGCACCGGCCTGCTGTTCGTCCGACGCGATCTGGTCGGGTCGCTGGTGCCCCCCGGGGTGGACGGGGCGGCGGCCCGGTGGGACGACCCGACCCACTACTCGCTGCGCGACGGGATGGCCCGTTTCACCCCCTTCGAGCACCCGGTGGCCCTGCACCTCGGCCTGGGCACCGCCGTCGACCACGTCCTCGATCTGGGCATCGACGCCATCGCCGCCCAGATCGATGTCATCGCCGAACACCTCCGCACCGCCCTCACCGCCCTCGAGGGGGTCGCCGTCCACGACGGCGGATCGCGTCGAAGCGGCATCGTGACCTTCACCGTGGAGGGGACCGGTCCGGCTGCGGTCAAGGCGGCCGCCTCGTCCGCCGGGATCAACGTGTCGGTCACCGAGGCCGCCGCGGCCCGCCTGGACATGGGCGGCACCCGGCCCGATGCGGTGGTGCGGGCGTCTCCCCACTACCTCACCACGCCGGAGGAGTGTGCCCGCCTGGTCGAGGTGGTGGCGGGCCTACTCCCGGCCTGAACGCACCACCGACGGTGCCTCCGGTCACCGGAGACACGCGTGCGCCAGGAGCCGCGTCAGTCGTGCACCCGGACGGCCGGCATCCCGGCCTCGGTATCGATCTCCTGCCAGCGCCGACGGACCCACGACGGTCGCCGGTCACGTCCGGTGACCCCGCCACTCGTCGCCAACCAGTCCGCCTCGAGCTCGGTCGCCTCGGCGAACGCCGTGGCACTCGGTGGCGGGTCCGCCACCCACGCCGCTTCGACGGCATCGCGGGCGTCCCGGTAGGCCGCGGACCGCGCCCCGTATGCGGCCAGGGTCGAGCGGTGCAGTCGTTCGTGGCGCCACCAGGTGGTCGCCGGGTCGAACCGGTTGGTCGGGGCGGGGCCGAGATCGACCGGCACGGTCACCTCGACCGGCTTGAACAGCGAGGTACAGGGGGCCGCCGTCCCGGTCGCCCAGTGCCGGGCGGTGCCACGGAGGTCGGCCACCCAGGATCCGGTGGTCTGGCTGGACGTCAGCATCCCGCCGGCGTGGACGCACGGTGCGGTCAACCCGCCGTGGACCCGGGTCCACCGGGGATCCGACCGGTCGCCATGACAGCGGAGCGCACCCATCAGGTCGACTGGTCCCGTGGCGGTCCGGGCCAGGGGTTCGGTCAACGCCCGGCGTCGGCCGGCGGCGCTCTTCCAGGTGCGCGCCCGTCGCGAGTGGGACCGGGCGAACTCCGGGATGGTGAGGCCGTTGGAGATGGACCGACCCGACCCCTGTACCGGCTCGGTGGCCCACTCCCGACCCGAGGTCTCGAGGACCGTGGCCCCGTCACCGTCGGCGACGAGGAAACTGTTGTCGTAGGTGAAGTCAGGACGCTCGTGGCTGCACGGTCCGCCCTGGCCGTGACGCTCGAGGAGCTCCACCATGACGTCGACCGCCTCGTGCGCCGACCGGGCCCGCTCGAGCCCGAGACGGAGCAGGTCCATCCCCAGAAGGGCCGGTGGACCGCTGCCCCCACGGGTGAAGACCGCCTCGTTGCCGATGACCACCCCGTGTTCGTTCGCTCCCATCTCCGCACCCCACATCCACCAGGGGCGTGACAGCAGGACCGCATGGGTCCGGTCGACCTGGGGGACGGAGATCCACGTGCAGCGCACCGTGGCACCATCGGGGTGGGAGGCTCCCGGCACCCAGTCCAGGCACTGTGCCTCGTTCGGGTCCCGGTCGCTGTTCTTGGCGAAGAGCAGCCCGTCGTCGGTCACGGTGACCAGGGTGTCGCACACGGTGGCGTCGATCCCCCGCTCAGCCGACCCGCTTGGCCGGGCAGCCCGTCAGGTGGTCGTCGACCAGGCCGACGGACTGGAGGAGGGAGTAGACGATGGTCGACCCGACGAAGGTGAATCCGCGCCGCTTCAGGTCCTTGCTGAGCGCATCGGACAGTTCGGTGCGGGCGTCGAGGTCCGCGGTGGTCCGGGGGTGATGGACGAGCGGGGTCCCGTCCACCCATGGCCACAGGTAGGCGTCGAACGAGCCGAACTCCTCCTGCACGTCGAGGAACGCACGGGCGTTGCGCACGGTGCCACGCACCTTCAGGCGGTTCCGGACGATGCCCGGGTCGGCCAGGAGCGACGTCAGTTTGTCGTCGTCGTAGGCGACGATGCGCACGGGGTCGAACCCGTCGAACGCCGCCCGGTAGTTCTCGCGTTTGGCCAGGATGGTGGACCACGAGAGGCCGGCCTGGGCCCCTTCCAGGATCAGCATCTCGAACTGGTGGGAGTCATCGTGGGACGGCACGCCCCACTCCCGGTCGTGGTAGTCCCGCATGGCGTCCGACGACTCGGCCCAGGAACAGCGGGCGCCGGCGGTGGAGGTGGGCGGGGCCATGGGCGAACCCTACCGGGGACGTCGGGCTCGTCGGAGGCCCGGACGGCCGGCGGCGACAGGTGACACCGGGCGCGAGGATGGGACATGGACACCGAACTGCTCCGACTCGCCGTCGAGCGCCGTCAGGTCGTCGACCTGACCGCCGAACTGGTCGGGTTCTGCCGCGGTCGCGGGGACGGACTGGTCAACGTCTTCGCCCCGCACGCCACCGCGGGACTGGCCCTCCTCGAGGTCGGCTCGGGATCCGAGTCCGATCTGGCCGACGCGCTGGCCCGCCTGCTGCCGCGCGACGACCGCTACCGTCACCGCCACGGGGCGACCGGCCACGGCGCCGACCACGTCCTGCCGGCACTGGTCAGCCCGTCGGTCACGGTGCCCGTGCTCGCCGGGGTGCCCATGCTCGGGACCTGGCAGAGCGTGGTCCTGGTCGACACCAACGGCGACAACCCCGACCGGAGCGTGCGGCTCAGCTTCCTGGCCGGCTGACCCCACAGGCGATCCCGGGCCGCTCGACGACCTGGCGGATCAGGCCGGGACGAACGGTTTGCCGTGCCCGGGCACCACGAGCACCGGTCGCAGGGCCAGCAGTGCCGACCGGGACGCCTCCAGCTGCTCCTGGTCGTCGGCCAGCGGATCGATCTCCGGCCCGTCGGCCGACCACCACGCGTGGGTGCAGGCCACCAGTCCGCTGTCGGTCTCCACCAGGGTGGTGACGTCCTCGGCCGAGTGGCCGGGGGTCGCCTTGAGCCGGACGGACGGCGCCAGTTCGAAGCCGTCGGCCTCCCGGTCGGTCCACACGTCGTCCTGGTAGATGGCCCAGTGGTCATGGAACCGCGCCTCGGTGAACAGTGCCGCGTTCAGCGTGTGATCGGGGTGGTGGTGGCTGAAGACCACGTCGGTCACCTGGCGTGGATCGACGCCGAGGGCGGCGAGGGGGTCCAGGATCAGACTGCGGCTGGCGACCATGCCGGGATCGACGACGATGACCGCGTCGCCGTCGCGCACCAGCACCACGGTGCTGGCCACCCGGTCGTCCGCGTAGCCCTCGGTGAGTACGTCGAGTCGAGCCGGCACGCTGCCTCCTAGGTCGGGGTGTCCACGAGAGTAGCGATGGCGCGCCCGGGCCCGACCGCCGTTGGTACTGTCGTCACGGCAGGCGGGGTGGGCGACCGCTCCGCACGAGGGGAGGCCACACATGCCGACGCCTGATGGCCGGGACACGGACCGGCCGGACCACCTGGTGGTCGTCCTCCTCGACAGCCTCAACCGCCACCTGCTCGGCCCCTACGGGTCGAACGAGTTCGCCACGCCGTCGATCGACGCCTTCGCCGCCGAGGCGCTGCGGTTCACCGGGCACCACGCCGGCTCGCTGCCGTGCATGCCGGCACGTCACGACATCCTGGTGGGCGCACTCGACTTCCCCTGGCGGCCGTGGGGGTCGATCGAGGTGTGGGAGGACGCCATCACCCGGTCACTGCGACGACGGGGCGTGACCACGATGTTGGTCTCGGACCATCCCCATCTGTTCGAGACCGGAGGGGAGAACTACCACACCGACTTCGGCGCCTGGACCTACGAACGCGGTCACGAGAACGACCCGTGGCGCACCACTCCGGACCCCACCTGGGTGGGGACGCCGGCCCTGCCCGTCGAACGTCCCGCCTACCACCACGGCTACGACGACTCCCGGACCTGGTTCCGCAGCGAGGAGGACTTCCCCGGTCCCCGGACCATGCGCGCGGCCGCCGACTGGATCCGGACCTCGGCGAGGTCCCACGACCGGTTCTTCCTGATGGTCGACGAGTTCGACCCCCACGAGCCCTTCGACACGCCCCGGCCCTACGCCGGGATGTACCACGAGCCGGGGGACGACGCCGAGCTGGCCATCTGGCCCCCGTACCTGATCGACGCCGTGGCCAGCGGCAAGCTCTCCCCCGAGCGGGCCCGCCACCTGCGTGGCAACTACGGCGCCAAGCTGACCATGATCGACCACTGGTTCGGACGGCTGCTCGAGTCGATCGACGAGGCCGGACTCACCGACTCGACCGGGATCGCCCTGTGCACCGACCACGGGCACTACCTCGGCGAGCACGACCTGTTCGGCAAGCCGGCGGCGCCCGTCTACAGCGAACTCGGACGCATCCCCCTGCTGGTGCGGTGGCCGGGCCGTCCGCCCCGGGACATCGACGCGTTGACCACGTCGGTCGACCTGCATGCCACCATCGCCGACCTGTTCGGCGCCGAGGTGGACCACCCCACCCACGGCCGGTCGCTGCTCCCGCTGCTCGAGGGCACCGCCACCTCGGTGCGCGACCTGGCCCTGTTCGGGTACTGGGGCCGTCACGTGGGTATCACCGACGGGCGTCACCGCTACCTGCGGGGCTGCGCGGACGAGAACCTGCCCCTGTCGATGTGGTCCAACCGCTGGTCCACCATGCCGGTCCACCCCCTGCCCGAGCTGCGGCTCCCCCGGCCCGACGGCCGTGCCCGGTTGCGCACCATGCCGGGCACCGACGTCCCGGTCATCTGTCAGCCCTTCGAGGCCGGGGACCCTCTCCCCTTCTGGGCGCTCGGCCCGGTTCCGTCCGACACCCATCTGTTCGACACGGCCGTCGACCCCGGTGAGACCGAGAACCGCACCGGTGGGCGCGTCGAGCGGTCGCTGCTCGACGCACTGGCGGGCGAACTACGGGCCATCGGCGCACCCGACGACCTGCACGTGCGGCTCGGGATCGGCTGACCGGATCCGTTCGGGCGGCGGACCGGTGGGCGGCGGACCGGTGGGCGGCGGACCGGTGGGCGGCGGACCGGCTCAGCCCACCGGAGTCAGCCGCGCCCGCACCGAACGCAGGTGGGACCGTCGTGCCTTCAACGACAGCCGGTAGCTCGGGTTGTCGGTGTCGGCGATCTCCGTGGACAGGTCCCCGAGCGATCCGTCGAGCAGATCGCGCAGCTCCGCGGCCTCGGCATCGGTCAGCGTCAGTTCCATGTTCGTGCGCTCCTCAAGGTACGGCGGCACCCCCGCGGGGAAGACACCCATCTTCGGGCCGGGGACGAGCGTCCGGACAGGGCCGAAGGTCCCATCGGCCCCGCACGGGGCCCGGATCTGCTATCGGCCCGGGCGATTGACACCCCCGGTACGGACCCGATAGACGGGTGCGATGATCCTCCAAGGCAAGACCGTATTGGTGACCGGCGTGGGCGGAGGCCTGGGGCGCGAATGTGCCGCCTCGGCCCTGCGTGACGGGGCGAACGTGGTGATCGCCGCCCGCACGGCCGACACGCTGGCTGCTATCGCAGCCGAGCTCGACCCGACGGGCGAACGGGTGGTGAGCAAGGTGACCGACATCACCGATGCCGACTCGTGCGCGGCGTTGGTGGAGACGGCAACGGAGCGGTTCGGCAAGGTCGACGCCCTCGTCCAGGTGGCTGCGGTCGAGAACGCGTGGGGTGGCCTCTACGACCTGAAGTTCGAGGACTGGCGTGCCGCCTTCGAGACGAACGTGCTCGGGGCCATCAACGTCATCCGGCCGGCCGCCGCCGCCATGAAGGAGGGCGGGGGTGGTGCGGTCGTCCTCATCGGATCCCAGTCGATGTTCGCCCCCCAGATGCCCCAGGGCGGCTACGCCGCCTCCAAGAGCGCCCTCCTGTCCGCCATGTACTACCTGTGCGATGAGCTCGGCCCGGACAACATCCGCTGCAACATGGTGATCCCGTCGTGGATGTGGGGACCGCCGGTGGAGATGCTCATCAACTGGCGGGCCACGAACGAGAACAAGAGCGTCGAGGAGGCGCTCGACGACGTGGTCGGGTCGTTCCCGCTCCGTCGGATGACCGAGGACGGCGAGGTGGCTGATGTGGTCGCCTTCTTCGCCTCGGACCATGCCAAGGCCATCACCGGCCAGTACCTGCTGGTCAACTCGGGGGAGATGTTCCGATGAGCGATCCGTCACGTGTCGTGGTGTGGGGCACCGGGTTCGTCGGCAAGATGGTCATCCCCGAGATCCTGCGCCACCCGCGGTTCGAGCTGGTGGGCGTCGGAGTCTCCAACCCCGACAAGGTCGGTCGGGACGTCGGCACCATCTGTGGGATCGACCCTGTCGGTCTGGCCGCCACCGACGACATCGACGCGCTGATCGCCCTCGCGCCGGACGCCCTGGTGCACTACGGCCCGACCGCGGCCAAGGCGGACGTCAACATCGCCCAGATGGGTGCCTTCCTGCGCGCCGGCATCGACGTCTGCTCGACGGCCATGACCCCGTGGGTGTGGCCCCACATGGCGCAGAACCCGCCGTCCTGGGTCGACCCGATCACCGAGGCGTGTGCAGCCGGCGACGCGTCGTGCTTCACCACCGGCATCGATCCCGGGTTCGCCAACGACCTCTTCCCGATGACCCTCATGGGGCTGTGCAGTGAGGTCCGCCAGGTCCGTGCCCTCGAGATCCTCGACTACATCAACTACGAGGGTGACTACGAGGTCGAGATGGGCATCGGCATGCCCCCGGAGTACACCCCGATGCTCGAGCACACCGAGATCCTCGCCATGTCGTGGGGCGGGACCGTCCCGATGATGGCCCATGCGCTCGGCGTGGAGCTCGAGGCGATCACCTCCACGTGGGAGAAGTGGGTCACCCCCACCGCCATCACCACGGCCAAAGGCACCATCGAACCCGGGCAGGTGGCCGCCATCCGGTTCACCATCAACGGCGTCGTCGACGGAGAGCCCCGGATCTGCCTCGAGCACGTGAACCGGGTGGGTCAGGACGCGGCCCCCGACTGGCCCCGGGGTAACGAGAACGACGTCTACCGGGTGGTCATCGACGGGACCCCGTCCATCACCCAGGAGACGGCGTTCCGCTTCACCGACGGGAGCGGCCGCGATGCGGCAGCCGCCGGGTGCCTGGCCACCGGACTGCGGGCGCTCAACGCAGTGCCCTACGTGAACGAACTGCCGTCCGGCTGGATCACCGCCCTCGACCTGCCCCTGATCCCCGGCGTCGGCACCATCCGCTGAGCAACTCGGGGACGCCCCGGGTCACGACGACCAGTCACCACCGAGAAGTCACCACCAGGCAGTCACCGACAACCAGTCACCATTCCCACCGACCAACCCACCCGACCATCCGACCCGACATCCCCACGCCGGACACCGGACACCGGACACCGGACACAGGAGCGACCATGACCCCCGAGGACCTCGTCGAGATCGAACTGATCAAGCGACTCAAGTACCGCTACCTGCGGAGCATCGACCAGAAGCTGTGGGACGAGCTGGAGACCTGCTTCGTCCCCGAAGCCACCGCCCGCTACGGCGGCGGCCTCTACGAGTTCTCGGGTCGGGACGACATCATGACGTTCTGCCGCGACTCGATGGGTGCCACCACGTTCTTGAGCAGTCACCGGTGCCATCATCCCGAGATCGACCTGATCGGCACCGACGAGGCGACCGGCACCTGGGCACTGGAGGACACGGTGATCCTCACCGACTTCCAGCTCAACATCCAGGGTGCCGCGTTCTACGAGGACCGGTACGTGAAGCGCGACGGGGAGTGGAAGATCCTCCACACGGGGTACAAGCGCTCGTTCGAGGAGCTGGTGCCCCGGGCTTCCATCGCCGGGATCAAGCTGACCGCCGAGTGGTGGGCCACCGACGGGCGCTCGACCCTGGGCTCGTGACCGGGCACTGACCTCCCGGCTGGAGTGATCCTGCCGCCCTTCGGGCGGTCAGGGGCCGAGCGGCCAGGACACCCCGGTCAGTTGCTCCGACAGCTCCCACAGGAGCCCGGCGGTCCGCCCATCGAGTGCCTGCTCGGCCGGCGCGTGCACCGCCGGGTAACCACGTAGGTGCCGCAGCCCCCCGGGACCGACGTAGATCCCGCCGGGGAGGTCGACCGTCGCCGCGTACAGCGTCGGCAGTGCGCCCATGGTGTCGCTCTGTGCGATCAGGCGGTTGCCGATGGCTCCGGCGAGGTTGGCGATCGGGTTCCCGGTGCGGCCCTGGAGGTTGGTGGCGGCATAGCCGGGATGCGCAGCCATCGCCCGCACCGGGGATCCGACCGCGGTCAGGCGGCGCTCGAGATCGAGGACGAACAGCAGGTTGGCCAGCTTGGACTGCGAATAGGCCGCCCATGGCTTGTACCGCCGACGCTCCCAGTTGAGATCGTCCAGGTCGATCGTGCCGCTGCGGTGCAGATCGGACGACACCACGACCACCCGGTCGGTGATCTGCGGTAGGAGCAGGTTGGTGAGCGCGAAATGACCCAGATGATTGGTCCCGATCTGCAACTCGAATCCGTCCGCGGTACGCCCCTCGGGGCTCGCCATGATCCCGGCGTTGTCCACCAGCAGGTCCACCGGACCGTCGGTGTCCTCCGCGAAGGACCGGACCGAGGCCAGGTCGGCGAGGTCCAGCCGGCGGACGGTCACCTCACCGGTCATGGAACGCGCTGCTGCATCCCCTTTGGAGGTGTCGCGGACGGCGAGGGTGACCGCGGCGCCGGCACGGGCCAACTCCTGTGCGGCCACGCGACCGATCCCGCTGTTGGCCCCGGTGACGATGGCGGTTCGCCCGCTGAGGTCGGGCAGGTCGGCGGCCGTCCACGGCGAGGAGCTCACAGCGTGAATCTACGCCGCTGTCGTTCCCGGGCGGGTGCCGACCGGTCCACAGGTCAGTGGGGACACGCCGTGTCGTCGGTCCACCGGGTCACGAGAGCGTGGCGCCGTCCACCCGGATATCGGCCCCGTTCATGTGCGAGGCCTCGTCCGACGCGATGAAGGCGATGGCCGCGGCGATCCCCTCGGGGGTGCCGAACGGCCCCAACGGGCTGACCCGGCGGAGCAGCTTGGGGTTGGCCCCCTCGGGCAGGGAGAACGACAGGGTGATCGGGGTGTCGATCGCACCGGGGCTGACGCTGTTGCAGCGCAGCCCCTGCTCCGCGTACTCGACGGCCAGCTCGCGGGTCATGGCCAGCACGCCGCCCTTGGACGCCGAATAGGCGACCGCCCACGGTTGTCCGGCATGGGAGGCCGTGGACGCCAGGTTGACGATGTTGCCCCGGGAGGCCAACAGGTGGGGCAGGGACTCACGGCACATGAGGAAGGTCCCGGTGAGATTGACGGCGATGATCCGGTTCCACTCCTCGATGGTGACCTCGTGGGCGTGGCTGAACGACAGGACACCGGCCACGTTGACCAGCACGTCGAGCATGCCCAACTCCTCCACGGCGCCCGACACGATGGCCCGGACGCCGTCCTCGGTCGACACGTCACCGGTCCGGGGGGTGACCGAACCGGACAGGCCGTCGGCCTCCGCCGCCACCGCGGCCAGTGCGTCGGCGTTCACGTCCACCGCCACCACGGTCGCCCCTTCTTCGGCCAGGCGCAGGGCGGTGCACCGGCCGATGCCGGATGCCCCCCCGGTCACCAGCGCCCTGCGTCCCTCGAATCGCTCCATCGTCATGGCGGCACTGTAGGACGGATCGGCGTCGCCCGGGGGCGCCACGGACCGCGTCGCACCGGCGGCCGGAGGGGCCACACCGGGTCGGTGGCCTCCGGCCGTGGCAGGCTGGCCGCAGGCCACCGACCGCTCCCGAGGAGGTTCCCTTGCCCATCGCCCACGTCGACGGAGTCGATCTGGCCTACGAACACGCCGGCGTCGGCCCCCGCGTGCTCTTCTGCAACGGGTCAGGGGCCACCCTCGAGGGGTCGGGCCCGTTGATCAGCCTCATCGGCCGGGGGTTCGAGCTCCTCGCGTTCGACCAGCGGGGTATCGGTGCGAGCGGCCCGGCACCTGGTCCCTACGACATGGCCAGGTGTGCGGCCGACGCCCTCGGGCTGCTCGACGTGGTGGGTTGGGAGACGGCGATGGTGGTCGGGGTGAGCTTCGGCGGCATGGTGGCCCAGGAACTGGCCGTCACCGCACCCGGACGGGTCGACCGGTTGGCACTGCTGTGCACGTCGTCCGGAGGGGCCGGAGGCTCCTCCTATCCCCTGCACGAACTCCAGGACCTCGCCGCCGACGACCGCGCCCGGGCGATGCGGTCCCTGGTGGACTCCCGGTTCGACGAGGCATGGCTGGCCGCCCACCCGGGCGACCGGGCACTGCTCGACCTCCTGGCCGACGGGCGCGCCGGTGGCGGGGTCACCCCGGCCGTCGATTCCGGTAGGCGCGCCCAGATGGACGCCCGGCGGGGTCACGACGTCTGGGACCGGTTGCCCGAGATCACCTGTCCGACCTTCGTCGGTTGTGGCCGCTTCGACCCCATCGCCCCGATGGTCAACTCGGAGGCCATCGCCTCACGGATCCCCGGAGCCGAGCTGCACGTCTACGAGGGCGGGCACGCCTTCTTCGTCCAGGACCGGACGGCACTGGTCGACCTGCGGGCCTTCCTCACGAGCGGGGCCGACTGAGCACCGGGCCGGCAGCGGGCACGCCCCGGGACCCGGGGCCGCCGGTAGGGTGCCACCGTGAGGAACCAGCACCCGTGAGCACCGCACCGGGCACCACTTCCGGGCCGGGGGCCCCCGGACCCACCGTGTCCGCAGCAATCGCCCGTCTGCGCGGCTACAACCTGGTCGCCGGTGGGGCACACCTCATCCAGGGGATCCTGATCCTGGTGCTGGCCAACGACTTCGCCCTGCCGGTCACCGCCAGCTACATGACCGGGCCGCCCGGCGACACCGCGCCCCGTGAGGTGGTGCAGCTGTTCGACCTCCGCACCGCCTGGGTCATCGCCGCCTTCTTCTTCTGCTCGGCCGTGGCCCACTTCGCGGTGGCCGGACCCGGGTGGACGAGGTACGCCAGCGATCTGCTGCGCAACCGCAACCCGTACCGGTGGATCGAGTACTCGGTCAGCTCGTCGCTCATGATCGTGGTCATCGCCCAGCTGACCGGGATCGAGGACGTAGCGGCACTGGTGGCGCTGGTAGGGGTCAACGCCTCGATGATCGCCTTCGGCTGGCTCCAGGAGCGCTACGAGTCCCCCGGTGGCGGATGGTGGCCGTTCGTGCTGGGCTGCGGCGCGGGGATCACCCCGTGGGTCGCCATCGGGATCTACCTCATCGGCCCCGGGTCGAGTGCACACCCGCCCGGCTTCGTCTACGCCATCTTCTTCTCGCTCTTCGTGTTCTTCAACACCTTCGCCGTCAACCAGTACCTCCAGTACGCCCGGGTCGGCAGATGGCGCGACTACCTGTTCGGTGAGCGCACCTACATCACCCTCAGCCTGGTGGCCAAATCCCTCCTGGCCTGGCAGATCTTCGCCTCGACCCTGGCGTCCCAGACGGCGCACTGATCGACGGTCGGGGCCCGGACGATGCGCACCGAGGACGACGCCGTTCCCGACGTGCCCATCTCGGGCCACTGCGACGGACGGTTCGCCGAGGTGGAAGAGGAGTTCGCCCGCAACTTCGCCGAGCGGGGCGACGTGGGCGCCGGACTGTGCGTCATGGTCGACGGCGCCACGGTCGTCGACCTGTCCGGTGGGTGGACCGACCCCGCACACACCCGGGCCTGGAGGCCGGACACGTTGGTGGACGTCTACTCGGTGGGAAAGGCGGTGGTGGCGTTGCTCGCGCTGCAACTGGTCGACGACGGCGTGGTCGGCCTCGACGATCCGGTGGCATCGGTCTGGCCCGAGTTCGCCGACTCCGGCAAGGGGTCGGCCACCATCCGCCACGCCCTGTGCCACCGTGCCGGGGTGCCGGCCATCCGGCGCGAGATGTCGGATGCCGATCTGTGGGACTTCGCCGTCATGACCGCGGCGGTGGCCGGGACGGCCCCGTGGTGGGTGCCGGGAACCCGCCACGCCTACCACACCAACACCTACGGCCACCTGGTGGGTGGGATCATCCACCGGGCCACCGGCGAACTGCCCGGGACCCGGCTGCGGGCGGTGGCCGACGAGTTGGGCGCCGACGTCTGGTTCGGCGTGCCGGACAGCGAGCAGGCGCGGTGCGCCGACGTGGTGTGGGCTCCGCGTGGCGGCGCTCCCCCCGCGGACGCCGCCACCACGTCGCACGTGGACCGTGCAGCCCCGTCACATGACGGCGCGGCCATCCGGTCACCTGACGACGAGATGGTCCGGCTCAGCTACTTCAACCCACCCGGGTACTCGTCGGTGGGTGTCGTCAACTCCCCGGAGTGGCGGGCGGCACAGATCCCGTCCACCAACAGCCACGCGACGGCTGCAGGGGTGGCCCGGATCTACCAGGGCCTGCTGGAGCCTGGTCACCTGCTCTCACCCGGTCTCCTGTCGGAAGCCACCTCGCCCCAGTCGGTCGGGTGGTGCCCGGTCCTCGGCGAGGAGGTGACCTTCGGACTCGGGTTCATGCCGACCACCCCGCGTCGACAGTTCGGCCCGAACCCGTCGGGGTTCGGTCACTTCGGCACCGGCGGGGCGGTCGGGTTCGCCGATCCCGATGCCGGCGTGGCGTTCGGCTACGTCATGAACCACGTCATCCCCCGTTGGCAGAGCAGCCGCAACCGGGCCCTGATCGACGCCCTCTACCGGGCCCTGTGACCGGGGGCCGCGGCCACGGTCCGGGCCGGATGCGAGCGCCTGCGACACACCCGCATGGCAGTGTTGGCCTGTGAGCGGACCGGTGTCATGAGGATCATCCACACCAGCGACTGGCACATCGGTCGGCGATTCGAGCGCGAGTCCCTCGCCGACGACCAGCGGGCGTTCCTCAGCTGGCTCGCCGACGTGGTGGCCGACGAACGAGTGGACCTGGTGATCGTGGCCGGGGACGTCTACGACCGGGCGCTCCCGGCCGAGGACGCGGTGGGCCTGCTCGACGAGGGGTTGAACGGGCTGCGGACCGCGGGAGCCGCGGTGGCCCTCATCTCCGGCAACCACGACAGTGCCCGCCGGCTCGGATTCGGCGCCGCCCGACAGGCCCTGGGCGGGGTCCACGTGTTCGCCGACGACCAGCAGCCACCGACCCCGTGGGTCTTCGCCACCGGTGACGAGCGGGTGGCGGTCCTGGCGGTCCCCTTCCTCGACCCCTTCGGGGTCCCCGCGCCGCACGCCGACGAGGCCGGCGCACCCAGGTCCCGCACCCATGAGCACGTGCTGGCCGATGCCATCAGCGCGGGCCGTTCCCGGCTCGACCCGGACGATCCGGTGCCGACGATCTGCGTGGCCCATGCCTTCGTGTCCGGAGCCGCGGAGTCCGATTCGGAGCGGGCGCTCTCGGTGGGTGGCACCGACAGCGTGGATCCGACCCTGTTCGCCGGCTTCGACTACGTGGCCCTCGGGCACCTCCACCGGCCCCAGCGGATCGGCGGCCTCGACACCGTCGCCTACTCCGGATCACCCCTTCCCTACTCGTTCAGCGAGTCCCACCCCAAGTCGGTGCGGATGGTGGAGCTCGACGCCGGAGGGGTCACCGCGGTCCGTACCGTGGCCGTCCCGGTCGGCCGTCCGGTGGTCACCCTCACCGGCACGCTCGACCAGCTGCTGACCGACGCCGCCTACGACCGACACCTCGACCACTGGGTGGCTGCCCAGTTGACCGACGAGGTGATCCGGGTGCAGCCGATGGAGCGGTTGCGCCACCGCTTCCCCCATGCGGTCAGCCTCCGCTACGCGCCGTCCCCCGGGACCGCCACCACGGACCCCGGGGCGGTGGGTGCGACGATCGAGCAGCGGCCCGACGAGGACGTGGTGGCCCAGTTCCTGACCGAACTGCGCGGCCGGCCCCCCGGGGAACCCGAACGCTCGATGGTGCGGGACGCGTTGGCCGTCGCACTCGGCTCGGACGACCGGT